>Ga0335085_10009216_pt1 | contig 14921 bp, 10 predicted proteins | sample Lox_Sample_45_FD_206712 | JGI IMG/M metagenome (GOLD analysis project Ga0335085, IMG submission 206712) | Soil microbial communities from Loxahatchee National Wildlife Refuge, Florida, United States - Lox_Sample_4.5 | ecosystem: Environmental > Terrestrial > Soil > Wetlands | place: USA... | reverse complement strand
GGCCCGGCGGGGCTGGGCGGTGGTGGCGCGGCTGAAGGATGACGGGTACTCGGCGTTCAAGGAGATCCGCCGCGATGACTTCGTGAACCTCATCGGCGCGATCGAGCGCGACGAGGTCGACGTGGTGATCGTCCGCGATGTGGACCGGCTGACGCGGAACCTGGCCGACTGGGACCGGTTCGAGAAGGCCGCGATCGAGCATCACGTCATCTTGTCCGCCTACGCCGGCGGGGACCTGGACCTGTCCACCCCGGAAGGCGCCTATTACGGGGGGATGGAAACGCTGCGCGCGAAGCGGGAAAGCGCGGTGCGCAGCGTGCGGGTCCGGGAGGCGCATGACCGGATCGCCCGGCAGGGCAAGATCCCCGGCGGCGGGCCGCGCTGGTTCGGGTGGACCCGCGTGTACGCCAACCCCGACGCGAGCCCGCGCCAGCGGGTCATCCTGCGCCTGGATGTCAATGAGGCGGAGGCGGCCGCGCTGCGGGATGCGGCCGAGCGGGTGCTGCGCGGGGAGACGATCTACTCCATCACCTGGGAGTGGGAGCGCGGGCAGGTCCGCCCGGTCGGGGGCGGGCACTGGACGGTGGCCACGCTGGCGAGCATCCTCGCCTCGCCGCGGCTGGCGGGGCTGCGCGAATGGCAGGGCAGCAAGTACCCGGCGCAGTGGCCGGCGATCATCGACGCCGACACTCATGAGCGGCTCGCCAAGATCCTGGCGGACCGGCCGCGCCGCGCGCAGGTGACCGGCAGGAAACGGCACCTGCTGTCGGGGGTGGCCAGGTGCGGCAAGTGCGGCCGGCCCCTGTACGTCGACAGGGACCGCTACCGGTGCGCCAGCGGTCCCGGCGGCGGGTGCGGGGGCGTGTCGGTGCGGGTGGACATGATCGAGGAATACGTCACCGGCGCCGTGCTCGACGCCCTGGAATCACCGCGCGTCCAAGAGGCCGTGCAGTCCGGCCAGGACGCTAATGCGCCGCGGCGCGCGGAACTGCTGGCGGAGATCCGCCGCGCGCAGGACAAGCGCGCCGAGGCGCGCCGCGACTGGGCCGAGGACGTCATCAACAAGGAAGACTGGCTGGATGTCAAGCAGCGCACCGACGACCGCATCGCCAGGGCGCGCAAGGAATACGACCGGTGACCGGATCAGCGACCGTGTTCGGCGACATCCCCCCGTCCGACGCGGTCCGCGACGCGTGGCAGGACTGGAACACCGACCGGCGCCGCGCCGCCGTTAAGGCAGTGCTCAGCCAGGTGACTGTCAGCCCGGACACCCGGGGAGGAAGGGAACCCGCAACCGGGCGCTTCGGGTGGAGGCGATGCGCCAGCGGACGGAATTCGACTGGCGGCTCTGATGAACAGCAGCCGAGTAAGGTAATCGCGGACCTGGCAAGTAGTCACAGGCCGGCGGTATTCGAAGCGCCTGGATCCCTCGTCAGTGGGACGTGGCGTCGATGCGCAGCGCCCATCGGGCGTTGGCTGGAGCGGTGAGGTGAATAGTGACCTTGCGGCCCGCGGTGGCGTGCGTGGGATTGATCTCCCAGCCGGAGCCGTGACCCGTTTTACCGCAGCGCCAGCCCACGCCGAGTTGGATGTCCGGGCTGTTGAGCCAGACCATTCCGGTGCCGATGCATCCGACCCAGATCTGCATGCCCGTGCGTGCGGGCACGGTGAAGGACCGCGCGCCTGTCCCTTCCACTACGCCGAGCAGCAGGTTGTACACCGTCTTTCCGTCGGCTTCTCCCGGACCGGGGAAGCTGCCGAAACGGGCCGCCGGAATGCTCGCTGCCTGACTCGCCGAGGCGGCGCAGCCAGTCGCGAGAGCCAGCAAGGCCGCAATCAGCCAGCCTGACAGCGGCTCGCGGCGGCCGGCCGCAGACCAGATGCGCAACGACATCCTCCTGACGCTTCCGGAACCGAAGGAGCCAGTTCCCGGCTCCGCCCGCCCAGGATTGCATATCGCGGGCAGCGCGTCGTGCGCACAAGTACGGCAAGGGCGGCGATCGCTGCCGGGTCCTTTATGCGCTCCGGGAGGCGTTGCCGTTAGTGCAAATGCACGGCGCCCGCGTGTGTGTCCTTACGTGCAGACACGCGCGAGGTCTGCACTTGCACTCTGCACTCGCCGTCACTGGCAGTCATGGGCATGCGCGGAAACTGGCCGGAACCCGGAAGAGCGGCGGAAGGCAGGTCTTCCGCCGCTCTTCGCCGTGCGTGGTGCTTATGCCGCCGGCTGGTTGTCATCGCTGGTGCTTTCCTGGGTGCCGGTGCGCAGCAGTGCGGCTAGGACGGCGATCGCTGCCGGGTCTTCAATGCGTTCCGGCAGTCCCTGCGCTAGCCGTGAGGGGCGCGCGTCTTGCGCGCCGGCCCTGCGGATCAGTGCTCGTTCTTCCGGGGTCAGCGGCCGGCGCGGCGGTCGCCGCGTCTCGTGCCTGCCGGCCCTGCCGGCACTCGCCTTCTTCCGTCCTGGCATGGCCGGGGTCTTGTCAGTCGTGGGGCATCACCTCCCCGAAACGACTCGCAGGAGTCCCATCACCTCCGTTCCGCTGCTCGCAAATCCGGCTGGGGACGCAACGATACGCACCGGGCAGGAAGCCGGGCAATATCACGGTGTAATCAAAGTTCTTACGCTTTGCTCTGAACGCCGGCTCACCCTGGGTAATTGTCCACCGCAAATGTCCACGGACATTCCTCGCGCGTGTCTGCACGTAAAGGCGCGCGGACAAATCCCGTGGACAAATCCGGGAGACAACTTATCCACATCCCCGCTAGCCGTCAGTGACGGCTCGCGGCTGGCAAGGTTGCCAGCCGCGAGCCGGGTAGGGACACGGCAACCGTGCCGGGGTTACCGTGACAGCATGACGACGACCAGTGACCCTGCCGCGTATTTCGGCAGGCAGGTGCGCAAGGAACGGACGGCGCGCGGCTGGAACCTGCACGAGTTCGGGCAGATGATCGCCTACCATCCCGCCGCGATTTCCCGCGTCGAGAACGGCAAGCGCCCGCCGACCGAGTCATTCGCCGACCAGTGCGACCGCGTTTTCCCCGAGCGCCACGGCTGGTTCCATGAGTTCTACGAGGAAAGCCGGGGCTGGCTCGCGCTGCCGGCGTGGCTGCGTGACTGGGCTTCCCATGAGCAGTCCACCCGCATCCTGCGCGATTGGTGCCCGTCCATTGTCACCGGCCTGCTCCAGACCGAAGACTATGCACGGGAGGTCAGCGCGACCACGCCGGTCGTCGCCGACGATGAGGTCAGCGCCCGGGTTGCCGCGCGGATGGCCAGGCAGCAGCGCGTGCTCATGCGCGAGGACGAGCCGCCCGCCACGTGGTTCCTGCTCGATTACTTCGCGCTGATCCGGAAGGTCGGCACGCCCGAGGTCATGACAGCCCAGATGCTCCATCTGACCGCCGTTGCCGGACTGCCGCACGTCACGATCCAGGTGATTCCCGGCGGCGCGCACGCCGGGCTGCTGGGCGGGTTCACCGTGACCGACCATGCTGCCTACGCCGAGTCGGTGGTGCGCGGGCAGGTGTTCGAGGACGAGCAAACCATTACGGACCTGTCGCTGCGGTTCGATACGCTGCGAGGTAGCGCATGCAGCGCACCCCACAGCATTTCTCTCATCGAGCAGGCGGCAGACCTATGGACTGGCGTAAGTCGAGCTACAGCGCGGAGAACGGCAACTGCGCCGAGGCAGCAGCCGCAGCCGGGACCGTCCTGGTCCGCGACACCCAAGACCGCGACAGCGTAACCCTCGCAATCCCTGCCCCGGCCTGGCGCACCTTCACCGCCCGGCTCCGGGCGCAGACGGCCAAGTAGCACCAGTGCGGGCAGCCCTTTCCCAGCGGTTGTCTACGACTTTGTTGGCCTGACAGATGTGACTCTTCCTGACCTGGGCTGCGCCAGGTCGGCGGAGACTGCCTGTCAGCGATCAGGAGGCGTCGGCCGCGATGCCGGTGACGCGATGCCGAGAAGCACGCCCGCCATGGCGGCGCCGACAATCAGGAAGCCAGCGGAGAGCTCAAGCGCGTGCCAGCTTGGATGGTAGAGCCACCGGGAACGAGTCTCGAAGATGTAGAACCGGAGCCAGAACAGCGCCTCGACCGCGATGCCTGCTGAGGCGACGGCCGTCCAGGCAGCGACCCGCCGCGTTCCCGCGCGTGAACGGCGAAGGCACCTTCGCCCGGCGATCAGCAGCGGGACCGGTATAAGCGTGCACAGCGGCAGCATGCACGCTCCGAGGACGGTCCCGGTGTCGTTGAGTCCGACGGGAACAGACCGGATGTAGTAGGGGTAGTGCCCCGTCTGCGGAACAAGCGATACGGCAAATACGAGAGCGCACGTGCTGGCGCCAAGCAGAGACCACACCGCAGCAAGGCTGACGCAGAATGTTCTGGATGATCGCCACCTGGAACCTGCCTGCAAAGGCGCCGCCGGCACTGCGGCAGTGGCTGGTGAGTCCATGCGGCAATCATGGCACTCCCGCTCCCCCTTTGCCCGGCTGCACGCAGCTGACCCGGCATTAAGCCGAACCCGTGATCTGATCATGAAGTCAGCCACGCGATCACCCCCACGAACCGCTCTAGTCGGCCGCAGTCATAACCCCAAGTTACCCACAGCCATGACGATAAGTGACTGTCTCATTATCTCGTCTCATCGCGCGAATGTGCCCCTTACGTGCAGACGCGCGCGAGGGTGAGACAAGACAATGAGACAAAGACAATTACGCCCGGCTACTTTACGCAATCAAAGTGTGATGTAGATCACTGTGCAAAACATCGGTCAGCCCATGTGGTCGAAACGACATCCGGCGATTTCTCGCTCTGCGGGCCAGACGGGTGAGGTGAGCGTAGGGCCCGCACTCCCACTGACGCCCACCTGACCCACGGACGCCGAGGAACACAGCAACCACCAGCCAGGCACGCCCACTCAGTACCGCGCTAGCCGCTTGTCGCGGTCTGCGGGAAGGCGGATGTGTATTTCGTCCGTACTGATGTCGGCGGGCTCCCAGGTGAGGACTTGCTCCTGGATCAGCGTCGACAGCAGCACCGCGAGGTCGTGGTAGGCAGAACTGTTCCAGTCCGGGTCATTCGAGGTGTTGCCGCGCAGGTCCGCGAAGTCGCCGGCGTCGATGACCGCCGTCACTTTCCTGCCTGCCCCGGTAAAGACGCCGACGATCCTGCTTGGGCCGAGGTCCGGGTCGAAGGCCAGGCGGGTCAGGTGCCATGGCCCAAGGAACGGCACTTCCCTGGGCGGAGTCAGGGTGCCGTCACCGCGGTCGTACCGCGCCTCGGACATCGAGAGCAAGATCTCCCGCAGCTCAGGGACAACGCTCGGCCCGAATTCCATGCGTCCCATGAATCTCCTCACCCGGACTCTGGCGTTGCGCCCAGCATAGCGCAGGCCGGATCACGGGCAAGACTGATTAACTCGCTTCCCCTCGCGGCCGTACGCGGTGACGATATCGCCGGTCTTGATTCTCGGGACCACGAAGAATGTCCAGATTATGTAGTATCCCGCGTAGAAACATTGCAGGATAGGGGCACTCTCAAGGAAGTTGCCGTTCTTCTGGGCGACGAAGCCGGCGGGCTTTTTCAGGGTCTGGGCGATCGAGAACGAGAAGTTTGACCAGCCTCCAAAGTAGTGTTTTATGTGGCCTAGCAGGTGGCGATAGCCGTACTTGGCGTTCCCGCAGTAGAGGATGTCGGTGCGGTATCCGCCGCCTTGGTACTTCTTTGCCTTGTACTTAGCGACGACCTTGCGGACAAGGACACCCTTTCCGCAGCCAGGGGCGGCAGCCGGGATTCCAGGGGAGGAAGCGACATACCAGGATCGGAGCGCCGGCGTAATATCCGACTGGGCGGGCCGGGCTGGGAACCTCGTGGCTCCCGCGCCGGCGGCAGTGCCGGTCGCCAGCAAAGCGGCGAGAATGCCGGCCGTCATAGCGCGGCGGAGATTTCTCATGAGCGACTCCCGTTTGTGTCCGCACGGCACTGGCCCGCACGGATCTTGCACCTTGCGCCACCCGGCCGCAACAGGAGGTCCGAGTAAGAAATGTATAGAGTTTCGGGCTGAGAGTCAATACCGCGGAATTAGGCCCTGCTCCGGGTAAATCAAACTGATCTTTCCTGCGCCCTCACTTGTGGGGCAGCGGCAGTCGTATTCAGGGCGTCGGCCGCAAGAAACAAGCGGGCGTCTTCCAGGCCTTTCTCGTTCTCTTCAGGTCCGGTGATACCGGTGAGGTCGTTGCTGATGACGCGCCAGGCGAAGTAGTCGGCCTGCACGGCCCACCGGAAGCGGAGCATGACGGGCAGGCCGTCGGTTATCTCTTGTCGGAATAGCAGGCCTGCGGCTTGGTGGGCGTCCGTCATGGCGGCCGCGCGGTCGGGGCCGCCGAGGTACATGACCGCGGAGGCCAGGTCGCATAACAGCGGGCCGTGCAGGGCGGAGCTCCAGTCGATGATGCCGCAGCTTCCGGTTGCCCTGTCGTACCGGAAGGCTTCGGGGGCGGGATCGGCGTGCAGCAGTCCCTCCGGCCAGCCCGGTACCTGGCGCCGGAATGCGTCCAGCGCGTCGACCGCCGCGCCGACCGCGGGCCGGATCCACGAGCGCAGGCCCAGGTGAGGGGCCGCGGGATTCACCCAGTCGAAGCGCTGGCCGCCGGGAACATCCCGGTCTCGCAGCACGCGGTGCACCCGGGCGAGCGTGGCCCCGATCAGCCGCCGCTCGCTTTCGCCGTTACCGGTGAGCGGTGTGCCCGGTACCCAGGTCAGCAGGGCCATCCGGTCGCCGAAGGCGGCATCCGCCGTGACCGAGCCAGTCAGGGCGGGCACGGGCGCGCCTGCTGCGATGCCGGAGTCATCGAGGAATCGGCTCACCTGAAGTCCCTGCGCCAGCGACTCCGCCAGGGGCGGCGCGACGGATTTGGCCACCCAGCGGTCACGGCCGTCGTGCCGGGCGACCCGCGTGCCATCACCCAGCCCCAGGCACTGCGCAGCAGTTCCCGTGCCGCCTCGTCGCTGATCACCCGCCGAGCGTGCCACGTTAGCCATGCCGGGCCAACTGGATTTCAGCCAGCGTGGACTGTCTGCGTCCCAACTCAAGCAATGGGACGACGTAGCCGATATCGTCACCGTCATGCTCCCGCCCGGCCTGCCCTGGCCCATCATCGACGCCACCCTCCGCGCCGCTATACCACATCCGCCCCATCGGTGGCAGTAGAAAAATATCGGGTGTAGTTTCGGCCACATACGGGCGGAAACTACACCCAATGATTTCCCGCCGCGACGGGCGCTCGCGGACTCTCAGCCGCTGCGGGCGGCTGCGTCCGCCTTGTCGAGGATCTCCTCGGCGGACCGGATGCGCCAGGCGAGCAGGCCGTCCGCCCTGGCGAGTTCCACCGCACGGTACGCGGACGCCGCGGCGCGCGGCGCGTCGCCGGCGGCCAGCTGCGCGTGGCCGAGCGCGACGAGTGCGCTCGGCACCCGGCGCAGGTCGCCGATGCGCTCCCGCAGCGCCAGTGACTGCCCGAGCCGACGGACCGCCTCGGCGGGGCGGTGGTCCCGGTACAGGTAGTAGAAGCCGACGTGCCGGTGAATCTCCGACGCGCCGTACAAGTCGCCGCTCTCCTCGACCGCCTCGGCGAGCCCGAACGCCGGCCATAGGTACGTCATCCCGCCGTTCCAGTCATGGCGCAGCACCTGGAACACCAGGCTCAGTCCCCACAGCGCCCGCGCGGTGCCCGCCGAGTTGCCCGTCTTCTCCCAGGCGGCAAGCGCGTCGCGCATCAGCGCCTCTTCGCGGGCCACGTCGTCGTCGGACAGCTTCTCGCCATTCGACAGCCGGTTGATGTTACGGCTGTGCCTGGTCAGGCCGAGGCCGGTGAGAGCGAGCGCGGCGCACTCGCCGTCGCCGTCCCGCGCGGCTATCTCTCGCACGTCGGCAAACAGCCGTTCCGCCTCCGCGAACTCCCCGGTGCGGAACGACCCCTCGATCAATGCCTCGTCGGCAGCGGCGCACAGCGCCTTAGCGGCCAGCCCCGGCGGAGTCGTCATGACACCAAGCGTAACCGGGCGGGCGACGCCGCCTGGATCGTGCCTGGATCCAGGTCAGGTGGATATCGGCGGGGGTGCCGCCGATGACGGCACCTCCGCCGCTCAGTCGGGACTTCTCAGGATGCGACCATCAGTTGCGTGGCGGTCATGGTCGCGTAGTTGAGCGTGTAGCTGCCCTCCCCGGCATTCGAGTCAAAGCCGAAGGCATAACGCCCCAGTCGCTAGATCCAGTTCTCCTGCATGACGCCGACCTGCTCGGCCACGTCCACCGCCATTCCGGTGAGCGACAGTACTTCGTCGACGGTGAACCCGGCCGCGATCTCCTCAAGGGTGAACCGCGGCACGGACCGCGACGCCCGCCGCAGCAGCGCCAGGTCGGTGATGATCGCGTCCACGCAGTTCGGCATGGTCAGCGGCAGGTCGCAGCGTGCCACGAGTTTCGGCCCGCCGCGAGAGTCGGTGTGCTCGAGCGTCACGAACACGTGCTGCGCGCCCGCGGCGAGGTCCATCGCGCCGCCGATACCGCCGCCCGTCATGCCGGGCGCCGCCCAGTTGGCCAGGTCACCGTTCCCGCCGACCTGATACGTGCCGAGGATGACCGCGTAGAGCCGGCCGCCGCGCGCGATCTCGAACGACGTCACCGAGTCGAAGAACGAGGTGCCCGGCCGGGTCGTGATGAACATCCCGCCCGCGTCGTGCAGGTCGGGGTCGAAGTCCTCGTCCGAGGCGAACCCGCCGTAGTTGAGCAGCCCGTTCTCCGCATGAAGAACCACCGGCCGTTCCGTCACCCAGTTGGCGACCTGGACGGGGAGTCCCGCGCCGAGGTTCACCACCGCGTCGTCCGGCAGCAGCGCGGCGGCACGCCGCCCGATCTCGGCTCTGGTCAGCGCGGGCTTGCCCAGGTACTGCCTAGCCGATCCCGCGGGACGGTTGACGCGGGCAGGCAGGTTCCTGATGTCCATCGCCACGGTGATCGGCACCACCCGGGCCACGAACACCCCGGGCAGGTCCACTTCCGAGGGCGCGATCGACCCGGTCGGCACGATCTCCTCGGCCTCGACGATCGTCACCCGGGCCGCCTTCGCGAACGACACGTTGAAGTTCTGCGACCCGCCGCGGAACGACACGTTGCCGAAGTGGTCCGCGCGCGCCGCCCTGATCAGCGCGAAGTCCGTGGTGATGGCCCGTTCGAGCACGTAAGGGCGCCCGTCGAAGTAGCGGATGTCCTTACCTTCGGCGATCTCGGAGCCGTACCCGGTCGGCGTGTAGATCGCGGCGAGCCCGGCGCCGCCGGCCCGCATCCGTTCCACCAGCGTGCCCTGCGGCACCATCTCCAGCGTCATCTCGCCGGCCAGGATCTGCTTTTCCGCCTCGGACACCACGCCGGGCCTGGCGGAGAAGCAGGTGACCAGGTGCCCGATCTGATGGTTGTCGGCGAGCACGTGCCCGGTGGGGAAGCCGGGCTGGCCGAGCCCGTTGCAGTACACGGTCAGCCCCCGCGAGCCCTTCTCGCCGAGCGCAGAGATCAGCGTCGACGGATACCGGTGCGACAGGCCGAACCCGGCGATGCCGACGCTCGCGCCGTCCCCGATGTCCGCGACGGCCTCGGCCGCCGACATGACTTTCCCGCTCGCCTCTGGGCGCTCAGGACCCCCGTCCTTCCCTCGTCGCTCGGTCACTCGTTCCTCGCTCCCTCGCTCCTCAGTCCAGGACAGGGGCGCGCCCTTTGGCTCACGGGAGGTACTCATAACGCGTGGATATCCCTTCAGGCTTACGTGTGCTTGCGAATCCAGTCGGCGAGAACCGCGGCGACCTCGGCGTTGTTGAGTTCGAGCATCATCGCGTGCCCGTTGCCGTGGATGCCGAGCTCGCCGAGCCTGATCTCGTCCACGGACGCGCCGCAGGACCGCAGGTACTCCGCGGTCAGGTGACACGACGGCTCGAACCCGGAGCACTCCGCCGAGACGACCGCGACGGGCACGCCGTCCAGCTTCGCCTGACCGGCCCCAGGTCCGAACGAAAGCGGCACCGGCGTCAGCCCGTGGCTGAACGACCCGAGCGCCGGATGGTCAACGAACGGCGGCCCCGCGGGCTCCACCGCGACGATCGCCTTGACGAGCGAGCGCCGCTCGGACAGCGCCAGCCAGCCGAACCCGCCGCCGAAGGAGTGGGTGAGCAGCACCGACGGCCCGATCTTGTCGAGCAGCCCGGCCGCGCCCGACCGCATGTCCTCGTGCGCCCGCACGGGGTCCGGCGGGAACGGCTCCTGCCAGGCGAGGAATGTGGCAAGCGCGGGGTCGGACGCGTCGCCGCTGCCCGGCCACTGCGTGTGCGGTGGCAGCCCGGGCGGCGACGGCGCCGCGAACGACGCCACGAACCCCTCGAAGGAGGCGGGCGGCGCGTACGGCCCGAAGATGTCCGGATGGTACGGCGACCGCCCGAGCCCCGGCCGGTCCACGGTGTACACCGCGAACCCGTCGCGCAGGAAGATGGTCGACCATCCAGGCCGCCCGTCCGCGGTGGTGAGCATGTCGAGCGCCTGCCCGCCGCCCCCGTGAATCAGAACAAGCTGATCCCGAACGGATTCGGGCACCTGGTACTGCACATGGGTTCCGTAAACACTCGTGCCTGCCGAGGTGCGCACCGTCTGCAGCCCGGTGAAGAAGTGTCCCTGGTCGCTGATGACCAGCGGCTTCATGACAGGGCGGCCGGGCGCAGCAGTGACCCGACATGGTCGGCGCGAAACGGCGGTGTCGCGCGTCGTGTCATCGAGTTCTCCTAAAAGAGGCTGTCGGGCCTAGAACAGGCTGTCGGGCAGTCCGAAATGAAGCCTGGCCACCTCGGCCGCCACGATGTCGTGCCGGGCGGAAATGTGTCCCAGGTAGATGGCGGCGTCGCGGAAGTGGCGCTGCATCGCGGCACCCCGTCGCGCGGCCGAGGAGGAGGCCGCGCCGAACAGTTCGGTGGTCGCGTCGACGGCCATCCGGGAGGCGACCTGGATCATCGAGTACATCTCGGCGTCGTCCTCGCGGGTGAACGGCTCCCCGGTCCGGTGCCAGCGGTCGGCGAGCTCCATGTACTTCTGGCCGCACTGGCTGATGATCGCCTCGGCGCAGTCGATGAGCGCCCTGGCCTGCCCGTAGTGCCGCTGGTATTCCTCGACCGTGTACCTGGGCACGATCGGCGGGAAGTACGTCTTCTTGGTCAGCAGGATCTGCTCGTACTCGTGCAGCGCGCCCTTGGCGGCGCCGATCACCGGGATGACCAGGCCGGCGTGGTACATGGCGTAGATCCGCCCGCAGAACAGCGGGTCGTCGTGCAGGTACATGCCGGGCGCGGCCCGGCCGGTGTTGTGCGTCCAGTTGCCCGAGCAGGTGCAGTACTCGGGCACGAACACGTTCTCCGCCCGCACCGAGTTGGACCCGGAGGAGTTCATCCCGATGATGTTGCCGTTGCCCCAGTCGGGCAGCACGGTGACGTTCTCGATCGGGGTGCAGATGGTCAGCGGCCCCTCGGACTCGCGCCCGGGCACCATCGTGTTGCACATGAAGTGGGTGGCGTGCCCGACGCCCGAGCAGTAGTCCCACGTGCCGTTGACGATGTATCCGCCGTCCACCGGCGTGGACGTGCCCATCGGGGCGGCGCGGTGCGGGCACTTGAAGTTCCCCGTCGCGCCGAAGAGCTCGATCTGCCCCTCTTCGGGGAACCAGGAGCCGACCCCCGGCGCGTGGTGCGCGCCGAGGCAGAGCCCCCAGGCGGTGCCCGCGTCGCCCTCGGCCACGGCCATGATCACCTTCCAGAAGGTGTCCATGCCGAAGGCGTAGCCGCCGAACCGCCTGGGCTGCAGTATCCGGTAGAAGCCCGCGTCGGTGAACTTCCTGTCGAGTTCCGGCACGTGCTTGCCGATGCGCTCCGCCTCGTCGGCCTGCGCGCGGATCTCCGGGATCAGCGCCTGGGCGCGGGCAATGATCGTCTCCGGCGTCAGGTCCGGCTCGGGAGCCGGGATGCTGTTCCGGGAAACTGTCTGCTCTGACACAAGTACGAGCCTGATACGCGTGGACGCGAGAGGCAATATGCGCGAGTGTGCGGAAACGGGCGGTTGTCCCAGCGGACACATGGGTCTGCGACCCGTTGTGCTGAGATCACGGGTTTCCGCGGTGCTCAGTCAGTGGCGGGTCAGTGCCCGGTCAGCGGTCGGCGCGGTCCAGCCACTTGCCCACGGTGACCGGCGTCCAGGCGGCGAGACGGTCGAGCAGCCTGCCGGGATCGTCGTCCACGATGATCATGTCGCGGTGCGCCTGGCGCACGAATCCGGCGGTCACCGCGGCGTCGAGCATGGTGCGCAGCGCGCCGAAGTAGCCGCCCACGTCGAGGATGCCGCACGGCTTGGCGTGGATGCCGAGCTGGGTCCAGGTGACCACCTCGAAGAACTCGTCGAAGGTGCCGAAGCCGCCGGGCAGCATGACGAAGGCGTCCGCGGCGTCGGCCATCACCGCCTTGCGCTCGTGCATGGTCGCCACCACCTGGAGCTCGGCAAGTCCCTGGTAGGCGACCTCCTTCGCCTTGAGCGCCTGCGTGATGACGCCGAACGCCTGACCGCCGCTGCCAAGCACCGCGTCCGCGACCGAGCCCATCAGCCCGACCTGGCCGCCGCCCCACACGAGCCTGATGCCCCGCTCCGCCAGTACCCGGCCGAGCGCCGCCGCGCCCGCCGCGTACGCCGGCTCGCTCCCCAGGTTGGAGCCGCAGTAGACGGCCACCGCGGACAAGTTACTCGAACTAATTTCTGACATGCCCGAATTGTCCCACGCCAGGCCGTCAGGTCCCAATAAGCTGGTCATCTTTCCGGAGCGGAGCCGCGCGGCCAGGTCGCGCTGCACCCGGTGCGGCCAGAACGGTCCCTGGTAGATGAACGCCGTGTACGCCTGGAGCAGGGTCGCGCCCGCCGCAAGCCGCGCCTCGGCGTCCGCGGCGGTCTCGATGCCGCCCGCCGCGATGAGCACCAGCCGCTTGCCCGTCCTGTCGTGCAGCCGGGCCAGGACCGCGAGCGACCGCTGCTTCAGCGGCGCCCCTGACATGCCGCCGGGTCCCGCGTCCGCGACGGCGGCGCTGTCGGCGAGGCCGTCGCGGGAGATCGTGGTGTTGGTCGCGATGATGCCGTCGAGCCCGAGGTCGAGCGCCATGTCCGCGATGGCGTCGATGTCCTCGTCGGCCAGGTCGGGCGCGATCTTCACGAGCAGCGGCACCCGGCGCCGCGGCGACCCTTCGTCGAGCGCGTCGCGGACTCCGATCATGATGGGCCGCAGCTTGCCGACGGCCTGCAGGTCGCGCAGCCCCGGGGTGTTCGGCGAGCTGACGTTGACCACCACGTAGTCGGCGACGTCGGCGACGACCCGGGCGCTCGCCTTGTAGTCGGCGACCGCGTTCTCCTCGGGCACGGCCTTGCTCTTGCCGATGTTCACGCCGATGACCGGCTTCGCGCCCGGCTGGGCGCCCCATTGTGCGCGGAGCGCGCGCAGCCGGGCGGACAGCGCGTACGCGCCGTGGTTGTTGAACCCCATCCGGTTGACCAGTGCGCGCTCGTCGGGGAACCGGAACATCCGCGGCCGCGGGTTGCCCGGCTGCGGCCGCGCGGTGACGGTGCCGACCTCGATGAACGAGAAGCCGAGCGCGGCGAGCCCGAGCACGCCCTCGCCGTCCTTGTCGAACCCCGCGGCGAGCCCGAGCGGCCCGGGAAAGTCAAGACCGAACGCCCGCACCCGCAGCACAGGATCGCGCGACCCGAGCGCCTTCTGCCCCGCCCAGGCCGCCCCAGGCACCTGCGCGGCCGCCCTGATCAGCCAGAACGCTCCCCGATGGGCCGCCTCGGGAGGCAGGTGCCGCAGCACGGAGTCGTAGAAAACCCGGTACACCCAGCCCCCAGTCACGGTCCTTACCGGCCAAGGACACTCTACGCCGCGGCTGATTGGTGCGCGCGATGGCATAAACCGCCACCGTATCGCGCGCACCAAGCAGCCATATCTCCCGGGGGGACGACCCCCCGTATCCCCCCGATGTGAGGCGCGAAGCGCCTCACAGGTCGTTGCCTGCGTAGGACAGGTTGAAAGACTTGTTCACCAGAGGGAAGTCAGGGACGATCGTGGCCGCGAGGGCGACCGGCAGGGCCGGCCAGTTGAAGAACGACGGGTCGACGATCTTCACCCGCGTCAGCGTCCCCGATTCGTCCATCTCGACCCGGTGCGCGATGGTGCCGCGCCACCCCTCCGCGAGTCCCACCCCGGACCGCGGCCCGCCAGGCGCGGGCAGGTCGCCGGCTGGCGCGGTCCCGAGCTGCCCGGTTAGCCGGGCGGTCAAGTCAGTGATGTCCCGAACGGAAGCGGCTGCCTCCTCCACCCGCACGATGAACCTGGACAGCACATCGCCCTCGGTGTGGCTGTACGCGGTCGGTGCCACGGTCACGCCGGGCAGCGGGTGGTCGTGCCGCGCGTCGGTGCGCAGGCCGCTGGCCCGTGCCACGTAGCCGAGGGTGCCGAGCCCTGCGGCCTGCTCCGCGGGCAGCACGGCGGTTCCGGTGAACCGGTCGAGCACCACGCTGTGCCCGAGCGCGAGCGCCGCGACCTCGGCGATGTCCGCGCCGACCGCGGCCAGCTCGGCCGGGTCGGGCAGCGCCCGCAGCGCCGCGCCGCCGGGGAAGACCGCGCCGCGCAGCAGCCGGTGCCCGGTGACCGCGTCGTTGACCCGCAGCAGCCGCTCCCTGATCCGCCCGGCGTGGACGTTCAGGATGGAGTGCCCGACGTCGTTGCACAGCATGCCGATGTCGGCGGCATGGTTGTAAAGCCGCTCAAGCTCAAGCAGCAGCGCCCGGATGAGAT
>Ga0335085_10009215_pt1 | contig 14922 bp, 12 predicted proteins | sample Lox_Sample_45_FD_206712 | JGI IMG/M metagenome (GOLD analysis project Ga0335085, IMG submission 206712) | Soil microbial communities from Loxahatchee National Wildlife Refuge, Florida, United States - Lox_Sample_4.5 | ecosystem: Environmental > Terrestrial > Soil > Wetlands | place: USA... | reverse complement strand
CTCCGCAGATCGACATTGAACTGGCTTTAAAAGAACCGGCGGCGGTGTAACTCAGGCAGCGCCGCTGCGTCCAAACACGCAGGGGCAATGCCGGCATAGAGGTCAGGAATCGGCGCCGGTACGAAATCGCCCACGTGGTAAACTGCGGCTATGTCGGGAGCTTCCCCAAGATGCTGGACCGGTCGAAACATGCTTGCCCTGATTCTTTGCCTTCTGGCCGTTACTTTTGCGGTGGAGGCGAAGTTAGCGTGGTATCTGCCTCCGCATACCAGGGGGATTGAAGTCCAGGCTGCCAAGGCTTTGCCGGCCGACACGCCCCAGCTCATTCCTCACGGACTGCCGGACCATAATCCGATGTTCCCGCTGCTGCCGTTGGCGCTACTGATGGCGTTGGCGATTGGCTGCAGCTCTGTAGCAGTTTCTTATTACAACGCGGCCACTTTCGACCGCTCCCCCCTTTCGGAATCTTCCTTCTCCCCCCTCCATCTCTTTCGTCCTCCTCCAATTTGCTAATCCCACTTCCAGGCTTGAGTTGAAATTGCTCCGCGGATAGCCGTGGGCAGATCGCGTTTAATCCAGATCGGTAGCAGGAATCATCTCCGTGCCCTCGCATGTTTCTTAAAAAGGGCGCGCGAATGCCCTGCAATGGCAGGAGCCAGATAGAGATGAAAAGAATGATGGTTGTAGCGGCACACGCACTTGGACTGTGCGCCGCACTGAGCCTTTCCGCCTGTCACTCGGGCGCCAACTCCGCCGCTGCTGACGCCGCCACCGTACCAACGGCTCAGGTTGCTACCGCGCAGCGCGGCGATATCTCCCACGTTCTGACGCTGGCCGGGCAATTCCAGCCGTTCCAGGTTGTTGATGTGCACCCCAAAGTGAGCGGGTATATGGCGCATATCAGCGTTGACATCGGAGACGTAGTCCACCAGGGCCAGACAATCGCCGTGCTCGAGGTGCCTGAACTCAAGGCCGAACTGCAGCAGACGGTCTTCCAGTTGAAACAGAGCCAGGAAGAGATTGCAAGGGCACAGCACGAGATCAACCGCGCCCAGGCGGAACACGCGGCGGTTCATGCGCAATACGAGCGCCTGAAGCAGGCGGCTGCGGGCAGGCCCGGGCTGATTGCGCAGCAGGAGATAGACGATGCTCAGGCCAGGGACCTTTCTTCTGAAGCGCAGGTCGACGCGGCGAAAGCAGCCATGGCTGCAGCTAAAGAACACGCCGGCTCAGCGCAGGCAGACAACGAACGAGTGCAGGCGTTGCACAACTACACAAATGTTACGGCGCCGCTGGATGGTGTGGTGATCTGGCGGTATGCCGACACCGGCGCTTTGATTCAGGGCGGAACGAATTCAAACAGCCAGGATCTGCCGATCGTGCGCATTTCTCAAAGCAATCTGCTGCGGCTGCGGATTCCGGTTCCGGAAGATGAAGTGCGCTACGTTCACCTGGGCGATGAACTGCAGGTGCGCGTAGACGCAATCGGACGCTCCTTTGCAGGCAAGATTGTTCGCTCCACGCGCGATGTGAATTTTGAGACCCGCGCAATGGAGACCGAGGTCGATGTGCCGAACAAAGACCTGTCCATCGCTCCAGGAATGTACGCGAACACGATGCTGCAGCTTGCCCACGTCAGTAATGTTGTCACTATTCCAGTTGAGGCATTGGTGCTGGCGGGTGGCAGGCAAACCGTGTATGCGCTTGACTCCGGCAATCACGTTCACCTCCGCACGGTGGTGGTGGGACTGGAGGGCTCCAAGCTGGCTGAAATCACCAGCGGCCTCACCCCTGGCGATCGCATCGTCATAGGCGGACAGGATAAGTATCAGGAGAACGAAGCTGTAGTTCCGATTGAGACACAGCAGCCGGCATCCGAGACCGTGCATGAATCAGGGGGAATGATCGACATGAAGGCCCCGCAAGCGGACGGAGGCGCACACTAATGCCGAAATTCGCCCTGCGTTATCCCTACTTCATCGTCATGATTTGCCTGCTGATTTCCATTGTGGGCGCGGTGGGCATCGTCCAGATGCCGGTGGATCTGTTCCCCAGCATCGACATGCCCGTGGTTGTAGTAGCAACGTTTTACAACGGCATGCCTCCGCAACAGATCGAAGCGGATATTACTAACACATTTGAACGCTTCTTCACATTAGGAGCGAACATCGACCACAGCGAGTCGCGTTCGTTGACTGGCGTAAGCCTTATCAAGATCTACTTCAAGCCCGGCACCGACCCCAATGCGGCGCTAAGTAATATTGCAAATCTCGCCATGGCCGATCTGCGGCGATTGCCGCCCGGTACGTTGCCGCCCGTGGTGCTCGGCATGGACGCCTCAACGCAACCCGTATGCCTGGTAACTCTCAAGGGCAAGGGGCTGAACGAAACCAACCTGAAAGATCTCGCGCAATTCCAAGTGCGCAACCAGATTTCGAATGTGCAGGGCGCATCGGTGCCGCAGCCGTACGGTGGAACTTATCGCCAGATTCAGATATACGTTGACCCGCTAAAGCTGGAGGCGCGCAACCTGAGCCTGAACGACGTTGTGCAGTCGGTGGACAGTTCGAACCTGATCCTGCCCGCCGGCGATGTGCGCATTGGCTCTAAGGACTTCAATATTTACGCGAACAGCCAGTTTCCCGATGCTGACTCCATGAATCAGATGCCGCTGAAGTCTGTCGGCAACTCGTCGGTTCTCGTTGGAGACATTGGGAAAGCGGTGGACGCAGGAGCCCTGCAGTACAACATCGTCCGCATCGACGGGCAGCGTTCAGTCTATGTGCCCGTATTCAAGCAAGGCGGTGACAGCAACACTATCACCATCGTGAACGGCATGAAGAACGCGATCAAGCACCTGGTCGATATTCCCCAGCAGTTGCAAACCGACGTGGTGTTCGATCAGTCGGTGTTTGTGAAAACGGCGATCGCGAATGTATCGAAGGAAGCGCTGATCGGCCTGGTGCTCACCGGAATGATGATTCTCATCTTTCTGGGAAGCGCTCGCGCCATGATTGCTGTCATTCTTTCCGTTCCGCTTTCAATGGTGGTCTGCCTCCTGATTACGAAGTACACCGGTGGCTCGATTAACACCATGATTCTCGGCGGACTGGCTCTAGTCTTTTCGCGATTGATCGACAACGGCGTGATCGTGCTCGAAAACATCTTCCGCCACATGGAGATGGGCGAGGCAGCCGAGATCGCGGCCGACACCGGCGGAACCGAAGTTTCGATGGCCGTACTGGCAGCCACCTTCACAACATCCATCGTCTTCTTTCCTGTAACCTTCTTCTCCGGCGTCAGCAAGTACATCTTTACGCCGATGGCGCTGGGAGTGGTGCTTTCGATCTTCGCATCGTACTTCTTCGCCATGACAGTGGTGCCGTTGTACTGCTCCAAATTCATTCGTTTCCACGAGACGAGCGAACATAACGATCCCGCAAAAGCCGGCTTCTTCAAACGATTTGAAGCGCGGTTCAACGAGAGATTCAGGCAGATGCTCGACTGGTACGAGGGGCTTGCAATTCAAGCGATGGAGCGGCCCGGATTGACTGCGGGGCTGATCCTCGGTAGCGTGCTGGGTTTGCTGCTGGTCACAGTTCCGTTCATCGGACGCGCATATTTTCCGCGAACCGATCCGGGGCAGTTCATTTTGAACGTGCGCATGCCGAGCGGCACGCGGCTAGAAGTAAGCAATCAATATATCGCCAAAGTAGAAGACACCATTCGCAGCGTTGTGCCGGCAACTGACCTGGACATGGTTGTCTCGAACATCGGCGTCTATCCGGATCTTTCGGCAATCTACACAACTAACGCATCCATGGACACAGCTTTTGTTCAGGCCAGCCTCAAAGAAGGCCATCACACCGGCAGTTATGAGTACATGCGCCGCGTACAGGAAAAGCTTTCGCGCGAAATGCCGGAGCTGTCGGTCTACTACCAGGCAGGCGGCCTGATTGACGGCGTAATCAATCAGGGCTTGCCTGCGCCAATCGACGTACAAATCAAATCTCAAAACATGGATGCGTCGTATGATCTTGCGCGTCAACTGGCCGCCAAAATCAAGGCGATGCCGAATGTCAGCAATGTATACATACCGCAGAGCGTTGATTACCCAGGGCTGGCGCTCAACATCGATCGCGAGCGAGCCAGCCTCATCGGCCTCTCTGCCAAGGAGATCGTTGACGACGTAATCACGGCGCTGACTTCGGACGGAATGGTGGCTCCGAGTTACTGGATCGATCCCAAAAGCGGCAACAACTACATGGTTACAGTGCAGTACGCAAACAACTGGATCAACAACATGTCGATGGAAGACGTGAAGAGCATCCCGTTACGAAGCGCGCACACTGCCGGATCGTCCATTACGCAGGATGACGCCCACGCAATGCCGGTTGCCGCGCAGTTCGGCGGCGGAACCGGATATGTGCCGCTCGGCTCGGTGGCCGACATTCAACAGATCAACACGCCAACCGAGGTCGATCACAATCAGATCCGGCGCGTGATTGATATCTACGTTGCGACCAAAAGCGAAGCGCTGCAATCAGTGGGCTCGCGGATTGACCAGTTGCTCAGCCAGACGAAGCACGACCGCAACACGGTGCTGGCGATGCGCGGAGCCGTAACAATCATGAATACGGCTTTCCACGACTTCGGGATCGGGCTGATCATTTCAATTATTCTCGTCTACCTGATCCTGATGGCGCAGTTCGCATCGTTCATTGATCCGCTCATTATTCTCATGGCGATTCCTCCAGGCTTGGCCGGAGTTGCCGTCACATTGCTGATTACCGGCAGCACGCTCAACATCATGTCGCTGATGGGCGTTATCATGATGGCCGGAATTGTAGTGTCAAACAGCATTCTCATCGTCGAGTTCGCGGGCATCCTTCACGATCAGGGAATGGTGTTAAAGGCGGCGGTTGTTGAGTCGTGCCGAGTACGTCTGCGGCCCATTCTGATGACATCACTTGCCACATTGCTTGGCATGATTCCCATGGCGCTGGGACTCGAAGCAGGCAGTGAACAATACGCGCCGCTGGCGCGCTCCATCATTGGAGGTCTGGCCCTGTCGGTCGTGGTTACATTGTTTCTGGTGCCCGCGGTCTACCTGCTGATCCATAGTCATGAAGAAAAGAGCACAGAATTCGTGGTGAAGGAGCAGGCATGAAGAGACTGAGAAGGCACGGCCTGATCCTGACGATCTGCGCAGCGGCCATGTTTCATCCAAGTGCTGCGCGAGCGCAGAAAAGCGCATTGCCACCTGCACCTCAAGCGCGATCGTTTGCGTCGGCGAGCCCGCAGGCTGATTCGCAGACGAGTTCCCTTCCCCCATCTACTCCCACAACTCCTCAGAGCGCGAGGCTGACCTTGACCGATGCCGAAAGGACGGCGATCGCGCACAACCCCAACATCAGCGTAGCGCGGCTGCTAGCGCTTGCACAGGCGCAGATGACGCGCGAGGTAAGGGCAGGCGAAATGCCCACTGCGACTGCTAACCTGACCGCCGTGGGCTCGCACCCTGACAGCCGCATCACCGCGGGTCTGCTGAACAATCCGTCGATATTCGACCGTGCAGCCGGAGGCCTGACGGTCAACCAGCTCATTACCGACTTCGGACGCACACACAATCTCGTATTGAGCGCGAAGTCATATGCAAAAGCGCAACTTGAGAACGAGCGAGCCACCGAGCAGGATATCCGCCTGACCGTGGACCAGGCGTTCTACCAGGCTCTGACGAGCCAGGCGGTCTTGAAGGTCGCCGAGCAAACTGTAGCGGAGCGGCAGGCAACGCTGGATCAGATCTCCGCTTTGGCCAATTCGAAGCTACGCTCAACTCTTGACCAGAGTTTTGCGGCCGTACAACTTTCGCAAGCCAGGCTGCTGCTGCTCGATGCACAGGCCAACCAGCAAAGCGCGATGGCAAGCCTGAAACTGGTAATGGGTTCCGAACGAGATGAGCAATACACATTAGTGGACGAAACTCCGGCCAGCCCAGAACCTGCCCCATCAAATGAGGACGTGTTGCTGCAAGCAGCGTACGCCTCGCGTCCCGACCTTGCAGCATTGAACGACAACTACACAGCCGCAAAACAGTTCAGCACGGCCGAGCACGACTTGTGGATGCCTACCGTCTCCGCGCTGGCGGCTGTGGGCGGCACGCCGATACGTGCCGATCAGATTCAGTCGAGCTGGTACGGCGCCGCCGGAGCCAATATCAGCACTCCGATCTTCAACGGATTCCTTTTCAACGCCAGGTCGCAGGAGGCTAAACTACGCGCTGACGCCGCCGGCGAACACGTGCGCAACCTGCGCGACGAAATCGCCCGCGATGTGCGTGTTGCCATGCTGAACGCGCAGAACTCTTATCAGAAGATCAGTGTTACTCAATCGATGCTGAACCAGGCAAATCTGGCGCTCGATCTGGCCCAGGCGCGTTACAAGATCGGTTTAAGCGGCATCGTGGAGCTTACGCAGGCCCAACTTAGCCAGACAGAGGCGCAAATCGCATACACAACAGCACGTTATGTATACGAAACGTCGCAGGCCGAGTTGCGATTCCAGTTGGGACAGTAGAAAGGGCGGGCGGCTCTCTACAGGATGCTCGCGCTCTTGCGCTGGCTGAGGACTGCCGCTTTGCGGCGGTCCTTCGAAGCACGGTCAATCTGCTTCCAGAAACCGATGAAGTAGTCAATCGCGGAGATGGTCGAGACCAGCACAGTGAAATAAATAGCGGCTACTGCATACCACATCACTGGAATTACCAGCACGCCGATTTGCCAGTGATCCCAGCGATGAGCAAGGATCGCAGACGTAACCGAAACGATCTGGACAACCGTCTTGAGCTTGCCCAAATCGCTAGCCTGGATGGTGAAGCCTTCAGACGACGCAATCGAGCGCAGACCAGAGATCAGAAACTCGCGCGCAATGATGACGACCGCGATCCACACTTTGACGACCTGGGGATTGTAGGCCACCAGGGCAATAAGCGCGCCTGTCACCATGATCTTGTCGGCCAGCGGGTCGAGAAGCATTCCCATGGTCGTAATCTGGCCGCGTTTACGGGCGAGATAGCCATCCAGACCGTCTGTAATTGACGCCAGCACGAAAAGAACTGATGCGGAAATCTCCTGCGCGCCGTGCATCTGCCACGGAAAATGCGGCGAGAGTATCCACAGCAGAAGAGGGATCATGACGATCCGGCTCATCGTGATGGAGTTGGGTAAATTCATGGGTCCTGGGCTTCGCGAGCTCTATTCTCAGTTTGGTTTCATTATCGCACTCTGAGTGGACGGCGGAGTCGCGGACCGCGGGAAATGGGCCCCAGGGTAATGTGTTCCAGAAAGATAAAAACAGCGGGAAGGTCAAGTTTCCTTCCCGCTGCGGTTTGGCTAAGTGCCGGCGGCGCTACAGCAGAACCGAGTAGATGCACCCTGGGCCACTTCCCTTCAGTGGCTTTTTCCTCAAGAAAAAGCCACCCTGCACATCTTTGGCGAGGGCACTGTTATTCGGATTTTGCGCTAGGCGTATATGCCGCGTTGCTTGATGGTGAAGGCCACGCGGTCGATAGCAAGCATGTAAGCTGCGATGCGATTGTTCACATTGTGCGCTTCAGCATAACGCACAACGTCCTCGAAGCTGTCGCGGAGGAGCGTCTCAAGCTGCTCGTTGACGATGCTTTCTTTCCAGAAGTAGCCCTGCCTGTCCTGGACCCACTCGTAATAGCTGGCGGTGACGCCGCCGGCGTTTGCCAGGATGTCGGGAACAATAAAGATGCGCTTCTCGGCAAGAATCTCGTCGGCGACGGCGGTTGTGGGGCCATTGGCGCCTTCTACCACGATCTTGGCCTTCACCTGCGAAGCATTGCGGCTGGTGATCACATTCTCAGTGGCGGCCGGAATGAGAATGTCGCAGTCGGAGATCAAAAGCTCGTCGCTTGGCATATCCTCGGCGCCACGGAAGCCAAGTGTTGTGCCGTTGCGATATTTGTATTCGGCCAGTTGGTGTACATCGATACCGTTGTTGTTGTAAAGGCCGCCGTCCCTTTCGGCAATGCCGATAACCTTGTATCCCTGCTCCATCATGAGGCGGGCGGCATTGGAACCCACATTGCCGAAACCCTGAATGATGACGCGACAGCCATCGATCGACATATTGAGATAGCGAAGGCTTTCGCCGCAGGCAACCATAACACCACGCCCAGTGGCCTCAATGCGGCCGCGCGAACCGCCGATGTCGAGCGGCTTTCCGGTCACCACGCTGGTCACTGTCTGCCGCATGTGCATGGAATAGGTGTCCATAATCCACGCCATGGTCTGCTCGTTCGTATTTACATCCGGCGCGGGTACGTCCTTTTCGGGACCGATGAACTCGATGATCTCCGAGGTATAACGACGGGTCATGCGCTCGAGCTCTCCGCGGCTCATTGCCTTCGGATCGCAGATCACTCCACCCTTGGCGCCACCGAAGGGAATATTGACGACCGCGCACTTCCACGTCATCCAGCTTGCGAGTGCTCGCACTTCGTCAAGCGTAACGTCGGGCGCATAGCGGATGCCGCCTTTGCACGGGCCGCGGGCGATGTTGTGCTGAACACGGAAGCCGGTGAACATCTCGATGCGGCCGTCGTCCATCGTGACCGGGAAATGCACGATGATTTCGCGGGCCGGCGTACGAAGCAGTTTCCAAAGACCTTCGTCCAGATTGAGTTTGCGCGCGGCAAAGTCGAACCGCGCGCTTTGTGCTTCCCAGGGATTGATTTCCTGGTCCAATGAAAGTGCAGGATTGCCAGATGACATAAATATCTCCATTAACATTCCCCGCCAAAGGAACCTGTATTCCGGCCCTGGCGGTGCGGACGGGCTGCTCAATCCGGGCAGCCTTGAGCCCCGATGAGTGTAGGCTACACGGGTTTTTCCGTCAATCCTAATGGAATTCTCCGGGCAGGACCGCCCGTGGACCTTCCGGCACAACCGGGTTCCTCCAAAAGGCCGTAGTCGGCTTCGCGCGGGCAGTAGGAGCCCCAGGAACCGTACGATAGAACGAATTCGCGGTTGAAGTCGTTTGGATGGTGCAGGCTGAACCGGCTCATTGAGCCGGGCGCCAGTAGTCGCCGGGCAGCCAGCCTGGCGATTCTGCTGTGATTTGCTGCATTTGCGTCGTGGAGGCTTTCCAATTAAGCTTTACGCCGAACCGGAGAGAAACTACTGCGCCGCTTGCGCGATTCATGCTGAAATGCTTTGCTATGCATTGTTCGAATGATCGTGCCCGATTGGCGAGCTTTCGACGGAGATGTTCGTGAACAGGTTTGGGACTTTCATCTTACTGAGCGCAATTGTGGTGCCGCCATTCTCCGGCATGGCTCAGGACTCCATCCAGGCACAATTAATGAATGCCAGGCAGGAATCGGATCTGACGTTGCGCGAACCGGCTCCATTCCAGCTTGAAGTGGACTTTACCGCCCAGCAGAAGCTTCCCACGCAGGGACACCTCTCCCTGAAGTGGAAATCCAAAGATCAGTGGTGGCGATATGTAGCGCTGGGCGACTTCAAACAGATTGACGTACGAAGCGGTGGTTGGCTTTACACCTCGAGAAACAGCAGCTCGACACCGGTTCGAGTGCGGCAGATGATTCAGTTGATCGAATTCGCGCAGGATGCCAAAGATCTGGTAGCCGACAAGCCGCATCCGATGATGGAATACGGCTTCCCGGTCGATTGCATGCGCGTAAAGAAGAAGAACTCAAATGACACACCGCATGAAGTATGCCTGAACGGATCTCACGAAATTGCCAGCGATACCTGGTGGGATGTGCCCGACAGCCCCACCCGCCTGGAGTTTGCCGACTACTTCGATTTCGCCGGGCATCGCTTTCCGCGGTCTCTGCAGATGGTTGAAAATGGCAGCCGCGCAATCAAAGCCAACGTGAAAAGCCTGGAGGCAAACGCCTTCAACGATGTTCTGCTGACCAAGCCGTCGGGCGCCATCGAGCGCCGTCAGTGCGACGACTGGAAGCCGCCGAAAGCTGTAAAGACGCCCGATCCTCCGTATCCCGCCGCGGCCGGAAGAAACGGTTCAATTGGCGATTCCATTGTTTCCATGACAGTGCTCGCCGACGGATCAGCCACGGATTTTCAACTGATCGGAAGCGCCAGTCACGCCATGGATCAGTCCACGTTGGACACTTTGAAGAAGTGGAAATTCAAGCCCGCCATGTGCGGATCTGAGCCCGTCGTAGCCGACGTTGAAGTCATTGTGAGCTTCAGGCTGAAATAGCGCGCACGAATCCAACGGCCGGAATCTCAAGGCTCACGAACAGTTACACTGGTTTCTGTGAGCGATCCTTCAAACACCGCCCAGCCCAGCCGCAAGGAGTTCCTGTCATTGGCCAGGGAACATACGCTGGTGCCAGTTTGCCGCACCCTGGCCGCCGACCTCGAGACCCCGGTATCAGCATTTTTGCGCGCGGCCTGGCAAGAGCAGGAGTGCTTCCTGCTGGAGTCAGTGGAAGGCGGCGAGCAAGTCGGCCGTTACACGTTTATCGGGCTGTCTCCGTTCAAGCGCATCGTGGCGCGAGGCCGCGAGATCACCATTACGGAAGGCAAGAAGCTCGTCCAGATCGACGACGACATCTTCGCCATCCTGCGGCGGGCGTTGAGCGGACATAAACCTGCCCGCCTGCCTGGGCTGCCGCCCTTCACCGCCGGAGCCGTTGGATACTTTGCCTACGACGCCGTTCGCCAGATTGAGCGGCTACCGGAACTGGCAAAGGATGAGTTGCACATCCCCGACGTTTGTCTGCTTTTCTTCGACGAGGTCCTCGCCTTCGATCACGTTCGCAAGGAGATCTGGCTCGTGATCACTGCCGACGTGGCGCGGCACAAGCCAGCAAAAGCCTACGAGCGCGCAGTCGATCGGCTTGACAAGCTGGAAAAGCGTATCTTGCAGCCGCTGCCAAAGCAAGCGACTCACGTCGGAGCCCGCTCCCGGAAGAAGTCGCAGCTAAAGGTGAAGTACCGGACCAGCAAGAAGGACTACCTGGCCGCGGTGGATCGCACCAAGGAGTACATCGCTGCCGGGGACATTTTTCAGGCAGTGCTGTCGCAACGCTTTGACGTTGAACCGGAGGTGGACAGCTTCCAGGTGTATCGCGCGCTGCGTACCGTCAACCCCAGCCCGTACATGTTCTTCCTGCGGTTCGCGCCGGATGCGCCACTGGGCGGATCGTTCAGTGGCAAGTCCCGTGCAAAAACTCTGGAACTGGCGGGGTCATCGCCCGAGCTTCTGGTGCGTGTGAACAAAGGTAAGGTCGAGTACAGGCCCATCGCCGGCACCAAGCCGCGCGGCGCCAACGAGCAGGAAGACCTGGCGCTGGCCGAGGAGATGATGCACGACGAGAAGGAGCGCGCTGAACACGTGATGCTGGTCGACCTGGGCCGCAATGACGTCGGCCGGGTGAGCGAATTCGGGTCCGTCAAGGTCGACCGCCTGATGTTCGTCGAACGCTACTCCCACGTGATGCACATCGTCAGTTCCATCTCCGGCAAGCTGCGCCCGGAGCTCACCGCGGTCGATGCGCTGCGGGCCTGCTTCCCAGCGGGAACGCTCAGCGGGGCGCCCAAGGTTCGGGCTATGGAAATTCTTGAAGAGCTGGAACCGGCGCGACGCGGCACCTACGGCGGGGCGGTAATGTACGCCGACTTCTCCGGGAATCTCGACTCGTGCATCGCCATCCGCTCCATGCTTGCCGTAAACGGCAAAGGCTATGTGCAGGCTGGCGCCGGCATTGTGGCCGATTCCGTGCCGGAAAAGGAACACCAGGAGTCGATCAACAAGGCTCAGGCAGTGATCCGTGCAATCGAACGCGCACGGCAGATGTGAGTCAGCACACGACGCAGGACTTTGTCTAATCCTCAGCGCCAAAAATGCGCCGGAAGAAATGCCCGACGCCCGAAAAGAATCCTCGCCTCTTTGCATGAACAGACGGCTTTGGCCCGGGCGCCACAGCTACGGCATTTACCGGAGCCGGCGAAGGCCGAGTCGGAATCGCGGCAGCCGGAACGTGTTCCGCGCTTTGGTAAACGAGCGGAGGCACATTCTGGGCCTGTGCTTGAGCCTGGGCGTTGACTGCAGGCGGCGGAGTCTGCGGCGCGGGAGCGAGCCCCATGCTCTGTGCGAGAGGAAACTCGTTGCCGTTGGGTTGGGAAGGCGGGCAACCGCAGGGCTCCTTTTCCTGGTCGTTCACCTCGTGCAGGCTGCCGTGCTGGAACATGACTCGCTGGCCGGGCTGTACGCGATATGCGCCGCCTTCAAACACGCTTGAAACCAGAATATACGGACCGTTGGCATCCGGGTTGTCAATGCAGGTGTCACCCTGGCTGCCGAGCCGGACTTTGACATCCGCAGCTCCGGGTCCGCCGATCAAAATGCGGAAGTCGGGCGTGAGCAGCGTGTCGGCATTCTTCATATCGGCCATCGAGGCATAGCTCATTTCGATAGCGCCCTGATCCATGGCCATCAACAGGCCCGGTGCGTTGCTTGCGGGTACGCTTGTATCTGCGGCCAGCTTGATGCTTGACATGGCGCAAACCCGCATTTCACCGCGATGAGGCATGATGACCAGCGTGGTTCGGTTGCCTGATGTAATTGTGCCGTTGGCGGCGATGAATGCTCGCCCGCCTTTGATTTCGAGCGCGCCAGTCACTGTCGCGGCTTTGGCGGGATCGCTGTTCTCGATCGACACGATCGCGATCGGCGAGGCCAGCATGGAAGCGGCCTGCGCGGCTTCTTGCCCGTGCAATGCACTCGCCGCAAAGCAGACGAGCGGCAGGCCAAGGCGGCGCATTCTGGCTCCGAGCGGCACAGACATTCCAGTCACATTCCGAGGAAATTGCGAATCATCTGATGGCCGCCCTCAGTGAGCACGCTCTCCGGGTGGAACTGAACGCCCTCTACCGGCAGACTCCTGTGGCGGAGTCCCATGATCACTGTGCCGGGTACGCCCCCGGGTACGTTATTGACCTCCGCGGTGCGCGCCGTAACGGCCAGATCTTCAGGCAACGATTCCTCTTCAACAATGAGAGAGTGATAACGCGTGCAGGTGAGCGGCGTGGGCAGTCCGGCGAACACTCCCTTGCCATCGTGTTCGACCGCGCTGGTTTTGCCGTGCATCAGGTTGCGCGCGCGAATCACGTTGCCTCCGAATGCTTCGCCAATCGCCTGATGGCCAAGGCAAACGCCAAGGATCGGGACTTTGCCTGCCATGTGCCGGATCAGCGGCACCAGGATTCCAGCCTCTCCAGGCGTACAGGGCCCGGGCGAAAGCAGAATCCGCTCAGGCCGCAGCGCTTCCACCTCTTGCACCGTAAGCTCGTCGTTGCGGCGCACAACCACTTTCGCGCCCAGCTCACCGAGGTATTGGACGAGGTTGTAGGTAAAAGAATCGTAGTTATCGAGGACAAAGACCATCGTAAGTTTCAGTGTAGCGCCTCCGGCGGCAAGCTCCGCTCAATACCGGTCTCGACCGTCGCGCCCGGACGTGACTCACAATCGATCTCGTCCCGACCTGGAGATTCCGCTTGACACACGTAGCAGATTATCGGAATATAGGTCGTATACGACGCGTCGTATACGACGCAGGAGAGCTTTATGATGATCAACGCTTTCAAATGGGTTGAGTATTGCTGGGTCGGACTTGGATTGGTTTGGATTGCAGGGCTCGGCTTTACTAAGCCCGTGATCCGCAGAAGTCCGATGGGGCCCCGCGCTTTTCAAATCGCGCTGGCGGCACTGGGTGCAGTCCTCATGACAGGTCAATCGCTGAACAAGGGCTGGATGGCAGTTCCGTTTCTCCCGCAAAGCATCGGCGGGTACCGTATGGCTCACGTCGCGGGAGTGGCGTTGACCCTGGCTGGATGCCTGTTCGCCTGCTGGGCTCGCCTGGTGCTTGGTGGCAACTGGAGCGGCGATATCACTGTGAAAGACAGCCACGAACTGATTGTGAAGGGACCATATGCCCTCGCTCGCCATCCCATCTACACCGGGTTACTTATCGCGGTAGTTGGCACAACACTGGTGGTCGGCAAATGGAGCGCCATCGTCGGCCTCGCTGTCGTTGTGCTGATGCTTATCCTTAAAATGAGTCAGGAAGAACGGCTGATGACGCAGCAGTTCCCTGCAGCATATCCGAGCTATAGGCAGCGAGTGAAAGCACTGATCCCGGGCCTGCTTTAAGGACGCAATGGATAAGAAAGATCGAAACCAGGCGGCGACACGTGAAGAAAGCCTGATCGCGCGAATGGAAAGCGACCTCCGGGCGATTCAGCGCGCGCTTCGCAAGCCGGTTGAAGCGCAGGTTGCACGTGGAGCTCTTACTTTGCCACAGACCGCGGTGATGCATGAGGTCATTGCGCATAACGGCATCAGCCTGAAAGACCTGAGCAAGCAGTTGAGCCTCGCTCACTCCACCGTGAGTGGTATCGTTGACCGGCTTGAAAAGCGAGGCTTGATCGAAAGGCGACCGGATCAGATGGATGGCCGGATCAGTTCCCTTTTTCCCACCGCCGTCGTCTCAAAATTCGTCCGCGAAGAACTGCCGGCGCTTTCGCGCGGCCCATTGCAGGCGGCGTTGCAGCACGCTGCCCCGGCAGAGTGCGAGCAGATCGAACGGGCTCTACGCCGCCTGAGAGAGCTGCTGGAGTGAAGCTGAATCCGGCACCTCGGTCTCCGTTGGTTGCCAACATAGGGCACATCTGCAAAACTGGCCTAGGTCAATGAAGATGGTTCTGCATTTTCTGGTCAAGGGACGCGTACAGGGAGTGGGCTTTCGCTGGTTCGTTCATCGTGAAGCCACCGAACTGGAGCTGCGCGGCTGGGTACGTAACACCGAAGATGGCGACGTGGAAGTGGTCGCCGCAGGAGATG
>Ga0335085_10009214_pt1 | contig 14922 bp, 10 predicted proteins | sample Lox_Sample_45_FD_206712 | JGI IMG/M metagenome (GOLD analysis project Ga0335085, IMG submission 206712) | Soil microbial communities from Loxahatchee National Wildlife Refuge, Florida, United States - Lox_Sample_4.5 | ecosystem: Environmental > Terrestrial > Soil > Wetlands | place: USA... | reverse complement strand
TCCCGTACGTGATCATCGTCAACAACGCCACAGTGGCATTGACGATTGCTTTGCAAGCCCTCGGAATCGGGCCCGGCGACGAAGTGATTGTGCCTGACTTCACGTTTATCGCCACGGCCAACGCGGTTTCGCTGGCGGGCGCAACGCCCCTGTTTGCCGACGTGCGTCGCGACACATTCACTCTTGATCTCGCCGACGCCGAGGAACGCGTCACGCCGCAAACTGCGGCAATTCTTCCAGTCCACTTGAATGGACGCGCTCCCGACATGGCGGCTCTGCAAAAACTCGCGAAACAGCATGGCCTCGCGATTGTGGAAGACGCGGCTCAGGCACTCGGTTCGGCGCACAAAGGAACTTTTCTCGGTACCTTTGGAGACGCCGGAGTGTTTTCACTGGGGACCACCAAAATTATCACCTCAGGGCAAGGCGGAGTGATTGTCACGCGCCGCAAGGAACTGTACGAAGAATGCGTCCGCATCAAAGATCACGGCCGGCTCAGCCGGTCGGCCGAAGTGCATGACACGCTCGGCTTCAATTCGAAGTTCACGGACTTGCAGGCGGCGCTGGCCCTGGTCCAATTTCGCAAGCTGCCGGAACGTATCGAGAAAAAGCGCGCGCTGTTTCAGCAATATCAGGAGTTCCTCACGGGCGTTCCCGAAATCGCGATTCCGCCGATCCATTCGAAGGACGCGGTGCCCTGGTTTGTGGATCTGCTGTGCCCCGACCGATCCGATTTGCAATCGCGCTTGGCCGAATGCGGCATCGAAACGCGCCGGTTCTACCTGCCGATTCATTCGCAACCTTGCTACCAGGCCGAAGGAAACTACCCCGGAACGGAAGACATTTCTGCGCGGGGATTATGGCTTCCATCTTCCGTCAATCTTTCAAACGCCGACGTCAAGCACATTTGCAAACACATTGTGAGCCACTACGAGGCAAGACGGCAAGGCCGCCCTGTCGTCACTTTCACTGCGTAAAGACATTTCACGCTGGTGCGCGCCAACACACAAAACTTCTTTTATATGCAAGCCGAAACCAAAATCGTGTACGCCGACATCGTCGGGCAAGAAGGAACGACGACGAAACAGCTTTTCGACTCCCCTCCCGCCGGCTACGTCTTCGTCAAGCGCCCGAAGCTGTCGAATGCCGTTGCCGAATCGGCTGCGGCGAATTGGAAGTTTCGCTCAATGAAGCAACGTATGAACGTGCTTCTGCCAGTGAATTTGCTGGCGAGCCGACTCCTGGGAAGCCGCACAAAAGCGCCGGAAGGCGCCGTCCTGACATACTCCGAATCGAGCGTCATATTTCGTGATGAGCCGTGGATGCTGTGGATTGAAGTCGCAACACAAATGGCGGGATTCAACGATCATTCGCTTCGCCGCTTCCGCGGAGTCATCGAGCGCGCCCTCGCCTCGCCGAATTGTAGGCGAATTCTGTGCCACAGCGAAGCGGCGCGGCAATCCCTTTGCAAGCATCTCAGCACGGAACTGTTCGACCGCAAATTGTGCGTCACGCCGCCAGGCTGGCCGATCAGGGAATTTCAGGTCGTCTATAAGGAGGATGACGCGCCCGTGCGCATCCTGTTTGTCGCCGGCAGCACGATGGCATCGCGATTTGCGATCAAAGGTGGTATCGAATCGCTCGAGGCGTTCGCGGCGCTGCGGCAGCGATTTCCAAGTCTGGAGCTGATCGTTCGGTCTGATGTCGAGCCGGAAATCCGCAAGCAGTACGACGGCATGCCCGGGCTTCGGATCGTCCCCGGCCTGATTTCGCGCCAGGAGCTCGAAGCGCTGTACAAGGAATCGGATATCTACTGGTATCCCGCGCACTGTCTCATGTCCGTCTCCATGCTCGAAGCGATGAGCTACGGACTGCCCGTCGTGACGACCAGCTACTACGACAATCCCGAGTACGTGGAAGACGGACACACCGGGATGATTATCCCGGCCCACCGCCATATTCCCGCGTGGGATACGTCCGAGATGCAAGTGCGGCGCGCTCTGCGAAAGCGCGATTCGGAGTTTGTGCGATCGCTTGTCGAGAAGACATCCGTGCTGATCGAAAGTGCTGCGTTGCGGAGGCAGATGGGCCGCGCCGCCCGCGCCGACGTCGAAGCTCGGTTCTCTCTCGCCAAAAAGAACGACAAATGGAAAGTGATTCTCGACGAAGCAACAAGGCGCTCTTTTCCTCAATGGTGCTCTTCTCCGATCGCTCCGCTCGAAGAGGAGGTTCTACGATCTTCGCGCTGATTCTCGTCTGGTTCGGGCTGCGGTACCTGCCGGGCATGAGCCTGGCACAGCCGACTCGCACCGAAGTCGTGCTGTGGGGTCTGGCGGAAGGCGCAGCGGTTCTTCTGCTGTTCGTGGGCGCTTGCTTTCAGCGGCTGAGCGCCAGAAAGATATTTGGACTGCGCACGAAATCCGATCGGCTTCCTTTCTATCTGCTTGGATTTTGGCTTGCGGCCTGCCTTGCAAGCGGTTTTCTCGGGGTCGTCCGCGGCAACGACTGGGGCTATCTTCTCGGCGACGTCTACCGTTTTGGGTCTTTGCCGGTCATGTTTGGCGTTCTGTACTTTTTCGCTAAGGACCCCGCAGACGTTGAGCGGCTTCTTCGCTGGATGGTGGGGGTTTACGGAGTCATCGTCCTGTTCGATCTCGTCCGGTTCAACACGTTTCTCATGGAAGAGCAGGAGCGCCTCACCACCGAAACGGCCCACCAAGCCGGCATGGTTGCCGCAGCCGTGATTTACCTGATGTTGTTTGACCCGAAGCGCTGGGTGCGCAGAGGATGCATCGCACTGCTGCTGTCAATGATGCTTCTTTTGCTGCGCGCGCAAATGCTGACGCCGCTGATCACCTCGCTTGTGGCGATGGCCCTGTTCTTCGCCTTCAGCCGAAGATTCGCCGCTTTTCTAGGTTGCGCCATGGCAGCGGCCATTTTTATCATCGCTTCCTTCTATTCCCTGAGCGTAGCTCCCACGGTTCCTTCGTACATTGCGGACAAACTCGCGATGGCGCAGGAGTTGCAGGGGCCCGCCGAGTCACTCGAAGCGTTGAGCGGTGTCCGCCTGGGCGAAATCATTTCGATCGGCGAAGAATTCACGGCTCATCCTGCGAGCCTGCTGCTCGGCACCGGGCAAGGCAGCTTTCTCTCGCCCGATCCGATTCCTGATCCTCTTTTGCCGGTCATCCGGTATTCGGTCGACAAGCATTACGTTCATTCGGGCCTATTCGACGCGCTGTATCACAATGGCCTCTTAGCCCTAGGGGCATTTCTCGTCCTAGTGGCGCATCTCTTTCTGCGTGGTGTCCGATTACGAGCCCAGGGAAATCCGTTTGGATTATTTGTGATGGTCACGCTGATGGTTACGATTTTATTGTTGGGTTATGACTTGCCGTTTGAGTCGGCGTATCCGCTGGTCGGGATTTGTTTCAGCGGAGTAAGCGTGATCGAGAACTCGGTGCGGATGCCGGCGGATTCCGCGAGCGTGCGCCGCATTCGATTGGCAGGCGCTCCAGTCACTCGGAAAATTCGGTCGCGACCCGCGAGTGGGCCCTCAGGCGCAGGCATACCAATCCCGTGACGGCACCGTTTGCACGTCGCAGTGGAAACCGATTCTCCTGCGTCAGGACATAACCAATGGAAATCGCAAGACAAGTCCAACGTCTCGGATTGCGGCTCTGGGCAGGTCTTCATTATGGCCCTCTTCGCGCGTCGACGCCGCAGGAAGAAGCGCTCATCCGCGCATTGCGTGCCGAATTCGCCCGGATGCCTCACGCGTCGCCCGTTTTCTGCGCTGCATCGGAGCGCCTCTGGACACAATTCCAGGACAACCTGAGAGAGGACGTCTTTAGTGCGGATCCCCGAGGCTTCTTGTCTTGGAACGTCGTCACACGAACCATGTTTCTCGCGTTTTCCAAGTATGCAGCAAAAGAACTGGCTTTCTTGCGGCGCCAGCCCGACTGGCACTCTCGTTGGGAACAGGCAATCCGGGAGTCGCCCGTTGGGCGACCGGCGCCCTTCCCGTTCTACCCAAAAACGAGTGCGAACCTGATCCAGTGCGCTTACAGTCTTTGTCAATTCGAAGAGCACACCGGAATCGCCGTGGCTGAGTTCGACGAGGCGCTCGAATTCGGCGGCGGATACGGATCGATGTGCCGCCTGTTTTTCAACCTGGGGTTTGGCGGAATTTACGCGATTTACGACCTTCTGCCGTTCTCGAGCTTGCAGTCCTATTATTTGAAATCCGTGGGAATCCCCGTCTTGCGCGGCGGCCAGCAGGCCGAACATTGGAAGGGTGCCGTCCTTGTCAGCGAGACAGAGAATTTGCGCCCTCTCAGCCAACCGCGCGCCAGGAGGAAATCTCTCTTTATCGCCACATGGTCCATGAGTGAGACTCCACTGAGCATTCGCCAGCAGTTTTTGCCGTACACCGAGAATTACGATGCTTATTTGATCGCCTACCAGAGCCGGTTCGGCGAAGTGGATAACTGCCAATTTTTTCGCGACTGGCAGGAAAAAACGGCGAGCACAATCCGATGGACGGAAGTACCCATATCGCAAATCCCCGGAAAGCACACTTATCTCTTTGGGACGCGGAGACGCACCGCGGCCCCGGACAAGGATCCGGGCGCCTATGAAATGGCCGGGAGGCAAGCCACGTGACGACGCTTGCCCCAGGCATCGCTCCTCCTGAACCCCAGACAAACGGCTCAGTCAGCCGAAGCGCGCTCGGCCGCCTTGCCAGAGGCACATCCATCTACACCATGGGCACCGCGCTCAACAAGCTGCTCCTTCTTGTCATCCAGGTGCTTCTCGCGCGCCTGCTGCGAATCTCGGGATACGGACTTTACAGTCTGGGATTCAATGCTCTGATTCTTCTGCAATCGGTGGCTTTGTTTGGGCTCGATCAATCCGTGTTGCGGTATGCCGCCCTGTACCGAAATCGCGGCCAGGCCGAATTCATTAAGGGAACGCTGTTGGCCTCGCTCACGCTGGGCGTTGGGATGAGTCTCATCCTCGCGGCTGCACTCGTTCTTCTTGCGCCTTCGCTTTCGGCAAGCGTGTTTCGCGAGCCGCAGCTTGCGCCGGCGATCCGAATGTTTGCGTTGGCGCTTCCGTTTCTGAACGTGACGCGAATCACGGGCGCGTTTGCCCAGTCGCATCACGATATTTTCCGCATGACGGCGATCCAGCAGATTTCGCAGCCGGGATTGAATCTGCTGCTCGTTTGCGCTCTGTTTTTCCTTGGCGCAGGCCTGCGTTGGGCGGTCGGCGCGTTTGTCGTGTCCGCGGCATTTAGCGCGTTTGTCGGCGCGTATTCGGTGCGGTCCATCTTTCCCAGATTTTTCTCTTCACTGCGCGCGCGCTTCCATGGCGTCGAACTCGTGAGGTATTCGCTGGCTCTTGCCGCGATCGCGATTCTCTACCAGCTTTTCTGGCGCGCGCCCACTTTGCTGCTCGGGCACCTCTCCGAAGCGGCGCAAGTGGGCTTGTACACGGCTGCGGCGACGCTCGCCTCGCCGCCCGGGTTCATTTCGCTGATTTTTGCGCAGCCTTTCATGCCGACAATGGTGGATCTCTACGAGCAAAGAGACTTCGAATCTCTTGGTTCGCTCTACACTACCGTCACGCGCTGGACGCAAATGGTGGTCATCCCGAGCCTGGGAATTCTGGTGCTGTTTCGCAGGCAGATCCTCGCGCTCTTTGGCCGAGATTTCCAAAGCGGCGACCGCATTCTGATCCCGCTGGGTCTCGCATGGATGATTTATTATGCGAAGGGGCCGGTATCCGCGGTGCTGGACATGACCGGCCGTCAAATTGTGGACCTGGCGAACCTGGCTGGCGTTCTGGTTCTCTCCCTGACGCTGGGGCTGTGGCTGATCCCCAAATACGGCGTTTCCGGAGCCGGTTGGGCCATTTCCGCTTCCGTCCTGATGTGGTCCGCCGCAGAACTTGCCGAAGGATGGATTTATTTCCGGTTTCCGCCGTTCAGCAAACACCTATTTCAATCGCTTTTTCTTGCTGGCATCGTTTTCGGATTTGGCGCGTTCCTCCAGGACCACGTTTCGCCGATCGCCGAAGCGATAAGCGTGGGCGCCTCGTACGCATTGATTTCTTATTTTTTCGGCTTGACGCCAACCGATCGCGATCTGTTGCGCCGAGCGTTCCAGAGGGCAAGCGCATTGCTGACGCGGCCCGTGATGTCCCGAGCGCAAGACTGATTCCTGGCGCAAGCAACGCTCAACAACCCCTTCGTGAATTTTGTTTCGAGTTCCCCTTCGAGTCGAATTGCGGACTTGTTGGATCACATCTAAATTCAAAAAGGAGATCTATCGATGAACGTTTTGGTTTTGGGGGGTGACGGATATTGCGGCTGGCCGACGGCGCTCCACCTTTCGCGGCTGGGCCATCAGGTGGGCATCGTCGACAACTTCGTCCGGCGGCAATGGGATTACGAACTCGGGGTCGAGACGTTGACGCCGATCCGCACGCTCCATTCGAGGGTCGACGCGTGGCGGGAGCGCACGGGCCTCACGATGGATATTTTTGTCGGCGATCTTTGCGATTACTCTTTCCTTCAGAAAGTGGTGGAGCGGTTTTCGCCGGACGCCATCGTACATTTTGCCGAGCAACGCTCCGCGCCGTACTCGATGATCGATCGCGAACACGCCCTCCATACGCAGGTGAACAACATCACGGGGACGCTCAATCTGCTGTTCGCGATGCGCGATCTCGCTCCCGAGTGCCACCTCGTGAAGCTCGGCACGATGGGAGAATACGGCACGCCCAACATCGACATCGAAGAAGGATTCATCGAAATCCACCACAACGGAAGGAAGGACGTCCTTCCTTTCCCGAAACAGCCGGGTTCTTTCTATCACCTGAGCAAGGTTCATGACAGCCACAACATTGCGTTCGCCACAAAGATTTGGGGGCTCCGCTCGACCGACCTGAATCAAGGCGTCGTCTACGGCACGATGACCGACGAAATTGCGATGGACGAGCGGCTTGTGAACCGGTTCGATTATGACGAGGTGTGGGGCACGGCGCTCAACCGGTTCTGCGCGCAGGCGGCGATTCAGCATCCGCTCACCGTCTACGGGCGCGGCGGGCAAACGCGAGGGTTCTTGGACATCCGCGACACGATTCGCTGTATCGCGATCGCCGTGGAGCATCCGCCACAGGCCGGAGAATTCCGCGTCTTCAACCAGTTCACCGAACAGTTCAACGTCAAGCAGCTGGCCGACCTTGTCTCTCATGCTGCGGAGGCGCTCGGCCTGCGCTGCCGCATCGAGCACGTCCCCGACCCTCGCGTTGAGCTGGAGGAGCATTACTACAACGCGAAACATACCAAGCTCATCGATTTGGGACTCAAGCCGCATTTCCTTTCGGATTCGCTGCTCGATTCCCTGCTGAACATCGCCATGCGCTACCGGGATCGCATCAATTCCAAGGTGATTCTGCCGCGCGTGAACTGGCGGCAAACCAAGAGCGCTCCTTGCGTTTCCGAGAAGGAAGCCGTTTTCACCGCGGGACGAACCGTTTCTTGAACACCGCGGGCACCCCGTCTCGGAGAATTCCACATTCATATGGACTGCGCCCAACTCCTGGTCCTTCTGTCGCTCGCGCTGCTGGTCTATACCTGGGCAGGCTATCCAGCTTTGATCGTATTTCTGCGACGCTTGCTCCGCCGCGAAGTGGCACGGTCAACGATCCATCCATACGTTTCGCTGATCCTCGCGGCTCACAATGAAGAACGGTGCATCGAAGACAAGCTGCGCGATTGCTTGAAGCTCAAGTATCCGCTCGACCGCATCGAGTTTCTGGTGGCGTCCGACAATTCGACAGATGCCACGGAAGCGCTTGTCCAAGAGTTCTCCCGACGCGATCCGAGAATTCGCCTTCTGCGGACTGAAACGCGCGCGGGAAAAAGCGGTGCGCAAAACCTGGCCGTCGCGCATGCGCGAGGAGAAATCCTCTTCTTCACGGACGCGAACACCCGAATGGCCCCAGACGCTCTACAACAACTCGTCGAAAACTTCGCTGATCCCCGAGTGGGGCTCGTGACCGCAACGGTTCACTTCGTGCAGCCCAAAGGCGCGGTTCCGCAAGGACAGGGAATCTATTGGCGCTACGAACTCTTGATTCGGCAGGCAGAGTCTGATCTGGGAATCCTCGCCAAGGCGTCGGGCCAGGCGCTCGCGGTTCGGCGAACTCTGTTTCGTCCCATGCGGACTTGCTACGGAGACGATTGCGTTCTGCCGCTTGAAGTTCGCATTCAGGGCTACCGCGTCATTCACGATACCCACGCCATTGTGACCGATACGATGCCGCACTCCCTCGACGGAGAAATGCGCGCGCGCATCCGGATGACAGCCCGCAACTGGACCGGAACGATGAGCCAGATCGCGATCCTCAATCCGTTTCGCTTTCCAGCGACGTCATGGGCTCTGTTTTCCCATAAAGTGCTGCGGTGGCTTAGCCCGGTATTTCTGGCCGCCCTGTTCGCGGCAAGCTTCTTCTCGGCGCTGCACTTTCGCTGGACCGGATTGTGCTTGCTTCAGGTGTTCTTCTATCTCTCCGCGTTTCTCGGCTGGCAATTCGCACGCAAAGGCCGCAAGGCAGGAATATTTGGATACGCGTTCGCGTTTTGTCTTGCGAATATCGGCTTCCTGTTCGGTCTCGTGCGGGCACTCCGTAACCAAAGGATCGTCGCGTACTAATCGGCTGGTAGGCTGGCACTCTCCGTTCAGGCCCGCACCTTTCCCGTTTTTGTAGTGCCGGTACCTTGCCAGTCGCGATGCAAGAGGCGCCGGCGCTACAACGCACACACTTCAGAAATTCATGATTGAGGCGATCTGATTGAACTGGGGACACCCTGGGCGCGGCAAGGTTTTGCTGCTGGCCGGCGATCTCACGCTCGGCGCGGCGGCCGTGATTTTCGCTCGCGGGCTTCCGCCGACGCATTTCGTGAGTATGTGGCGAAGCGTAGAATTGTCCGCCCTTTTCGGCGGTACGTATGGCGTCTGTTTTTACATCTTCGATCTGTATGATGTGCAGGCACTCAATGGAACAAGAACGTTTGTCAGACTTCTTACGGCCTGTATGTTGGGAACGTGTCTGCTCAGCTTATTTCTGTACACGTTTCAAGTGCAGGGTCTCGCTCCGGGCACGCTGGGAATCGCGGTTTTTTGCCTCCTCGCGAGCGCGTCGGCCTGGCGGCGGGTCTACAAGCGCCACCGCTCGCTTCTTCTGAAGAAACGCAGCCTTCTATTTGTCGGGACTCCGCAGGACGCTGTCAGTCTTCAAGGAATCGTGAAGTCCGAACACTCGCCGTATGAATTCTGCGGGTTTCTCCAGTTTGCCGAGGAAGACGTTCTGGAATGGATGGGCACCTACGTCGATCGCCCGGTTCCGATGGCCGCGGCAGCCGCTGCGGGGGTTTCGAATTCGGTGTGGCTTGGTGGCGCGGCCGTGCCCGAGCGAGCCAGCACCGGAAGGATACCGCGAGATTTCGACCTCATTACGACAGCACCCGGTCCGCGGAACTTTGGATTCGTGAGCCGCGCGAAACTCGAAGATGTCGTCCAGCGGTACGGCGTGGACACCGTCGTTTTGCGGCAAAACTCCGCCATTCCGGAGCTTGCCGGAGCGCTCACCGAGCTGCGCTTTCACGGAGTTCGAATTGCCACTCTGCCCGACCTTTGCGGCCAAATTTTGGAGGAATTACCGGTCGAGACTCTGAGCGACTCCTGGTTTTCCTTTGCGACAGGTTTCCTTCTGCTTCACCAGAAGCTCTTTCGCAAAATCAAGCGCCTGTCGGACATACTCTTCGCGAGCGCGGGCTTGCTGCTCACGCTGCCGATTTCCGCCCTGGTCGCGATCGTGGTGAAGCTGGAATCGCCGGGACCGATCCTCTTCAAGCAATCCCGAGTTGGCTGGATGGAAAGGCGTTTCACGCTGCTGAAATTCAGATCGATGCGCCATGACGCGGAAGCGGACGGCAAGCCACAGTGGGCAGCGGCAATGGATCCGCGCACAACGCGCGTGGGTCGAGTCCTTCGCACGCTGCACATTGACGAGATACCGCAAATGATCAATGTTTTGCTGGGAGACATGAGTTTCGTCGGGCCTAGGCCCGAGCGGCCGGAGTTTGTGGAGCAGTTAAAGCAACTCGTTCCTTTCTATTCGCTGCGCCACCACGTGCCACCCGGAATCACAGGCTGGGCGCAAGTGAATTACCCCTATGGCGCCAGCGTGGAGGACGCCAAGCGAAAGCTGCAGTACGATCTTTTCTACGTTCGAAACGCCTCACCGACGATGGACTTGAGAATCCTGCTGAGAACGGCTCGCGTCATTCTGTTTCGGCGCGGAAGCCGGTAACTCCGCCGCTTCCCGCCTCACTCCCGCCTTTCCTGGTTCGCCGCACGAATTCTCGCGTGCTCACCGTATCCCGTTTTCTTCTTGCCTACTCTCCTCGTTGTCTGTTTCGATTCGCTCCCTACTTCCCATGGTGGAGGTCTTTACCCACACAAGCTTGCGGCGAAATCGATCACGAAGCGTGATTTGACGGACAGGGAGAACTCGCGTAATCTACACTACGCAAAGGGCTAACGTATTCGGGCAGGCTGCAAGTGCAGCCCGCACCTAACGATGGGCGGTTAGCTCAGCGGTTAGAGCGTCCGGTTTACACCCGGAAGGTCGTCCGTTCAAATCGGACACTGCCCACCAATCCGGAATCCTTACAGCGGGGCCGTAGTTCAGTCGGTTAGAACGCCTGCCTGTCACGCAGGAGGTCGCGAGTTCGAGTCTCGTCGGCCCCGCCATATTTTTCAATTAGTTAGGGGCAATCGCTTTTTCAGAATCCTGCGACTGTGCCCAATTCTGTGCCCCACTCCCCGCAGAAATGGGTTTCGAGATAGCCTCGACTGCCGCCCGCTTTGCATCCATCCGAATGTGCGAATAGTGTTCCAGCATCCGGCGCGACACGTGCCCGGCAATCGCCATGATGGTTTGTTCGCTTGTTAGAGACTCAGCCAGCTTTGTAATCGCCGTGTGGCGCAGATCGTGAAATCGCAGACCCGGCAGTCCAGCCTTCTTTGTTGCGTTGCGCCACGCTGTCCTAAAGCTCGCTATCGGCCTAGTGGCATCAATCTTGTGGTTCTCGCAAGCCGGGAAGATAAAGTGCTCCGGGTTTGCCTCTGGCGTGCGGTTCGCCCACTTTACCAGCATCGCGACGACAGACTGATTAAGCGGAATGAGGCGACCACTTCCCCCCTCTGTTTTGCTCTTCCCTACGATCAGCGACCTATGGACTAGATCAACCTGGGACCAACGCAGAGTCTTGATTTCTTGCGACCGCATCGCGGTATTGAGCGCTAGCAAAACGACTGGATACAGTGCGGAATCGTGGTACCGGGGTTCGCTTGCCACTTTCAGCAACGTAGCTTCCTGCTCCGGGCTAATTGCGCGTCCCACGTCGCGCCGTTCTTTCAGCATTTGTACGTCGTCCGAAATTGCGCCCCACAGTTTTGATTTCCTCATTATGGCGCGAAGCACAGCGACTTCCAGATTGACCGTTCGTCCAGCGCAACCTGCCGCCGTTCGCTTCCCTTGATAGCTTGCGATGTCTGCCGCCGAGATGTCCGAGAGAAGCAATGTGCCGAAGTGCTTCTTAAGGTGGTCTATCGCGAGTTCGTAGAGATCTACCGTCTTGGGAGCAACGTGCGGCAACCGAGAATCTAGCCATCGCTTCGACGCGATTGGAAATGTCTGCGCTTTCTCACGCCGTACAATCCCGTTGTACCCCTCCTCAAGCTGGCGACGACGAGCGCGCTCCGCCTCTTTCGCAATTGTCTTGCTCTCGCTCTTTGAGGATTCGCGGATAACCTGATTTGCGAATCGAAACTTGTACCACCACACGTCACCGCGCCTGTAAAGACTCACTTTTGTTCTCCCTTCTTCGGTGGCCTGCCGCCCCTCTTAGCCCACTTACTTAGCATGGCCTTATCGTACTTCTCGGCACGCGCCTTGCCGCCCTTGCTGCCCACGCGCTTCAAGAACTCACGGACAATTTTTTCTTTGTCGATTGTCATAAACTTAGCAGCTAAGATAATACTTGCCTGCTAGGTTGTCAACCGATAGGATGAGATTGCGGCTAGATGGACGCACCGAAAAGCGGGCGCATCACGACGCGAGTGCCGCACTCATTTCAAAACGGATGCTGTGCCGGAGTGTGGAATGCATCAGCAGGTGTCTAAGTTTCCTCAACGGTTGAAGTCGCAACTGATTCATGTGCTACGTGGCAGCAGTGGATCACATGCAGATACGGCAGAGACGGACTTCGTGGAACTTGTTGGAGACGGATGTCCGGAACGGCCGCTGATTGGCTATCTCTTCTACCTGCAGCGAGTTTACGGGCCCAATGGCCTAAGAACAAGGTCTCTGATTCCACGCAAGCGTAAGCAAATAATCAGACGCTTGAGCAAGACTCGCGAGGACTTAGAGAAACTGCATGCACTGCATATCCTGGAGATCGTGACGGCGATTTTTGCGTGGATGCCGGACGCAACGCTCCTTATAGAGGCGTGCGATGGTGTCGCAAATGGCCTTAAGACTCTCGTGAAATTTCGGGGTGCCACCGAGCAAGACAGCGCGATCGCCCGCTTCCTCGCGTTCATCGGGGAATACGGATGCAAGGATGCACAGGCAGCGGCTCTAATCGCGGCGGTCATCAACAAACCTGAATTTGACGCGCAGAGTGTCGCTATATGGCGAAACCGTCATAAGAAGCTTCTTTCTGAAGCTCGAAGACAAAAACCGACCTTCCAAAGCTAGTTCTTTTGCATCCCAAAAGGCATTTTTTTGCCTCCTGCCGTAATGGTGTCAGTAGCCGTTCTTGGTCAATATCGGCTTATGGACACCCAAGGAGACAAATCCCATGAAACTTTTGACTGTCGCCGAAACCGCTGAGCGGCTTGGCGTCAAAGTATCCACCGTCCGGCTTTGGCTCGCGCAAAGAAAGCTCGGCCACGTGAAACTCTCTCGCGCAGTGAGAGTGCCCGAAACCGAGGTCGAACGAATTATTCATGACAACATGGTTCCACCGCGCGCGCCATCTGGCAACATACCACGGGCACTACAGCCCCTCGTTGACGCGGTGAAAAGGAAGCGTGAAAGCCAGTCACGTGAGGTCGAGACCAATGAGTGATCTTTTGAAGGCAGCCTTGAAGTATGCAGGAGAGGGCGGCTACCCGATTCTTCCGCTTCACACAGCTACTACACTTGGCTGCTCCTGCAGGAAAGCCCAGTGCCCAAGCCCTGGCAAACATCCCCGCACCGCTCATGGAGTCAAGGACGCGACGACCGACGAAGCCACCATTCGGAACTGGTGGCAGCGGTGGCCGGACGCCAACATCGGAATCGCAACAGGGAAGATTTCTGGCATCATTGTCCTTGATATCGATCCGCGTCACGGCGGAGACGATTCCCTGGCGCGTCTTCAGAAGGAATACAGCGATCTTCCTGCTTGCCCAGTGGCGTTGACCGGGGGCGGAGGACGCCATCTCTATTTCGATTGCGGAGGAGGGTCAATACGGAGTGGCACCAACATAGCCCCTGGAATCGACATTCGAGGAGAGGGCGGCTACGTTGTCGCTCCCCCGAGCCTTCACTTTTCCGGCAAGATATACCAATGGTCAAAAAGCAATGATTGCTCACCGCCACCGTTGCCGGACTGGCTCCTGAATCTGAAAGTTGAACCTTGCCAAGCCTCGCGAGACAAGGAAAATGAAAGCGAGACGATCTGCGAAGGCCAACGCAACACACGATTAACCAGAATCGCTGTGTCTCTTCGCCGTCAAGGCCTCTCGGAGGAGGCGCTTCGTGACTTGCTTCAGCAGACCAATTTGAAAGTTTGCCAACCACCGTTATCTGAAGACGAGATTTTCAAAATTGCCGCAAGTGTTGCGCGGTACACGCCCTCAGTCGAGCCAACTGAGTCACAACGTTCCCCTGAAGCGGAGTCTCACGACCCAAACGTTGGTGAGCCGAATTGTTCCGACGTGGCCGTACCTTTCGTGGAGCCAAACACTCTGCTACGTCAGACTGAAGAGTTCATCCGCCGATTCGTGATACTCCCGCCACGTGCGCGGTTGCCAATCGCTCTTTGGATTGTTGCGACTCACCTATACGACGTATTTGAATCATTCCCGTACTTAGCCATTGAGAGCCCGGTCAAACAATGTGGAAAGACCCGGTTGACAGAAGTGATAGAGCTTCTTGTAAACAAACCGCGCCGGGCGGTCAACATATCGGAGGCCGCGCTTTTTCGCCTAGTCGATAAAGATGCACCGACACTCATACTAGATGAAGCCGAGGCTCTGGCCGGGAAAACTGACAGGGCAGAGTCGATTCGGGCCTTACTCAATGCTGGCAACCGGCGGGGACTTGAAATTCCACGCTGTGTCGGAAGTACGCATGAGGTCAGAACGTTTCGTGTGTATTGTCCGAAGGTTCTTTGTGGGATTGGAGCTTGCCCTGACACGACGAGGGACCGCAGTATCGTGATCGAGATGCAGCGTCGGCAAGTGGGCGAAGAGGTAGAACGTTTCATAAATCGTAGAGTTCAACCCGAGGCTGTGCCGTTACAGGAACGCATTTTCTCTTTCGCACAAAAGAACCGGAATGCCATAGAGGTGGCTTACGCCGAAATCAAAGTGGAAAAACTTGTCCCCAGTCTCAGAGATCGCGATATCGAAGCATGGGAGCCGCTTTTTGCAATTCTTCAGGTAGTTGATCCTTCTCGATTTGTCGAGCTTGCGAGATGTGGCGAAACGCTGACCAAACAGAAGGATCGGGCAGACGTGGAAGATTCGTTACCTCTGAAATTGCTCGCAGACATCCGAGACATATGGCCAT
>Ga0335085_10009213_pt1 | contig 14923 bp, 13 predicted proteins | sample Lox_Sample_45_FD_206712 | JGI IMG/M metagenome (GOLD analysis project Ga0335085, IMG submission 206712) | Soil microbial communities from Loxahatchee National Wildlife Refuge, Florida, United States - Lox_Sample_4.5 | ecosystem: Environmental > Terrestrial > Soil > Wetlands | place: USA... | reverse complement strand
GAATATCGACTCGGTGTTGGGGTCAAATCACTGTTCACTTTCAGTAGAAACAGGCAATCCCCTGAGTTCCACCGCGACCACCACACAAATTCCCCAACTGGAAACCGCGGGGATGGCTGTCAATTAACTTGGCAAAGATCAGAAGGATGTCGCGAGAACCAATTCAAAAGATGTAAGGAGGGCATTCATGAAAAAGACCGCCATTGCTTGGACGTTTTTATTTTTTGCGGGGTTTGGAAACTCAGTTCTTGCGGAGGCCCCTAAACCCGATCTTTCTTCGGAAACCCGTCGAGAAAGTTTCCTACAATTAGTCCCAAACAGCGGCATCCACCTTCAAAAGTCTCCTCACGCAAAGAAGATTTCGGGAACAATCAATAGGTCTTTAAAGCCGGGAACAAGCCGCGATCTAAAAAAATAAATCGGGCTTGATTCGATTTAGGTCTGACGCTTTTACTTCTAATTCCAACCAATCTAATTTGGAATGCCACTGAAATTTTCTTTGGCCTTTCATCATGCGAATAAAGGATTAGAAACGCTTTTTTTGTGTTTTTTTACCGACGAGGGCTTTCCAGGCTTGTCGGCCAACCCGTTCATCCCCTAGCATCTTTCCTTAGTTGCCATCAAAACTCTTTTCGGAGGAATTATGCCATCCGCCAAAGCCTATGCCGCCCATAAGTCCAAGGAGCCCTTAAAGCCCTTTGACCTTCAACGCCGGGAACCCGGTCCCAACGACGTCCTCATCGACATCCTTTTCTGCGGGGTCTGCCACTCCGACCTGCACCAGGTGCGCGGCGAATGGGGCTTCGATAATGCCTATCCCATGGTCCCGGGCCACGAAATTGTGGGAAAAGTGGAGGCTGTGGGCAACAAGGTCTCGAAGTTCAAGGCCGGTGATACGGCGGGCGTGGGGGTCTTCGTGGATTCCTGCCGCACCTGCCCCTCCTGCAAGGAAGGCCTGGAGCAGTATTGCGAGGGTACGATCATTTGGACCTATGGCGGGGTGGAAAAACAGACGGGCAGGCCCACTTACGGCGGCTACTCCACCAAGGTCGTGGTGGATGAGAACTACGTCCTCAAGATTTCCCCCAAACTGAAACCCCAGGAAGCCGCGCCCCTGCTTTGCGCGGGCATCACCACCTATTCCCCCTTGCGGCAATGGGGCGCGGGGCCCGGCAAGAAAGTGGGGATTTTGGGGCTGGGCGGCCTGGGCCACATGGGCGTCAAATTGGCGGCGGCCATGGGGGCGGAAGTGACGGTGTTAAGCTCCTCCACCAAGAAGAAGGACGACGCCAAGCGCTTAGGCGCCAAGGCGCTGGCCGACATGTCCGACCCCAAAAGCTTCGCCGGACTGGCCGGCCATTTTGACCTGATCGTGGACACCGTCTCGGCGGACCACGACCTGACAAAGTACGCCGAGCTTTTGAAAAGGGACGGCACCCTGGCCCTGGTGGGTCTGCCGGCCAAGGCCCCCTCCATCGTCCCCTTCGCCCTCACCGGCAAGCGCCGCAAGGTCTCAGGGTCCCAGGTGGGTGGGGTCAGGGAAACCCAGGAGATGCTGGACTTCTGCGCCGAGAAGGGCCTGGGCGCCGACGTGGAGGTCATTCCCATGCAGAAGATCAACGAGGCCTTCGAGCGAATGCTGAGAAACGACGTGCGCTACCGCTTCGTCATCGACATGGCCTCGCTCAAGGCTTAGCCATGCGTCGATAAGCCTCGTAAACCTCGTTCTCAAAACAGGCCAGGATGACTTTTTGGATCGAGGGATGTCGCGATAAGCCTTCCTGAATTTCCCTCCAGGCGATGGCGCAGGCCCTGGGGATGGGGAAGCCGTAAACCCCGCAGCTGATGGCTGGGAACGCAACGGTTCTCAAGGACATCTTCCCGGCGAGGTCCAGGGCGTTGCGGTAGCAGGAAGCCAAGAGCCCCTCTTCCCCCTTCCCTCCCCCCTCCCAGACAGGGCCCACCGCGTGGATCACCCATTGGGCGGGAAGGTTGTATCCCTTCGTCACCTTGCACTGCCCTGTCTCGCATCCGCCCAGTTGGCGGCATTCCGCAAGGAGCCCCGGACCCGCGGCCCGGTGGATGGCCCCGTCCACCCCGCCCCCGCCCAAAAGACCCCGGTTGGCGGCGTTGACGATGGCGTCTACGGCCAGGGTGGTGATATCGGTTTTAAGAATCTCGATGCGGTTGTCCATGGAAACCTCATCCAAATGGCTTGTAACCAATGCGAACAGTTTGTTTCGTTACACCCTCACAACGAAAGACAACTTAGCCACAGATGCATGGGATACATGGGATAAACCGAAAGACATAATCTCTTTCATTTTCTTTGGCTGGAAAAATCTGTGGTTTTTCTTGTTTGATCCATCCCATGAATCCCATGCATCTGTGGCTCATAGGTCTTTGTTTTGTCGGGGGTCAGGGACGGGAATTTCCTTCGTCGAATAAGGCGGCGATTTTGTCCGGGCTGGCCGGCCCTACGGCCGCCACCTTCAGGTTTTCCACCACGTGGTCCTTGTGCTTCATGCCCACCAGCGCGGCGGTCACCCCCGGCGTGGAGCGCACGAACTGGATGGCCCTTTGGGCGTCGGTTTCAAGCCCGGGAAAAGTTTCGGCCACCATCTCCGGCAGGTTTCGGCTCAAGCGGGACTGCAGGATGGAGGCGCTGGTGAAGACCGCCACGTTGTTGGCTTTGGCGGCTTCCAGCAACGGGACGGTTTGGGAACCCAAAACCTGGTTGGCGACCCCATAGGCCTCGGCCATGCCCAGGTTGTAGGGAAGTTGCAGGGCCTTGAAGTGGTGGTTCCCCCGGCCCGCTTTTTCGGCCGTCTTGAGGACATCGTGCAGCGACAGGTAATCCTGGCCGTTGGGGGCCACGCGGTAGCCGTTCCAGGTGGCCGTGCCGTAGGCGCGGATCTTTCCCGCCTGCGCCAGCCTTTCCAGTTCCTCGAAGGCGTGGTCCAGCCGGTAGAGGAATTCGGTCCGGCTAACTTCGTCCAACTGCATCTCCGGGTTGTGAAGGTAAAAAAGGTCGAGGCAGTCCAGCCCCAGGTTTTCGAGGGACTTCTCCACCTGGCTGTTCAAATAGGCCGGCGTCATGCAGTGGCAGCCCGCCACCACGTCCTCCGGTTTGCAGATTTTGGTTTTGACGTAGGTCTCCTGGAAGTACCGGGCAAAGTCGGCGGGCGGCGCGCCGTCGAAGGGGATGAAGCCCCCTTTGGTGCAGACGACCACCTCGTCACGGGCGATCTTTCCTTCCTGGACCAACTCCCGCAGGGCCTGCCCGATGGCCCGCTCGCTGCGCATGCAGCGGTAATTGATGGCCGAGTCGATGAGGTTGATGCCCGAGAGGAGGGCGGCTTTGACGGCTTCGACATAGAGCTTGTCGTCCGTTTCATCCGGGCGGCCCAGGTAGGTCCCGATCCCGATGGAGGAACCGGTAAGCCCCATGAAATCCCGGTAATGTCCGGCCTTGGAATATTCCGGGAATCGTCCGGCGTATCGTTTCGTTCCTTCGGGCGTTGCGTGGGACATGAAAACTCCTGGATCGGAATGACAACAGGAGCATCCTAGGGGAAGGCGGGGCCTTAAATCAAAGGCTGTTGAGGTCGTCCCACCGGTAGGAAACCAATTGAAGGGATTTCCCCGCCACTTCCAGCTTCTTGACGCCGGGTTCCAGCTTACCTTGAAGGGACTCGTAGAACTTCCGGTAGGGGCTTTGGTCCAGGACCCAGACCACCATGGACTTCATGCCCGACAGCAGGAGGCTTTCCACCGCCTCGTGGAAAAGCAGGCGGCCCGTTCCCTTTTTTTGGAATTCCTTGAGGATGTAGATGGCGTAAAGCTCGCCCAGGCCGCTTTCGGGATGGCTGCGTTCCTTGCCCCCATCGCAAAACCCCACCAACCTTCGCTGGGGCGCCTCGGCCACGTGAAAGAAGTAGGAATGCTGGGTGTCCTGCAGGCTGTCCCGGAAAATCTGCGCGGCCGCGCCCGCGGTCATGCCGTTGATGAAGGCGTCCGGGGTCAGGCCCTGGTAGGTTTCCTTCCAGGCCTGGGCGTAAACGCGGGAGATTTCCTCAATGTCGGCGGCGGTGCCCGGTCTAATCCGCATGGAGTTCCCTTTCCAATTCTTCCCGATCGATAACCCGGGTGAGAAGCTCGGCGGGAGTCATTCCCCGCCGGTCCAGCAGTTCAGCCACCAGCAGATGGTAGCGCAGGTAAAGCCCGGAAGCATGGGGGTCCAGGGATGGGTCGCCTTTTTTAAATAGTTCCAGGTTTTTCCTAAAATCGAAGTCGCCGCCTTTCCCCACGTAATCGGCGTAGCCTTCGGCCTTCCAGGCGGGCAACCGCCAGGCGGCCAGGGGCCCTAAAAAGCGGGCCGTCAGGCCGTGGGTTACCTCATGGGCGATGAAATAGGAAAGGGGCCGGTCCGGCCCCGAGGGGGTCTGCCCGTCCTTGCGGAACAGAACATTTTGGGTGATGTCGGCCTTCCTTAAGAAGGCGTTTTGGGGCGCGAAAAAATAGGCGTTGCCCCCCGCGTTGGAATGAAGATTGGTCAAAAGTTCGTACCGCCAGGAATGGTCGCACAGGAAGATATTTTGGCGCGGGTGCCCGGCGTAAAAGGGGCATCGGTCCAGGCGCCGTTGGACGTCGGAAAGAACCTGGTCCGCCTGGGGCGGAATGGGGTCGTCACAGTAGAGGGTGAGGTTCTCCCGGGAATGGCTATAGGCGAAGAGGGGCTGGGGGAAACAGATTAATAGAAGGTAGCCCGCCGCCAAACCGGCCAAACCCAGGATAAGATACTTCAGGGAACGGATCATTTTTCGCATATCCCGCTAAAACCTCAATACATTTGAACCACAGAGTACACAGAGGTCACAGAGTTTTAATCTTAATCTAGGATGAAATCACAAAAGATTTGTTTTTACTCTGTGTACTCCGTGAACTCTGTGGTGAAAGATTAGCCTTTCTTCCCTTTAAACCCCATCCCGTCGTCCGCCACGATGCCCTTTTCCAGCCACTCGTAGCCGCCGTCCATGGCCTTGGCCGCGGCCTTGGAATCCTTCACGTCCGTGTTGTGGCACACGCCGCGGAAATGGTTGCCGATCCGGATGCGGGCCTGGCGGCAGAAAAGGTCGGCCAGTTCCCGGGGGCCGGTTTCGCCGGGGTTCTGCTTCTCTAACTCCATCACCTTGGCGCAAGAAGTGGCCATGGCGAAGAGCTCCGTGCCGATTTCCACCAACCGGGCTAGGATATTCTGGCGCCGCTCCAGCTTGGGGCCGAACTTGATCATCTGGTGGAAAAGGGTGCGCGCCAGCTTGCGGGACCGGCATTCCACGAAGCGCATGTGTTTGCCCAAGGAGCCGTAGCCGGCGAAGCGGGGCCAGAGGCCCGTGGGCAGCCACATCCTGAGGTACCAGAAAGGGTAAAACAGGACGCTCTTGCCCAGCGCATTCAGCTTCTTGCCCAAGGGGGCCTTGGGGTTCAACATGTCCATGGCCAGGCGCATGTGCTTGTCCAGGGCCTCGCGGGCGATGAACAGGTGCTGGATTTCGCTGGTGCCTTCGATGATGCGGTTGATGCGCGAATCGCGCATCATGCGCTCCACCGCGTAGCCCTTCTCGCCCCGCTTCCTCAAGGAGGGGGCTGTCTCATAGCCGCGCCCGCCGCGAAGCTGCATCAGGTCGTCCACGATCTTCCAGGACGCCTCGCTGCAGAAAAGCTTGGCCATGGCCGCTTCCAGGCGGATGTCGGCCCCGCCCCGGTCCACTAGGGCCGAAGTGTAATAGGTCATGGATTCCTGGGCGAAAGTGGAAGCCGCCATGGCGGCGATCTTGACCGCCCCGGCCTCGTGCTTGCCGATGGGCTGGCCCCACTGCACCCTTTCCTTGCCCCAGTTGCGGGCGATCTGCAAGGCCTGCTTGCTCATGCCCGCCGACGCGGCGGGAAGGGTGAGCCTCCCGGTATTGAGCGTGATCAAGGCCAGCTTCAATCCCTGGCCCTCACCCCAAAGGATGTTCTCGGAAGGCACCTTCACGTTGTTGAAGCGGATGACGCCGTTCTGGATGGCGCGGATGCCCATGAAGTCGCAACGGCTGACATATTCAATGCCGGGCGTGCCCTTCTCCACGATAAAGGCGGTGATTTGCTTTTTCTCCTTGCCATTCACCGTCTTGGAGGGCGTGCGGGCCATGACCACCATGACGTCGGCCACCAGGCCGTTGGTGCACCAGAGTTTGTTTCCGTTGATCGTCCAGGTCTTTCCGTCGTCCGAGGGCTCGGCCTTGGTGACCATCTGGGCCGGATCCGATCCCACTTCCGGCTCGGTCAGGGCGAAGGCCGAAACGGCCCCCTTGGCGAACATCGGGAAGTATTTTTTCTTTTGGGCCTCGCTGCCGAAAAGTTTCAGGGGCTGGGGCACGCCGATGGACTGGTGGGCCGAAAGCCAAACGGCTGTTGATCCGCAATAGGAGGCCACCATGGCCACCGCGCGGTTGTAGTTGATCTGGGAAAGCCCCAGGCCGCCGTAATCCTTGGGGATCTTCATGCCCCAGCAGCCCAGCTTGGCCAAACCGTCGATGACCTTCTTGGGCAGGTCGCCGGTTCGGTCCACCTCGTCCGGGTCCAGGTTTTCCTTCAGGAAAGCTTCCAGGCGGCCCATGAATTCGTCGCCGATCGCTTTGTCCTCGGGTGATTGCAGGGGATAGGGGGAAATCAGGTCCGTGCGGAAATGGCCCATGAAAAGTTCAGCCACGAAGGAAGGCTGGGTCCATTCGGTTTCCCGGGCCCCCTCGGCCACGTCCAGGGATTCTTTTTCCTTATCGCTGAGATGTTTCGCGGTATCCGTGACGCTCATGGTGGGCTTCCTTTGAGGATGTGATAGAACGTCCGACAACTCTATTTTACCTCCGGGCCTCCTAAAAATATCGCCTTAAAAAGGTCAAACCAGAAGCCCCGGCCTTATTGGCTGATCCAGATTTCCTGTTTTTGGATGTTAAGACCGGACCGGACCTGGAGGGTATAGTTTCCGATGGGGGCCCGGCTTCCGTCCGCCCGGCGCCCGTTCCACTCAAAAACCCACTGGCCGGTCTGGACGACGCCGGAATATAGGAACTGGATTTCCTTCCCGGTCGCGTCCAACACCGTCACCGTGACCCTGCCGGGGACGGACCTGTTCACCAGGACCCGCGGGCCTGGATGCTCCAGGCTGGACGGGGATAAGGCGGTGACGGGGATCGGGCCGGCGGCATCATTACCTTCATCCTCGGGTGTGGATATAGCGGCCGGGTCCGTATCCGCTCCGGCCGCATTGGCCAAAAGGGCCGCGGTTAAGGAAGAGGTTTTGGGGGTGTTGGGGACCGGGGGGGCGGCCGGGCCGGATAAGGCAACCGGTTCCCGGGACTCCCAGGGCCAATAAAAGTCATGGTTCCTGGACCAAAACCAGAACGCCGCGGCCAGCAGCCCGTATCCTGCCAAAACCCACCACCATTTGGAAAGGCGGAATAAGCCGCCCAGGGGCAACGGTTGGGGCGGCAATTTCAGTTCCGGCAAGGCTTGAGGCTGGTAAACAGCCTTGGACTTTTCCACGAAAAGCCGGGCGGCTTCCGGGGACCGCTCCATCAGCTCGTCCAGGGCCAGTTTCTCGTCCTCGGTGAGTTCCCTTTGGAAATATTGTTCAACCAGGTTCAGGTCGTCCACAGCGGTCCTTCCATGCGCGGAGATTGCAATATTATGAGGGGGCACCGTTCTTAAAGACCAGTGAAAGCCTGCGGCCATTGGGAAATTCCGTCCCATAGCCAGGCCCCCACCCACCACCTTCCCGGTTACGGGGGCTTAAAAGAAGTGTTTTCAACCAACCGCCGGGAGGTTAAGATGTGTCCATGAACGCATTCGCGAGTCCCGAGGAAGCCTCTCCCTACGAATTCGAGGAATTCCCCAAACCGGAAGACCAAGTCACCGAGTATGCCAATATGGATGGCGCGGTGGAGTTTCAGTTGAGGGATTTGGCCACCGGTGAAACCTATTCCGGGTCCGATTCGACCCCGGTGGTCCAGCCGGTTGTTTTCCAGGACTTCAAGCAGGTCCTTTCCGCCCAATCCTAAAACCAGTCGGCCGTTCGCAGTCGACAGTTCGCAGCAAAATCCTGCCCACAAAAACGCCTTCATGACAGCGATCAATTCCCCCCAATTAAAAATTGAAAATTCAAAATTCAAAATTTTATTGAACCCCTGGTTTTATCCCTTCGCTGCCTGTTTCATTCTTCTCTTCCTTTTCGCCTTCCGCCAGAACGTGGACTTTGACATGGGCTTCCACTTGCGGGGGGGCGAATGGATTGTCCAAAACCACGCCTTTCCCCAAAAAGACCTCTTCACCTTTACCTCCGGCCGGAACGACTACCAGGACCCCCATTGGTTCTACCAGGTCGTCTGCTACTTGCTTTACCTCGCGGGCAGTTACCCCGCCATCGGGATTTTCCACCTCTTGCTCATCCTGGCCGCCTTCGGCATGACGGCTTACCGGATAAGGCAAACCCAAACACCGCCTTGGATCGCCCTGCTGCTTTGGGTGCCGGCGGTGATCGCCTCCGAAATCCGTTTTCTTTACCGCCCCGAGATCGTCTCCTGGGTCCTGCTGATCGCGACCCTTTGGGTGCTGGACCTTCGCCTGAACCGTCAGAGGAACCTTCTTTATCTGCTTCCTTTGTTCCAGCTCCTCTGGGTCAATATCGAGGGGCTTTTCATCCTGGGCTGGGTGGTGATGGGGGCTTATTTTTTTTCCAGTTGGTTCCACGAACGGCGGCTGGACCGGCCCCTCCTGAAATACTGCCTTCTTTCCTGCGCCGCCTCGCTCCTGAACCCCTACTTCCTCAAAGGCATCCTCTATCCCCTGCAGCTCTTCGCCAAACTGCAGGGGTCGAACATTTTCAAGCATTACATCTCGGAGCTTCAGGGTTCCTGGACCCTGCTGGAGGACCCCAACACCCCCTTTATGCCGGTCCTTCCCATTTACACCTACCGGGTCTTTAGCGTTCTCTTGCTGGCGGTGATCTGGCTTTCCTTCCGCCGGCGGAAAATCCACGAGCTTTTCCTGGCCGGGGCCTTTTTCGGCCTCTCGGTGGCGGCCATCCGCAACGTTCCCCTTTTCTTCTGGGTGGTCCTCCCCATGGCCGCGGCTTCCCTGAAAGAATGGATGGCTCGTCCCTGGGCCCAGGGTTTCAGTGAAGAGCTGGAAAAAAATAAACTCCTGGCTTGGGGGCTGGCGCTGGCCCTGCTCTTGACCGGCGCACGGGTCCTCACCGGCGCCTATTACGTTTCCGACCGGCGGATGATCCACAACGGATTGGGAATGGACCCCTGGCGGTTCCCGGTGGGGGCCACCGGTTACATGGCTCAAAACCGGCTGGATGGACCGCTCCTGAACGACCTGAGCTATGGGGGATGGCTCATCTGGAAAGGCCCGGGGCCGGTTTTCATCGATGGTCGGCTGGAGGTGGCGGGCGACGGCCTTTTCGCCCGATACCGGGACAGCTTTCGCCCCGGATATTTGGGGGGGCTGCTTTCGGATTATGGGATTCAAATGGTCCTGGCCGACCACATGATGGATACGGCTTGGACCCTGCAGTTGATGGGGATGCCCGGCTGGCGCCTTCTCTACTTCGACGCCGGGAGCGCCCTTTACGCCCGGGCGGACTACCGGCCGGAGCTTGCGCCCACGGCTTGGGAAACCGTCCTGGCCCAATGGGGGCTTCAAAATCCGCCGCCCGATTCCATCCTCACGGACCTGGCGGCCATCCCCCCTTCCCCTTTCAAGGACTGGGTTTCGGGCTTTTGGGCCCGGCAGGACTATCCCATGCCCCTTTTCCGCCTGGGGGCCTTCGCCTATGAGAATGGGCGGTTCGACGCGGCCCGGGCCTTCTTTTTGGAAATGCTCCGGCGCACCGGGGGAAGGTATTTCGAGGTTTACTACAACCTGGGCGCGGCTTATGAGCGCCTGGGCCGGACCGATCTCTCCCAGCTTTGTTATGAAAGGGCCCTGGCCTTGAATCCCGGCTACGCCCCGGCCCGGAGAAAATTGGGGAAGTTTTAAGAAAGGCCTTTCAGGGCCAAGCCTCTTGAATCACTGCTCTACGACTTCCACTTCCCCGAAGACCACGTTGGCGTTGACCGTCAGGCAGGGTTTGCCTTCCTTGTAAGCCTTGTTCTTATAAAGATAGGTCCCCACGGCCGCCGCGTTTCCGTCGGGAAGCTTGGCGTTGCCGAAGGCCGCGTTGGCCTTGACCATGGTCGGCACGGTGGAACTGATCTTGACGGTGGAGGCCCCGAAGATGGTATTGGCTTCCAGGGTCATATCCTTGTCCTTAAAGTCCACCCCGGTCAGGTCGACCGTTCCCTTCCCGAAGATCACGTTGTATTGCCCGTCGCTGTTGGAAACCTCCACCCGCCTTTGGTCAAAGACCACATTGGCGGCCCGGGATTCCCGACGGAATCCCCCCAGGATGATCTGCACCCCCAGGTAAATGAGGAAAAGGGCGAAAAAAAGCCGCACCACGGGAATATCAATGTTGAGCGTATGTTTTAGGATGACCGCCAGCCCCAACAGGATGAAAAACGCCCCCCAGACGAGCCCTGAAAAGCAGAATCCCATTTTCATTTCCCCTCCTTCGTTGAATAAGCCGGCCTATTCCACAGTATTTGGGTGAAAAACAGGTATGAGCCAGGTCATCCGGCCTTTCTCGTGACGGAGGGGATGACCCAGGCCGTCCGAGCGTCTAATAATGGATGCGGAATGGAAGTTCATATGCCGGCAGAGAGGGAGGTATGAGTCATGAGGAAATTATGGGTCTTGGGTTTTTTATTGGGACAGGTTGCCGTTGCGGCGGCCGTTCCCTCCAAACTTCACCCGCCTTATTTCCTGCGGGCGAAGGACAAGCTTCCCTTAAACAACCTGGCCTGCCCCGATGTGGACCTTCAGGGGCCCGGCGGCAAACCCCTCGACCTGGAGGTCAACCTTCAACCGCCCGATTCCAAGACTATGGGTTATCTCTCCGATCCCGCCCTTTTCGAGGAAGTCCAGCGGCAGAAACCTTCCGAAACGGCGCCCCAACGCTTCTACTGGCACATGGAGGACGAGGTGGAGTACTGCCATTTCAAGGACATGGAAGGCAACCACTGGTACGGTTGGGAGGATGGGGACGAAAAGTTCAACTGGGTCCTTTGGCGGGGCCACCGCTACTGGTGGCACGATTCCATGGCCGGCCATTGGCTTTATTACTACCAGGGCGTTTGGTGGCGGGCCGACGGCCAGGCCAAGGACTCCATCCAGGCCGACATCAACGGGGAATACTACGCCTGCGATGCCCGGGGAAACGTCCTGGGGGACATGGGAACGGATGGGAACGGCGAGATCGTCAGCGCCCCCGGGCGCTACCAGGGGGATTCCCCATCGGCGAACGGCGGAGGGCACGGCGGACATGGCGGGCACGGAGGCCACGGGGGGCATGGCGGCCAAGGCCAGGGCGCGCATGGAAACGGCCAGCCTTCCCAGGGCGCTCCACCGGGGACCGGCTCTCCTTCCGGCGCCGGCAATTCCCCTTCCGTTCCCCCTTCCGGAAATTAATCCGGCTTCGCCGCTCCGGGCTGGGGTTTTCCAACACCGGCTGCCCAACCGACGGCGGGCCATGCTTTTGCCCTCAATGCCTGAAAACCAACCTCATTTCCGGCCACAAATTTTGCGGTTTTAGGGAATTCCGCTTTCATGGCCGCTTTCAAATTGAACGCCTTAACACCCGGGAGTAGCTTTTCCATAAGCCTTGATTCCGTTGCGGAAGGCGGCCATGGAAAACCTCAAAACCATCCTGCTCGTGGATGAAACCACCGACGCCCGCCGTTTGCTGGCCATCCGCCTGGAAGGCCTGGGCTTCAGGGTCCTGGAAGCCGAGTTCCCCGACCAGGTCCGCAGCGTCCTGCGCCATGAGAAGGTGGATATCGCCGTCACCGAATGGGCCTTGCCCGGTTGGGGGTTGGAAGCCCCCGTCCAAGTCCTGCGTCCCGCCGAAAGGCCCGTCATTCTCTTCACGGTCCTGGAGCCCTCGGCCCTGCCGGACACCCCGGGCCGGACGGGACCCAAGGCGGTCATTTCCAAGAAGAAACGCTCCGAGTTGATCGAGCTTTTAACGGAGATGCGAAACCCCGCGGCCGAATCCATGGCTTCCATGAAAGCCACTTTCTTCGGCAAGCGCGTGTTATTGGTGGAGGATTCGGCGGCCGTCCGGCATTTCATCAAGCGCGCCATCGGGGAGAAGCACCCCCACTGGGCCGTCGCGGAGGCGGTTAACGCGGTGGAGGCCATCCTGGAGACCGCCCGCAGGCCGGTGGACCTGGTGGTGCTGGACTTGGAGCTACCGGGGATGGAAGGGTCGGCTTTCGTGAACGTGATGCGGGAAAAATCCCCCGCCATGCGCCATAAACCGGTATTGGCGCTGACTCCCTGCGGGCGGAGGGATTTGAAGGAAGCTTTCCGGGGCGACCCCTGTCTTTTGTTCCTGCCCAAACCCGTCACCGCGTCCCAGGTGGTGGAAACCATCGAATCGGTTTTCGCGGAAAAGAAATCCGCAGTAGGAATTTAGCCTTTTTCTTCTTTTGCCGATCCAAGGAAAAGCCAAACAGGCTGGATTAAAAAAACGCCGATATTCCGATGCCGAAGAAGGGCCCGCTGAGGTCAACGGCGAGTGGCCTGGTCCCTTGGGGTGGCGAACCAGGCGGTCCATCCGTGATTAGGGGATATTGGCCCGAGGATGGGTTGGTCGCAAAGTAAAGCTCATAATTGGTTCCCTGGTAGGTTCCCGTGAATCCGCTGGCGCTCACGAACTGATATCCCGCGAAAGGCCCCACCGTGAAGCTGTCTCCCAACTTGTAGTCCATCCCCACCTGAAGCTGGCCCCCAAAGCCCATGGCCGTCGAATTAACGTTGGCGTTGGTGTTGGTGACCGTGAGATTCATGCTGACCGGAACGATCATCGGTCCCCCGCCCACGAACAGATCCATATCCTTACCCAGGGAAGCGATGTAACGGGCTTCAAAACCGATGGAGAAAGCGCTGAGGTTGTAGGTGATCGTATCGGTCACACCGCCGCTGGCGGAACTGCTGCCGCTGGCCTCGGTAAAACTTCCAACTAGGCCAAGCGCGATGGGCAGGCCCACCTCGAATTGGGGACTGACTTTGTAAACAGGCTCAAAGGCGATATTGGGATATCCGGCCGGGACGGAGGCGCTATAGCTGAGATTGGGATCCAAAGACTGTTCGGCTTTAGCGGCCGCCTGCCCAGCCTTGGCTTCGGCGTTGAAATCCCCCATGCCGGGCAGGACGAGGGCGGGCTCGAAGCGGATCCCGAAATTCTTGGGGTTGGCCGGGGCTGAAATGCCTGCCGCCGAGGCGTTGGCCGAAGCCGTAATCTGGCCATCCACCCATTGCTGGTCGTCAGGGGAAAGCCGGCTCTTGATCTGGGCCACGTAGTTCCCGACCGAGGCGTTGGGGTTGAGCTTGTTGGAGATTCCCAGGGCCACCGCCGCGTCCTTCATGTCCCCCGTCTGCATCTGGCAGGCTCCCAAATAATAGTAGGCATTGGCGTTTTGGGGATTGTCCTGGGCGGCTTTTTGGAAGAAGGGAATGGCCTGGGCGTACTGCCTCTGCTGGAACAGGGCCGTGCCCTGGGCAAAGGAATCCTCCGTGCCGGGCTGGGGCGGCGGGGCACCGGGTTGGGGGGGCGGGGCCGCGGAGGTAGTCCCTACTTTGGCCTGGAGGGCCTGGATCATCGAGGCCAGTTGGGGATTGGGGCTGAGGGCTTGCACCCTTTGGTAATCATCCAGCGCCTGCTGGTACTGGCCTTGGGCGTAATAACAGTTGGCCCGGCCCTGGAGGGCCGCAGCGTTGTTGGGGTCCACCTGGATGGCCGCGCTGAAGTATTGGACGGCTTGGGCGTAATTTTGGGCGTTATAAAGCTGGAGCCCGGCGTTGTAGTAATCGGTGGAAGTGTAGGCTTGGGCGGCGGAAGCAAAGAAGGAGTAAAAAACGGCCAGGACGAGGATCAACAAGGAAACGAGGCGGTGTCGGTTCATATATTTTTCCGTGGTTGAAATACGAAAGCGGACTCAGTTTAGCAAATCAGGCCATACCTCTCAAAAGAAACCTTCGGGGAAAGCCCACCTTAGCGGGTCACCAGGACTTTAAGGGTCCGGGAACCCACGGTGCGGCCCGAAACTTGGACTTCCATGTAATAAAGACCGTTGGCAACTGCCGTTCCCCAAGTATCCATTAGGTTCCAGGACAATTTATCGTAATTCCCGGCGATGGGCCGGTCGTTCTCGTAAACCTTCCGGAATCCGGTGGTATAAACAGCCCAGTGGGCGATGGAACCCGAGGGCACCGTGAGGGGGATAAGGATGGGGCCGGACCCGCTCACGGGGTTGGGATAGGGGTCTCCGATCGTGACGGTGACGATGACGGGGGTGGCGGTGGCCGTGACGGTGGCGGTGGAAGTCGGCGTCGCCGAGGGCGTCGTGGTGGCGGTGAAGGTTGGAGTGGAGGTCACGGTATTAGTGGGGGTGTAGCTGGGAGTGGGTGTCAGCGTGGGGGTGCTGGTGGGGGTCAGGGTGGCCGTCGACGTAGCCGTATTTGTCGGCGTCAACGTCGGCGTATTCGTGGGGGTAGGGGTAAAAGTCGGGGGAAGGGGCTGGGAAATTTCCGCGATAAAGGCGTCGTAACCGCCGGCCAGCGAGGCCTGGGGCGGCGGGCCGGCCGTGGGAAAATCGGACGAGCCGGCGTAGCCCGTCAGGTAGGCGTTTCCGTTATTATCCACCGCGATGCCGTTGGCCTGGTCGTAGTAGGTTCCCCCCAGGTAGGTGGAATACATCAAGGCCGAACCGCC
>Ga0335085_10009212_pt1 | contig 14923 bp, 14 predicted proteins | sample Lox_Sample_45_FD_206712 | JGI IMG/M metagenome (GOLD analysis project Ga0335085, IMG submission 206712) | Soil microbial communities from Loxahatchee National Wildlife Refuge, Florida, United States - Lox_Sample_4.5 | ecosystem: Environmental > Terrestrial > Soil > Wetlands | place: USA... | reverse complement strand
GTCTACGCCGGTCTCTGTCTTAGCCGGGCGCAATCCCCAACAGCGTCCCACGCCCCAGCAGCCAACCCGGGTCCAGCCGCCGCTTCACCTCCCTCATCTTCCCGATCTCCGCCGCCGAATACTGAATCTCCAGCAAATGCCGCTTGCGCTTCCCCAGCCCGTGCTCAGCCGACACCGTCCCGCCCATCCCCACCACCTGCCGCGCAAACTCTGTCATCAGCTCGCTCGCTCTCTGCCACTCCCGCTCATTCGCAGGCAGCACGTTCACGTGCAGATGCGCATCGCCAATATGTCCGAAGATCACATATTGCCCCGCAAACTCCCGATCCAGCGCCTCGCGATAGATCCGCAGCATCTCCCGATTCCGCTCCATTGGCACCGCGTAATCCGAGCCCATCTTCGTAAGATTCCGCCGCCGCACCAGATCGTTCACCGCTTCCGGCAGCGCATGACGAAACCGTCGAAACCGTTCTCGGTCCGCATCGCTCGCCGCGAACCAGGACGCCTCCATCGCATCCCCCTCGCTCAGCCAGTCGTCGTTTTCGCTCTCGATCAGCACACAGGCGCGGGCGTCCCCCGGAATCTCCGCAAATCGCCCGCGCAGCAAATCAAGCGATGCCGCATCGACATATTCGAGCATCCGCAACCCGCGCACTGGCCGCCACGCGTCCAGTCCGTCGAGTGCAGCTTCATCCGACTCGAAGAACAGCACGCCCGTAAACAACGACTGCGGCATCGGCAGCAGCGCCAGCTCCGCTTCGGTGACCACACCGAGCGTACCCTCCGATCCGATGAACAGATCGAGGTAGTCGATGCCCTCCCGCAGATAATACCCAGCCGTGTTCTTCGTCGTATTCGGCCCCGGCACAATCGGAACTTCGAACGGCGGCTTCTCTCCCCGCCGCAGATCGAGCGTCGAACCATCCATCAGCACCACGCGCAGCCCGCGCACGTGCCGTCGCGTCGCGCCATACAGAAAACTTCGCGACCCGCTCGCATTCGTCGCAATCGATCCGCCGGCCGAAGCCGCGGTCTCCGTTGGATCCGGCGCATAAAACTGCCGTGGCGTCGCAGCCGTCTGAAGTTCGCGCAACAGCACCCCCGCGCCGCAGATCGCGTAACCATCGTGCACCTCCAGCCGTCTGAAATGTTCGAGGCTTACAACCCAGCCTTCGTGCGGAACGCGTCCGCCTGTGACGCCGGTTCCTGCTCCTGCAATCGTCACCGGAGTTTGCAGTTTCGTTGCTTCGCGCAGTATCTGTGAAATCTCCGCATCGGAGCGCGGCGCAAAAATTTTTTCCGCTTTCCCTCGGTAGCCCGATGCGTCGATGAGATATGACGAGTCCGGCTCGGGCGTCATCGGCTATCGCACAACCAGCCGCAGACCCTGCTGCAGCAACGCCGCCCCTGCCGCGCCCGCAATCGCGGGAATGAATGCCGGACGCGTGCCTCGGCGTTTCCACACGCTGTCGACGGCGTGTACTCCGAGGAACAGAAAAGTTCCTGCCGCTATGGCGAGCGGGTAGTGGAGCCAGCCGCTCGGCGTCAGCCAAAGCCCTGCGGCTCCGCCGGCAAGTGTGGCCATTTCGACCGCCGCACACAAAGCGAGCGCCGTCCGCTCGCGGTCCACAGAAGCCCGGAGAATTGCGCCCAGTGCAAGCCCTTCCGGAATCTTATGCAGAAGTAACGCCGCCGCCAGCCCTGTTTCCGTGGCCGCCGACTCCGCCCCGCGCTGCACCGCGACAAGGCCCCACCCGTCGATTGATGCGTGGACCGCAATCGCGAACAGCAGCGGTCCCGCGAAACCGTGCAGCGGCTCCGCACAGGATTCGTGGCTGTGATCGTGCGCGCAGCTGGGGCACACCGGAAACACGAATCGATCGAGTCCCTGCAGCAGAAGATAACCGGCGGCGACGAGCCCGAGACCGCGCGCCCAGCCGAGGTCCGGAACCAGATCCGGAATCAGCCCGAACAGCGCAACCCCGATCAGCAGACCCCCGCTGAGCGGGATCAGCATGCGCGTGTGCTTTGCGTGTCCGATCAGCACCACGCCTGCCGCAGCGGCGGCGATAGCCACCAGCGTCGCAAGTATCGGGAGATTCAGCTGTACGGGAACCAACTTCTACTGTAGCTGCAAACGCATGCTACGCGGCTGCGGTCTGAAATTCCTCGTACGCGCCCTTGAAATCCTCGATGCCGCCGCCATCGAAATGCCAGATTCTGCTGGCGACTTCTTCGAGCAGATCGTGGTCATGCGTAACGAGGAACAGTGTGCCGTCGAACTTCTGCAGCGCGATATTCAGCGCGTTGATCGATTCCAGGTCGAGATGGTTTGTCGGCTCGTCGAGCACCAGCACGTTGGGCTTCTGCAGCATCAGGCGGCAGAAAATGATGCGCGCCGCCTCGCCTCCCGACAGCGCTTCGGTGGGCTTCATGGCTTCCTCGCGCTGGAAGAGCATCTGTCCGAGGAGGCCACGCAACTCTTCTTCGCCCGCCGTCGGATCGACTTCGCGCAGCCAGTCGAGAATCGTCAGGCCCGGCTGAATCGTCGCGCGATGATCCTGCGCGAAGTACCCCACCTGCACTTCATGCCCCCACTCGACACTGCCGCCGTCGATCGTGAACGGCTCGTCAGATGCACCGGGAGCATTGGCGATCAACGATCGCAGCAGCGTCGTTTTGCCCACTCCGTTCCGGCCGAGCAACCCGATTTTCTCGCCGCGCGACACACTCGCGGTGAACTTCCTCACGACTGCGGTGTCGCCATACGATTTTGAAATACCCCGAACCTCCAGCGGATGCCGCCCTGACGGCCGCTTCATCTCGAACCGGATAAACGGCCGCGCAATGTTCGACTTCGCCAGATCGCTCGTCTGCAGGCGCTCGACTTCCTTCTTGCGCGACATCACCTGGCTCGACCGCGTCCCGGCGGAGAACCGCGCGATGAACTCGTTCAATTGCGCGATCTTCTTCTCCCTCTGCGCATTTTCGGCTTCAATCCGCGACCGGATCTGGGTCTTCGCCAGCACCATCTCGTCGTATCCGCCGGTGTACGTGATGATCGTCTGGTAATCGATATCGGCAGTATGCGTCGAGACGCTGTTCAGAAAATGGCGATCGTGCGAAATGACGATCAGCGTTCCCTGATAGCGAATCATGAAATCCTGCAGCCAGTGGATCGACTCGAGATCGAGGTGGTTCGTCGGTTCGTCGAGCAGCAGCGCATCGGGACCGCCGAATAACGCCTGCGCCAGCAGCACACGCACCTTCTGCCCGCCCTGCAGCTCGCTCATTCGACGATCGTGCAGCGGTTCGGGAATGTCCAGCCCGTCCAGCAGTACAGCAGCATCGCTCTCAGCCGTGTAGCCGTCATTCTCCGCGATCGTGCCTTCCAGTTCGCCGAGGCGCATGCCGTCTTCGTCGGTCAGATCCGCCTTGGCATACAGCGCGTCGCGCTCCGCAAGCGCAGCCCACAGCGGGCGGTTCCCCATGATCACCGTATCGACGACGCGAAACGCATCGAACGCGAACTGATCCTGGCTCAGCACGCCTACACGTTTCGGACGAACCACCGTCCCCTTCTGCAGCTCCAGTTCGCCGGTCAGAATCTTCATGAACGTGGATTTGCCTGCGCCATTGGGACCTGTCAGACCATACCGGCGTCCAGCCAGAAACGTGGCCGACACATCTTCAAACAGAATCTTGGCGCCGAAGCGCATGCTGACATCGCTGACTGTAATCACGGGTGAATAGTACGAGGGGTGAAACTTCAGTGTAGCAGCAGCAATTTCGAGGCAGAAAAACAAAAGGCGGCGAAGCGTTGGTGCGCCTCGCCGCCCGGGGCCTGCGAACGATCAGGAGGATCAGCCGTTCTTTTCCGCTGCGATGTGCACGCGGCGGTTCTTCTGCCAGCAGGCTTCGTCGTGGTCTGTGCACACTGGATTTTCCTTGCCGAAGCTCACGGTGTCGAGCGAAGCCGACGGCACGCCTGCATTGACGAGGTAGTCCTTCGCCGCTTTGGCGCGCGCGTCGCCGAGTGCTATGTTGTACTCGGCCGATCCGCGCTCGTCACAGTAGCCCTCGATCTTGAGTTTGTAGGTCGGATACTGTTGCAGAATCGTTCCGAGTTCTTTGGAGTCTGACGCCAGAGTGGTGATAGCGTCATTGCGGAGCGTGTGCTGGTTGTAGTCGAAATAGGCGTCCTGGATGCGGGCAATCAGCTCATCGATTCGCGCGCGTGTCGCGGCATCGGGATATTTAGGAGCGGTATTGCGGGCAGTCTGCTGGGGCGGGTTCGTCCTCCGCGCCGGCGCCCGATTGGCTGCAGGCCGCGGTGCTGTAGCCGCGGGCGGCGGCGGCGGTGGCGGAGCCGTAGCTACGGTTTTCTTCGCGCAGGCCGTGCCAAATATGGCCAGGGCCGCAATCGTAATGATACTGACGTTTCGGGAGATTTCCATGCGTGAAATGAGCCTCTGCTTCACAAAGTAGCCCCATCTGTGCTCAATCGCCATCCTGTCGAGGCAGGATTTTGCACTACATGCATATTCCATTACACTGGCGTTCAGTGAGGAAGCTGCGGCCCGCGCTGGTTCTTTCTGTCGGATTTGGCGGGCTCATCCTGTTTATACTGGCCGCCGCGATCGGAACCCTGGTTCTGCTGAATCGTGTCCGCGCCGATGACACGCGCATCCGCCAGGCTTATCTCGGCCGCCTGCGCACCCTCGAGCAGATTCGCGCCCAGATTTATCTTTCCGCCACCGATATGCGCGATTTCCTTCTGTCGCCCGGCCAGGCCGGCGTTGAGGCGCCGCGCCGGGACATTCTGGCCATTCAGGCGCAGACGAAAACCGCGCTGGACGCTTACGCCACTTCGCTCGAACCGGATGAACAGGACGCCTTTCAGGCTTTGCGCTCCGAGATTGACGGGTGGTTTCAGGTGTTTGAAACGGCGTTCCAGTGGACGCCGGCGGAAAGAGATCGGCTGCGCGCCTCGTTCTTCAACGAGCAGGTGGTGCCACGCCGCATCACCATGCTTCAGATCGCCGACCGCATTGCGGAAATCAATGAACTCGGTCTCAATCGCGCGGAAGAGCGGCTGTCGTCATCGGCCGAGAACCTCCGCTTATCGCTTTATCTGTTCTTCGGCATCGCCGTGCTGGGCGGATTCCTTCTGGCGGTCGCAGCCGCGGCCCTGACGCTGCGGCTCGAGCAGCAGGTGGAGCGACAGCTGCAGGAAACCCTCGCGGCGCGCGCCGACCTGCAGGCGCTCTCAGCGCAGCTCGTGCGTGCGCAGGAAGAAGAACGCCGCACCCTCGCGCGCGAACTGCACGATGAAGTGGGACAATCCCTTTCCGCGATCATGATGGAAGCAGGCGCACTCGGGGAAAGCGCCGCGCCGATCGCAGCCATGGCGCAAAAGACACTGAACACGGTTCGCGATATGGCGCTCCTGCTGCGCCCATCGATGCTGGACGACTTCGGACTGATGCCCGCCCTCAACTGGCATGCGCGCGAAATGAGCAAGCGCACCGGCCTCAACGTGCGCATCACTGCGGATGACATTTCCGACGACATGCCTGAAGAACACAAGACCTGCATCTATCGCGTCATCCAGGAAGCGCTGCAGAACGCAGCCCGGCATTCGCAGGCGCGCAGCCTGCAGATCACGGTTCAGCAGGAGCACGGCCGCGTGTGCTTCTCTGTTCGCGATGACGGCATCGGCTTCGACAAACGTTTCGTTCGCGGCCTGGGCATGCTCGGCATGGAGGAACGCGTCCGCCGTCTGGGCGGTCAGCTCCGCATCGAATCCGAAATCGGCCGTGGCACCACGATCTCCGCGGAGCTGCCCCTGCCCGAGACTATCGTGCCCCGGAAGGTGGAAACAGAACCGGATGCCGTCCATTCGCATATTGCTGGCTGACGATCACACCATGGTGCGCGACGGTCTGCGCGCGCTGCTGAATGGACAGCAGGGACTCGAAATCGTGGCCGAAGCCTCCGACGGACGCGAATGCGTCGAGCTGGCGGAACAGCACGCGCCGAATGTCGTGATGATGGATATCGCGATGCCGAAGATGAATGGCATCGAAGCCACCCGGCGCATCCTCGCAGCGAATCCATCGGCCGGTGTGGTCATTCTCAGCATGCATCAGGACGAAAGCTACGTTCTGCAGTCCCTGAAAGCGGGCGCCAAAGGATATCTCCTCAAAGACTCGCCGCGCGAAGACATCGTGGAAGCGATCCGCTCGGTCGCGCAGGGGCGCGCTTTTCTCAGCCGCAAGGTGAGCCGGATATTGCAGGAAGACCACATCCGGCAACTGCGCTCGAAAGGGCTGGACGACACCTATGAGCTGCTCACCGACCGCGAGCGGGAGATTCTGCAGCTCCTCGCCGAAGGACGCGCGAACAAGGAAGTGGCCGGCCTTCTCAACATCAGCCAGACCACCGTCGAAACGCATCGCGGGCACATCCTGCGGAAACTCTCGCTGCACGGCACCGCCGATCTGATCCTCTACGCCGTGCGCAAAAAAATAATCTGCTGACTTCGCTTATCAGGCGCCGGGCCTCTTCTGCGGCGACGCGCGCACCGCGCGTTCGAACGCCCACCCGCGAATATGGCTGATCTGCTCCTTCATCGTCCGCGAAAGCGGTACGATTTTCACAGCCGCGCTGATCAGGTCCTTTTCCGTGAGCGGCTGGCCGGCGAGAACCGATTTGGTCACCGCTGATACGACGCACTGTTCAATCTCGGCGCCAGTCCACCCGCTTGTAAACTGCGTGAGCTTTGTCAGATCGAAAGCGCCGGCATCAATCCCTCGGCGGCGCAGATGAATACGGAAAATTTCGAGCTGCTCGTCTTCCTGCGGCAGATCGACGAAGAATACTTCATCGAACCGTCCTTTGCGGATCATTTCAGCCGGCAGCAGATCGATGCGGTTCGCTGTAGCCGCGACGAACAAACCGGGTGTCTTTTCCTGCATCCACGTCAGGAAGAAAGCGAAAATGCGGCCCTGCTCGCCGCTCGATTCAGTCGACGTGATGCCCATCTCGATTTCGTCGAACCAGAGCACAGCGGGAGCGAGGTCCTCCATCATGCGGCAAGCCGCTACGAATGCGCCTTCCGGCTTGCCATGGCGGCCGGAGAAGATTTCAATCATGTCCACGCGATACAGCGGCAGCTGGAAATGAGACGCGACCGCCTTCACGCAGAGACTCTTGCCGCAGCCGGGGATACCCATGATGAGCACGCCCTTCGGCACAATTTCTTTGCCGAGACTTTCGCGTCTTTTGAAAAGCTGGCCGCGCTCGATCAGCCAGGATTTCAGTCCTTCAAGCCCCCCGACGTCGGAAAGTTCGCCTCCGGCCGCAATGTTTTCGATCACGCCGCTACGGTTCACGAGAAGCCGCTTTTCGTCGAGAACTGCGTCCAGCGCTTCAGGTCCGAGCTTGCCGTGCGCCGTGATGCCGCGGCGGAGGGCGTAGCGCGCTTCATCCAGCGTAAGGCCCTGCAAAGCACGCGCGAGCTGATAAAGGAACTCTTCGCTAAGCCCGGTTGTGTCTTTTTCGGAGTGCAGGAAGCTGAGCAGCTCTGCCGTGTCGGGTGGCCGCAGGTCGACCGTAATCAGGCTGCGTTCGAGTTCTTCCGGAACGTAAGCCACCGGCGAAGTGATTACCACGAACTTGCCGCGATCGAAACAGGCATGATAAACGTCGCGCAGCCGGCGGCGGATTTCCGGCGATTCGCGCAACGCTTCGTGGAAGTCCTGCAGATGGAAAATGGCCGGGCCTGGATGGGCAATGATGAAGTCGAGCGCGGCCCGGGGAGACCGCGTGTTCGGTTCGCTCTCGCCGCCATCGCGCCGGAGTCCTTCAGTGAGGCTCCAGGCCCATTGGGGCATGCCGAATTCGCGCAGAACGCTGCCGATGCGCTGCTCCTCTGACGACCGTACGTATGCCAGAGGCCGGCCCGATTCGAAGATGTCGCGAAGAGTCTGGGCGGCGCGGCTGGGCATGGTTCTTAGATGCAGGATATGGTCTGCGGTGAATTGAAGACTCAGGATAGCGGACCGCGTATGATGGAGATTCTCTCCGCCTTCGTCGTCGGGGTTGCGAAATAAGGATCGATCCGCATGCCGAAGATGAAAGAGTTCACCGTCACGATTCTCGACAAACCCGGCGCGCTGGGGACGTGTTTCCTCGCGCTCGCGGACAAGGGCGTGAACGTAATGGCGTTTCAGTCCTTCGTGGAGGAGGGTGAGAGCCTTGCACGCATCGTGGTGGACGATCGCGAAACCGCCATGGCCGTTCTGCGGGACCTGCGGATGATTTTCGAGGAGACGGACGTCGCCGTCGCGCTGCTTCCCAATCGTCCGGGCGAATTGGGAAAGGCCGCGGCGCAGCTGGGCGCCAACAACATCAACATCGACTATTCTTACTGCGGCGTGAACCCGGCGACGAATCAGGGGATGCTGATCTTCGGCGTCGATAACCTCACCAAAGCCGCTAACCTGCTGGATCACCTGTAACGTCGCCTGTCCCGCCGCTACGGCACGATCGGTTCCGGAATCGCCTCTCCGTCTGCACGCGGGTCGGACGCCGCGAAGTTGGTGCCGGTGCGTGAGTCATGCAGGATGGCCTGACCGCGCCCCATCTCCTGCGTGTATTCCCGGCGAATGCGAATCTCATGCCCGCGCTCGGAAAGCTGCTGCAGCGTTGACGCGGGTACCCTCACTTCTATCGATACATCGCAGCCGCCCGCATTGCGTTTTGTGAAGCGCGGCGCCTCGAGCGCCGCCTGGATATTCATTCCGTAATCGATCACGTTCGATGCGAACTGCGCATGCGCCAGCGGCTGATTGGCGCCGCCCATGATGCCGAAGCCGATATGCTGATCGCCCCTTTCGATAAAAGCGGGAATGATGGTATGGAACGGACGCTTACCGCCCTCAAGGACATTCGGGCTGGCGGGATCGAGCGAAAACAGCGCGCCACGATTCTGCATGATGAATCCTGCGCCTTCCGCCGTCAGGCCGGAGCCGAATTCGTCATAGACGCTTTCAATCCAGCTGGCGATGTTGCCCTGCTTATCCACCACCGTCAGATAGGTCGTGTTGCTGCCGACAGGATCGCCGTTCGGCACCTTACAATTTGCCTTTGCGGGATCGATCAGCGCGGCGCGCTTCTTCGCGTAGGCTTTCGAAAGCAGTTGCGCCACGGGGATATCCGCACCGCGAGGATCGGCATTGAAGCGCCGCACGTCAGCATACGCCAGCTTCATGGCTTCAATGCGCTTGTGCATCTCTGCCGGACTGAGTGGCCCGAAAGGCGACGCCGGCGTGGTCTCCATGATGTTGAGCATTTCGAGCGCGGCGAAGCCCTGCGTGTTGGGAGGCAGCTCTGAAATTTTCCATCCGCGATAGTCGATCGAAATCGGCGTGACCCACTCGGATGTGAACGATGCCAGATCGTCGCCCGTCATCGTTCCGCCAAGTTTCTTCGAAGTCTTCAGAATGGCCGCGGCGATTTCGCCTTTGTAGAAAGCGCTCGGGCCCTCATCCGCAATCAGACGCAGCGCGTGTCCAATGTCGGGATTGCGGAAGACTTCGCCTTCCGCGGGCACTTTGCCGCCGGGCAGAAAGACGCGCGCGGATTCAGGATTGTTGCGAATGTACTCGGCTGACCCGGCCCACGATTCATGGATGGCTTCAGTCACGGGGAATCCTTTTTCCGCGTAAGCAACGGCCGACTGAAAGAGATCTTTCCATGGCAGCCTGCCGTAACGCTTATGCATCTGCGCCCAGCCATCGACCGCGCCGGGCACGGTGAAGGTGTGAATGCCGCGCGCCGGCATCGTCTTATTTCCCTGATGCGCGAGGAATTGGGCGGACAGCGCTTTCGGTGCGGGACCGGAAGCATTGAGGCCAACCAGCTTCCCGGTCGAAGCTTCCCAATACATAACGAAGAGGTCGCCGCCGAGCCCGGTTTTCATCGGCTCGACAACGGCAAGCACTGCGTTGGCCGCGATAGCAGCATCTACGGCCGATCCGCCTTTGGCCAGAATCTGCGCACCGGCCTGCGACGCGAGCGTTTGGCTTGTCGCCGCGATGCCCTGCTGCGTGATCACCATCGAGCGCCCATAGTTGCGCCCCTGACCGTAAGCGGAATTCAGCGACGCCAGCGCGGCAAGCGTCAGGGCGAATATCCTCATGAATCGCTATATTAAAGGAAAATAGAACATATGTCAGCAGGGCAGGAGCAGGCGTTTGCAGCGTCATGGGACTCCATGACGAAAGTGATTTCCGCCGTCGTCACAGTTTTGCTGTTCTCTCCCGCTTTTGCGGTTCACTTCGCGTGGATCCCGATGGTGGCCGCGGTCATCCTTCTCGCGGCTTACGCCTGGTCGCCACAGAGCTATCAGATTCGCGATGGCGCGTTGATCGTCAAACGACTCGCGGGCAATGTGCGGATCACGCTCAGCACTGTCCGCCAGGTGAGACCCGCCGGCGGCGATGATCTCGGCGGCTGCGTCCGTTTATTCGGCAGCGGCGGATTATTCGGCTGGTACGGATTGTTTCGAACGACGAAGCTGGGGAAATCGATCTGGTACATGACGAATCGACAGAATGCTGTCGTGCTGATCGCGGATGGGAAGACGATCCTCGTAAGCCCCGACGATGTCGAACGCTTCGTGAATGCGATTCGGCTGAATGCCCCGCAGACCGCATCGAACGATGCGATTCTCAACGCACTCGGAACCTATGAGGGCGGAAATCCGATCGGCGCCATCATCGCGGGCGTCGTGGGCGCGATCGCTCTTGCACTCATGATGTGGGCGTGGCTCTATTCGCCGGGTCCGCCGAAGTACACCCTGACACCGACCGCACTCGTCATCCACGATCGCTTCTATCCGGTAACTCTCGGTGCGCAGTCAGTGGATCTTGCGCGCGTTCGCGTGGTCGATCTGGCAACGGACAAAGACTGGCAGCCGACTATGCGGACCAATGGATTCGCCAACACGCATTATCGAGCCGGATGGTTTCGCGTGGCAAACGGAGCGAAGGTTCGCATGTACCGCGCCAGCGGCACGCAGCTCGTTCTGCTGCCTCCGGCGGGAAACGGCAATCCCGTGCTTCTCGAAACCACGGATCCGGAAAGGTTCGTCGCCGAAGTGAAGCAGGAGTGGGCTGGAAAGAGCTGAACTCCTAATCGACCGGAATAACCAGATTGACTTCCGGATGCGGTTCGGTATTGAACTTACTCAGCGTTTTGGGCTTTGACCAGTAGTTCCGGTATTTCGCCTTCAGCGTAAAATCCGTATCATCGTTCAGGCCGGTGAAATGATAACGCCCGTCGTTGCCGGTGATGTAAGAGCGCACCGAAAGATTTGCAGTGTTTTCGATCTGCACGGCGACTTTGGGCAGAGGATTGCCACGGGCATCAGTGACTACGCCTGAAACATCGCGCTGCTTATACTGGGCGACGGATGGCGCCTGAAGCAGAAGCGCCAACGCGAGAGCCAATCCAAGGCGGTTCAACATAACACCACCCTCCTTCATTATGGCTCGCAACCAGGCCGCGACGAGCGCACTCCGCGCTGCTATCCGCGCCGCCGCTCACCAAGCTCTTCATAGAGACGGACGACGCATTCCGCCGTCCGCGCCCAGCTGAAGCTTTCGGCCTGCCGCCGGCCTTTCCGGATCAGTTCCTCGCGCAGCGTGTCGTTCAGCAAAACCTCCGTTATTCCCCGCGCAATATCGAAAACATTCTCCGGATTCACCAGCATGGCCGCGCCGCCGACCACTTCGGGGAGCGAACTCACCGCGGAAGCGATAACCGGAACGCCGGAAGCCATGGCTTCGAGCGGCGGCAGGCCGAACCCTTCGTATAAAGACGGAAACACGAACGCAGTGGCCAGTTCGTGAAAAATGCGCAAAGTTTCGAACGGGATGAATCCCAGGAACCGCACGCAATCCTCGACGCGGCTGTGAATCACGGCGCGGCGCACGTCGGGATGCCGCGAGATTTCATCTCCGATGATGATGAGCCGGAGCTCCCGGTAACCGCGGTGGTTCCCCAGTTGCTGCCGTGCGACGGCGAAGGCCTCGATCAGACGCGGAATGTTTTTCTGAGGGCGAATGGAGCCGGCGTAGAGAAGGAACGGATATCGGATCTGGTAACGCTCCAGAATGCGGTGGCGCTCGCGCGAAACATCCTGCGCGCCGGCAGCACCACGCGCATCCCCGCGGCGGCGCTCCAGAAATCGCGGGTCGGGAGCGTTGTAAATCAGCCTGACACGATCGGTGGCATCGGGAACGAGGTTCAGCACATCGCGCTGCGTCGCGCCCGAAACCGCTATGATGCCGTCGGCGCGTTCCAGACCACGGCGCAGACGGAATCGGTGCGCGGAGTGCAGCATCCTGGCCGATTCGTCATAGAAGATGCTGCTGAGGTCGTGAATGGTGACCGCGTACGGCTTATCCAGAAACAGGGGAACCCGATGAAACGGGATGTGTGTTACGTCCGCGCCAAGACCTCGTATGAGCCGGGGCAGCGCGAAATGATCGAAGCGCTCCGAATCGCGCCGGGCGTAGGCCACGATTTCGAAATTCGCGGGCAGGCCGGCGAACTGGCGAACCTCTTCGGGAGCGCAGATCAGATGATAGCGATGGCTGGTATCAGCTTCGGCGATGGCCTCGACGAGATTGCGTATATAGGTGCCGACGCCGAAGTCGCGGATGCGCCGGGTGTCGACCGCGATACTCAGGCCCGGCTTACGGCCCCGGGTCTTCACACTGGCGCCGGCTGTGTCTTCCAGGCGTAAAGGGGGAATCGCGATGTCAGCCCTTCGACGCGCTGTCGCACCGCGGCGATGGCGCTTTCAGAACTGACATTATTCAGCACCTCGGCGATCAGCGAGGCGACCTCGCGCATTTCTTTTGCCGTAAATCCGCGCGTCGTGACTGCCGGACTGCCGAGCCGAATGCCGCTCGGGTTCAGCGGCGGGTTCACGTCGAACGGAATCGCATTCTTATTCACGGTGATGCGCGCGCGATCGAGCGAAAGCTCGGCTTCCCTGCCCCGCACGCCTTTGGAAAAGATGTCGACCAGCATCAGATGCGTGTCGGTACCGCCCGAGACGACGCGATAACCCTCCTCCTGCATACCGCGCGCGAGCATAGCGGCGTTGGCGATCACCTGCCTCGAATACGCGGTAAATTCCGGCTGCATGGCTTCGTGGAAGCATACGGCTTTAGCGGCCATGATATGCACCAGCGGACCGCCCTGCGTGCCGGGGAAAACCGTTTTGTCGATGGCCGCGCCGTATTTTTCCTTCGCCAGAATCATGCCGCTGCGAGGTCCGCGCAGCGTTTTGTGGGTGGTTGAAGTGACGATGTCGGCATACTCGCAGGGATTAGCGTGCAGGCCCGCGGCGACAAGGCCCGAGATGTGCGCCATATCGACGAGCAGCAGCGCCCCCACGGAGTCTGCTACAGCCCGGAATCTGGCGAAATCGAGCCGGCGCGGGTAAGCGCTGCCGCCGGCGATGATCATCTTCGGTTTGTATTCATCCGCGAGACGCGCCATCTCGTCGAAGTCGATTTGTTCGGTCTCTTTGCTGACCTGATACGCCGCGATGTGATAGGTTTTGCCTGAAAAATTCAGCTTGTGGCCGTGCGTCAAATGACCGCCATGAGCCAGATCGAGGCCCATGACTGTGTCTCCCGGCTGCAGCACCGCGCCGTACGCCGCCTGATTCGCCTGCGACCCGGAGTGCGGCTGAACGTTTACGTATTCGGCATTGAAAAGTTTTTTCGCGCGCTCGCGGGCAAGATTTTCGACTTCGTCAGTATACTCGCAGCCGCCGTAATAGCGTTTGCCCGGATAACCCTCGGCATATTTATTGGTGAACACGCTCCCGGCCGCCTGAAGTATGGCTTCAGAAGTGAAATTCTCGCTGGCAATCAGTTCCAGCTGGCCGTCCTGCCGCCGCGCCTCCTTCTGAATAAGATCGAAGATTGCCGGATCGACTTCAGCCAGCGGCTTGGGGGAAGGATGGTCCATCGTAATGCGAATCTTAGCATTGGGCCGGGCCGGGCTTTTCCGGCATGCCGCCGGGCTAACTAACCGCCGAATTTCACCCGAAACTCGCGCAGCGCATCCGCCGCGATCCACCTTGCCGATCGTGTGTTCTGCGCGCGCACCCGTTCGGCGCATGCGATCGCTGCGGGAAGAAGCCGGCCTCCATGGCGTTTGCCGATGTTCCGCAGAGCCCAGTTGACTGCTTTACGGACGAAATTGCGGTCGTCGAACGCGTATTTTTCGATGAGCTCGAGCCCATCGAGGAAATGCCGGTCATCCGCAGTTTTCAGATGCACCGCTGCCGCTGCGAGGGTGGCGAATCCGGCGCGGCGCACGAATTCGCGTTTGCCGGCAGCCCACCTGGGAATCTTCTGCCAGACATAAGGCGTACGGTCGAAAAGGTCGCAGCAACAGGCGTCACAGACATCCCAGGACGTGAAGTCGCGCGTCCATTTGTCCATGGTGGAGCGGGAAATACGCGCAGGATCGGCGACCATACTGGCCAGAATACGGGCGTCGGGGATACCTGTGGCCCAGAGTTCTTCCGCGAGTGCCTGGTCTCTGCCGAGACGCCGCGCGATGATCCGAATTGCCGGCACATGCAGGCCCAGCCGCGCTCTGACATCAATGCCGAACCGCGCCATCCCTTCGAGATCGCCCGGCCTGGCCAGCGCGCGTAGCTCGCGCAGAACTTTATCAGCGGCTTTCACTGGCAACCAGTTTTGCGGCGCTGATGGCCTGCCCGACATGCCGCTGGCCATGTTCCGCAATGTGGATGGCAAGGCTGATAACGGTTGTCTGCAATCGTTTTCGACCGATTTCGCGCACATCGGCGAATTGCGCT
>Ga0335085_10009209_pt1 | contig 14925 bp, 15 predicted proteins | sample Lox_Sample_45_FD_206712 | JGI IMG/M metagenome (GOLD analysis project Ga0335085, IMG submission 206712) | Soil microbial communities from Loxahatchee National Wildlife Refuge, Florida, United States - Lox_Sample_4.5 | ecosystem: Environmental > Terrestrial > Soil > Wetlands | place: USA... | reverse complement strand
CCAGGCGGCGGGGGCCACGACGCACGCCGGCGGCACCTACGTCTGCATCGAGGGGCCCCAGTTCTCCACCAGGGCGGAGAGCGAGCTGTACCGGACCTTCGGCGTGGACGTGATCGGGATGACCGCCCTGCCGGAGGCGCGGCTGGCCCGCGAGGCAGAGCTCTGCTACGCCACCATCGCCCTGGCCACCGACTACGACTGCTGGCGCGAGGGCCACGAGGCGGTGACGGTGGCGCAGGTGGTCGAGACCATGCAGCACAACGTGGCCACCGCCCGGGAGGTGCTGCGCCACGCGGTGCTCGGGTTGGGGAAGATCGCCAGGCGCACCTGCGCCTGCGGGCAGGCGCTGGACAGCGCGGTGATGACCTCGCCCGGTCAGATCCCTCCCGCCGCGCGCGAGCGGCTGGCGCTGCTGCTGGGAGAGAGGTTCAAGGGATGAGCCTTCTGGTGGTAGGGAGCGTCGCCCTCGACTCGGTGGAGACGCCGTTCGGCAAGCGCGACGAGGTGCTGGGCGGGAGCGCCACCTACTTCTCCGCCTCGGCCAGCCTGCTCACCAGGGTGTCGGTGGTGGGCGTGGTGGGAGAGGACTTTCCCGCTCCCCAGCTCGATTTCCTGCGCCACCGAGGGGTGGACCTGTCCGGGCTGGAGAAGGTCTCCGGCAAGACCTTCCGCTGGAAGGGGCGCTACGGCTTCGACCTGAACGCCGCCGAGACGCTGGACACCCAGCTCAACGTCTTCGAGCACTTCTCCCCCCGCCTGGGGCCGGCAGCCCGTGCGGCGGAGCGGATCTTCCTGGGCAACATCGATCCCGGCCTGCAGATGCAGGTGCTGGAGCAGGCCGAGCGGCCCCGCCTGGTCTGCGCCGACACCATGAACTACTGGATCTCCTCCCGCCGCCCCCAGCTGCTCGAGCTCTTGCCCCGCGTCGACGTGCTGATGGTGAACGACAGCGAGGTGCGCCAGCTGGCGGGCGAGAGCAACGTGGTGAAGGCGGCGCAGGCGGCGCAGCGCATGGGCGCCCGGTCGGTGGTGGTGAAGCGGGGCGAGTACGGCGCCCTGCTGGTCACCGGCGGGCACTCCTTCTACTCCCCGGCCTATCCTCTGGCCGACGTGCGCGATCCCACCGGCGCGGGCGACTCCTTCGCCGGCGGGTTCCTCGGGCTGCTCGATCGCCTCGACCGCGCGGACGCCGCGGCGCTCCGCCAGGCCACGGTGATGGGATCGACCGTCGCCTCCTTCACCGTGGAGCGGTTCAGCCTCGATCGGCTGCGCGATCTCTCCCTGGCCGAGGTGCGCCAGCGCTTCGACGCTTTCCGCCAGCTCGTGCACTTCGACGAGCTTCCCGATCACGTCGGGTGAGGCGCTCCGCAGTGCGAAAATGTCGCCGCGGCTGCGCTTGAAGTCCAGAGGCTTGCGGTGTACTCAGGGCGGCGCCGATGCGCACCGCCATCCTGACGGACATCCACGCCAACCTGGAGGCGCTGACGGCGTGTATCGCGGCGGCGGAGCAGCAGAAGGTCGACCGATTCGTTTGCCTCGGAGATACGGTCGGTTACGGCGCCGACCCGAACGCGGCCTGCGACCTGGTGCGCACCAAATGCGCGTTCACCGTCCTGGGCAACCACGACGCCGCGGTCGCGGGGCGGATGGACTACAGCTACTACTACGCGGCCGCGCGCGAGGTGCTGGACTGGACCGCGGTGCACCTCTCCCCGGAGAACCTGAACTGGCTGCGCGGGCTGCCCTACCAGCACCCGGAGGGCGAGGTGTTCTACGGGCACGCCTCGCCCCGCGACCCCCAGGCCTTCGAGTACGTGTTCGCCCTGGAGCAGGCGGAGGACCTGGTGCTGCGGGCGGACAAGCTGGCCCGCCTCACCTTCATCGGCCACTCGCACTTGCAGCGGGCCTTCGTCCTCGGCCCTCAGGTGAAGGACGTGTGGACGGAGCGGCTGCGCATCGACGACTCCCGCCGCTACCTGGTCTCCATCGGGAGCTGCGGCCAGCCGCGCGACTACGATCCCCGCGCCGGCTACGGCGTCTGGGACGACCAGGCGAAGATCGTCGAGTTCCACCGGGTGCCCTACAACGCGGAGAAGACGGCGCGGAAGATCCTGGAGGCGGGGCTCTCGCCGCACTTCGCCCGGCGGCTCCTGCATGGGGTCTGAGATGGCGCCGGACTTCCCCAGCCACCTTCTGGAGCTGGAGGCGCTGACCCGGGGGCAGATCGAGGCGCTGCTTTCCCTGGCCGCCCGCTTCAAGCGGGAGAGGGCAAGGGCCCGCGCGGGCGAGGCGCCCAGCGACCGCCGCGGCCTCTTGCGGGGCCGCAACGTCATCACCCTCTTCTTCGAGAACAGCACCCGCACCCGCAGCTCCTTCGAGGTGGCGGCCAAGGCCCTGGGCGCCGACGTGCTCAGCTTCCAGAAGGACGCCAGCAGCGTGGCCAAGGGCGAGTCGCTGGAGGACACGGTGCGCAACCTCGACGCCATCGGGGCCGACGCGCTGGTGGTCCGCCACCCGGCGGCGGGTGCGCCCCGGCTGGTGGCGCGGGTGGTGCGGGCGAGCGTGATCAACGCCGGCGACGGAGCGCACGAGCACCCCACCCAGGGCCTCCTCGACGCGCTCAGCCTGCGGGAGCGCTGGGGGACGGTGGAGGGGAAGACGGTGGCCATCGTGGGCGACATCGCCCACAGCCGGGTGGCGCGCTCCAACATCCACTGCCTGAGCAAGCTGGGCGCCCGGGTGCGGGTGGGAGGGCCGAGCACGCTGATTCCCGCCGGCATCGAGCGGCTGGGCTGCGCCGTGGCCCGCTCCCTGAAGGAGGCGCTCACCGGCGCCGACGCGGTGATGGCCCTGCGCATCCAGAACGAGCGCATCGCCGACGCCCGCCTCCCCGGCGCCCGCGACTACGCCCGCACCTGGGGGCTGAACGCCCGCACCCTGGAGATGCTCCCCAGGGACGCCCTGGTCCTCCATCCCGGGCCGGTGAACCGCGGGGTGGAGCTCTCCAGCGACGTGCTCGACTCGCCCCGCAGCCTGGTGATGGACCAGGTCGACTCCGGGGTGGCGGTGCGGATGGCGGCGCTCGCCCTCTGCCTGCGGGCGGAGGTGCCGCCATGATCATCCTCGACTCCGGCCGGGTGATCGATCCGCGCAACGGGGTGGACGGGGTGCGCACGGTGCTGATCGACGGCGACCACGTCCGCGAGGTGCGCGAGCAGCCCGCCACACCGGCGGAGAAGCTGGTGCACCAGGTGATCGACTGCCGCGGACGCTGGGTCCTGCCCGGCCTGGTGGACCTGCACGTGCACCTGCGCGAGCCCGGCGAGGAGGGGAAGGAGACCATCGCCACCGGGGCGCGGGCGGCGGCCGCCGGGGGAGTGACCACGGTGGTGGCGATGCCCAACACCCGGCCGGTCTGCGACTCCGCCGCCCTGGCCCGCTTCGTGGCCGCGCGCGGGCGGGAGGCGGGGTTCGCCCGGGTGCTGCCGGCCGGCGCCATCACCCGCGGCTCTTTGGGGGAGCAACTCGCCGACATGGCCGAGCTGAAGGAGGCGGGTTGCGTCTGCGTCACGGACGACGGGCGGCCGGTGATGTCCGCCGGGGTGATGCGCCGGGCCCTGGAATACGCCCGCGACGTGGGCGTCCCGGTGATGGTGCACGCCGAGGACCTGACGCTGAGCGCCTCCGGGGCGATGAACGAGGGGCCGGTGGCCACCCGGCTGGGCCTTGCCGGGATCCCCGCGGCGGCCGAGGTGGCGATGGTGCAGCGCGACCTGCTGCTGGCCGAGATGACGGGGGCCCGGCTGCACGTGGCGCACGTCAGCGCCCAGGGAAGCGTGCGGGCGCTGCGCGAGGCGAAGGCGCGGGGCGTCCGGGTGACGGCGGAGGCCGCGCCCCACCACTTCACCCTCACCGAGGAGTCGGTGGCCGGGGTCCCGCCCGCGGCGCACGCCGGCCAGCCCGCGGGCGAGCCCTACGACACGCACGCCAAGATGAATCCCCCGCTGCGCGCGGAGAGCGACCGGCAGGCGGTGGTGGCGGCGCTGGAGGAGGGGATCATCGACGCCATCGCCACCGACCATGCGCCCCACGGCCCCCTGGACAAGCAGGTGGAGTTCGTCCAGGCGGCGACCGGTGTGATCGGGCTGGAAACCTCGCTCGCCCTGACGCTTCTGCTGGTCCGGTCGGGCGAGCTGACGCTCTCGCGAGCCGTCGAGCGGCTGACGGCCGGGCCGGCCCGCTGCTTCGACCTGCCGTACGGAACGCTGGGGGCGTCGGCGCCCGCCGACGTGATCGTGGTGGATGCGGAGCGCGAATGGAAGGTGGACCCACAGCGTTCCTGGTCCAGATCGCGCAATACTCCCTTCGCGGGCTGGACACTGCGGGGGAAGGTGGTGAGAACCTTCGTGGGGGGGAAACTGGTGCACGAGGAGGGCAAGTGACGGCGAAGAAGGCGAGGCTGGCGCTGGCCTGCGGCGAGGCCTTCGAAGGCCTGACGGTGGGCGCGGAGGGCGAGACCGTGGGCGAGGTGGTCTTCAACACCAGCCACACGGGCTTCCAGGAGATCCTCACCGATCCCTCGTATGCCGGCCAGATCGTCACCTTCACCGTCTGCGAGGTGGGGAACTACGGGATCCATTCCGGCGACGAGCAGGCGGAGCGGGCGCAGGTGGCGGGCCTGATCGCCCGGCGGGTGTGCAAGGAGCCCTCCAACTGGCGCTCGCAGCAGTCGCTGCCCCAGTTCCTCGAGCGCAACGGGGTGGTGGGGATCGAGGGGATCGACACCCGCCGGCTGGTGCGCCTCCTGCGCAGCTCGGGAGCGCAGCAGGGGATTATCGACTCTTCGGGCGCCTCGGCGCAGGCGCTGGTGGAGCGGGCCCGCAAGGCGCCCGGGATGGAGGGGCAGGACCTCGCCACCAAGGTCTCCACCAAGGCCCCTTACCGCTGGGAGCAGGGGGTGGCGGGACGGCAGCCGCAGCCGAAGAGGCACGAGGTGGTGGTGGTGGACTACGGGGTGAAGCGCGGGATCCTCCGCCAGCTCGTCGACGTGGGTTGCGGGGTGACGGTGGTGCCCTCGCGCACTCCCGCCTCCGAGATCCTCGCCCGCAAGCCCGACGGGGTGGTGCTCTCCAATGGCCCCGGCGACCCGGCGGCGGTGGTGGGCGCCGACGTCCAGGCGCGGGAGCTCCTGGGCAAGGTGCCGGTGATGGGCATCTGCCTGGGGAACCAGATTCTCGCCCTGGCGATGGGGGGCAAGACCTACAAGCTGAAGTTCGGCCACCGGGGGGCCAACCACCCGGTGCGCGACGTGATCGGCGACAAGATCGACCTCACCTCCCAGAACCACGGCTTCGCGGTGGACCTCAAGTCGCTGGAGGGGAAGGTGCAGGTGACGCACATCAACCTCTACGACAACACCGTGGAGGGCATCGCCGCCCCCGAGCTGAAGATGTTCGCCGTGCAGTACCACCCGGAGGACAATCCCGGGCCGCACGACAGCCGGTACCTCTTCCACAGGTTCGTGCGGATGATCGAAGGCGGCGCATGATCCAGCCCCAGATCGACATGCTCCTGCAGTACTTCGGCAAGGATCCCGCCGACATGATCAAGGCCAAGGAGGAGTACTTCGGCGGCACCGGCGGCGAGGTGCACGAGGACGACCGCTGCTACGAGCAGCGCATGCAGGCGTTCTTCAACTGGTTCCTCTTCGACCGCAAGCAGGCCGACGGGTCCACCGCCGTCTACCGGTACCTGCGGGAGAAGGGCGCGGAGCTTCCCCGCAAGGACAAGGACGTGCTGCTCGGCTGCACCCAGTCGAAGCTCGGCCTCTACGAGTACCGCGGAATGCGCGGGTTCTTCACCCGGCCCAAGAAAGGCCAGGTGCGGGTGCGCGACTCCTTGACCGGCGAGGACTTCGACGTCACCGAGCGGCGGCAGATGCACGGGCTGGAGATCGGCGACCTGTTCGAGGCCCGGCTGGTCCCGGTGGAGCGCACCTGGCACTTCTCCACCAGCTTCACCTACCACCCGCGCGAGGTCTTCCCCGCCATCCGCAAGGAGATCAAGCGGCGCAAGCGGGCGGGAGCGGTGGACGCGCGGGCCCTGGTCTGGGAGCTGGAGCGGATGTCCTTGCAGACCGAGCGCTTCCGCAACGTGAGCGTGGAGAACATCTACAATTTCGAGACCCCCTTCCTCTCCAAGCGCCCGGCGGCCCCCGAGGTGCGGCAGGGCGGCTAGCCAGGAGGTCAGCCTGCCCGTCGGCCCGTGCGGAGCATGGCCCTCTTCCCACCCCACTGCCGGAACGGGAGGTCCTGCCGACCTTTCTTCATTCTCGCAGCGTAGCGAGGGGGTCTGACATTCTCGACCGACGCTCCGATCGCCGCGCACCGTCCGGGCGCGATGTCCGCCCAACCAAGTTGAACGGGCGGTGACATGCGATCCGTCGGAGCCACTCAGACGTCGCGGACGTACGAAGTTGCCCTCGCCGGTGCACGGGCGACCATCGTGCCCCGCCACGGGCAGCCCTTCCACCGCTCGCGCCGGCGGTACTGCCCGCTCCGCGAACGGCTGCCCGTTTCCACGCCCTCTTCCACGTTTCCTCCCACGCCCTTGGTCCAGGCTCCTTCCTCACGGGCAAGCAAGCCCGGAGGAGGAGACCATGAACAAGACTCTTGTCGCACTGACGATCGGAATCTGCGCCGCCGCCGCCACCCTCGCCGCCAAGGGCAAGGACCGGTACCTGGTGATCGCCCCGCACACGGCCGAGAGCTGCCTCTCCGTTCTCGACGACATCAACCAGCACCAGGCGAAGCTGCTGGAGAAGATCGACTGGGGGTGCGCGGCCGGCGATCACACCGGGTACGTGGCGGTGGAGGCGGACAGCGCGGACGCCGCCCTGCGCACGCTGCCCGCCAAGGCGCGGGAAGGGGCCCGGGCGGTGAAGCTGGTGAAGTTCTCGCCGCAGCAGATCCGCCAGTTCCACGACTCGAAGTAGGCGTGTTACAGCAGTCGGGGGAGGCAGCGATGCCCAGGCGCTCGACGCGGGACCTGCTGGTGCGGGTGCTGGGAAGCGTCTGCGTGGAGCGCGACGGCCAGCGCTTGCCGCTGCCTCCCTCGAAGAAGACCCGCGCGCTCCTCGGCTACCTCCTGGTCGAGGAGCGCGAGCAGACCCGCGAGCACCTCTGCTCCCTCTTCTGGGACGTGCCGGACGATCCCCGCGGGGCCCTGCGCTGGAGCCTCTCCCGCCTGCGGCCGCTGCTCGACGATCCGGGCTGCGCGCGGGTGGAGGCGGACCGGGAGCGCGTGCGCATCGACCTGGCCGGAGCGCGGCTCGATCTGAAGGTGGCGCAGTCGCTCTCCCTGGCGGAGGCGGGGGTGGCGGAGCTGCGCAGGGCCGCCGAGCTGTTTCGCGGCGACCTGCTGGAAGGGCTGGAGCTGTGCGACGCCTTCCGCTTCCAGGCCTGGTGCACGGCGCGGCGGGAAGAGGCGCGCGCCCTGCACGCCCGGGTGCTGCGCGCCCTGGTGTCCCGCCTCGAGGGCCAGCCCGAGGAGGCGCTGGCGCCGGCGCGCAAGCTGGTCGAGCTTCTTCCCGCCGACGAGGAAGCCCACCGCGGGGTGATGGGCCTGCTCCACAAGCTCGGCCGGCAGAAGGAGGCGGTAGCGCAGTACGACGCGCTCCGGGAGATCCTGCGCGCCACCTCCGGCGCCCGGCCCTCCGCGGGAACGGAGCAGCTCCGCCGATCCCTCGGCACCCCGCAGCCGCCGTCCCCCGCGGCCCGGCCCGCGCCGCCGCCCGCGGCGCCGCTGGTAGGGCGGGGGAAGGAGCGGGCGCGCATCGAGGCGGCCTCGGCGGTGGCGCTGCTGCTGGGCGAGCCGGGGATCGGCAAGACGCGACTGTTGGAGGAGATCTGCCGCGCCGCCCCGGGCCAGGTGCTCTCGGGGCGCTGCTACGAGGCGGAGCAGTCGCGGCCCTACGGCTGCATCATCGAGGCCCTGCGCGCCTCCGGCCTGGCGGCCGAGGCCAGCGAGACGGTGCGCCGCGACCTGGCCGCCCTGCTCACCGAGCTGGCTCCGCCGCCCTCGGGGCTGGACCGGGCCCGGCTCTTCGACGCGGTCTCGGCCCTCTTCCGCGAGCGGGGCCCAATCCTGTTGCTGCTCGACGACGTGCACTGGATCGACGAGGCCGGGGCGGCCCTGGTCCACTACCTCACCCGCTCCGCGCCCGGATCGAAGGTGGTCCTGGCCGCGCGCGAGGGAGAGTTGTGGGACAACGGGGCGGCCCTGCGCCTTTGGCGGGAGCTGCGCAGGGAGCGGGCCATCGAGGAGGTGAGGCTCCTGCCGCTGCCCCAGGCGGAGATCGCCGAGCTGATGCGCAGCCGGCGGATCCGGGCCGACGCGGCGGTGGTGCACGCCCAGAGCGCCGGCAATCCGCTCTGGGCGCTGGAGCTGGGGCGGGCGCTGGCGGAGGGCAAGCCGCCGCTCGGGGGCGAGCTGCTGGAAGCGCTGGAGCAGCGGCTGGACGCGCTCGATCCGGCCTCGCAGTCGCTGGCGGCCTGGACGGCCGCGCTGGGAAGCGCCGCGGAGCCTGCGCTGCTCGCCCGGGTCACCGGCAGGCCCGAGGCGGAGATCGTCGACCAGCTCTCCCACCTGGAGAGGCTGGGCCTCGCGCGCATGGCCGGTCGGGGCTGGGACTTCGCGCACGATCTGATCCGCGAGGCGGCGCTCAAGCGCCTTTCCCCCGCCCGGCGCAAGCTCCTCCATGCCAGCCTGGCGCGCACGCTCTGGGAATCCGGCCAGCTCGCCGGCGCCGCCGCCCGCCAGGCGGCGCTGGGAGGCGAGGACGAGCTGGCGGTGTGGGCCTCGATCGAGGCGGGAAAGCAGGCGCTGAGGGTGTTCGCCGGCCAGGAGGCGCTCTCCTTCGCCAACCAGGCCTCCACCCTCTTGCCGTCGCTGCGCGGACCGGACCGCCTGCGGGCGCAGCTCGAGGTGCTGCAGATCCGCGCCCGCGCCGACCGCAGGGCCGAGCGGCTGGAGGAGGCGGTGGCGGAGCTGGGCAAGCTGGTGCTCGACGCGGAGGCTTCGGGTGCCTCCGATCTGGTGGCCGAGGCCCTGCATCTGTTGAGCTGGGCGCAGTACTACCGGGAGGAGGAGGCGAGCGCCATCCACGTCAGCCTGCGGAGCGTGGAGGTGGCGCGCTCCGATCCGGATCCCACCATCCGGGCGCGGGCTTTGGCCCAGGCCGGGCGGTGCCTGGCGCAGATCGAGAGCGATGCCGATCAGACCCGCAAGCTCCTCGAGGAAGCTTCCGCCGCGGCGCAGAGCGCGCGGGTGGTGGTCCTCGATCTCCCTTTGGGCCGGGGGCTCCTCGCCGTCTTTCTCGGCGAGGACGAGCAGGCGCGGGCCCATCTCGAGTCGGCCGCGCGGCTGGCGCTGGAGGCGGGCGACATGTGGCGTCATGCGCAGGCTTCGTTCGGGCTCTGCATGCTCGCCCTCGACCGCCACGAAGGGGAAGAGGCGCTGCGCGTGGCGAGCGCGACCCTGCCCGCGGTGGAAAGGATGCCGGAGGGAGACGAGCCGGCCATGGGCCGGGCGTTCGTGGCCCTGGCACGGCTGCTGACCTCCCGCGGCGGGGACGGCGAGGCCGACGCGCTCTTCGCCCGGGCCGTGGACGAGCTCCGGGCCAGCGAGGCGCGCTGGAGGGCGTCGCAGGTCCTGATCCTGCGCGGCGAGCTGGAGCTCTGGCTGGGGCGGCTGCCCCGGGCGGAGGAGGCGGCCCGGCAGATCGTCTCGCTGGGCAATGACGGGGCCATCCAGATGCGCCAGGGGAGGGCGCAAGTGCTGATGGCCGAGCTGGCGCTGGCCCGGGAGGACGGAGCCACGGCCCGCGAGCACCTCGGCCGGGCGCTGCGGGCCCCGGGGGGTATCGGCGTCCGGCTGCGCGCGCGCATCGCCGCGGCCAGCGCCCGCGCAACGGCCCTTGGAGGAGGAGATGGCCATGCAGAAATACGTCGTCGAGCATGAGTACAAGACCCCGCTCACCGATCAGGCGCACAACGAGGAGGCGCAGCGGGCCGAGCCCTGCCTGAAGCAGTACGGGGTGGTGTGGAAGTGCAGCTACCTGGCGCTGGACCGGATGAAGATGATCTGCGAGTTCGAGGCGGACAGCGCCGAGCGCATCCGCGACGCGCTGCGCAGCGCCGAGGTGCCTTTCGTCCGGGTCTGGCCGGCAATCCGGTACGGCTGATTCCACGATTCTTCCCACGCCCCCTCTCACGGCCGCCCTGCACAGTCCTCCCGTCCGGCAGAGGAGCCGGCAGGAGGATGACATGGCGATCGACGAGGCGAAGCTGAACGAGTTCATGGGGCGCGCGGTGGGGGACATGGGGAGCGCGCTCTCCGCGGCGCTGGTGTGGGTGGGAGACCACCTGGGCCTGTACAGGGAGCTGGCGGCGGGAGAGGCGACGCCCGCGGAGCTGGCCAAGCGGACCGGGACCACCGAGCGGTACGTGCGGGAGTGGCTGGCGAACCAGGCGGCCGGCGGCTACGTGCAGTACGACGCCCCCTCGGGCCGCTACTCGATGACCGAGGAGCAGGCGTTCGCCCTGGCCCAGGAAGGAAGCCCGGCCTTCATTCCCGGCGCCTTCCAGGTGATCGCCGCCTGTTTCTCCGGCCGGGAGCGGCTGGCGTCCTGCTTCCGCTCCGGCGGCGGAATCGAGTGGGGCGACCAGCACAGTTGCCTCTTCGAGGGCACCGAGCGCTTCTTCCGGCCTGGCTACGCGGCCAACCTGGTCTCGGGCTGGCTGCCGGCGCTGGAAGGGGTGGTGGAGAAGCTCGAACGCGGAGCCCTGGTCGCCGACGTGGGATGCGGGCTGGGCGCCAGCTCCATCCTCATGGCCAAGGCGTTCCCCCGCTCGCGCTTCATCGGGTTCGATTTCCACCCCGGGTCGGTGGAGATCGCCCGGCAGCGGGCGCGCGACGCCGGCGTGGACGGCCGGGTGAAGTTCGAGGTGGCCCGCTCCACCGACTATCCCGGCAAGGGATACGACCTGGTGGCGCACTTCGACTCGCTGCACGACATGGCCGACCCGCTGGGCGCCGCCCGGCACGTGCGCCAGACGCTGGCCGAAGGGGGCGCGTGGATGATCGTGGAGCCCTTCGCCCACGACCGCGTGGAGCAGAACCTCAATCCCGTGGGCCGCGTCTTCTACGGCGCCTCCACCATGCTCTGTGTGCCCAATTCCCTGGCGGGCCGCGGCCCGGCCCTCGGCGCCCAGGCCGGCGAGGCCCGCCTGCGCGAGTTGGTCCTCGCCGCCGGCTTCCGCGGCTTCCGCCGGGCCACCGAGACCCCCTTCAACATCATCCTCGAAGCGCGTCCCTGAGCTTCCTAGCGAACGGTGCTCTCGGGATCGTGGCGGGTCGGGGTGCCGGGGAAGATCACGGTCTTGAGAAGCTGGCGGCGGTTCTTTGCGACCGCCTGGTCGAGGAAGGTGCGGGCCTCGGCCAGGCGGTCCAGCAGGCGCTTGGGCTTGCGCTTCATCTTCGGGTCGGAGAGCAGGGCGTGCGTCAGCCAGGGGAAGACGGCGGTGACGTCGGTGTGCACGTAGACCGAGCCGCTCTCCACCGCCTCCACCGAGACCTTTCCCCAGGTGTGGCCTTCGCCGGCCGGGCAGCTGGAGAGGGCGCCGTTGTCCACCGGGTCCACGCAGAACTGCACGTCGATGTCGAAGCCGGTGGTGGGGACGAAGAGGATCTGGTCGAGGAGCGGCTCGCCCTGCAGCGTGTAGTTCTTGGGGACGCCGCCGCCCAGGATCCAGATGGCCAGCCGCCGGGAGCCGTGGTGGCGGGCCCAGTGCTGCACGGCGGCCATGGCGTAGACGTCGTCGTTGATGTCGATCTCGAAGCGGAAGGTCTCCGGAAAGAGCCGGCGCAGCTTGACGGCGTTGAGGAAGATGGACCCGTCCTGCACCGCGCCCACGAAGATGGGCACCCCGTGCTCGAAGCACTGCGAGAGCAGGGAAGGCTGCGGGACGCCCAGCGCCTTCTCCATCTTGCCGATGTCGCGCCCCAGGAGCGCATGGAACTCCGGAGTGGTCATCTTGCGCTGGTAGTCCGCTCCCTGCATGAGCGCGGAGAAGAGCTTGTCGGTGTCCAGCAGCGCCTCTTCCCAGAACCCCAGGTCGTAGATCCGGATCACCCGGGCCAGCCTGAGCTGCAGGTCGCCGGCGTTCGGGTTCACCTCCCGGATGGCGTGCCCGATGATCCGGTGGGCGTCGTGGTAGAGGTTGGCGCCGGTGGTGGTGAGCGCGCTGATCACCCCGCGCTCGATCAAGGGGATCAGGCAGCTCTGGTGCAGCCCCGCCGGGGTCATCGCCCCGCTCAAGGTGAGGAAGATGCTGCAGTCCTCCGCCAGCGAGCGGCGCATCAGCTCGTAGGCGGTGCGCTCCTGGCGGCCGACGTAGGCGCCGAAGGCGTGCTGCAAGAGATCGTGCGGCGACTCGCGGCCGGTGATCGGCCGGGGATCGACGGAGCGGGCCTTCTGGAACGGCTTGCGCAGCCGGGAGCGGGTCGCCATGGCGGGCGCGCAATCTACACGATAAAGAGCAGCCCATGTGCACGCTGGTCCTGCTCCTGCGCCCGGGCGAGCTCCTCGCCATCTCGGGGAACCGCAACGAGCTGCTGGCGCGCCCCGCCAGCGGGCCGCGGGTGGAGGGCGGGATCCTGGCGCCGCGCGACGACCTTGCGCACGGAACCTGGCTGGGCCTGAACGCGCACGGCCTCTTCGTCTGCGTCACCAACCGGCACGGGGCGATGGTCGACCCTTCGCGCAAGAGCCGCGGTCTTCTGGTGCTGGAGGCGCTGCAGGCGCAGAGCGCCCGGGGCTTGCACCAGGCGCTGCGCGAGCTGCGCGGCGACCGGCACAACGGCTTCCACCTCGCCTACGCCGACCTGCAGGACGCCTTCGTCACCTGGGGCGACGGGTATTCGATCTCCCAGGCAAGCCTCGAGCCAGGGAAGGCGCAGGTGGTCACCGAGCGCAGCTTCGGCGCGGGCGAGGGCGAGCGGGAAAGGTCGGTGGCGGGGGCGTTCGCCAGCCTTCCCTTCGCGGTCCGCGCCTGGCGCGAGCCGATGACCGCGCACGCCAGGGAGCCGCTGGAGAGCGCCTGCGTCCACGCCGACGCGGTGGGCTACGGCACACGTTCCTCGCTGCAGGTGATCCTGCGTCCCGGGACGGTGCGGGCGCTCTGGACCGACGGCCATCCTTGCACCAGCCCCGCGCGGGACATCTCGGCCCTGGCGGCGCAGCTCTTTCCTGCGAAATAGGCGCTACTTCTTCTTGCCGGGCAGAAGCCCGCGGGCGAAGCCCCGGGCCAGCGAGGGGACCTGGCCGAGCGCTCTCACCAGCGCCAGCGCCAGCTGCAAGGGGGTGCTCCCTTCCGCCTCCACCTGCACGCGCTCGCCGCTCGCATCCTCGGCCAGCCCGCGCGCGACCGTGTGCTTGCCGTCGGAGCGGATCTCCACCACCAGGCGGGCCACCACCGGAAGCTCCGGCTTTTTTTCCAGCTCCTCGCTCATGTAGAGGAGGAACATGGCACTTCCAGGGGTCGGGCGCACGCTGCGGGCCATCGGCTTCGACGACGTCCCCTGGCGCCACCGCCGCGCGCGCAGGGTAGGGCTGGTGGGCGCCGTCTGCGCGGGCACGCGCTTCGAGGGAATGGTCTACGGGGCCGTCCGCCGCGACGGCTGGCGCGCCACCTCGACGCTGGAGGCGCTGCTTCTGGGGGGAAAGTTCCTTCCCCAGATCCACCTGGTGCTGCTCGACGGCATCGCCTTCGGGGGCTTCAACCTGGTCGACCTGCCCCGCCTGGCGCGCACCCTGCAGCGCCCTTGCGTGGCCGTGATGCGCAAGCTCCCCGATCTGCTGGCGATGGAGCGCGCCGCCCGCCGGCTGCCCCGGCCGCAGGCGCGCATCGCCCTCCTGCGCCGCGCCGGGCCCATCCACGTGAGCGGACCGTTCGTGTACCAGGTGTGCGGCGCCGGGCCGGCGGAAACCGCGGCGGCCTTGCGCCGCCTGACGGACACGGGCAACGTCCCGGAAGCGCTGCGGCTGGCGCACCTGATCGGGGGCGCCCTGGCCTACGGGCAGAGCGGGAGGCGGGCATGATCGAGGTGGTGGAAGGAGACATCACGCTCCTCGACGTCGACGCCATCGTCAACGCCGCCAACGAGTCGCTCCTGGGTGGCGGCGGGGTGGACGGGGCCATCCACCGCCGGGCGGGCCCGGGGCTGCTCGCCGAATGCCGGACGCTGGGAGGAGCGCGCACCGGCGAGGCGAAGATCACCGGCGGCCACCGCCTCCGGGCCAGCCACGTGATCCACTGCGTGGGCCCGGTCTGGCACGGCGGCGGCCGGGGCGAGCCGGAGCTTCTCGCCTCCTGCTACCGCTCCGCGCTTCTCCTGGCGAAGCGGCATGCGCTGCGGAGCATCGCCTTCCCCGCCATCTCCACGGGCGCCTACGGCTACCCGCTGGAGGAAGCCACCCGCATCGCGGTGCGCGAAGCCCGGCAGTCCCAGGCGGCCGACCCGGATCTGCGCATCGTCTTCTGCTGCTTCTCGGCCTTCGACGGGGAGACGTACCGCAGGGCGCTCCGGGCGCCTTGAGCGGCCTACCTGGCCGGCCCCGCGACCTGGTCGAAGGCCCGGTCCACGTCGGCGAACATCTCCCGCTTCACCCGCTCGTCGCCGTCGACGTTCTGCAGGGCGGTCCGGAAGGCGTCCAGGTCGATCACTCCCAGCGCCCGCTCGTCGCCGTCGGGCGTCACCCAGTGATCCCGGATCGAACCGGAACGAGCTCCCGCCTTCCGCGCGATCTCCGCGATGGCCGCCTTGTCCTGCCCCGATCCGGCGGCGGCCAGCGCCTGGGCGAGC
>Ga0335085_10009208_pt1 | contig 14925 bp, 15 predicted proteins | sample Lox_Sample_45_FD_206712 | JGI IMG/M metagenome (GOLD analysis project Ga0335085, IMG submission 206712) | Soil microbial communities from Loxahatchee National Wildlife Refuge, Florida, United States - Lox_Sample_4.5 | ecosystem: Environmental > Terrestrial > Soil > Wetlands | place: USA... | reverse complement strand
GGTGTTCCGGACCGGCCGGCTGGCGCGGATCGACGACTTGGGCGAGGAGGCCGGACCATGGGTAACCGCCGCCGACATGCGCTCGGCTGTGGGCGTGCCGATCAGCGTCGAGGGCCGACTGTGGGGGTCATCAGCGTGGCGTCCGGGCACGGGCGGCCGCTGTCGGCGGACACCGAGGAGCGGCTGGCCGGTTTCACCGAGCTGGTCGCGACCGCGATCGCGAACGCGGAGGCCCAGACCCAGCTCACGGCCTCGCGCGCGTCTGGTCGCTACCGCTGACCAAACGCGCCTGCGCATTGAGCGCGACCTGCATGACGGCGCACAGCAGCGGCTCGTCTCGCTCGCCCTCCAATTGCGTGCGGCGCAGGCGGCGGTGCCGCCACAGTTCGGCGAGCTGAGCGCCGAACTCGGCCGGGCGGCTGCCGGGCTGGGCGGCGCGCTCGATGAGCTGCGCGAGTACGCCCGCGGGATTCACCCCGCGATCCTGGCCGAGCGTGGTCTCGGTCCGGCCCTGAGGACGCTCGCCCGTCGATTCCCGGTCCCCGTCGACCTCCGGCTGCAGGTGGAAGGGCAGCTGCGGAGCTCCCGCTCACCGACGCCGGTCAGGCCACCCCGGCTACCCCGCCGCCGCCATCACGGTAGCGATTGAGCCGGGCTGGTGCCGGGGTTGTCCGGTCAGGCAGCCGCGGCCAGCGCGGCTGGGGCCTGGGCCGGGGGAACGACGGCCCGGCCGCCGGGCAGGAGTGCGCCGGCATCGTCGAACAGAACGATTCCGTTGCAGAGCAGGCTCCACCCTTGCTCTGGGTGACCGGCCACCACGCGTGCGGCCAGGCGATCCGACGCCAGTACGTCTGGGCATCGAGGCTGGTGCTGGCACATATCTCCTCCTGGGATCAATGCCGACTATGGCGGATCGATCAGGCGTGGTCTACCTGGCAGACGCCCAACCTCCCTACCGACTAGCTGGAATAACGCAGGTGGCGCCAGCACCAAGGCAAGACGGGCGCTGGCCGGGATGAAAGGCCGGGAGCGCAGCGCGACCCTGTTCGCATAGCTCTGGCCGGCCGCTACGACCCGAACCGGCCAGGGCCAGCCATACCACGGGCGATCATCAGCACGTCCCGCCATAGCCCGCTGATCGCCGCCAGCCTCGTCGGAGGGATACCCTGGACAGGGCGCGCCTGGCCGGGCCTGCGATGCAGGTGCCCGGCCGCCGCGCAACGGCATGCTAGCCGGGAATGTCGAGGAACCGCCGCGCCAGGCGCAGCAACTGGGACCGGAGCGCCGCGTCGTCGAAGCCCTCGGTCATCGGGTGCATGACGGCGCCCCCGATAGCGGCCGTGAGCATCGCCCCCGACACCCGGGCCTCGGGGCTGTCCTCGCCCAGCAGCATCCGGTAGAGCCGGTTCATCAGCTGCCGGAATGGCTTGTGGCAGGCGAAGAACCGGTTGAGGACCGGGTCGCTGGCCAGGGTGCTTTCCATGTGCCGCCGCTCGATGGCGAGGTCCACGATCCGGGACAGCAGCACCTCGCGCGCCAGTGCGGGGTCGGGCTCGGCCTGAGCCGCGTCCACCACGGCCTCCAGCCTGGCCAGCTCGGCCTCCGCGACCGCGATGACGATCTCGTCCTTGGTCTTGAACTGGTGATAGACGGCCGCCTTGGTCACGCCGATGGCGCCCGCGATCATCTGCAGCGATGTCCCGCCGACGCCGTGCTCGGCGAACAGGGCGGTGGCGGCGCTGACGATCCGGGACTTCGCGGGGCTGCCCGGGACGACACCATGCAGGCGGCCCTCGGCGGAAACCATGCATCGAGGATAGCGGGGGCTGACTAGGGTAGCCGATCGGCTATCCTGAGTCACTCAGCCGGCCGACCATGCACCCGAATGCGCACGACAGCCAGGCCCCGTTCCCGAAACGGGGCCAGCCGCGCAATCAGTAACCCCCCGGAAGCCCGGAACGACTGAGGCTACCGGCAGGAGAAGCCGTTGTCTCTCATGTAGCGCGGCTCATGGCCGGATTCCCGGGATCTCCAGGGAAGGCACCCCAGCGCCAGGGATCGGCAGGTCTTGCGTTACCCCGTGGGCGCGGAATGCTAGCGGACGGCAAGTCCGGTGAAGTAGCTGCCGAGCAAGACGGCTCCGATCAGCAGCACCCAGAGGTCGGTGAGTCGGCATAGCAGTGCTGGCGCGTTCCTGACCTGCATGAACTCCCGGAAGATGAGGCGTGCCTTTACCAGCGCGAGCAGGATAGCGGTCGTGGTGACGACCGAGCTCGCCCGGTATGCCCCGTGATCATCGGCAGATCTGTCCAGGGCCAGGTACCCGAGGGTGATCGCCGACAGGATCAGCCAGGTGGTCAGGGAGCGCCTCTTCGCCTGGGCGTTCACGATTACCTCACCACGTAGAGCAACGAGAAGATGAGGACCCACAGCAGGTCGACGGTGTGCCAGTAGGTGGCACATGTCTCGACCAGTTCCCGCGATCGGCGGGCCGGGCCGCGGAGCTGGTAGATGATCACGCCGATGACGACGAAGCCGATCAGCAGGTGCAGGAAGTGGATGCCGGTGAGGAAGAAGTAGTACGCGAAGAACTCGTTCGAGGTGAACCCGTGGCCGCCGTGCACCAGCAGAACCCACTCGGTGATCTTCGAGGCTAGGAAGCCGGCGCCCAGGAACGCCGTGATGCAGGCACTGGTCAAGGCGGGCCGGAACGCGCCGGCGCGAGCAGCCTGCACGCACCGCAGCATGAACAGCGAGCTCGCGAGCAGCAGCAGCGTGTCGAGGGTTCCGAGCCACGGGTTGAGCGTTGCCTGCGAGCGGAGGAAAAGCTCGCTGTGGGCGGAGCGGTGGAACAGGTAGACCGCGAAGTAGGCGGTGAAGACGAGCGCCTCGAACAGGACCAGTACCCACATGTCCGGCTGCCCCGGGATGGCCGTAGCCGGCTCGCCCGTTCCCTTCCCGGGCGGCTGCCCGGCCACCCCGGGCCGCGGGCCGGCCTGCGCGGCACCGGTCATTGTGCCGTTCCTGCCAGCGCTGAGGCCGTGGCCTCGGGATTTTTCTTGATATCGGGCAGCGGGCCGTCACCGAAGTCCTCGCGCAGGATCATGTTGCGCAGCAGCGTGATGAATGCTCCGGTGTAGATGCCGAAGACGACCATGTTGATCCACCATGAGATCAGGCCGTTCCAGGAGAACACGCCACGGTGGAAGATCCACGCGGGCGCGACGACGACCTCCGTCAGCGCGTTGCAGAGATTCAGGTAACCGAACCACTTCGGCAGGACCCGGTTCTTGTCCAGCAGGATCGCGAGCATCCAGACCAGGGACCCGAGCAGGAAGATGCCCATCGTCCCGGTGAAGGACAGGAAGCCGAAGTCGTAGAGCCAGTGCAACTGGGCGGGATCGCGTCCGGGCCGCAACGCGCCGACGCTCAGCACCACGCACAGCAGCAGCATGCCGGGGAGCGCACTGAGGGAGTACATCACGAGGTAGGAATAGCCGAATGCACGGCTCACCGACATCCGCCGCATCGAGTAAGCGATGAGCGCGTTCTGCGGCGCCGTCATGGCCGCGACGGCGAAGATGATCGCGAACCCGATGATCAGGCCGTCGTGGTCGTGATTGAACCAGTACGCGACCTGCGCGTCGGACCAGTACGGGTGGGGCGGGGGCTGGGCGTGGGTGACCGGGAAGAATACGATGAAGAAGATGTTGTAGAAAACGACCGTCGTGTACCACGCGAACCACAACTCGCGCTTGGAGTTGTTCCGCCAGTGCCAGGCGATGCGGCCCAGCCGTGATCCCGCGGGCGGCCCGGGCGGAGTTACTGACTCGGCGATTGTCCTGCTCATGCCGCTACCGCCTCTTCGGTCACCCTCTGGTCACTGCCGTCAGCGCGCTGCCGGTAGATGTTCTGGCCGAGGGCAATGCTCATGACAGCAATCCATGCGGCGATGGCTATGTTCTTCACCCAGAACGGCAGCAGTCCGTTCCAGGCCATGGGGCCGCTCAGCGCGAGGCCGGTGAAGGCCGCGGGCACCAGCGCGGCGGCGACCATGACGTTGAAGTGGGCTACCCACCGCCTGAACACCGGCCGGTCGGGGCGGTCCAGGTAGATCGCCAGGGCGAGGATCAGGCTCTGCCCGATGAGGAACGGCACCACGGCGGTGAACGTCATCCAGGCCAGGTCGTTGAACATCAGCGTCAGCTGCGGATCCCGGCCGGGCTGGAACGCGGCGAGCAGCCAGAACAGGTCGGCGAAGAGAAAGACCGTCGGGCCGCCGGCCGTGCAGCCGAGCAGGCAGTACGACAGGATCGGCGTGCGGTGGGCCATCCGCCTGACCTGCATGACGAGCAGCATCAGCATGGGGATAAGGCCCACGCCGAACCAGTTGAACAAGATCATGCTGTAGCGGATCCGGGACAGGTGCGCCGGGTCGCGATAAAAGCCAGCGACCTGAGCCGCGGTCATCGACGGGGACATCGGATGGGTGAATCCGGGGAACAGCAAGAACGCCGAGACCCAGATGACTGCCAGCGCGGGCAGCGTCCAGAACAAGATCAGCTCGCCGTCAGCTCGTCTCATCGTTTCCCATCCTCGTTCTGCTCGCCGGGGACGATGCCGTCCCCGGGCAGTCCCCGGACGTCATGGCCTCCTCCGGTGCCCTCGCGGCCGGCCCGTCTCCTCCATGCCATCCGGCGTCGCCAGCGAGCACTTGAAGGCTGCCGTGCCATGCGCCAGACCGCCCGCGAGGGCGCCGGCGCTCTCCCGCGCCAGCCGCCCCGCGTGGCCGCGGCCCTGGCCGCGCACCACCCCGGTGATGGAGGCGGCCTTGCCCTGTGCCCGTCCCATCGGCTGGTGTCCCGTCCCTCTGTGCCGCGCAGATAGCCGTTCGGCAAGACAGTAGCCGATCGGCTAGCAGTGGGCAATGGCCGTCTTCGATGAAGAGAATGCAGTTTCCGGTATGGTCATGACCGCGGGGCGGCCGAGGCATTAGAGGAGATCGGGCTGCCTGACGCCGGAGCTCACGCGGGAGACATGACACCGACGGCGGGCCATGATAGCGAGCTTCCGTATCGCTGCGACAGGGTCGCAGACCACCTTGCCGGCAGCGGCGATCACAGGCCATGAGGTGAACAGACAGCCGACGAGGAGCCGGATCACAGGCCGGTTGTCGCCGAGTTAAAGCTCGTCGACGTGGGCGGTGGGCACTGATGACCGCCGCCAGGCTGGACCGTCCTGGCCGCTGGTGCGCGCGTAGCCGGCCACGTGGCAGAGGCCCCATGCGGTGAGGACACTTCGTCGATCAGGTTGCATGCGGCGAAGCCCGGGTGCGCCGCGGGGCATTCTTCTTCCCCAGGGGGCTGACGGGCGGACGCCAGGGGAAGGCCGAGGTGGGCGCGGGTGAACCACCAGATACGGCAGTAGCGGCGACCGCCCGGCGACCACCCTGTTGACCCGTGGCAGATCATGCCGACCCGACATCAACTCCTGACGCAGAAACCGCTGACTTCGCCTTCAGGCACCCGCGAAGCCTATGAGCCCCATACGGAACGGGCCTAGAAAGTGCAGTTGAGGATGTTGCTGCCAAACATCCAGGTGGGAGGGCGTGTTCGGCGTGGCCGGAATAACGGACGCCACGCGGGCGTGTCGCGGCGCGGTAGATGCGCCGGCAAGTCCAACTTCGGATAACGGTCGACCCGCAGATGCCGGGCCTGTCCGCATCCGCGAACTGGCCTGCCGCGGCTATCAGCCGACGCTGACGTCCTTGAATGAAATCGTGAAGTATCCGGCCCATGGGTGGACGCCCTTGATGCTAGGGCGGATCGCATAGCTCCTCGGCGAGCGCGGCCAACTCGTCACGGCCGCGTTCCAACGACGCGCCCATGGCGTTGAAGGCCCGCTGCAGTGGCGCCGATGTGGCAAACGCGGCTCCGACGACGAGCGCGAGGGCCACGCTGGCGAGGATCATCCGCTGGGCTATGCCGCCCCGCCATCCCAGACCACACCAGCCTCGCTGACCAGCCAATTCAGGTTGGGACAACCTCAATGCCCGCAACATCCGGTCAGACGCGCACCTCGGACTCAACTTCTGTGACGCAACGAGCGCACCCGGCCGGCCACGGCTACGAAACGTGAGCTTAGCCGCGCGTTCATCGGCCGGCGTCCCGGTGCGTGTCGTCGCGCAAGCCTGACCTCGATGGCCCAGTTCGGGATAGCCCAGGGGGCTAGGTACAGACGCGGCTGCTTCCCGCCTGGATTCCGCAGATGAAGGTGACGTCCAGTACACGGAAACCTGACTTGAGCTGGGAAGCAGGAGTGCGCACGGCGAAGCGGCGTGTACCTAGCCATCCCATGAGGTCGGGATGGCTAGATACACGTGCGATGTACCTGGATCGGGTACGTTTTTGCAGGTCAAGAGCCAGATCCGTATGAGCAGCCGGACGTTGAGCTGCGGAACCCAGGCGTCAAGGTCGACAAGCTGCTCGAGAACGAACCTGATGTCACGAAGCGAAGGGACATAGTCGGACATGACCCCAGGTAAGCCCGGCACGGGCGGAAAACGCGGCCCTGTCCACACCCGGCCGGAAATCGCGCTAACGGGCGCCCAGGAAGGTCAGAACCGCCAGCACGCGCCGGTGCATGTCGTCGGTTTCCGGAAGGGATAGCTTCATCAAGATGCTGCGGACGTGCTTCTCCACCGTGCCTTCGGTCACCCAGAGCTCCGTCGAGATACCGCTATTGGACCGGCCCTCCGCCATCAGCGCCAGCACCTCTCGCTCCCGGGGGGACAGCACCTCGAGCGGGTCATCCGCACGGCGGGCCGAGACGAGCTCCGCGACGAGCGCGGGATCGACGACCGAGGCGCCCCGGACGAGACGCTTGAGCGTCTCGATGAAGTCGTCCACATCGATAACCCGGCTCTTCAGCAGGTAACCACTGCGCTGGCCGCCGGCCAGCAGATCCATCGCGTGCTCGACCTCGACGTGCGCAGACAGGACCAGGATGGCGACGTCCGGAAACTGCGAGCGGATCTGGCGGGCCGCGTCAAGACCCTCAGTCGAGTGGCCAGGCGGCATCCGGATGTCCACGATCACCAGCTCCGGCCGCTGCTCGAGGACAAGCGAAAGAAGGTGCGGAGCGTCCTCAGACTGCCCGACAACCTCGAAACCCGAACGCTCAAGCAGGCTCGCGAGTCCCTCGCGCAGAAGAACGTCATCGTCGGCCAGCGCGACCCGGATCGGCACCTAGGTCACCTTACGATCATCTCCCTCACCCGGTCAACCGCGCTGCACGACCAGATTAAGGGGCTTCGCCCCGTACCATCTTCGGCCAGTCCTTGGCTTGGCTTTCCGCGCTACCGCAAGCCTGCCCGGCGGCGCTGGCCTTGGTGGCGGCGGCAACGCTGAGGTTACGGCCGGTGGCCGGGTCGAAAACGTGCAGCGCCCGCGCGTCGGCCCACAACTGCGCGTTATCACCCTCGCTGATCCGCGTGGCGGGGTCGAGCCGGGCGACGACGGTCTCGCTGGCGGCCCCGGAGTCCGCCCGGCCGGCATCCTTGGCGAGCTCCTCGAGTTCGGTCACGAACTTGGCCTTGCCGAGATCCTTGGTGAAGTAGATGTACTTCTCCGCGCCCAGGGATTCAAGGACATCGATGGTGGCCTGGAACGTGATCCCGTGCGGCCGGACCTCGGCGGAAACGAGCGCGGGGTCCTGGAAGTTCTCCGGCCGGATGCCGACGATGACCTCACGGCCGGCCGTGGACAGTTCCTGCCGCAGCGAACCGGAGACGGGCATGTCGCCGAGCGGCGTGCGCAGGCTGGCGCCGTCCAGGGTGCCTGACATGAAGTTCATCGAGGGCGAGCCGATGAAGCCGGCCACGAACAGGTTCACGGGCCGCTCGTAGAGTTCCTGCGGCGACGCCGCCTGCTGGAGCACGCCGGCGCGGAGGACCGCCACCCGGTCGCCGAGCGTCAACGCCTCGGTCTGGTCGTGCGTCACGTAGACCATGGTGGCACCCAGTCTCTTCTGGATCTTCGATACTTCCAGCCGCATCTGCACTCGTAGCTTCGGGTCGAGGTTGGACAGCGGCTCGTCCATCAGGAACGCGGCCGGATCGCGGACGATCGCCCGGCCCATTGCCACCCGCTGCTGCTGGCCGCCGGACAGGTTGGCCGGCTTGCGGTCGAGCAGGTCGGTCAGGCCGAGGCTCTGGGCCGCGTCGTCGACCTTCTGGCTGATGGTGGCCTTGGGGGTCTTGGCCAGCTTGAGCGCGAAGCCCATGTTCTCCCGGACCGTCATGTGCGGGTACAGCGCGTAGCTCTGGAAGACCATCGCGATGTCACGATCTTTCGGTGTCTTATCGTTGACGACCTTGCCCCCGATCCGCAGCTCGCCCTCGCTGATGTCCTCCAGGCCCGCGATCATGTTAAGCGTCGTCGATTTGCCGCACCCGGACGGTCCGACCAAGATGACGAACTCCCCGTCGGCGATGTCGAGGCTCAGCTTGTCGACCGCCAGCGTCCCGTCCGGGTACCGCTTGGTCACGTGATCCAGAACCATGTCAGCCACTGGTCTCTCCTTAATTTCTTAATCCGTGCCTGGATGTCCGCGCTAGCCCTTGACCGCGCCGGACGTCAGCCCGCTGACGATCCTGCGCTGGAAGACCGACACGAAGATGATGATCGGAATGGTGATGACGACCGCCGCGGCGGCGATGGGCCCGGTCGGCGTGGTGAACTGCGAGCTGCCGCTGAAGAAGGCCAGCGCGGCCGGCGCCGTCCGCGCGCTGGTCGTCGAGGTGAGCGAGATCGCGAACAGGAATTCGTTCCAGCAGAACATGAACACCAAGATGGCGCTGGTGACCATGCCGGGGGCCGCGAGCGGCGCGATGATCTTCGTGAACGCCTGCCACGGCGTGGCGCCGTCGACCGTCGCCGCCTTTTCCAGCTGCCACGGGATCTGCTGGAAGAAGGCGGCCAGGATGTAGACCGCCATCGGCAGGCCGAACGCGACGTACGGGATGATCAACCCGGGCCACGTGTTGAACAGGCTCAGCGACCGCTCGATGCTGTACAGCGGCGTGACCAGCGAGATCTGCGGGAATATCGAGATCAGCAGCGCACCCGCGACGAGCAGGCGCTTGCCGGGGAAGGCAAGCCGCGCGATCGCGTAGGCGGCCATGGAGGCAAACACCACCGCGATGCTCGTGGCGATCAGGCCGATCCCGATCGAGTTGAGCAACGGCCGGACGAACGCCGAGCTGGTCAGGATGCCCTTGTAGTTTCCCCAGGTCCATTGCGCGGGCCAGAAGCTGGGGTCGGTGATCGCTCCCGGCGTCTTGAATGACAGCGACACGATCCACAGGATCGGGATCGCCACGACCACGATGGCGACGGCGTTCGCCGATCCCCAGCCGAGCTTCTGCCTGCTGGTAGCAGAAAGGTTGGCAGTCATCAGCGCCTCACCTCACCAGGTCCGCGCCGGGGGCCTTGGTACCGAAGCCCCAGATGAAAACGGCCGCCATGATCGCCACGCACAGGAAGATCAGCACCGAGATGGCCGACCCGACGCCCAGGTTCAGTGCGCTGAACAGGTTGTCGTAACCGAGGATCGAGACCGAGTAGGTGTTGTTGCCGCCATCGGTCAGGATGTAGATGTTGTCGAAGACCCGGAACGCGTCGGCGCCCCTGAACAGCAGCGCGACGAGGATGGTCGGTTTCATCAGCGGCAGCGTGACCCGGGTAAAGCGCTGCCAGGCGGTTGCCCCGTCCATCTTGGCCGCCTTTTCCAGGACGCCGGGGACCTGGGCGAGCCCGGACAGCAGCAGCAGTGCCATGAACGGCGTGGTCTTCCATACCTCGGCCAGGATGATAATGGCCAGCGACGGGACCGTCGAGGTCAGCGGCGCGCTGTTGTTGAATAGTGCCGAGAGGTAGCCCTCATTGGGGGTCCACGCATACAGCCAGCCGTACGCGGCGGCGACGGTCACGATCCCGTACGGGATGAGGGCAATCGTGCGGATGAGGCCGCGGCCGATCACCGTCCGGAACATGAGCTCCGCTAGCGCCATGCCGAGGACCAGTTCCAAGGCCACCGAGAGGACGGTGATGATCACCGTCACCTTCAGCGCCTGCCACCAGTACGGAGAGCTGAGCACTGCCCCGTAGTTGGACAGCCCGACGAACTTGACCGCGTGGGGGAACGCCAGGTTGTATTTCTGCAAGGACAGGTAGACCGAATAGCAGATGGGGTACGCGGCCACGCCGATCAGGACGATGACGGCCGGGGCGCACAACAGCCAGCCGAGCCTGCGTTCGGCCCGCGCGCGCGCGGACCGCGGTGGCTTCTTGTGCTTGGCCGGCGCCTCCTTGGATGCGGCGGCGGGGACCGTCTTGGTGATCGTACTCATCGGTCCTTCCTTTCCTGGCGGCCGCTGCCTGCTGCGAGGCGGCTCATGGGATCAGGCCCTTCTGCTGCAGGGCATCGCTGATCTCGCCGGCCATGCTCTGCTCGGTGCTTAGCGGATCGATGCCGGCCGCCGGCGAGACCAGGTGCGAGATGTCGATGGACACGACCTGGTAGTCGGGCGTCTTCGGCCGGACGCTGGCGGTCGCCAGCCCCTGCAGGATTTCGGCGTGGAACGGGTAGTCGGCGAACATCGCCGGGTCGCTGTAGAGGCTGGCCAGGGTCGGCGGGAGGCCGCCGACGGTGGCGCTCTCCAGCTGGCTGGCCCGGTCGCGCAGGCACAGCGCGGCCTGGAAGTCGAGCCCGGGATACCGGGAGTAGGCACTGACCGCGAGGTCGGTGCCGCCGATGGTCACGTGGGCCGGCTGGCCCGGGACGAGCTCAGGGTAGGGCGCCCACTTGAAGTGCTTGAACAGCGCCGGGTTGTCGGCCTTCATCGCCGGGTAGACGAACGGGTAATTCAGCTCGAAGGCCGCGGTGCCCGCCTCCATCGCGAGCCGGTTCTGGTTCTCCTGCTGGACTCCGAGCGACGGGTCGGCGACGCCCGAGGCCGCGAGCCGCTTCATCATGCTCAGAGCGGTCCGTGCGTGGGCGCCCAGCGACACGCCCTGCGCGTTCGGTGTCAGTACGCTGCCTCCGGCGCTGGCGAGCATGGTGTTGAACCAGACGGCCGCGCCCTCGTACTGCGCGCCCTGGAGCTCGATGTAATGCGGTTTGCCCTGCCGGGCCAGCCGGATCGAGTCGTTGATCATCTGCGCCCAGGTCACCGGCGGGGTCTTGACCAGGTCGGACCGGTACCACAACAGCTGGGTATTGGTGTTGCTGGGTACCGCGACGAGCTGGTTGTGCCAGAGCGCCGTCTCCAGGGCCGGCTTCAGCGTCCCGGCCTCGGCCTGCTGCCGGTAGCGGCCGGTCCACGGCACGACCCAGCTGGCCTCGGCGAACTCGGGCGCCCAGGTGACGTCGAGTCCCATGATGTCGATCGAGTTGTCATGCGCGGCGAGCCGGCGGATGAGCTGCTGCCGCTGCTGATCGGAGGCAAGCGGCAGCACCTGATAGGAGATCGTGTACTTCCCGTGACTTTGTGCGCTGCAGTTGGCCACGACCTTCGCGGTAGCGCCCGAGACATCGGGGGCAGCATAGAAATTCAGCGTGACCGGGCCAGTGCCCGCGCTCGCGCTAGTACCGCAGGCCGCGAGCGCACAGAACAAGATGCCGCCTGCTATTCCAGCGGCAATGCCACGAAGCCGCGACCGCGCAAATCGCCCGCCAGCCGATCCGATTCTGCTGTGGCTTCCAGACTCGCCCATGTGACCCCTGCCTTCCGCGCGCCGTCGGCCGCATCGCGGACATCGTTTGAGACGGCGGAAAGCCGCTCATTAGCCAGTTCACGCCACATTCGCGCCGTAGCAAAGTCGATGCCGGCTCTGCCGATATTGACTCGCGCTATCGGGCCGGGGCGAGTCAGTAATTCCCGCTCCGGAAGCCAGTAGGGACTACTCCTGTCTGATCGCTTCGGCTGTGCTCAGCTGTGGGAATAAAGACCGGCTTGGCCTGCCCGCGAGGCACTGGCCTGACGCGAGGCGGAGTGATTCGGATGCAGGATTTCGGTGACTACGGGGCGCCACCCCCCAGACGCCGGGGCAGCGGCAGCTGGCTGACGCACGCTATCGTGGCGGTGCTGGCCGCCGGGCTGGGGGTGGCCGTTGTCCTAGGGTTCTTCAGCCCCGGGTCCGGCAGTTCCCAGCCGGGAACCGGCGCCGTGCCTGCTCCGCCCGCTTCGGCGGCCCCGCTGGCCAGCGGCCAGCAGGACATCGTCGCCAGGGTCAAACCGGGCCTCGTGCTCATCAACACCACGCTCCAGTACGAGAGCGAAGCGGCCGCCGGGACCGGCATGGTGATCAACGCCGACGGGCTGGTGCTGACGAACAACCACGTCATCGAGGACTCCACCAGGATCACCGCGACCGTGATCTCGACGGGCAAGACCTACCAGGCGAGGGTCGTCGGCTACGACCAGACCGGTGACGTCGCCCTGATCCAGCTGCAGAACGCGTCCGGGCTGACGACGGTGCCGATCGGCAACTCCTCCTCGGTCAAGGCCGGAAACCCGGTCGTGGCCATGGGCAACGCCGAGGGCCAAGGCAAGATCACCGCGACGGCTGGCCATATCACGGCGCTGAACGCGACCATCACCGCGAGCGACGAGGCGGGCTCGACCAGCACCGAGACACTGCACGGGATGATCCAGACGAACGCCGACATCATGCCCGGCGACTCCGGCGGCCCACTGGCGAGCTCCGCCGGCGTCATCGGCATGGATACCGCGGGCGACGACTCGGGCGACCAGCAGGGGCCTGCCGCCGGATTCGCGATCCCGATCAACACGGCGCTGTCGGTCGCCCGGCAGATCGCCGCCGGCCGCGCCAGCTCCGTCATCACGATCGGCTACCCGCCTTTCATGGGCGTCTTCATTGCCTCCGGATCAAGCAGTGACCCGCAGACGCAGGCGCAGCAGCAAGGGCAGCAGAACGGCGGCTTCGGCGATTCCGGGAGCACCCCGGGGTGCTATGACAGCAACGCTGACGTGACCGTGCCGTCGGACATCGCGCCGGTCAGCTCGGGCACCCTGATCGACGGGACGATCTGCGGGAGCCCCGCGGCCGAGGCCGGCTTGACCGGCGGCGCGGTGATCATGGCGGTGAACGGCCAGGCGGTCGGCTCGCCCGACGACTTCGCCAGCATCATGAGACGATTCCACCCAGGCGGCACGATCTCCCTCACCTGGGTAAGCCCGTCCGGGCAGCGCACCACCAGCCGCCTGCACCTGACCGCCGGCCCGCCGCAGTGAGCGGCGTGACATCCCGCCCCAAAGCTCGCGCACACCTTGGCCGCTGACCGCCCTTGAACCACGGTGGCCGAATCTAGTAACTATCCGGCCTGCTGTCACCTGTCACCAGGTTCGCGTCCCGCCTACTTTCGATTTCACCCGAGTTTTCTGTGAGGTGTGTCGTGAGTATCGGTTACGTTCCATGGAATCAATCTGCCACAATGGCGGACCGAGTCTGCCTGCGTGACGGTGATGCCGAGCTATCGTATGGCGATATAGCTAGCCGGACCGAGGCGATAGCCGAGCGGTTCGCCGCACTGGGCGTTGGCCGGGGCGACGTGCTCGCGATAATGCTGCCGAATTGCGCGGAGCTGCTGCTCGGATTGCTGGCCGCGTGGCGTCTGGGCGCGGCGGCCACCCCGGTCAACCCGGCTTTCACCGCTAACGAGGCCGCCTACCAGATCCAGGACTCGGGCGCGGTGCTGTTGCTCACCTCGGCGGCGGACGCGGATTACGGCGTCCCGGTCGTGCTGGCCGAGGACCTGCCCGCCCGGTCCGCAGGCGTGCTGCCCGAGCCCGCGACCGGACCCGGCGATCTGGCCCTGCTCATCTACACCAGCGGCTCGACCGGGCGGCCCAAAGGCGTGATGCTCGACCATTCGAACCTGGCCGCCATGGCATCGTCGCTGGCTACCGCGATGCGGCTTGGCCCGGCCGATCACTGCCTGCTGGTGCTGCCGCTGTTCCACGTCAACGCGATCTGTGTCAGCTTCCTGGCCCCGATGGTGTCCGGCGCCCAGGTCACGATCCTGGCCAGGTTCGCCCCGCGGACGTTCCTCGAGGCGGTGGAGCGTTACCGGCCGACGTATTTCGCGGCGGTGCCGGCCATCTACGCGCGGCTGGCCGAACTGCCCGACGAGGTCCGCCCGGACACCTCGTCGGTGCGGTTCGCGGTGTGCGGCGCGGCGCCGGTGCCCAAGGAGCTGCTGCGGCGGTGCGAATCGCGGTTCGGCTTCGTGATCATCGAGGGGTACGGGCTCACCGAAGGCACCTGCGCCTCGACCGTCAACCCGGTGGACGGCGTGCGCAAGCCGGGTACCGTCGGCCCGGCCCTGCCGGGGCAGCGGGTGGCGGCGATGGGCCCGGACGGCTCGCTGCTGCCCGCGGGCCAGGCCGGCGAGGTGGTCATCGAGGGAGCCAACGTCATGCGCGGTTACCTGGGTCGGCCCGAGGCGACCGCCGAGGCCCTGGCCGGGGGCTGGCTGCATACCGGAGACGTCGGCTTCCTCGACGAGGACGGGTACCTCACCCTGGTCGACCGGATCAAGGACATGATCATCCGGGGCGGGGAGAACATCTACCCCAAGGAGATCGAGTCGGTGCTGGCCGGCCACGACGCGGTGCTCGAAGCCGCGGTCGTCGGCGCCCCCCACCCGGTGTACGGCGAGGTCCCGGTCGCCTACGTCGTCTATTACCCGGGCGCCGCAGTTACTACCGCGCAGTTGTTCGCGCGCTGCAGGCGCGATCTTACCAAGATCAAGATCCCGGTTGCGGTCCACGTCGTGAGCCAGCTGCCCAGGAACGCGGTCGGCAAGACCGACAAGCTGGCCCTGCGGGAATCACTGAGC
>Ga0335085_10009207_pt1 | contig 14927 bp, 12 predicted proteins | sample Lox_Sample_45_FD_206712 | JGI IMG/M metagenome (GOLD analysis project Ga0335085, IMG submission 206712) | Soil microbial communities from Loxahatchee National Wildlife Refuge, Florida, United States - Lox_Sample_4.5 | ecosystem: Environmental > Terrestrial > Soil > Wetlands | place: USA... | reverse complement strand
ACGAACGGGGAGGCCTCCGCCGTCCTCGGCGACGCGTCGCCCGAGCAGGTCTGCGCCGAGCTCGTCCAGGCCGGCATCGGGGTCCGCGGCTTCGCCGTCACCTCGCCGAGCCTGGAGGACCTGTTCGTCGGGCTGACCGGGGAGGGCTTCGATGTCAGCGGCTAAGGCCCCCGCGGCTGAGACCCACGCGGCTGAGGTTCCGGTAGCGGGGCGTGAGCACCGCCCCGTTCGTTCCGATCTTAGATTTTTCGCGGCCGAGCTCCGCCTGGTCCTCTTCCGCCGGCGGAACCTCCTCCTGCTCGCCGTCACCGCCGTGTTCCCCCTGATCATCGGCATCGCGCTGCGGCTGGCGGCGCCGCATCCGGACAATGGTGGCGGTGGCGGCCCCGGGGCGGGGTTCTTCAACCAGCTGGCCGGGAACGGCGTGTTCCTCACCTTCATCGCGCTCAGCACCCTGCTGGTCCTGGTGCTGCCGGTCGTGGTCTCGGTGGTGGCGGGCGACTCGGTGGCCGGCGAGGCCGGCTACGGCACGCTGCGCTACCTGCTCGCGGTCCCGGCCGGCCGGACCCGGCTGCTCGTGGTCAAGTACGGCGTGATCGTGACGTTCGGGCTGTGCGCCACGTTCATCATTGCCGCCACCGCGTTGGTGGCCGGCGCCGTGCTGTTCCCGGTCGGCCCGGTGACCCTGCTCTCGGGAACCACGGTCTCGCTGGCCGACGGTCTTGTCCGGCTGCTGTTCGTGACCCTGTACGTGGCGGCCGCGATGGCCGCCCTGGGCGCCATCGGGCTGGCCGTCTCGACCCTGACCGAGCACGCCATCGGGGCCATCGCCGCGATCATGATCCTGGTCGTGACCAGCGAGGTGGTCGACAACGTACCGCAGCTCGCGGTGATCGGCCCGTACCTGCCGACGCACTGGTGGCTGTCCTTCGACGCCCTGCTCCGGGTCCCGGTCGACACCGCCACCCTGCTGCACGGCCTGCTCTCGTTCGCCGTCTACGCCGTCCTGGCCGGCTCCTTCGCCTGGGCCCGCTTCACCTCCTCCGACGTCACCAGCTGAGCGCTCCGACGTCACCAGCTGAGCGCCGGCCACCACACCGCCCCCGCGGGCCGTTCCCGGCTCCCGCCAGCCACCGCCCCACGTCACTACTTTCGTATGATTGCCACAACATGCACGTCCTAGGGTAGGCATTGCAGCAACCATGTCATAGTTGCGGGGCTGGAAGGACGGTGCTGGGTCGCGGTATCGGGTGATGGGCGGGGCTGCCGGGACGAGTGTGCCGTTCAGGAATGTCCCCGCCTCCGCGAGGTAGTTGCATCCCTTCTGTTATTGCAACTTATTCGCAATAACTTTTAGACTGGCCGCATGACTGACCCGCCCGGCCGCTTCGCGAGGATCAGGCGGGCGCTGACCCCGGCCGAGTGGACCCGCTTCTTCGCCATGGTCGGGGTGGTCGTCGCCCTGCACGTGGCGGGCTGGCTGATGCTGGCCGCCGCGATGGGCGGCCACTACCAGATCAGCAAGACGACCGTGTTCGGCCTGGGTACCGGCGCGCTGGCCTACACCCTCGGCATGCGGCACGCGTTCGACGCCGACCACATCGCGGCCATCGACAACACCACCCGCAAGCTGACCGACGCCGTCCTCGACGTCCACGTCCGCACCGGCGACCCGGCCCTGCTCGCCGCCGCCACCCGCTGCGCGGATCTCATCGACCCAGCGGAGTAGAGCTCACCAGCTGAAGTCCTCTTCCCAGAACTCGGTGACCCCGCGCGGCGAGTCCGGACGGCTGGTCTCGGCGTCGCGCAGTTCCACCCGGCGGATCTTGCCCGAGATCGTCTTGGGCAGGTCGGCGAACTCCAGCCGCCTGATCCGCTTGTACGGCGCCACCTTCTCCCGGCAGAACCCCATGATCTCCTGAGCGAGCTCCGGCGACGGCGAACGCCCGGCGGCCAGCAGCACATAAGCCTTCGGCACGGCCAGCCGCACCGGGTCGGGCGACGGCACCACCGCCGCCTCGGCCACCGCCTCGTGCTCGATCAGGATGGATTCCAGCTCGAACGGCGAGATGCGGTAGTCCGACGCCTTGAACACGTCGTCGGTCCGGCCCACGTAGGTGATGTAGCCATCATCATCACAACTCGCCACGTCGCCGGTGTGGTAGTACCCGCCCGCCATCGCCCGCGCGTTCAGCGCGTCGTCGTCCAGGTACCCGGTCATCAGCCCGAGCGGCCGCTCCGCCAGGTCCAGGCAGATCTCCCCGTCCCTGGACACGGCACCGGATACCGGGTCGACCAGCACCACCGAGTACCCGGGCAGCGGCCGTCCCATCGAGCCGACCCTGACCGCCTGCCCGGGCGTGTTCCCGACCTGCGCCGTCGTCTCGGTCTGGCCGAACCCGTCCCGCACCGTGATCCCCCAGGCCTTGCGCACCTGCTCGATCACCTCGGGGTTGAGCGGCTCGCCGGCGGCCACGCACTCGCGCAGCGACGAGATGTCCGCCGACCCCAGGTCGGCCTGGATCAGCATCCGCCACACGGTGGGCGGCGCGCAGAACGTGCTCACCCGGCAGTCGCCCAGCGCGGCCAGCAGCGAGGCGGCCGAGAACCGCGGGTAGTTCAGCACCAGCACGGTCGCACCCGCGTTCCACGGCGCGAACAGGTTGCTCCAGGCGTGCTTGGCCCAGCCCGGCGAGGACAGGTTCAGGTGCACGTCACCCGGCTGGATGCCGACCCAGTACATGGTCGACAGATGCCCTACCGGGTAGCTGACCTGCGTGTGCGCGACCAGCTTAGGCAGGGCGGTGGTACCGGAGGTGAAATACAGCAGCAGCGGGTCCGCGGCTCGGGTGATGCCATCCGGGGCAAAATCGGAAGCAGCCGCGAATGCCTCCTCATACGCATGCCACCCTCCGGCCGAACCCCCGACTACCACCCGCGTCCAGTCACCAGGCACATCGGCGAACTTCGGCGCCTGCGCGGTGTCCGTCACCACGTGCCTGACCCGGCCGCGGACCACCCGGTCGGCCAGGTCGGCCGGCTGCAGCAGCGTGGACGCCGGGATGATCACCGCGCCCAGCTTCATCGCGGCCAGGATGACCTCCCACAGCGGCGCCACGTTGCCGAGCATCAGCAGCACCCGGTCGCCGCGCCGCACCCCGAGCCCCCGCAGCCAGTTGGCCACCTGCCCCGACCTGGCCGCCAGCTCCCCGTAGGTCAGGCTGGCGGCGTCGTCGCCGACGATCCGCAGCGCGGGCCGCTCCGGGTGCTCCGCCGCGATCACGTCGAACCAGTCCAGCGCCCAGTTGAACTCGTCCAGCGCGGGCCAGGCGAACTCGCGCCGCGCCGCCTCGTAGTCCTCCCGGTGGGTCAGCAGCAGGTCGCGCGCCGCGCGGAAAGAGTCCGTCGAAGAGGTCATGGGCCTATCGTGGCAGGTGACCGGCCATGGCGGGAAGATCGGCCCGAACCGCATACTTAATCAGTGAGCGAACTCAACATCGAGACCGACCCGGCCAAGCTCGGCCTGGACTCCGAACGACTGGGGCGCATCGACGCGCACTTCGCCCGCTACGTGGCCGACGGCCGCCTGGCGGGCTGGCTGCTCACCGTGCGCAGGCACGGGCAGCTGGCCTACGTGGCCCGGGCCGGGCACCGTGACCTGGAGGCCGACCTGCCGGTCACCGACGACACCCTGTGGCGCATCTACTCGATGACCAAGCCGATCACCTCGGTCGCCGCGATGCTCCTCTACGAGGAAGGCAAGATCGGGCTCAACGACCCGGTCAGCGAGTTCATCCCCGCCTTCGCCGACGTGTTGGTCTACACCGGCGGCTCGGACCAGAAGCAGGTCACGGTGCCCGCGACCGAGCCCATGAGAGTCTGGCACCTGCTCACCCACACCTCGGGCCTCACCTACGGCTTCCACCGCACCCACCCGGTCGACGCCGTCTACCGGGCGGGCGGCTTCGAGTGGGGCAACCCGCCCGGTCTCGACCTGGCCGGGGTGTGCGACCGCTACGCCAGCTTCCCGCTGCTGTTCCAGCCGGGGACCGAATGGAACTACTCGGTGTCCACCGACGTCCTCGGCCGGGTCGTCGAGGTGGCCTCCGGCCAGACCCTCGAGCAGTTCTTCGCGGCCCGGATCTTCAGCCCGCTGGGCATGACCGATACCTCGTTCTGGGCCGGTCCCGAGACCGCGCCCCGGCTGGCCGCGCTGTACCAGCCGGGCCCCGGCGGCCAGGCCAAGCGACTGGACGCCATGGGCCAGGCCGCGCTCAAGGCTCCGCGCGTGCTCAGCGGCGGCGGCGGCCTGATCTCCACCGCGGCCGACTACAACCGGTTCCTCTCGATGCTGGTCGACCTGCCGGACAAGGACAGCCCGGCCGGCGAGCTCGACGGCGTCCGGCTGCTGAGCCCGCGCACGGTTCGTTACATGGGCCGCAACCACCTGCCGGGCAACCAGGACCTGGAGACCTTCGGGCGGCCGCTGTACGCCGAGTCGCCGTTCCGCGGGATCGGCTTCGGCCTCGGCTTCGCCGTCGTCATCGACCCGGCGGCGGGCAAGGTCACCTGCTCGCCGGGCGAGCTGTCCTGGGGCGGCGCGGCCAGCACCACGTTCTGGATCGACGCCGAGGCCGGCCTGACCGTGTCGTTCTTCACCCAGCTGCTGCCGTCGAGCACCTACCCGATCCGCCCGCAGCTGCGCCAGCTCGTCTACCAGGCGCTCACTGACTGACCCCTCCGGCCCGTGTTTGGCCAACACTGACCAGCCCCGTTTCATAGGCCAGCACGACCGCCTGGACCCGGTCCCGCAGGCCCAGCTTGCCCAGGATCCGGGCCACGTGGGTCTTCACCGTCGCCTCGCTCAGCGTCAGCGCCGCGGCCAGTTCGGCGTTGCTCAGTCCCCGCGCGATCAGGCCGAGCACCTCGAGCTCCCGCGGCGTGAGGACGGACAGGTCCGCGGCGGCCGAACGCGGCGCGAACCGCTCCACCAGGCGGCGGGTGATGGACGGGGCGAGCAGCGCGTCGCCGCGGCGGACCAGCCTGACCGCGGCGATCAGGTGCTCGGGGGAGACGTCCTTGAGCAGGAAGCCGCTGGCCCCCGCGGACAGCGCCGTGTAGACGTACTGGTCCAGGTCGAACGTGGTGAGGATGATGATCCGGACCTCAGGGTGCGCCCCTTGCGCCCCCTGGGCGGCCAGGATCCGCCTGGTCGCCTCGAGCCCGTCCATCTCCGGCATCCTGATGTCCATCAGCACCACGTCGGGCCGGTGCTTCAGCGCGGCCGCGACCGCCTCCCGGCCGTCCGCCGCCTCGGCCACCACCGGGATGCCCGCGGAGCCGAGGATCAGCCGGAAACCGCCCCGGACCAGCGTCTGGTCGTCCGCGATGACCACTCGCGGCCCAGTGTCGTCCACTGGGCCGTCCTCGCTCACACGGGTTCCAGCGGAATGATGGCCCGCACCCGCCAGCCGCCGCCCGGCCGCGGCCCCGCGTCGAGCTCCCCGCCGTACAACCCGAGCCGCTCCCGCAGCCCGATCAGCCCGCGGCCCGCTCCCGGCGGTTGCTGAGGTCCGTAGCCGCCCGGCGCTCCATCGTCAGTCACCGTGATCACCAGCTCGCGTTCTCCATATACCAAACGGACGACGGCGCGCGCCCCGCCTCCCTGCTTGAAGCCCCCGTGCTCAAGGCCCCCGTGCTCAAGGCCCCCGTGCTCGAGGCCCCCGTGCTTCAGCACGTTGGTCAGCGCCTCCTGGACTACCCGGTAGGCCGCCAGGTCCACGCCCGGCGGCAGCGGGCGCGCTCCCTCGGTGACCAGCTCGGCCGGCAGGCCCGCCGTCCGGACCCGGTCGACCAGCGCCTGGGCCTGCCCGAGACCCGGCTGCGGGACCAGCGCCGCGTCTTTCTCACCTTCACCCTCAGCCTCAGCCGGCGCCAGCAGCCCGAGCAGGTGCCGCAGCTCGCCCATCGCGGTCCGGCCGCTGCCCTCGACCGCGAGGAGCGCCTCGCGGGCCTGCTCCGGCGAGCTGCCGAGCACGCTGCGGGCCGCGCCCGCCTGCACCACCATCACGCTCACGTTGTGCGTCACCACGTCGTGCAGCTCGCTCGCGATCCGGGCCCGCTCCGCCTCGACCGCCCGCCTGGTCTGCGCCTCGTGCTCGGCCTGGGCGAGCCGCAGCCGTTCGGCCGAGTCCCCGGCGCGCCGCTGCCAGGTCCGCATCCCCGCCGCGACCGCCGCCGTGGGCAGCAGCACGAGCAGCGCGGTGAACCGGGCGGGCACCGGCGGGGTGGTGTTCGGGAAGGCCGCGGTGACGATGACCGCCGCGGTGAACACGCAGAGCAGGGCCAGCCGCCGGTACGGGCTGTACAGGATCGCGCTGTACGCCGCGAACAGCACCGCCGCGAACGTCACGGTGGTGCTGTGGCCGCTGGTCGCGAACACCGCGACCATGATCACGCAGAACATCCCGGCCGGGTACCGGCGCCGGAACGCCAGCGGCGCCGTGGTCAGCATGGCGCCGAGCACCAGGAGGTACGCGACGTACAGCGGCTCGTACGGCGTGATGATCCGGCCCCCGTCGGGCCCGGGGATGGCGTAGGGCGCCTGGCCGTTCCTGATCTGCACCGCGGCCGCCCAGGCGGCCGCGATCGTGGCCACCACGGCGATGGCGGTGTCCACCGCCCAGTCCGGCCAGCCCGGCGGGCGCCCCGGCTCGGTCGGCCGGACCGCTGCCGTCGGCTCGCCCTGCTGGAAGAAGGCCACCGCGCGCCGCGTCAGCCCGCGCTCATGCACCCTCCTATTGTCGCCCCGCGCGGGCCCGGCACCATCGCCCGCGCGGTGTAACCCCGTACACCGCGGGGATGACGGCGGGTCCCCCCGGGCCGGCCAGGTTGGCCCGGCAGGCGGACGCGCCGGCGGCGGCCGGCTTCGTACCGTCCAGCCATGGATAACCTCGTTCAGCTCACCGATGTGACCAAACGTTACGACCAGGACGCGGCCCCCGCCGTGCACCACGTCAGCCTGGCGGTGCCGCCCGGCGAGGCGCTCGCGGTGATGGGCCCGTCCGGGAGCGGCAAGTCCACGCTGCTCAACCTCATCGCCGGCCTCGACCGTCCCACCAGCGGCGAGGTCCTGGTGGCCGGGGAGCGGGTGGACAGGCTCAGCGAGACCGGGCTGGCCCGCTTCCGGCGCCGGCACGTCGGCATGATCTTCCAGTTCTTCAACCTGCTCGACGACATGACCGTGCTGGACAACATCCTGCTGCCGGCCCAGCTGGCCGGGCTGCCGCCGGACCGGGCCCGGGCCCGCGCGGACGAACTTCTTGCCGCCCTGCGCATGACCAAGCACGTTGACGCCTACCCGGCCCGGCTGTCCGGCGGGGAACGGCAGCGGGTGGCGATCGCCCGCGCCCTGGTCAACCGGCCCGCGCTGCTGCTGGCCGACGAGCCGACCGGGGCACTGGACACGGCGACCGGCGAGGAGATCGGCGAGCTGCTGCTCGACCTCAACTCCTCCGGCCAGACCCTGGTCGTGGTGACGCACAACCCCGACCTGGCCGCCAGGTACGCCCGCCGCGTCGTCAAGATCGTCGACGGCCAGGTCGCTGCCGATGCCGTTGCCGGGGCCCAGCCATGAAGGTGACCTCGCCCGCGCTGCGCTTGCCGCCGGCGCTGCAGATGCCGCCGGCGCTGCGGGCCGCGCGCGGCGGGCTGACCGGGCGCCGGGTGCAGACCGTAGTGATCAGCCTGGTGGTGCTGGCCGCCACCGCCGCCTGCACGCTGGCGCTGGGCATGCTGGTGGACTCCAACGCCCCCTTCGACCATGCCTTCGCCGCCCAGCACGGGGCCCAGGTCACGGCCACGGTCGCCCACCAGGGCGCCGGCACCTACGGGGGCGCCGGCACCCGGCCGTCCGGGGTGACCGCCATGGCCGGACCGTTCGCCGAGACCACGGCCGGCGTGACCATCGTGGTGACGGGCCGCCCCGGCGGCGGCCCGCAAGGCGTGTTCATGACCGAGCTGACCATGGCCGGCCGCGCCTCGCCCGGCGGCCCGGTCGACGACCTGACCCTCACCGCCGGCCGCTGGCCGCGGTCACCGGGGGAGATCGTGCTCGAACGCGACCGGCGCGGCCCGGCCCCGCTGCTCGGCGCCAAGCTCACGGTGAACGGCGCGCCCGGCTCGCCCCGGCTCACCGTGGTCGGCCTGGCCTCCTCGGTGACCGACACCGCCGACGCCTGGGTGCTGCCCGCCGAGCTGGCCAAGCTGCGCGCGCCGCACGCCCCCCAGGTCGACCAGGTGCTCTACCGGTTCACCCGCGCCGGGACGGCCGCCGAGGTGAAGGCCGACGTCGCGCGGATCCGCGCCGCGCTGCCGCCCGGCGCGCTGCTCGGCGCGGAGTCCTGGCTGACCGCCAAGCTGAACGCGACCCGTTCGATCGCGCCGTGGGTGCCGTTCGTCGTGGCGTTCGGGCTGCTCGGCCTCGTGATGTCGGTCCTGATCGTGGCCAACGTGGTCAGCGGGGCGGTGGCGGCGGGCACCAGGCGGATCGGCGTGCTCAAGTCCATCGGGTTCTCACCGGGGCAGGTGGTCGCGGCCTACCTGATCCAGGTGGGAACGCCCGCGCTGGTCGGCGCGCTGGCGGGCGTGGTCGTCGGCAACCTGCTGTCGGTGCCGCTGCTCAGCCAGACCGCCCAGGTGTACGGGGTGGGCGCGCTGGCGGTGCCGTTCTGGGTGGACCTGGCCGTGCCGCTGGCCATGCTGGCGCTGACCGGCGTGGCGGCGCTGCCGCCCGCGGTGCGCGCGGCCCGGCTGAGCGCGGTGCAGGCCATCGCCACCGGGCGGGCGCCGCGCCCGTCCGGCGGGTACGCGGCGCACCGCCTGCTCGGCCGGATCAGGCGGCTGCCCCGGCCGGTCACCCTCGGCCTGGCCAGCCCGTTCGCCCGGCCCGGGCGGACCCTGGTCACGCTGGCCGCGATCGGGTTCGGCGTGGTCGCGGTGACGTTCGCCGTGGGCCTGGGCACCTCGCTGACCCGGGTGGCGGCCGACCTGTCCCGGGCCGGGGCCGAGCCGGTCCAGGTCGAGGTGCCGGGCGTCCCGCCGCCGGGGGCCCAGCCGCCCGGCGCCCCCGCCATCCCCAGCCCGGCCGAACAGCGGCGCGCGGTGCTGGCCGCGCTGCACGCCCAGCCCGGCACGGCGCGCTACGTGGCCGAAGCCGACGGCGACCTGACCGTGCCCGGCCTGGCCGGCCGGATGTCCGTGATCGCCTTCGGCGGCGACGCCAGCTGGACCGGCTACGCGCTCATCTCCGGCCACTGGTACGCGGCGGGCAGCGACCAGGTCGTGGTGAACACCGGCTTCCTCACCGCCACCGGCACGAAGGTAGGGGACAGCTATCCGCTGACCTCCGGCGGCCGGCACCTCACCGTGCGGATCGCCGGCCAGGTCTTCGACCCCAACGGGGGCAGCCCGGAGCTCATCGGCGACCTGCCCGCCCTGGCCGCCCTGGATCCGCAGCTGGTCCCGACCCAGTACGACGTGACCCTGAAGCCGGGCACCGACGCGACCGCCTACGCGGCCGCGGTCGGCCGCGCGCTCGGCGGGAACTACCAGGTCGCCGTGCAGTCCAACAGCAACCCGCAGGTCCTGGCCATCCTCGGCCTGGTCGGGGCGCTCATGCTGCTGCTGGCCGCGGTGGCCGGGCTCGGCGTGCTCAACACGGTCGTGCTCCAGACCAGGGAGCGGGTGCACGACCTCGGCGTGTTCAAGGCGGTCGGCATGACCCCGCGGCAGGCCATGGTCATGGTGGTCTGCTCGGTGGCGGGCATCGGCCTGGCCGCCGGGCTGATCGCGATCCCGGCCGGGATCGCGCTGCACCACTACGTGCTGCCGGTGATGGGCCACGCCGCGCAGACCGCGGTGCCCGCCTCGGTCCTGAACGCGTACCGCCCGTGGGAGATCGCCCTGCTCGCGCTGGCCGGCCTGGTCATCGCGGTGGCCGGCGCGCTGGCCCCCGCAGGCTGGGCCGCCAGGACCCGCACCGCCTTCGCCCTGCGAGCCGAGTAGCTAACCAACCCCTCCCGCGCACCTTCAACCCCTTCCCGCGCACCGGATGCACGTCGTCGCGGCCGGGCGGGCCTCGAGCCGCCCGGCCCCGATCGGCTGCCCGCACCGCTCGCACACCCCGTAGCTCCCGGCCGCCAGCCGGGCCAGCGCCGCGTCGCACGCCGCCACCTGCTCGCGCGCCGCCTCGAGCAGGGCCGCGGCGTGCTGCCGCTCGAACGCCAGCGTCGCGCCCTCCGGGTCGTGCTCGTCGTCGGTTCCGGCCGCGCTGGCCGCCTCGGCCAGCCCGGCGAACTCCCGCTCGAGCGCCGCCACCCGCTGCCGGGCCCGCCGCCCCTCCTCCTCCAGCCGCTCCCGCACCCTGTCACCTCCACCGTGCATCATCGGTAGGTGCTCAACCTGAACGAACGAATCCGGGCCTCGCCTTATTACCCGGCTCTCGTGCACCCGGTGTTCCGCCGGGTGCTGCCCGGAGCGGCGGCCTCGGCGCTCGGGGACGGGATGAGCGCGGTAGCGATCGCCTGGCTGGCGCTGAAGCTGGCCCCGCCGGACAGCCGCGGGCTGTGGGTCGGCGCCGCCGTGGCCGCCTACACGCTGCCGGGAGCGGTCGGCGCGATCGTGCTGCGGCGCTGGCTGCACGGCCGCCCGGGCACCGGCCTGGTGATCGCGAACGCGGTCCTGCGTGCCACCGCCCTCGGCCTGGCCGGCTGCCTGGCGCTGGCCGGGCTGCTCGGGCCGCCCGCCTACGTCGCCCTGCTCGGCGTCTCGTCGCTGCTGACCGCGTGGGGCGTGGCCGGCAAGTACACGCTGATCGCGGACCTGTTCCCGGCCGACCAGCGGGTCGCCGGGAACACGGTGTTCAGCCTGGCCGACCAGCTCAGCCTGATGATCGGCCCGGCTCTGGCCGGGGTGATAGCCGCCCTGGTCGGCCCGGCCATCGTCATCGTCCTGGACGCCGCGAGCTGGGCCCTCCTCGCCGTCAGCTACGCCGGCGCCGCCCGCTTCCTGCGCGCTGCCCACACGGCACAACCCCCGCCAGACGCCCCGTCCCAGGAACCACCCCCGCCCGGCACCCCACCGGCAGCCACACCTTCCCCCACACCGCCCGGTGGCTGGGCCCTGATCAGGTCGGTTCCCGTGCTGGGCGGCCTGCTCGCCCTGACGTTCGTCTTCTACCTGCTGTACGGTCCGCTCGAGGTGGCCCTGCCCGTGCACGTGGCCCTCGACCTGCACGGATCGGCGGCGCTGCTCGGCCTGTACTGGGCGGTGTTCGGCGTGGGCGCGATCGGCGGCGAGCTCTCCGCGCCGTACCTGCGCCGCTGGCCGGTGTGGCCGGTCATGACCGGCATCGTGCTCGCCTGGGGAGTGGCCCTGCTCCCGCTCGGCCTGCCCGCGCCGCTGTGGGCGGGGCTGGCCGCGTTCTTCGCCGGCGGCCTCATCTTCGGTCCCTGGATGTCCCTGTCCATGGGCGTCTTCCAGGACGCCAGCCCGCCCGGCACGCTGGCCCAGGTCCTCGCCACCCGCAGCTCCCTGCTCATCCTGGCCGGCCCGATCGGGATCGCCCTCGGCGGCCCCCTCGTCGCCGCCCTCGGCGCCCGCGGCACCCTGCTCGCCTCCGCCCTGGCCACCATCGCCCTAGGCCTGATCACCACCGCCGTCCTCGCCCGCACCCGCACCCGCGCCCAGGCCCGCGCCTGACTCGAACCCATGCCCCCGCCAGACCCGCGCCTATTCCTGGCCCGTGCGTACTACCTGGCCTTATCCCATGTGCGCCGAGCCGTCCGACCATACCAGGGCATTCATCGATAGCTTATTTGAATCTCATTTTTAACAAGTGCTTCTGTTGGCGCGATAGCCACTATATCGATTGCCGTACAAGGGTGTCTATGGTAGGATTTCGAATATATAGACGATCTCTTTCCTCGGTGACGGGAGGACCGATGGCCGCATCGCCAGCCGATGAGCCCGCTCCCTGGGAACCGGTGATCACGCGCCCGGATCCGATGACGGCCGAGGAATGGGAGATCCTGCTGGAGCACGATCTGGCCGAGGATCTGGATCCGGATGACCTCGCGTGGGAGGACGATTTCCTGAACCCCGATGCGGACCTGACCGGGGCCGAGCTGGCGGAGATCGCCGCGGCTATGCAGGAGCGGGCCGCGGACGCGGCGGCAATGGCGGGCCAGGCGGGAGCGGATCCGGCGGGGGTGGCCCAGGTGCTGGCCGCGCAGGCGGCCGCGGCCTCGGCCCGGCGGCGGGGACCAGGGCAGCCGGGGTCGGCGCGGCGGCTGGCGGGTGAGTCCTCCAGCGCGGCGGCGGCGTTCGGGACCGGGATGCTGCTGGATGTCATGCCGGCGTGCCCGGACCTGGCCATGCTCGCCGGCCGGGCCGCCGGGGATGACGACTCGTATGCGGGTGCGTCTGACGACGAGCTGACCGGGGTGCTGTGCGCCTGGGACCGGCTCGAGGCCCACATGGCCGCCCGCAAGCTCGCCGCCATCTCCGAGCTGGCCCGCCGCCGGCCCGCCCCCGAGGTCCCGTCGTCGGGGCGGCCGGCCGGGACCAGGCACGAGGAGTTCTGCGCCGATGAGATCGCGCACGCGCTGGCGGAGTCCCGCCGTAAGGCCGGGGACCTGATGGGCGTCGCCGACAGCCTGGACGGCAAGCTGCCGGGGACGAAGGCGGCGCTGCGGGACGGGGTCATCACGCTGGTCAAGGCGCAGATCATCAGCCGTGCCGTGGCGGTGCTCACCGCCCGCGAAGCCCGGGCCGCGGAGAAGCTGGTCCTGGGCCGGGCGGGGCGGCTGACACCCGGCGGGCTGGCCGCCGCGATCCGGCAGGCGGTGATGGAGGTCGCGCCCAAGAAGGCCAAGGACCACCGGGAGCACGCGGCGAGGCAGGCGCGGGTGGAGCGGTGGGGTGAGGACTCCGGCAACGGCGCCCTGGCCGGCCGGGAACTCCCCCCGGCGGGGGTGCTGGCCGCGGACCAGCGGATCACCTGGTGGGCCCGCCAGCTCAAAGCCGCCGGGCTCGAGGGTGACATGGACCAGCTCCGCGCCCGCGCCTTCCTGGACCTGCTCTGCGGCACCGACTCAAGGCCCGGAGCCACCCCCGACCAGGACCGCCCAGTCCCCGCCGGGTTCGCCGCCCGCGGCACCTTGACCATCCCGCTGGCCACCCTGCTCGGCCTGGCCGACCGGCCCGGGCAGCTCGCCGGCGCCCCCATCGACCCCTGGCTCGCCCGGGACCTGGCCCATTCAGCTGCCGCCAGCCCCCGGACCACCTGGTGCGTGACGGTGACCGACCCAGACGGGCACGCCACCTGGCACGCCTGCGCCCGGCCAGTACCCGCCAGCCGCACCAAGCACGGGAAACGCGCGAAACGCGGCAGCTCCCGGCTCCCGGGAGCCACCAGAAACCGGGACGGACCGCGGCCCGCCTTCGGCTTCACCCGCACCACCCGCGACGGGCCGCCCGGCAGCCCCGGAACCTGGACCCTGACCATCAACGGCCGCGAGTACCAGGTCACCTTCGAACCCCTCACCACCGAAAACTGCGACCACCGGCACGAGACCAGCGGCCACGACCCCGGCACCAGGCTCCGGCACCTGAGCCAGATCCGGCACGCCACCTGCACCAGCCCGGTCTGCCGCCGCCCCGCCAGCCAGTGCGACTACGAGCACAACACGCCCTACGAGGCAGGCGGCCGGACCTGCCTGTGCAACGCCAACCCGAAATGCCGGCACGACCACAAGCTCAAACAGCACCCCAAGTGGAAGGTCGACCAGCTACCCGACGGAACAATCCGGTGGACCACCCCATCCGGCCGCCAGTACGACACCGAGCCGACCAGGTACCCGATATGACAAGAGGCGGCGATGAGGCTCGCCGACGCTGTGGCAGTTCGCCAGGAAGGGCCTGATCATCCCGCCGCCCCGGCGCTGGTCCGGGTTCGTCCACCTGGCTTTCGTCGCCGCCGTGGGACTGTCCCTCTACTTCGCCCTGACCGGAAACGTCTCGCTGGCCTGCCCGCAGGACGCGACCTCGTGCGTGAAGATCGACAACTGGAAGGTGACCGGCGGCCACTACTATCGCCAGTTCCCCTACGACAGCGCGGGGAACGACGATCCCGGCGCGCCCTGGGTCGAGATAAGCCGCCAGGAGTACGTCGCCGACGTCGGGACGCTCCTGCGCCAGGACGCGCTCGGCGGCGTTATCGCGCTGTGCATTGCCTGGCCATTGGCCGGCATCGCGCGGCACCCCGAGGAAGAGGAAACAGGCAACCGGACCGGCCCGCTGCCCGATCTGACTCGCCCCCGGTAGCCGGACGGGGCAGACAGCCTGGGCTCCGAGGTTCAGAGGTTACGGAGAAGGTTCACGCAGGGATTTCGGACTCCGCGAACCCAGACTGAAGGACATGAGCAACACGAACCGGGACGGGGTCCGCCACGCTATCGCGGCCAGGGAGCGCGGCCGGGGCAAGGTCAGGACCGCTACCACCGCGGTCACCGTGGCCAGCGTGGCCGCGGCCGGGGCGTTCGCGCTGGTCCTGCCCGGGTCCACGCACGCCAGCGCCTCCACCTCCACCGGCTCCACGTCCTCAGGCTCCACGTCCACCGGCTCCACGTCCTCAGGCTCCACGTCCAGTGGCTCCACCAGCTCTGGCTCCACGTCTTCGGGCTCGACCAGCTCAGGTGCCAGCTCCTCCTCGGGCTCCAGCTCCTCGGGCTCCAGCTCCTCTTCGGGTTCCAGCTCCACCGGATCGAGTTCCAGCTCGAACAACTCCGGCGGCTTCAGCTCGGGCTCCTCGCCGTCGTCGAGTTCGGGCGGCAGCAGCCAGGTCACCTCGGGCGGCTCGTGATGAC
>Ga0335085_10009206_pt1 | contig 14928 bp, 14 predicted proteins | sample Lox_Sample_45_FD_206712 | JGI IMG/M metagenome (GOLD analysis project Ga0335085, IMG submission 206712) | Soil microbial communities from Loxahatchee National Wildlife Refuge, Florida, United States - Lox_Sample_4.5 | ecosystem: Environmental > Terrestrial > Soil > Wetlands | place: USA... | reverse complement strand
GTCAATAGCGCGCTCGATCGCGCGCTCGAAACCGTACGCGTCCGCGGAGCCGTGGCTCTTCACCACGATTCCCTTGAGCCCCAGAAGCGTAGCCCCATTGTAACGGCGTGGATCGACCCGCCGCCGGAAGGCGAGCAGCGCCGGCATGACGATTGCCCCTGCAAGCCGGGTGAGAACGCTGCGCATGAATTCCTGGCGAATGAAATTTCTCACCATCTGCGCCAAACCCTCGGAAGCCTTCAGCATCACATTGCCGACGAAGCCGTCGCATACCACGACATCGGCCTCCCCCTTGTAAATCCCGTCCCCTTCCACGTTGCCGATGAAATTGAGGCCGCTTTCGCGCAACAGCTCGGAGGCCCGCTTCACCACCTCGTTACCCTTGATGTCCTCTTCGCCGATGTTCAGAAGCCCCACGGTCGGCCGGTCCTTGTGCTCCACCGCCGCGACCAGCGTAGTCCCCATGATGGCGAACTGCAGCAGATGCTCGGGGCTGCAGTCGACGTTCGCACCGAGATCGAGGACGTACGTGCTGCCACGCAGCGAGGGCAGCGCCGAAATGATGGCCGGGCGGTCTATGCCGGGGAGAGTCTTGAGCACAAACCGGGACACCGCCATCAGCGCTCCCGTATTGCCGGCGCTCACGCACGCTTGCGCCTCGCCGCTCTTGACCAGGTCGACGGCAACGCGTATCGACGAATCCTTCTTGTTGCGCAGAGCGAGCGCGGGTGGCTCGTCCATTAAGACGACTTCGCTCGCATGACGCACGCGCAGGCGCGGTCCGGGATTCACGCCACAGGCTCTTAGCTCCGCCTCGATGGCATCGCGCAGACCCACCAGGACGAAGTCAACATCCGAATTGGCTTTCAGGCAGCTGAGAGCCGCCGGCACGGTAACGTGCGGGCCGTGGTCCCCGCCCATGCAGTCGATGGCTACCGTAGTATCCATAGGGACGGTCCCAAAGGCCTCAAGTCCGGCCAGTCCCGGCCTCCCGGGCCAGCCTTACTATTCGCTTTTGGTCTTTACGACCTTCTTGCCGCGATAGTACCCGCTGGGGCTGATGTGATGGCGCAGGTGTACCTCGCCAGTCGTCGGCTCGACCGCAAGCGGAGGATTGCTGAGGAAATCGTGTGCGCGATGCATACCGCGCTTCGAAGGTGACTTCTTGTTTTGCTGCACGGCCATTTTTGAGACTCCTTCCTTACCGTTAAAACAACGCGATGCTCGGCCGGCCCCTGCGGTCAGGGGTTCTTGACGCCCTTGAGCACGGCAAGTAGGCCAAACGGCGATTCTTCCGCCTGCAGCGGCGCGCTCGCCGTTCCGCAGGCGTCGTGTCGAGGCACCGTTGGCAGCGCCAAGATGACTTCGTCCTCGATGAGTTGTCCTACGTCCATCGTCCTTGACGCGAGCACGCGATCGATATCGTCGTCCGGTTCCGCAATCTCGCGCAGGCTTTCGGCAAGCTCCAGTTCGACATCCACCGCGACGGGAACGGGGAGCGGACCGAGGCAGCGCTGACATACTAGCTGCATCTCCCCTCTGACCGAAATTCGCAAGCACGGCCTGCCGAAGCTTGAAGCGCCACCCTGCAGCACGTACTCCAGACCGCTCGTCGAACACTGCATCTCCGCAAGGCGTGGCAGCTGCCCCATGCCCAAAGCGCCTCGTTGTTGCAGCGCTCCGCGGGCAAACTGGAGGCCATCGATCACCCCCGCTTGCGGCATAAGGCGCGCATGATATTATGTTTGCCCCCGAGTGTCAAAAGAAATTCCAAGTTGTTCAGAGCGTTACTGCGATATTGTCTGCTCGCCATCGCCTTTGGGTCAGCGTCGGCCCAAGTCTACAAGTGGGTGGATGAAAACGGCGTAACTCATTACGGCGAGCATCCTCCGCAGGGCCGAAAAGCGAGCGAGGTTCCGTATAGGCTTGGAACGCCTAGGCCGGAAACGAGCCCGGCAACCCAGGACGCACCAGCCAAGCAGGATCAAAGCAAGGCGCAGGAAAAACTGCCTACCGACCCGACGAGGCGTCGGCAACAATGTGCTCAGCAGCGAGAGATGCTAGCGAAGTTGAAGCGCACGCCGCCCAAGTACGAGACCAATGAGCGAGGCGAGCGCGTCCTGTCCGACAGCGCCGAGCGCGACGCCGCCCTGGCAAAGCAGGAGCAAGCGGTGTTGGCCGCCTGCGGCCCCTAGCTCCCTCGATGCAGCTTGTCCTCGCGTCCACTTCCCGCTATCGGCGTGCGCTGCTCGAGCGGCTGGGGATGCCCTTCGTCACAGCAGACCCTCGCGTGAAGGAAGAGCGCATTCCGGGAGAAGGGCCCGAAGCGATGGCAAGGCGTCTCGCCGAGGCCAAGGCCATGGCTGTTGCTCCCGGATATCGCGACGCCTTGGTGATCGGCTGCGATCAGGTTGCGGTGAGGAATGGGGAACTGCTCGGCAAGCCCGGGAGCCACGAAAACGCTGTCCGCCAGCTCCGGTCTTTGTCGGGCGGCGAGGCACTGTTTCACACGGCCGTATGCGTGCATAACACAACAGCCGGCACGACGCGGATCCGGGTCGTGCCGTGCCGCGTGAGCTTCCGCGCGTTCGACGACGCGGCGATCGAGCGCTACCTCGCCCACGAGCAGCCGTACGACTGCGCCGGAAGCGCCAAGTCGGAGGGTCTGGGCATCGCTCTGATCTCGAGGATGGAAGGCGAGGATCCGAACGCTCTTATCGGTTTGCCCTTGATCGCTCTGGTGGATCTATTGCACGAGCAAGGCCTGAATGTCCCTTGACTCGAGGGGTTCGCTCTACCTTCTGCCGAACACTCTCGGTGATACCGCGCCCGATTCGGTTATCGCAGGCAAGGTGCTGAACCGCGCCCGGTCGCTCGACTACATCATCGCCGAGGACCCGAAAGCGGCCCGGGCGTTTCTCAAGCGCATTGGCTCGACCCGAGCCCTGCAGGGCATTCGCGTCGATCGGCTCGACCACAACACACCGCCGAGGGAGGTCCCGCTCCTGCTCGAGCCCGTGCTCGCCGGCCGCGACGCGGGTCTGCTGTCCGAGGCCGGCTTGCCATCGATCGCAGATCCCGGAGCGACGCTGGTGCGCCTGGCGCATGAGAAGGGTGTGCGCGTCGTGCCCTTGAGCGGACCCTCTTCGATTCTGCTTGCGCTCTGCGCTTCAGGCCTGGACGGACAGCACTTTGCCTTCCATGGGTACCTTCCTGTACGGCAGGCCCATCTAGCCACCAAGCTGAAAGAACTCGAGCGCCAGTCGCGTCGGGAGGGCCAAACACAGATATTCATCGAGACGCCTTACAGGAACGAAAGCACGCTGGCGGCAATGCTGCACGCGCTCAGCGATAGCACGCTCGTATGCGTCGCCACCGACCTGACGCTCGAATCGGAAATGGTGAAGACACGGTCTGTGGCGACATGGCGCGGCAACACGCTGCCGCTCAAGGGACGCCCTACGGTTTTCCTGTTTCTGGCCCAGGCAGCGGCCTAGCGGATGTCCAACTGCCCTCGTGCCATCACGCCGGCGAGCGTGCGAGCCATCGCCGCGCCGAAGCGCTTGGCGAAACGCTCAGCAAGAGTCTCCTTTTGCGTGAAATCGACGATGTGCTCGGCTTTGACCACTTCACGCGCGACGAAATCGACGCTGCCAAAGCCGTCGGTAAGGCCGAGCTCGATGCTCCGGGCCCCTGTCCACAGCAGGCCCGAGAACAGATCGGAGCTCTCCTTCAAGCGCTTCCCGCGTCCCTTGCGGACGACCTCGATGAACTGCTTGTGGATCTCGTCGAGCATCGACTGTGCGTGCTTCTTTTGCTTGTCGTCCACCGGCGAGAACGGATCGAGAAAAGCCTTGTTTTCTCCGGACATCAGGACGCGCCGCTCGACCCCGAGTTTTTCCATGGTTCCCGTAAAGCCCCAGCCATCCATGATGACGCCGATCGAGCCGACGATACTCGCCTTGTCCACGTAGATCTTGTCCGCTGCAGCGGCGATGTAATAGCCGCCCGAGGCGCAGATGTCCTCGACGACGGCGTAGGTGGGGGTGTTCGGGTGGATTCCGCGCAAGCGGCGGATCTCGTCGTAGATGATCCCGGCCTGAACCGGGCTGCCGCCGGGCGAGTTGATGCGCAAGATGACGCCCTGGGTATTCTTGTCCTTGAAGGCCAGTTGCAGGGATTCGATGATCCGGTCCGCACTTGCGTTCCCTTTGGGATCGATCACTCCCACCACGTCCACCAATGCGGTGTGCTTGCCCGTAGTCAGGTAGTCTTCTCCCCTCCAATCGATGGCCACCAGGAAAAGCGCAGAGAGATAGGCAAAAGCGAGCAGCTTGAAGAATATCCCCCAGCGGCGCGCGCGGCGCTGTTCGCGAAGGGCGGCGAACGCCAGCTTTTCCAGCACATCTCGTTCCCAGTTACCCTCGGCCATCCGGAATGTCCTTCACGATGACGCGGCCGTCCCGTTCTTCGACTGGGACCGGCGCCAGACCTTCCTCGAAACAGGGCCCCCGCAGGCACCTGCCCGTGTCCGGTGCGTAGGCGGCACCGTGAGTCGAGCATACCAAATGCAGGCTTCCAAAATCAAAGAACTTACCCGGTTTCCAGTCAAGCTCCATCGGCATGTGCGCGCAGCGATTGCGGTAAGCATAGACTCGGCCCCGGTAGCGCACGGCAAATGCCGGCTCAAGCCTGCCGTTCACTTCAACCTCGAAGCGCACACCGTCCCCGAAGTCGATCAGTTCCGTACTCGCGCAGACTAGGCGTTCTGCTCCAGCCATTGTCCGAGCTCGTCGATATTTCCCGGGCAGGCAAGCGGCTTGAATGCGAGCAGATCGCGCTTCGCGTGCGCCCCATGGCTGACTGCCACGGCTCCGACTCCCGCATTCGCCGCCATCTGAAGGTCATGCACCGTATCCCCGATCATCAAGGTGCTTGCGCGGTCCACGCCAAGCTCGTCCATCAGCTCAAATAGCATGTCCGGTGCCGGCTTGGAGGCGCATTGATCGGCGCACCGCAAGGCGGAAAAAAACGCCTGCGATCCGGTATTGTCCAGCGCGCGCAACAAGCCCGCCCGACTTTTTCCGGTCGCGATCGCCAGCAGGTGACCGCGGTCTTTCAACGCACCGAGCATTGTCCTCGCCCCCGGAAAAAGCTCAAGATCGGGATCCTTCGTCAAGAAATGGTATCGGTAGCGCTCCACAACCCGGCCGTAGTCGGCCGCGGGCAGTCCTGGAATGGCGTAGGCGAGTGCGTCGTGCAGTCCGAGCCCGATGACATGGCTCGCTCGGTTTTGCTCGGGAATGGGCAGACCCAGGTCCCGGCAGGCCGCCTGGATGGACGCCACGATCGTCTCCGCGGAATCGATGAGCGTTCCATCCCAGTCGAAAACCAGCAAATCGTAGCGCATGACCAATGTGTGAACTCGGCTACTGCGAAGTGGCATTCTGCTCTTCTTCGAGCAAGCGCAGGAATCTCGCGAGTTCAGCCGGCAGCGGCGAAGCCAGCCTGACGCGGCCGCCTTTCAGGGGATGCTCGAAATCGAGGCCCGCTGCGTGCAGGAACATGCGCCGCAGGCCTCTTTTCGCCAATGAGCGATTGAGCTCGAAGTCACCGTACTTGTCATCCCCGGCGATCGGAAATCCGAGATGGGCAAGCTGTACCCGGATCTGATGCGTACGGCCGGTCAGCAGTCGTGCCGACAACAGGCTGTAATCGCCCAAGGCCTGCGTCTTGCGAAAAGCGGTTTCCGACGCCCGACCTTCGCGATTGACGCTTACCCGACGCTCCCCTGAGCGGGTGAGGAATTTCCTGAGAGGCAGGTTGACGCGCTTCTCTTCCTCGCCGCCCCACCGGCCCTTCACGAGGGCGACATATTCCTTGCGCACCGTCCCTTCGCGCAACGCTGCATGCAGGGCGGTCAGTGCGGAGCGCTTCTTGGCGAGCACGAGCAGCCCGGATGTCTCCCGGTCGAGCCGATGCACGAGTTCCAGGAACCTATGCTGCGGGCGGGCGGCGCGCAGCTGCTCGATGACCCCGAAGCTCACCCCGCTGCCGCCATGCACGGCAGTCCCCGAGGGCTTGTCCACTACCAGCAAGGCCTCGTCCTCGAACACCACGGGCAGATGCGTCGGCGGCGGCACGGACTTTTCGGCGCGGTGGCCCCGGCGCATCGGCGGAATCCGCACCCGGTCGCCCGGGCGCAGCCGATACGTCGCATCCACGCGCCGGCTGTTGACCCGGACCTCGCCAGTACGCAGGATCCGGTAGATATGGCTGCGCGGCACGCCCTTGCAGACCCGCATGAGGAAATTGTCGACGCGCTGGCCCTCGCTCCCCTCACCGACCTCGACAGCGGAGGCGTTGCTTAAATCCTTCATTTTGTTTATGATCCGAGCGTTGCTTCCAATTGCGGGACAGCCTTACGGTGCGAATTGACGCCCCTGTCCCGTGTTTCGCCGCTGCTCAAGGTTCGGTCCGAGATGCGAGCGCCGGAACCCGAAGCCGCAACAGGCGGTTGGTTATCCAACCAGTGATAGTAATTGAACAACGCGCCAACAGCACATCGGCAGAATTGAAGGTCCCTGCTCGGCAGGGTCCAACCCGACAAGCCAAACTACCGCGTTCTCATGATCCCAAGATCGATGAAGCGAGACTAGCCTGACAAGACGATTGGGCTTTTGGTTTGTCCTGCCCGTGCGCGCGGGAGAATAGAACAATGAAGCGCATGCTTTTCAATGCGACACAGGCTGAGGAACTCCGTGTCGCGATTGTCGAAGGTCAGAAGCTCGTCGACCTCGACATCGAATCGGCCGCGAAGGAACAGAGAAAAAGCAACATCTACAAGGGTGTCATTACCCGCGTCGAGCCCAGCCTCGAAGCCGCGTTCGTAGATTATGGCACCGAGCGGCACGGCTTTCTTCCCTTCAAGGAAGTGGCACGCCAGTATTTCAAGCCCGGGATCGACGTCGGCCGCGCGCGCATCCAGGATGCGCTCTCCGAAGGCCAGGAGCTGATCGTCCAGGTCGAAAAGGATGAACGCGGCAACAAGGGTGCCGCACTCACCACCTTCATCAGCCTCGCGGGCCGCTACCTTGTGCTGATGCCCAACAATCCCCGGGGCGGGGGCGTCTCGCGCCGCGTCGAGGGTGAAGACCGCGACGAGCTACGCGAAATAATGGACAAGCTCGAGGTGCCCGCCGGCATGAGCATCATCGGCCGCACCGCCGGCATCAGCCGGACATACGAGGAATTGCAGTGGGACTTGAGCTACCTGCTCAAGCTCTGGAGCAAGATCGTCGAGGCCACCGAGCCGGCACACGACCCAGACGGGAAGCTGCTCAACCCGGCTCCGTTCCTCATCTATCAGGAAGGCAGTCTCGTCATCCGCGCGATTCGCGACTACTTCCAGCCAGACATCGGCGAAATCCTCATCGACACCGATCCGATCTACGAGCAGACGATCGCTTTCATGAGCAACGTCATGCCCGACAACGTCGGGCGAGTGAAGCGCTACCGTGACGATGTGCCGCTGTTCTCCCGATTCCAGATCGAGCATCAGATCGAGACTGCCTATTCGCGCCAGGTCTCGCTCCCATCCGGCGGAGCAGTGGTCATCGACCACACTGAGGCCCTGGTCTCGATTGATGTCAATTCTGCACGCGCGACGCGCGGCCATGACATCGAGCAGACAGCTTTTCAGACCAACCTTGAAGCGGCCGATGAGATCGCGCGCCAGTTGCGGCTGCGAGACCTCGGGGGTCTGATCGTCATCGATTTCATCGACATGGAGATCGCGCGAAATCAGCGCGAGGTGGAGAACCGCCTGCGCGAGGCGTTGCGCTTTGACCGCGCACGCGTGCAGATGGGCAAGATCTCGCGCTTTGGCCTCATGGAATTGTCCCGCCAGCGGCTACGCCCTTCGCTCGGCGAAGGCAGCAACATCACCTGCCCGCGTTGCAACGGGACCGGCCATATTCGTGGTACCGAGTCCACCGCGCTGCACATCCTGCGCATCATTCAGGAAGAGGCAATGAAGGAAAACAGCGCCGCGGTGCATGCGCAGGTACCCGTTGACGTTGCCACATTCCTGCTGAACGAGAAGCGCGCCGACATTCACTCGATCGAGGCGCGACTCAAGGTGAATGTGGTACTGATTCCAAACGTGCACCTCGAGACGCCCAACTACAAAGTCGAACGCCTGCGGCACGACGATCTGAATCAGGCAGAGGCGCTGCCGCCAAGCTACGACCTGGCGACGGCCCCCGCCGAGGAATCCGTACCTGCGCAGGCTGCCCAAGAGGTTCGCCCCGTGAGGCAGCAGGCAGCAGTGCAGGGAGTCACCCCGGAGCGGCCTGCGCCCGTAGCGGCGCCGAGGCCCCCGGCAGCACAACCCGCCGAAGGGCAAGCCCCCGTATCCAGCCAAGGAGTCATGGGTCGAATCTTCAGCTGGCTCAGGGGAGATCGCCCGATTTCGACACTGCCTCAGTCATCGGTACCGGCCCAGCCACGCCGTGAATTCCAGCAGAATCGGCCCGAGCGCCGCGACGGGAGAGATCGGGAGCGGTTCCGCTCTCGCGGCGAGGGCCGCCAGGAACCACGTTTGAGCCGCGGCGAGCGGCCGCGCTTCGAGAGACCCGACCGCCCGCAAGCTCCGCAGGGAGGACAGCGGCAGGCGAGGGACCAGCGGCCAGAACCGCGTGGACAGCGTCAACCCATGCCGGAAGGGCGCGCGCCCGCAGCTCGTTCCGGGACCCCGGATCAGAGCGGGGGCGATAGCGAACGTAACCGGCGGCGCCGCGGCAGAGACCGGGATCGCGGCGAACGCCGCGGCGGCTCGGCCCCTGCGCAGCGCAACGGGGACAGGCGACCCGTACAGCCCGCGGCAAGCGGTATGCCGCCGGCTACTGCCGCGCCCCTTGCGGAACCCGCTGAGCGTCTGGTCCCCGAAGTCCCCACCCGCGAGCATCCGGCTGCTGCGGAGATCCAGGCGGAACACCGGTCCGTGCCAGTTCAAGCTGAGCCTAGACCCATCCCGCCAGCCCCGGATCCCGGCGAGCTTGAAAAAGTGCTCACAGAAAGTGGGCTCGAACAGGTTCGCACCCGCGCCGGCGCCGTTGCCGAGCCAGTGTCAGAACCGCAATTCGTGCCGGCGAAGCGCAGCCGGCGTTCCCCACCGCCCGAGTTCGGCGAACCCATGGTTCAGGTCGAAACGACCCGCAAGGAAGACGCATCGACCTAGGTTGGCTGGGAGTCGGTCCAAGGCAGGCACCCCCGCACTCCGATTCAAGGCACCCGGCCACAGCTTTCAACGGTATGGGATTTCTCTAAGCGACTCGAGCAATCCCTGCGACGCATCTTCCAGCATATCGAGAACGCGCTCGAAGCCCTGCAGCCCGCCATAGTATGGATCCGGCACTTCTTCCTCACGGAAGCGCCGCGCGTAGGACATCATCAATCTGAACTTGGCGGGGGAGGAGATCCGCCCCATGCTCTGAAGTTCAGAGTAGTGGCCGCGGTCCATGGCAAGGAGCAGATCGAAACGATCGAAATCGCCCGGCTCCAGCTTGCGCGCGCGCAGGCCGCTGAGATCGTAGCCGCGCCTGGCCGCGGCCACCTGCGCTCGGAGGTCCGGCGGCTCACCGACGTGGTAGCCGTGAGTGCCCGCCGAATCGGCCCGCACTGTCTCGCCCAGCCCCGCATCCCCCGCCAATTTTCGAAATACAGCTTCGGCGGTCGGTGACCGGCAAATGTTGCCGGTGCAGACAAACAGGACCGCAAACCCCTTTTCCGACACAAACCGTCCCCTCAATCGCCGGGCTTACTCCGACTTCTAGCCGACCGCCCGCGCCCGCTCCTCGTCCTCGGGCGTCGCCCCGAAGAAACTCCTCTTGAGCTCCGCGAGCCGGTCGCGAGCCTCCGCCGCCTTCTCGAATTCCAGATTGCGCGCGTGCTCGAGCATCTGCTTCTCGATCTGCCGGATCTCCTTCGCGAGCTGCTTCTCGGACATCGATTCGTAGCGTGCCTGAGCCTGCGCCGCCTTCAGCTGCTCCTGCAGATCCGGGATGTCCCGTGCGCCTTCGAGCATGTCCCGCACTTGCTTGACGATGCCTGTCGGCGTGATGCCGCGCTTCGCGTTGAATTGCAGTTGCTTTGCGCGGCGCCGCTCAGTCTCCTCCATCGCGCGCTTCATCGAGTCGGTAACCGCGTCGGCATAGAGGATCGCCATCCCATTGAGATGTCGTGCCGCTCGACCGATTGTCTGGATGAGCGAACGTTCCGACCTGAGGAATCCCTCCTTGTCGGCATCGAGAATCGCAACCAGCGATACCTCCGGCAGATCGAGGCCCTCGCGCAACAGGTTTATGCCGACCAGCACGTCGAATTCTCCCAAGCGCAGGTCGCGAATGATTTCCACGCGCTCGACTGTCTCCACTTCCGAGTGCAGGTAGCGAACCCTCACCCCATGCTCGGCAAGGTAGTCGGTCAGCTCCTCGGCCATGCGCTTGGTCAGCGTGGTCACAAGAACGCGTTCCTTGCGCGCGACGCGCAGACTGATCTCCGAGAGGAGGTCGTCCACCTGGGTCGAAGCCGGTCGGACCGACAATTGCGGATCGATCAGTCCGGTGGGGCGAACGACCTGCTCGACGATTTGCCCGGACTTTTCGCGCTCGTATTCCGCGGGCGTTGCCGACGCGAAGATCGTCTGGTGCATGACCCTCTCGAACTCCTCGAACTTGAGAGGCCGATTGTCCAGCGCAGACGGAAGGCGAAACCCGTAGTTCACGAGATTCTCCTTGCGCGAACGGTCGCCGCGGTACATCCCGCCGAGCTGGCCTATCGTCACGTGGGATTCGTCGATGAACATGAGCGCGTTACGCGGAAGATAGTCGATCAGGGTAGGCGGCGGCTCCCCTTCCCTCCTGCCGGACAAATGCCGCGAATAGTTCTCGATACCCTTGCAGAAACCCAGCTCGTTGAGCATTTCAAGATCGAATCGGGTGCGCTGCTCGATCCGCTGCGCCTCCAGGAGCTTGCCGGACTTCTGGAAGAACTCGATCCGTTCAGCCAGCTCCGCCTTGATGGCCTCGATTGCGCGCAGCGTGGTGGCGCGAGGCGCCACATAGTGGCTGGAAGGATAGACCGTGAAGCGGGGCACGCCCTGGCTCATGTGCCCCGTGAGGGGGTCGAAGAGCGTCAGGCTCTCGACCTCCTCGTCCGCCAGCGCGATGCGCAAGGCCGTCTCGGAGTTCTCTGCCGGAAAGACGTCCAGCACGTCACCGCGCACGCGGAAGGTGCCGCGCTTGAATTCGAGCTCGTTCCTTTCATACTGCATGGCCGCAAGACGCGCGATGATCTCGCGCTGGGAGATCCGCTCCTTCTCACGAAGGTGCAGGATCATGCCGTGGTAGTCGACCGGATCGCCGATCCCGTATATGCAGGACACCGTCGCCACGATGACCGTGTCCTCGCGCTCCAGCAGGGACTTCGTCGCCGATAGGCGCATCTGTTCTATGTGCTCGTTGATGCTCGAGTCCTTCTCGATATAGAGGTCACGCGAGGGAACGTAGGCTTCGGGCTGGTAGTAGTCGTAGTACGAGACGAAATACTCGACGGCGTTCTCGGGGAAGAACTCGCGCATTTCTGCGTACAGCTGTGCGGCAAGCGTCTTGTTCGGCGCGAGCACCAGGGCCGGGCGGCCCGATCGCGCGATCACGTTTGCCATGGTGAAAGTCTTTCCCGAGCCCGTCACGCCCAGCAGCGTCTGGTAGGCAAGGCCGTCGCGCAGGCCTTCGACAAGCTTTTCGATCGCCTCGGGCTGATCCCCGGCAGGCTGGAACATCTGCTCGAGCCGAAACGGACTATTGGGAAACGTGACGATCACGGGTACAATCGAAAGCGGAACGCTTTTCAGTCTATCACGATGAACGCACCGCACTCACCCTCACTGCTCGCCGGGGTCCAAATGGCGCCGCGCGACCCCATTCTTGGACTCACGGAAGCCTTCAATGCGGACAGCAATCCAAGGAAGGTTAATCTCGGGGTTGGCGTCTACTACGACGAGAGCGGCAAGGTGCCGCTCCTCGAATGCGTGCGCCGGGCCGAACGCTTGCTCCTGGAGCAGGCCGCTCCGCGCGCGTACCTGCCAATCGACGGCCTGCCCGCCTACGACCGTGCGGTACGGGAGCTCGTGTTCGGCTCGGATTCGCCAGCGCTGAAGGAGAACCGCATCGTCACGGTGCAGGCGCTGGGGGGCACGGGCGGCCTCAAGGTCGGAGCGGATTTTCTGCGCAGCATCCTTCCGGGGGCGGAAGTGTGGATCAGCGACCCGACTTGGGAGAACCACCGGGGATTGTTCGAGAACGCGGGATTCACCGTGCGTAGCTACGCGTACTACGATGCGAGCACGCACGGCGTGAACTTCGAGGGCATGCGCGCGGCGCTTCGCTCGATGCCCGCCGGGTCGATCGTGGTGCTTCACGCCTGCTGCCACAACCCCACCGGAGCGGATCTTTCCGCGGCTCAATGGGAAACCGTGATCGAGGAGGTCGCATCGCACGGACTCATCCCGTTTCTCGATATCGCCTACCAGGGCTTCGGCGACGGGCTGGAGGCGGACAGCGCGGCCGTCCGCGGCTTCGTGCGGGCGGGCGTGCCCCTATTCGTATCGAGCTCCTTCTCCAAGTCGCTTTCGCTGTACGGGGAGCGCGTAGGCTCCCTTTCGGTGGTCGCCGGAAGCATCGAGGAAGCCGGGCGCGTCTTGTCGCAGCTCAAGCGCCTCGTCCGCACCAATTATTCCAATCCGCCCACTCACGGCGGGCGTATCGTCGCAACCGTGCTGACCACCCCGGCCCTGCGGTCGCTCTGGGAAGAGGAACTCCGCGCAATGCGCGAGCGCATCCGCGAGATGCGCCGCCAGCTCGTCGCACAATTGGCGGACCGCCTGCCGACAGTGGACTTTTCCTTCATCGAGCGGCAGCGAGGAATGTTCTCCTACACTGGCCTTACGCGCGAACAAGTCATCCGCCTGCGCGAGGAGTTCGCCTTGTATATGATCGAAAGCGGCCGCGTCTGCGTCGCTGCGCTCAATCCGAAGAACATCGACTATTCGGCCGATTGCATCGCCCGGGTGGTGGGCCGCCGCTAGGCCGGGGTTCCGGCGACGGTCAGCCTGGGGTCGTGTCCAGTAGTCCGGAGAGCGTAGCCACCAGAAAGTCGACTTCCGCCTCGCCGATAACGTAAGGCGGCATCCAGTAGACCGTGTTTCCGAGCGGGCGGAGCAGCACGCCGGAGCCGAGCGCACGCCTCTGAAAATCCTGACTGAACCCGGGCTGGGCGTCGCGCACCTCGAACGCCCAGATCATCCCGGTATTGCGGAAACGCTCGACCCGCGGGTGAGCATGCAGGTATTCGGCCCGCTGATTGAGGCAATTGGCCGTTTGCCGATTGCGCTCCAGAATCCGGTCCTCTGCCAGGATATCCAGCACCGTTACGGCCGCACGGCAGCAGAGCGCATTTCCCGAGAAGGAATGAGAATGCAGGAAGCCACGCGCGAGGTCATCGTCGTAGAACGCTCCATAGACGCGATCCGTGGTGATGACGGTGGAAAGGGGCAGATAGCCCCCGGTCAGACCCTTTGAAAGGCACAGGAAATCCGGCGCGATTCCGGCCTGCTCGCACGCGAAAAGCGTGCCCGTGCGCCCGAATCCCACTGCGATTTCGTCGGCGATCAAGTGAACGTCGAACCGGTCGCAAAGACCGCGCGCAAGCCGAAGGTATTCGGCGTCGTACATCGCCATGCCGCCCGCACATTGCACCAGCGGCTCCACGATGAGGGCCGCAGTCTCGGCCGCATACCGTTCCAGATGCGCTTCGAGGGCTTTCGCGCAGCGTCGCGCGTAGTCCCGGGGTGTCTCGCCCGGCTCCGCCCTGCGCCAGTCCGGGGACGGAACTTCCGCGCCCGGGTGCAGCAACGGCGAGTAGATATCCCGATAGAGCGCGATGTCGGTCACCGAGAGTGCCCCGAGCGTCTCGCCGTGATAACTGTTGGCAAGCGCCGCAAAGCGGTTCTTCCCCGAGCGGCCGACATTCCTCCAGTAGTGAAAGCTCATCTTCAGTGCGATCTCGACCGCGGAGGCGCCGTCGGACGCGAAAAAGCAGTGTCCGAGCCCCCCCGGCGCGAGCTGAGCCAGGCGTTCGCCGAGCTCGACTGCGGGCGCATGCGTGAACCCGGCGAACATCACGTGCTCCAGAGACTCGAGCTGATTGGCGAGTGCGGCATTGATGCGCGGATCTCCGTGCCCGAGCAGATTCACCCACCACGAGCTGATCGCATCGAGAATGCGCCTGCCTTCGAAATCGTACAGCCACGCGCCCTTTGCACGGCTTATCGGCACGAGCGGAAACCTCTCGTGGTGCTTCATCTGCGTGCACGGATGCCACAGCGCGCGCAGACTCCTGTCTGCCATCCTCGTGCTTGCGCTCATGTCTCGATCCCGACCAGTTCATCGAGCGCCAGCATCCCTGCAACCGCCGTCGGATCCGGATCCCGTTGAAACGGAACGACCCCGAGCGGCGGGCAGGCCAGCCGCGCCCCAAGGGCCCGGATGTTGGCGTCTAGCTGCGGCATTTCCGGAACGATGCAGTTGGCCACCCAACCGGCGCACCGCAGCCCGCATGCGGCAATCTCCCGCTGGGTAAGCAACGCGTGATTCAGGCACCCGAGCCGCATTCCGACCACGAGCAGGACCGGCAGCCCGAGCCGTTTCGCCAGATCCGCGGCGGTTTGGTGTTCGCTCAGCGGCACGAGAAACCCTCCGATGCCTTCGACAACGACCACGTCGGCGCGCTGCGAAAGCTCCTCAAAGGCCCGAGCGATGATCTCGATATCGATTGAAACGCCCGCCAGTTCCGCCGCGATGTGCGGCG
>Ga0335085_10009205_pt1 | contig 14928 bp, 10 predicted proteins | sample Lox_Sample_45_FD_206712 | JGI IMG/M metagenome (GOLD analysis project Ga0335085, IMG submission 206712) | Soil microbial communities from Loxahatchee National Wildlife Refuge, Florida, United States - Lox_Sample_4.5 | ecosystem: Environmental > Terrestrial > Soil > Wetlands | place: USA... | reverse complement strand
GAACTGCTGAATGGGCGGCGCGTCGGGATTGTAGCGGCCCATGTTGGTGTCGTCCGGCTTGTTGCCGTACGCGCCCCAGTAGCGCTTGAACTTGCCGGTGTCGGCGTCGATGACGGCGACGCGCTTATTGCCGTAGCCATCGGAGATGTACGCCTCGTTCTCCTTCGCGTCGACGAAGATCTTGGCGACCTGTCCGAAGTGCTCGGTGCTGTTGCTGTCAACCGGCACGCCCTTCTTGCCGAACATGTTCAGGAACTTGCCGTCCTGCGTGAACTTCAGCACGAGGCCGTCGCCGCCGCCGTTGCCGCCGATCCAGACGTTGCCCTTGTAGTCGATCGTGATGCCGTGGTTCGACGAGGGCCACTGATAGCCGTCGCCGTCACTGCCGCCCCAGTGGCGGAGCAGGTTGCCCTGCTGATCGAACTCGAGGATCGGCGGCGCTTTCGCGCAGCACTCACCGGTCTTGGAATCCTCCGCGGCCTCGAGCGGGTTGACGCTGTCGGGGCGATGGACGATCCAGATGTGGTCATTGGCGTCGACACCGACGCCGATCGACATCCCCTGATACCAGTGGTTCGGAAGCGGTTTCGGGAAGGTCGGGTCCACTTCGAAGCGCGGGACCTGCACCTTCGTGCCGTTGCTCGCCTGCGCGTCGGCGTGCTTCTCGAGAAGCGCCTGCCCGATGCCGAGCGCGAGCAGCAGCGCGATGAACGTCGATCCGATGAACACGTGTCTCCGCATAGGACCTCTTTCGGTGTTCAGTCTTCGGTTTTCGGTTATCGGTTTGGCCGACACCTGAGAACCGACAACCGATAACCTACCGTTTCACGAATTTCTGCACGCGCTTGCCGTCGTAGTTTTCGCCCGTGTAGACGTTACCCTTCGAATCGACGCCGACGCTGCCGACGGCGTAGAACTCGCCGGGATAGCGTCCGCCCTGACCGATGCTGCCGACCGGCGAGAGCGACTTCGCGTCGAGGATGACGATCTTCTTGTCCTGGCCGTCGGCGACCATCACGTACTTGCCGTCGGGCGTCCACGCGAGATCCCAGACCGATCCGTCGGCCTTGGCCGACGCCGACACGGATGCTTCCTTCACGAACGTGCCGTCCTTCTGGAAGATCTGGATGCGGTCGTTCTCGCGATCGCAGACGTAGACCATGCCGTCCTTGCCGATCTTCACGCACGAGACGACGTGGAAGGCGGAGCCGTTGCCTTTCCAGGCGCGTTTGAAGGCGCCGGTTTTCGCGTCGAAGACCGCGATGCGGCTGTGGCCATCGTCGGCCACGTAGACCTCGTTGGCGGCGTCGTCGACGGCGATGCCCATCGGACGGTCGAGACTGGATTCGCCTTCGGTCTGACCGGCCTTGCCGATCTGCGAGACGAACTTGCCGGTCTTGTCGAATTTGAGGACCTCCGCGTCGGCCGGACGCGGCGGTGCGGCCGGTGCGCCTCCACGTCCGCGCGCGGCGGCGGGGGCGGCGTCTCCACGTCCGCGGCCGCGTGCCGCTGCGGCGCCGGCGTCGCCCTCAGGCGCCGGCCCACGGCCGCGTGCCGGGAGGTTGGATGCCGGAAGGCCGCCTGCTATCCAGACGTTGCCCTGCTTGTCGATGGCAATGCCGGCTGGATCGTGAGGCCAGTCGTAACCTTTGCCCGAGCCGACGTCCCAGCTTGCGACCAGGTTGCCGGCGACGTCGAACTCGAGGACCTGCGGTGCGGAGAAGCAGCACTGGCTGGCCCACGGCTCGAGCGTCGGTCCCTTTTCGTTGTTCTGCAGCGAATCGACGCCGCGATGCACGACCCAGATGTGGTCCTGCGCGTCGACGGCCAGACCGCTAACCGAGCCGAGAATCCAGTGCTTCTCGACCGGGAACGGCTTGGGCCACAGCGGCACGACCTGATAGGCCGGCGCCTGCGCAAAGGCCACCGCGACCGTGCTCGCGACCAGCGTTGAAAGCAGAAGAATGCGTCTCATGGGGGCGAAGTATAGCGGAATGCGGAGGGATTAGGGATTGGGGAGTAGCGGCAGCAGGGACAGGGTGCAGGGTGCAAGGTGCAAGGTGCAAGGTGCAAGGTGCAAGGTGCAAGGTGCAAGGTGCAACGAAGTGCAGGGTGCGGCGTGCCCGACGCAGCGCCGATAGGTGTCTGAGAACGGAACGCATGCTGCGCCGCGTCCCCGTCCCGATCGTCGTTGTCTGGCTCGTCAGCGCTCGGGTGTTGCTGGCGCAGACGGCTCCATTTCTCGCGCAGCGAGACGCCGAATTCAGGGCCGGGGATACTGGCCGGTTCTCGATTGCGTTCGCCGACGAGCGTCGCACGTTTCATCCCGGCGAAGCGATTCCGCTGACCTTCACCTTCACGCGATACGACATCTCGCCGTAAAACTATTGTCCCGGTTTGGGTATCTCGACGGCGGTTCTGGATCATGCCGATGGGACCACCGATCCCGATGCCGATCGCCAAAATGCTTGCTGATTGCCTAGTGCGGCGTGCTCAGCGGCGTGGTCGGGGGCGTAGCCGGCGGCGTGGTCGGCGGGTGTCTTCTTTTTCCGCTTGGAACGCGATTCTCGTGGTACGACGACAACATCGCGGCGGCACCCGCTGATCCGAATCGGCCGGAAGAAGAGCGCGAATTCCGGAGCCTGCAGTATTCTCTCTGCCAGCACGGCATGACGCTCGTCCGCGAGTCCGAGAGCTGAGAAAGAAAATGGGCTGAGAGCGCGAACGCCCTCAGCCCTCCGACCAATCCCTAGTCCCTACGCCCTAATCCCTGACCCCTAGGCTTAACCCCTGTCAGTGCGTAGTGGTCTTCGTCGGCCAGACCACGCCCTGGTCCTTCTTGGTGACCGGCGCGAGGCCCTTGTAGACGAACTTCTGGAGCCGCTTTCCTTCGTACGTCTCCGTCGTGTAGATGTTCCCCTTCGAGTCGGTCGCTATCGAGTGCACGGCGTAGAAGGCGCCCGGATACCGGCCGCCGTCGCCGAAGCTCGTGAGCTCGGTCATCGATTTGCGATCGAAGATGTGGATCTTCTCGTTGGCGCCGTCAGCCAGATAGAAATACGTCTGGCCCGGATCCTTCGAGAAGGCGATGTCCCACACCGCGCCGTCGCCGAGCGTGTTCTTCTCGACGAAGACTTCCTTCTGGAACTTGCCGTCCTTGGTGAAGACCTGGATGCGGTCGTTCGGACGGTCGCACACGTAGACGAGGCCGTCGTTCGACGGAATCGCGCAGTGGACCGGGTTGCGGAACTGCTGCGCGGGCGGCGCCTGCGGATTGTAGCGCCCGAGGTTCGTGTCGTCCGGCTTGTTCGAGTACGCGCCCCAGTACCGCTTGATCTTGCCGGTGGTCATGTCGATGACCGCGACGCGGTGGTTGCCGTACCCGTCGGCGACGTACGCCTCGTTCGCCGCTTCGTCGAGCGCGATCTTCGCCACCTTGTTGAACGCCCACATGTCGTTGCTGCCGGCGCTCGCGTACGGGAAGCCGAACTGCTTGACGAATTTCCCTTGCGTCGTGAAGACGAGAATCTGGCCATCGTCGGGACCGTTGCCGCCGATCCAGAGATTGCCTTTGCTGTCGGGCGTGATGCCGTGATTGCTGCCCGGCCAGTCGTAACCCTGACCCGGACCGCCCCACGCCTTGACGAGATTGCCTTCGCTGTCGAATTCGAGCACCGGCGGTGCGACGTCGCAGCAGTCTGCGGCCGGCGGATTCGCTGTGTGATAAATCTCTTTCGCGTTCAGGTTTCCCTCGCCGCGATGGATGATGAAGATGTGATCGCGCGAGTCGACACCGACGCCGATCACGTTGCCGTAGAGCCAGTGATTCGGCAGCGGCTTCGGCCACATCGGATCCACTTCGAAGCGCGGCGCCTGAACAGTACTTTTCGCCTGCGCCTCGGCGCGCCGTTCGGCGATCGTCTGACCGATGCCGAGCGCCGCCAGGAGCGCCACGAGCCCGCTCCCGATCAAGACGTTACGTTTCATATTTCTCATCCCTCCCCTCGGAGGGCGAAAGTATACTACCGAGACATGGCTCATGGCTGAAGGCTCATGGCTCATGGATTCTGATATCCATGGCCCAGGGCGTCAGCGTCCATCAGCCATGAGCCCTCAGCCCTGAACCATGTGGAAGCGCCTGCTGTTTGTCGTTGTTTGTATCTGCCTCTCGCAGGCGTCCGCAAGGGCGCATGACATCCCGAACGACGTCACCGTCCAAACGTTCTTCAAACCCGAAGGCCGGACGCTCCGCCTCGTCCTCCGCGTGCCGCTCGTCGCGATGCGCGACATGGACTACCCCAAGATGGGCGCGCGCAATTCGGAGATGCTCGACCTCGCGCGCGCCGACAAGACGCTGCGCGACGCGGCCACGCTGTGGGTGGCCGACTTCATGGACGTCTACGAAGACGACGTGAAGCTGCCGTATCCGAAGGTGGCGGCGGTTCGGGCGTCGCTGCAGTCGGATCGATCGTTCACGTCATACGAAACGGCGTTTGCGCACGTCACCGGTCCGCGTCTGCCGGACGACACCGAGTTCCCGTGGTCGCAGGGGCTGCTCGACGTCCTGTTCGAATTCCCGATTCATTCGGACCACGCGCGCTTCTCGATCAATCCGCGGTTCGCGCGTCTCGGTCTTCGCACGCTGACGGTCATTCGCTTCCTGCCGCCGGGCGGCGCCGTGCGCGCGTTCGAGCTGCCGGGCGACCCGGGGCTCGTGCATCTCGATCCGAGCTGGACGCAGGCCGCGTTTCAGTTCGTGAAGCTCGGCTTCGAACACATTCTCGACGGAACGGATCATCTGCTGTTCCTGTTCTGCCTCGTCATTCCGTTCCGCAAGCCGAAGCCGCTCATCGGCGTCATCACGTCGTTCACCGTCGCGCACTCGATCACGCTGTTCATGTCGGCGTTCAACCTGGCGCCGGACGCGCTCTGGTTTCCGCCGCTCATCGAGACGCTCATCGCCGCCTCCATCGTCTACATGGCGCTCGAGAACATCGTCGGCGCGAACGTGAAGCGGCGATGGCTGATCACGTTCGGCTTCGGTCTCGTGCACGGCTTCGGCTTCTCGTTCGCGCTGCGGCAGACGCTGCAGTTCGCCGGTTCGCATCTGCTGACGTCGCTCTTCTCGTTCAACGTCGGCGTCGAGCTCGGCCAGATGCTCGTGCTCGCGATCACGCTGCCGGCGCTCTGGATCCTGTTCCATTACGTCGTCGAAGAGCGGATGGGGACGATCATCCTGTCGGCGCTCGTCGCGCATACCGCCTGGCACTGGCTGACGGATCGCTATGCGACGCTGCGCCAGTACCGTATCGAATGGCCGGCGATGGATGCGGTGTTCTTTGTGAACGCAATGCGCGTCGGGATGGTGATAGTGGCGGCAGTTGCGATTTGGTGGCTGGTCGGGCTCATCCGGCACACAACAGTCACCCCTTCGGACACCACTGATACCACGACAACCTGAAACATACGTAGTGTCCGGCTTGAGCCGGACTCTCAGGCCCGCCTAAAGGCGGATGTACTACGGTTTGCAACCCGTCAGCGTCCTCGCCGTCGACTCCACCCGCTCCGCTTCTGTAAACCGTCCCAGCTGACGATCGAGGCGCGCCGCTTCAGGCGCCGCCGCACACAGATGACGCCGGACGACCGCGCAGCCCGTGTTCAGCGTCGGACCGGACGGCCCCGCGGCGCCCGCACACCGATCCTCGTCGAGCCCGGCCGCGTAGAGCCCTAGCAGCGCCTGGGTCAATCCACGATCCGCGGTCACCATCGAGCCCACCATCAGCGTCACTGCCGCGGCGTCCACATCGTCGCGCATCATTTGCGCCATCGCAATCTGTCGATAGGGGAGCGGAGCGAGCGGCCGTAGATCGCGCGCGCGCCCCGCCGCCGCCACCGCCGCGTCCGCATCGTGAACGCCGATGCACGCGGCCGCGAGCACCTGCTGGATGTCGGATTCGACCGCCGGGTTGCCCGCCCCGTAGACTTTCGCGCGGGCCGCTTCGATGGCTGCGGCGCGCTGCGCGAGCGGCAGCGCACGCTCGAATTCGGGGCGTCCTTCCCCCGCCAGCGACGTCGCCTTGTCGAGGTGATACCCGGCCGCCTGGCGGAAGGCCTGGAAGAAGTTCCGATCGTCCGGCAGCGGATTCAAGATCGCGACCGCCCGCTGCGATTCGGCGATCACCTCGTCCAGGTTCGCGTGTGACGCGTCCGCGTCGTACAGCGCTTCGGCAAGAGCGAGATGCGCTTTCGCGCTGGACGGCTCGGCCGCCACCCCTGCTCGCCACAGCGTCACGTCGGTCGTCCAGTCAGGGTTCCGCATCCACGTGCGTACGCCGAATGCGACGACGACGGCGGCGGCGAGGCCGAGGAAGGCCACGCGCGGCAGGCGAGCGAGCGCGAGCGCGGCGAGCGCCACGAGTCCTACCGACGGCAGATACATCAGGCGCTCGCCGAAGATCGTGCCGGTCGCGAACAGCAGGTTCGACGCTGGCACGAACGCCACGATCGCGACGGCGCCGAAGAAGACGGCGGCGCGATTGCGGCGTCCCGCGGCGACCATTGCCGCACCGCACGAGGCCACGGTCAGCCACGCCAGCCAGTCCTGCGCCGACCCGCGCGCGAGGCTGATGGCGTCGACCGAGTAGTCCGCGGACAGTCTTGCCGGCCACGCGAGCTTCCACAGGTACAGTCCGGCGGTTTTGATCGCCGTCAGCCGGCCGACAATCCACGACGCGCCCACGATCGGGTTGTCGACGAATGCGAATTCGGCCGGCGGCGCGGCCCCCAGCACCGCCGATCGCAGCGCCCACATAGCCGCGAGCGGCACGACCATCGCCGCCGCGGCGAGCGCCAGCGCGCGACGGCTCGTCTTCCGATCCCAGAACGCGAGCTCGTAGCAGAGCACCAGCGGCGCGACGACGATGCCGCTTTCCTTCGAAAACACCGCCAGCGCTGTCGCCAGCGCAAGTCCGATCCACGATCGCCGATCCAACAGCAATCCCGCGAGGACGCCGCACGCCGCGAGCAGATCCGCACGGCCGGCGATGTTCGTCACGGCTTCGACGGAGAGAGGAAGCACGGCCCAGATTGCCGCAGCGGCCAGCGCGACGTCGGGCTCGCCGGTGACGCGCGCGACGAGCCGCCACACGAGCAACACGTTGAGGACATGCAGGAGCACGTTGAAGGCGTGATACGACCAGGCGCGTTGGTGCGCGCCGAGCACCGCGTAGTTCACCAGATAGGTCAGCGTCGTTACCGGACGATACAGGCCGCTCTCGCCGTACGGCCACCAGTACGTGTGGCGCGCGATCAGGCCGATGTTTTCCGCCGTTGCCCACTGAACCCGCGGGTCCTGCAGGATCAGCTGACGGCTGTCGAAGGCGAAACCGGTGCCGAACGCGTTCGCGTAGACCGCGATCACAAGCGCGCACAGGACCGCGACGGCCGCCGCCGGCTGACGACTGATGACTGACGACTGCGTCATGCGTAACGCCCCGGGGTGGTGCCGAAGACCTTGCGAAACACCGCGACGAACGCGCTGACGCTCGCGTAGCCGCTTTCGCTGGCGGCATTGCCCACCGACTCGCCCTCGGCAAGGCGGCGGACGGCGTGCAGCAGCCGCGCGCGCCGACGCCAGTCGCCGACGCGCATGCCGGCTTCCGCGAGAAACAGCCGCTCCAGCGTCCGCCGGCTCGCGCCGGCCCGACGGGCCAGTGCGGCAATCGAGGATCGATCGCCCGGCTTCCGCTGGACATCGGCCGCGAAGCTGAGCGCTCGTGCGTCGCGCGGCAGCGGCAGCTGCAGCGGCACTGCCGCGACGTGCGACAGCTGATCCATGAGCACACCTATCAACTGCGCGTCGGATCGGTTGCGTCGATCCAGGGCACCGCGCCGCGACACGTGCAGAATCAGCTCGCGCAGGAGGGCGGGGATGTTCACGGTCCGGCACTCGCGCGGCAGCGTCTTTGCCAGCCGCGGCGCGAAGTACAGCGTCCGAACGGACACGGGGGCGTGCATCTGTTCCGCATGCCGGACGCCGGCGGGCACCCAGACCGCGCAGTGCGGCGGCACAATCCAGCTGGCGGTCGTCGTCTCGACGCGCATCACGCCGGACGCGGCGTACGTCAGTTGATCCCAGTCGTGCGCGTGCGAGGCGAGCGTGTGCGCGTGCAGGAAGGTGACCGGGTTCGTGCGCACCAGCACGGAGCCGTCGGGACGATGACGCGTCTTCGACAAAGGTTGACACTATAGCGCAAGCACGTCATCGGATAATCCGCCCATGCCACACCTTGCCCACTTCGCCATCAACGCAGACGACGTCGAACGCGCCAAACGGTTTTACGAGCGGGTCTTCGGCTGGAAGTTCAGCGCCTGGGGGCCGCCGACGTTCTATCAAATCCAGACCGGCGCCGACGGTGAGACGCAACCGGTCTTCGCCGCCTTGCAGGGACGCCGGACGTTCGAGGGACAGGCGAAGATCGGCTACGAGTGCACGATCAGCGTGCCGTCAATCGACGACACCGCGAAGCGCGTGGCCGCCGCCGGCGGCGCCGTCGTGCTGCCGAAGTCGGTTATCGTCGGCGTCGGCGCGCTGATGTTCTTCGAGGATACGGAGGGGAACATCTTCGGCGCGATCCAATTTGACCAGAGAGCCGAGTAGGTGCAGGGTGCACCGTGCAGGGGTGCCGCGGTGCGGGTGCAGAGGTGCACGTTGCACCCCTGCACATTGCACCCTTGCACCTAGAATTGGAACCGCAGCGTGAACTGCACCATGCGCATGTTGTTCGCCTGGTTGTTGATCTGGCCGAACGACGAGTTGCCGAACGCCGAGCTCGCGGGCGCCGCCCACTGCACGATGTTCAGCATGTTCAGCACTTCGATGCGAACCTGCGCGCTGGTGCCGCCGCCGGTCCGGATCGACTTGTTCAACCCGAAGTCGACGTTGTTGCGCCAGGGCGAATAGACGCCGAGCATGCGAGGCGCGTTGCCGAACTGGTTGGTCGGCGACGTCGAAAATGCATTGAGGTTGTAGTAGACGTTGTCGCTGACGTTCGCCGTGATCCGGTCGGTGATGTCGCCCGACGCCTGAATCGGCTGACCGGTCAGGTTCGGCCGCAGGGTGCCGCCGTAGAGATACGGCGTGCCGGTGACGTTCTGCGTGACGCCGAGCGGGTAGCCGCTCTGCAGCGTGATGGCGAGCGTCGCGCTCCACCCGCCGAGCAGATAGTCGGCGGTCGTGCTGTCGCTCAGGAACTTCTGGCCCTTGCCGAACGGCAGGTTGACGATCGGCGCGATCACCAGCTTGTGCGGCGAGTCGAGGAGGCTGCGGCCGTACTCGAGGCTCGGGTTGTAGTACGGCGAGCCCGGCACCATTTCGTAGTTGTTCTGGATGCCCGGGTTGCTCGAGTAGTAGTTGCTTTCCCCCCATTGATTGTCGTTGAGGCGGCTGTACGTGTAGCTGAACGTGCCGCCCCACAGGCCGGTCGCGCGCTTGCGCACCGAAAGAATCATCGCGTTGTACTGCGAGCTGGCACCCGTCGACTGCTGCATGTAGACGTTCCCGAACTCGGGGAACGGCCGCATCAGCTGACCGATCTCGATCGTCTGGCGAGTTGCGTACTGACCCGCAGCCGTGATGCCGTAGAACGGATTCGCCACCAGCGTCGACGTGTTCGCCATCTGTCCGAGATACTTCGGATCGATCTGGTTGATGTTGATCAACGCGTTGCCCGATCCGCCGTAGCCCAGGTTTCGGCCCGTGAGGCCCGTGTAGCCGATCGACACGCTGACGTTGCCCGGCAGCTCGCGCTGCAGGTCGAACGAGTACTGCTGCACGCGCGGCGCGCCTTTGTTCGGATCGACGAAGTAGATGTCGCCGCCCGTTCCCGTGAGCAGGCCGAGCGTGTTGCCCGACGGCTGCACGAGACCGTTCGGGAACGGATTGCTCATCGTCACCGTAGGAACACCTGACGGCTGCGGCACGAGGGTCGTCGCCGATTAGCCGATCTGTCCCCAGCCGGTGGTGCCGGCCGCAGCGTAGTTCCACGGCGCGAAGTAGAGGCCCCACCCGCCGCGCAACACCGTCTTGTCGTTGAGGCTGTAGACCGCACCGACGCGCGGCGCCGGTTTGAGCGCCGGCTGGTTGCCCTGAACGGTCGGCGCGCCGTTGACGCCGGCGAACACCAGACCGCCGAGGACCTGGCGCGGCTGGTGCGTGATCGGATCGATGAAGTTGACCATGCTGTTCAGCGGATTCACTGCCGTCTGGTCGAAGTTCACCGAGATCTGGTTGTTCTTCTCCTGCAGACCGGTCTCGCGTTCGAGACGCAGACCGTAGTTGAGCGTCAGCTTCTCGTTGACGCGCCAGTCGTCCTGGATATATCCGCTGTAGTACTTCACGAAACCGTTGACTTCGGTGTTCAAGGGAACGCCCGCGCTCGTCGGCTGCGGGAAGCCCATCAACAGATCCGCGAGCGAGTTGCCGCTGTAGCCGCCTGTGAAGCTGAACGATCCGGTCGAGGCGCCGTAGTTGATCGCATCCACACCGATGATGCGGAAGTCGCCGCCGATTTTGAGGTTGTGCTCGCCCTTCAGTTTGCTCAGCGTGCCGTTCGCGCCGTACTGGTAGTAGCCGTTCGCCTGACGCGCCGTCCAGCCCGTGCCCATGTAGCCCGTAATGCTCATCGTCGGGAAGCGGTTCGGATCGCCGAACTGATTCACGAGCGATGATGGCCAGCCGAGCGACGACACGTTGAACGGCAGCGGGTTGCCGTTGCGGTCGTTCAGGTTGTAGTTGTCGTCGAAGTGATTGTAGCCGCCGCGCAGGGTCAACACCGTCGAATCGTTCATCACGTAGGTGTTGTTGGCGACGAACGTGTGAATCGCGCGATCGAGCTGATAGCTCTGGCCGGCGAACGGGTTCACCGGGTTGTAGTTCGAGTTCGCCTCGTGCGTCACCTGGTCGAGGAAGAAACCGGTCAGGGCGACGCGATCGTTGAAATGATGATCGACCTTCGTCGTCCACTGATACGCGCGGTTCGGCAGCAGATCGGTGTAGCTGTAGTTCGACGATCCGTTGTCGAGCTGCGAGTCGGCCGGCGGCAGATAGCTCGCCAGCTTGACGCCAACCGGATTCAGCATGTTGGCCGGAATGATGTTGTTCGCGAACGGCTGGCCGGTGATCGGGTTCTTGATCACCACCTGCGCGCCGTTGCGCGTGACGCCGTTGAAGTTGCCCTGCAGCTCCGCGGCCGTCGGCACCAGGTATGTGCTCTGCTGCGGCTGGTTGTCGACGTACTTCTCGCCGGCGAACCAGAAGAACGTCTTGTTCTTGATAATCGGGCCGCCGCCGCCGCCGCCGCCGTCACGCCAGTACTCGGGCGCGTTCGGCTGCCCCTTCAGCTTTGGAATCAGCAGCTCGCTGACCATCGATTCGGGACGGAAGACCGTGTAGCCGGATCCGTGGAAATCGTTCGAACCCGACTTGGCGGCCATGTTCATCACGCCGCCGCCGGTGCGTCCCATCTCCGCGTCGTAGGTGTGGATCTGGACTTTCATGTCCTGCACCGCTTCGATGCTCGGATTGGTCGAGGCGCGGTTCTGGAGGTCGGTGACGGGGAAGCCGTCGACGAGATAGTTGTTCGAGCGCACGCCGCCGCCGCCCATCGACATCGCCGAGTTGCCGACCTGATCCTGCATGCGATTCCAGTGCGCGTTGGCGCTGGTCTGCACGGTGGGCGCGAGATTGCCCATCAGGTAGACGCTTCTGCCCGCGCTCGGAATCGACTCGAGCGCTTTGGTGTCCAGCGTTTCCGCCGTCGATGCGTTGCTCGTCTCGATGATCGGCGCTTCTGCCGTGACCATCACCGTCTCTTCGATCGTCCCGACCTCGAGCGTCACGTCCAGCGTCAGGAATTGCTGCGTCCCAATCCGTACGCCCTTCCGCTCGAAGTTCTTGTAGCCCTGGACAGTCGCTTTAATCGTGTAAGAAGCCGGATCGACCGCGGGGAACGAGTATTCGCCGACGTTGTTGCTGACCGTTTCGCGCGTGACGTTGTTCGCCTCGTTGACGAGCGTGATCGTCGCGCCGGGAATCACGCCTTGTGGATCTTTGATGGTTCCGCGAAGACCGCCTTGAAACGACTGCGCGTGCAGCGTTACTGCGACGAGTCCGCACGCCACCGACAGTAGGAGCGTCCGCATCTCAACCCTCCTGTAGACAAGGTCACCCAGAGGTCTCGAGCGCCGCCGAAGTAAAGAAGTTGTCGGGAGTCTACTACTGAGGGTCTATCTTCGAAACGGAAATCGAATTGTTCTTTAACTCGCCGGTGATTTTCACTTTCATGCCGGCGTCTTTTTCCAAATCCTTGAAGTCCTGATTGGCGATGTCGTACACCTTGCCGTCAGAGCCGAGCAGCACGTACTTCGAGCCGCCTCTGACGCACGACACCGTGCAGTCGTGATCCGACATCTTGCCCTGGTCTTCCGCCGCTTCCTCGTGCTTCGCCTTGCAGAGGCTGTCCGAGATTTGGCCCGTGAAGACTTGCTGGGCCGAGAGAGGGGCAATGGCGAGAATCGTGGCAAGGAAGCAGACAGATCGCATCCGTTAGATTCTAGCAGAACGGTGCGTCGTGCGAGGTGCAGCCGCACCCCGCACCCCGCACCGTTCCGCTAGAACTGATACCGCAACGTGAACTGAATCATCCGCATGTTGTTCGCCTGCGTCGTGATCTGTCCGAACGACGAGTTGCCGAAGGCGGCGCTCGCCGGCGCCGCCCACTGCACTTCGTTGAATAGATTCAGTACGTCGATGCGAACCGACGCCGCCTGGCTGCCGACCGTGTGGAACTGCTTGCTGATCGACAGGTCGACGTTGTTGCGCATCGGCGAGAGCACGCCCGGAAGCGTCCGCGGCGCGTCGCCGAACTGATTGACGGCCACCGCCGAGAACGCCGCCGGATTCAGATACACGTTGTCGCTCGTGTTCGCCGTGATCCGATCCGTGATGTCGCCCGGCGTCAGGATGGGCTGTCCCGTCAGATTCGGCCGCGGACTGCCGCCGAGCAGGAACGGCGTGGTCGCCTGGTTCTGCGTCACGCCGATCGGGAAGCCGCTCTGCACCGTGATCACCGTCGTCGCCGCCCAGCCGCCGAGGAACGCGTCGGCAAGCCCGCCCGACGCGAGCTTGTGACCCTGGCCGAGCGGGATGTTCAGCGTCGGCGCGATGACGAGCTTGTGCGGCGAGTCGAGCAGCGATCGTCCGTACTCCCCGTCCGGATTGTAGTACTGCGAGCCCGGGACGACGACGTAGTTGTTCTGGAGGCCGGGATTGACGGAATAGTAGTTGGCCTCGCCGAACTGGTTATCGTTCAGGCGGCTGTAGGTGTAGCTGATCTGTCCACCCCACAGCCCGACGATGCGCTTGCGAACCGAGAAGATGCCCGCGTTGTAGACCGAGCGGGCGCCGGTCGACTGCATCATGTACACGTTGCCGAACTCGGGGAACGGACGCAGGAGCTGTCCCTGCGCCACTGTCGGCGTGGTCGCAAACTGGCCGGCGGCCGCGATGCCGTAGAACGGATTCGGCACCTGCTGCAGCGTGTAGCTGGCCGGCAGGCTCTGGTACTTCGGATCGAGCTGGTTGATGTTGATGTACGCCGACGTCGCGCCGGAGTTCGATCCGGCCCAGCTCAGGTTCGAGCCGATCGAACCGGTGTATCCGAGGCTGACGGTGATGTTGTTCGGCAGCTCGCGCTGCAGATCCGCGGAGAACTGCTGCACGCGCGGCGCGCCCTTGTTCGGATCGACGAAGTAGATGTCGCCGCCGGCGCCCGTCAACAGACCGAGCGAGTTGCCGCTCGGCTGCACGAGACCCGCAGGGAAGGGATTCGTCATCGAGATCGTCGGCACGCCTTGCGGCTGCTGGATGATCGTCGTCGCCGAGTAGCCGATCTGGCCCCAGCCCGTCGTGCCCGCCGCCGGATAATTCCACGGCGAGTAGAACAGTCCGTAGCCGCCGCGCAGCACCGTTTTGTCGTTGACGCTGTAGACGGCGCCGACGCGCGGCGCGGGCTTCACCGCCGGCTGATTGCCCTGCACGAGCGGCGCGCCGTTCTGCCCGGCGAAGATCAGCCCGCCGAGGATCTGGCGCGGCTGGCCCGTCACCGGATCGATCACCTTCGCGAGCGAGTTCAGCGGGTTCACCGCCGTCTGATCGAAGTTGACGCTGATCTGGTTGTTCTTCTCCTGGAGCCCCGTCTCGCGCTCGAGACGCAGACCGTAGTTCAGCGTCAGCTTCTCGTTGATGCGCCAGTCGTCCTGGAGGTAGCCGCTGTAGTACTTCACGTAACCGTTCACCTCGCCGTTGAGCGGCACGTTGCCGCTTTGCGGATAGCCGAGGAGCATGTCGGCGAGCGCGTTGCCCGAGTACGTGCCGGTGAAGCTGAAGGTGCCGGTCGACGCGCCGTAGTTGATGGCGTCGACGCCGAGGATGCGCCAGTCGCCGCCGATTTTCAGGTTGTGATTGCCGGCGAGCTTGGTCAGTGTGCCGTTGGCGCCGTACTGGTAGTAGCCGTTTGCCTGCCGCGACGTCCAGCCCGTGCCCATGTAGCCGGTGACGGCCGTCGTGGGGAAGCGGTTCGGATCGGCGAACTGGCTCACGAGCGACGAGGGCCAGCCAAGCGACGACACGTTGAACCCGAGCGGGCTGCCGTTGCGATCGTTCAGGTTGTAGTTGTCGTCGAAGTGGTTGTAGCCGCCGCGGACCGTCAACACCGTCGAATCGTTCATCACGTACGTGTTGTTCGCGACGAAGGTGTGAATGACGCGATCGAGCTGATAGCTCTGCCCGGCGAACGGATTCACCGAGTTGTAGTTCGAGTTCGACTCGTGCGTCACCTGATCGAGCCAGAAGGCGGTCAGCGCGACGTT
>Ga0335085_10009204_pt1 | contig 14929 bp, 7 predicted proteins | sample Lox_Sample_45_FD_206712 | JGI IMG/M metagenome (GOLD analysis project Ga0335085, IMG submission 206712) | Soil microbial communities from Loxahatchee National Wildlife Refuge, Florida, United States - Lox_Sample_4.5 | ecosystem: Environmental > Terrestrial > Soil > Wetlands | place: USA: Florida... | reverse complement strand
GCCAGCAGCTGACCCTGATGGCCGGCACCAATGGCCGCGTGCTGATTTACGGCGAAAGCGGCAGCGGCAAAGAACTGGTCGCGCATGCGCTGCACGCGCTGAGCCCGCGCGCGTCGAAGCCGTTTGTGGAAGTGAACTGCGGCGCCATTCCGGAGAGCACCATCGAGAGCGAACTGTTCGGTCACATGAAGGGCAGCTTCACCGAAGCCCACGATCGAAAGGTCGGCAAATTTCAGAAGGCCGACGGCGGCACGCTCTTCCTCGATGAAGTCGGCGACATGAGCCTGCGCACACAATCGAAGGTGTTGCGCGCCATCGAAGACCAGCGCTTCGAGCCGGTGGGCGCTCACGAGTCCGTTCAGGTGGATGTCCGCGTGGTGGCCGCGACCAACAAGAATCTGGAAGTGGAGATCGAGCGCGGCAATTTTCGCGAAGATCTTTTCTACCGGCTGAACGTGATACCGTTTCACGTACCTCCATTGCGCGAGCGCAAAGAGGATATTCCGGCGCTCGCGGCGTATTTTCTCGAGGAGTTCGCCCGCGCCTACGGACGCAGGCCGAAAGACCTGACGCCGCAGGCTGCCGAAGCCCTGCAGACGCATCACTGGCCCGGCAACGTGCGCGAGCTCCGCAATCTCATTGAGCGCATCGTGATTCTGAATCCGCAGACGCGCATCGACGCGCGGCATATTCCGCTGCAGATCGCGCGCAAAACCGGGCACGACCGGCCTGCCGAGCGCTACGGCAGCCTTCAGGATGTGCGCGAAGCCGCCGAGCGCGAATACATTCTGAAGAAGCTCGAAGAGTCGAACGGGAACGTCAGCCGCACCGCGGAACTGCTGGGGCTGGAGCGAAGCAATCTCTATCGCAAAATGCGCGCGCTGGGCATCGCGCCGCGGGATTAGTGTGGCGTCTCCGGTCTGAGATCCGCACTCCTTGATCCCGGCATAGAACTGAAATGCCGACGCCTGAAAAGTTCTGCCCCGCCGCATCTGCCGGCCATCTGCGCGAATTGGCGCATCGTCACCGGGCGATCGCGCCGCATTGAGAAGCGCTTGTTCGCTGCCGCTCTTCAAAATCCTTTTTGAATCTGCTGACTAACGGCCGCGGCAAGGTCGGGCGACGCGGGTTGTTCCGCCTGGCCCGGAGCTTGCACAGCCGGAAAGCGTCATGCCTCAACCGTTCGAACGGGGAGGTAACAGGTACCTGCGCATTTCGGTTGCGCATCCCCGATCTTTGGCTCTCGGCGCCATGCTGGCCATGCTCACCGCATCCTGCTACGGTTCGGCATTTTCCATCGCCGAGCTCGGGACCCGCGCCGCCGGCATGGGTACCGCCTTCATTGCAACCGCCGACGACCCCTCGGCGATCTTCTACAACCCCGCCGGCATTGCTTTTCTGCCCGGACGTCACATGCAGATGGATGCGCTCGCCGTAGTGGGGCTCTTTCGTTTCACGCCTTCCGCCACGCCGGTCGATCAGGTTGTGCCGGCGAACGGCTATTCGGGTTCCATCCGGCCGCACTTCATTCCCGTCGCCAGTATGTATATGACGCAGCAGCTCACCGAGCGGATGACCTTCGGTTTTGGCGTCTTTGTCCCCTTCGGCCTCGCCGCGAATTTCACGAATTTCAACGACTCCGATCCGGCTCTGACTAAATTCGTGGGGCGCTTCGCAGGCACGCGGGCGGCACTTCAGGAATACTGGTTTCAGCCGACGCTCGCGTACAAAATTACTCCGAATATGTCATTCGGCGTAGGCCCGGCCGTGGTTCACACCCACCTCTTCATCGAACAAAGCATCCTGAACCCGCTCGATGACGGGCTCACCTTCGGCCGGGACGCAGCGAACAAATTCCTTCCAAACCTGCCTGTCGACGAAGCCGCTGCCATACTCGCGCGCCTGCTGCCGGAAGGCCGCTCGCGCGTCGCGGGCACGGCCAACGAATTCGGCCTTTCCGCCGGATGGCTCTATTTTCATCCGCGCTCCAAGACCAGCTTCGGCCTGATGTACCGCAGCGCGGTCACCAATCACCTGGGCGGGAAAGCGTCCTTCGCCCTCGGCCCGGCCACCGCCATCGAAACTTACCTGCCGGCGAATTTTCTGTACAATGCATTCCCCGACCAGCATGTTACCGGCTCTTTTACGACGCCTGCCACCTACGGCTTCGGTATCGCCAATTCGAGATTCCGCAACACAACGATTGAGGCCGATATCCGCTTCCAGGATTACCAGCGCTTCAACACCGTGCCCCTGGATTTCTCCATCAACAACGCCAGCAATTCGGACATCGCGGTGGATCCCGAGAAGCGCCTGGCCTTCAACTTCCACAACTCGATCAATCTGGCTTTCGGCGCCGAAAAGCCGATCGGCAGAACCATGTCGCTGCGGCTCGGTTTCATGTGGGACAAGTCTCCTGTGCCCGACCAGAGCGTCGGCCCGTTCTTCCCCGACGCCAATCGCCTCAGCTTCACTGTCGGGGCTACAAAGAAACGCGGCAACAGGGATTTTTCACTCTTTTATGAGGCGATGAGATTCGAAAACCGCGTCACCAACGTGGCGGCGAACGATGACATCTACACCAACGGCGCCTATCGGAACTTCGCCCATCTCGCCGGCATTGCCGTACATTTCGATCTGGGTGAGTCGATTCTGTTCGGGCGGCATTAGAGGACTTTATGAGAAGTCTTTTCATTCGGGCATGGTTCGCCGCAGCGCTCAGCGGGAGTCTCGCAGCCCAGGTCAAACCCGGTCTTGACACCACCACCTGGGTGGTCATGGGGGAAGGACTCGCCGCCGGCATGGGTAATTTCGGCCTCAGCAGCCCTCTTCAGAATTTCAGTTTTCCGGCGCAGGCTGCGGCGCAGATGCATACCGGGATGTCGCAGCCTTTGTTCGAGCCGCCCGGCATCGGCAACTTCATCGGAACGCCCACTCAGGAAGTTCGCCTGCACACATACCCGCAGGGGTCCGTGCGGCAGTTCTATTCAGTTCCTGACTCGCAGGTAACCTCGCCGCCGGTCTTTCTCACGAACCTGTCTGTCCCGCAGCTGACTCTGACCGACAGCCTTTCTCTGCGGCCTGCCCCACCCATCGCACAGCGCGACATGAAGCAGACGACGGTGAACCTGATTCTGGGCTTCCCGCAGCTCTTTCTCGATCGCGTTCCGCTCTGGACTCAATTCGAGTACGCCCAGGCGATGAATCCCACCATGGTCCTGATCGAGCTCGGCTATTACGAAGCCCTGGACGCCGCTGTGAATCTCGATCCGGCGCGCCTTCCCGATCCGTCTGTTTTCGGGGCACAGTATGCGACGCTTGTGGCGGGGATGGCTACCAACCACGCGCAGGTCATCGTCGCCACTATCCCCAATCCCCTCGATACGGCTTACTTCAGTTCTCCCGCTACGGCCGCTTCGATCGTCGGAGCCAACCCCTCCGTGATCATCAGCGACTGGCAGATTACGGCCCAGGATTACGTGGCCCGCGCGGCTCTGTCCGTAATCTCGTTTCAGCTGCTCAGCGCCTCGGTGGCGCCGCTTCCCGCCGGGTCCGTGCTCACCGCCTCAACGGCGCAGGACCTGACGGCTCGCATCAATGCCCTGAATGCGCAGATCGTAAACGTTGCCCGCGCGCAGCGCGCCGTGGTGTGGGATCTTGCCGGCTTCCTGCATCAGGTGAAAGTCGGGGGCGTCGCTGCCGGTAGCCTGACGTTGACAGCAGACTATCTGGGAGGCTTTTATACTCTCGACGCGGTCTATCCCGGTCCCACCGGCAATGCTCTGATCGCGAATAATCTGCTGAGCTTCCTGAACGCCACCTACGGTAAGGGCTTACCGCTGATCGACACCGCTAAGGTCGCTGCTCTCGATCCGGTCGTCCTTTATCAGAAACCCGCCGGCGCTCCGGGCCATATTATTCGCAGGAAATGACATGTCCCTGAAATCGTCCATCCCGATCTCGTTCGTGGCACTGGCCGCCGCCGGCGGACTGGCGTTCGCCGATCAGCCGCTGCTCATTTTCGATCCTCTGCCCGCGCCGCTCGTGCTTCCACCCGGCAATTTCGAAACGCTGCCCCTCAATCATCGGGCCAGCTTCTACGGCGACGCCATTCGCGTCGTCGATTGCACCTCGACCGTCCCCGCCGCCTTCCCCGGCGATACGCCCGGTCAGGAGGCCGTCTATGGCACCTGCGGCAACCAGTTCTTTGGCGGCGATCTTCTGACTTCCAGCCACCTTTCGGGAAATCTCTCGATCCAGTTCACTCCGACCGGCCCCACTACCGCGCATTTCGTTGTGAGCCAGGGCGTGATGACCGGCGATGACGGAGTCATTGCCGGACCTCTCGGATTCACCTATCCCCTGCGCGACAGTCGCCTCTCCGATGCCCTGATCCTTTCTTCCGGCGATCTCGACCTTGTCAGCGGTTATGCCGGCAACATTCAGTGGTACCTCTCCATAACCAACTCGGGGTTTCAGGCGATCAGCACCGTAAACCCTGCACTCGCCGCGCCTGTTATTGCGTATCCCGGTACGCGCGGGCATGTTTGGGCGCGCTTCACCCAGCGCCCCGACGGGCTGCTGGATTTCTATTTCCGCGGCAGCACATTTCTCCCCTTTGGCGCAGACGCGCAGGGCCAAATCACACGATTCGCGCTCTTCTGCAATCCCAATTGGCAGTGCGCCAGCATCCCGGCCCGCGGCACCAGTCTTCATCCGTATCTGGAACTCGATACCCAGGAGCCGGCCCTCACGCCCTGCGCTCCGGAATGTCCCGATATCCCCCGGAACAAAATCGAAGTCTTCACGGTGAACGGTCGCTACACCGCCTTCGGCGATGACTTCGACCTGTTTATTCCCGAGCAGGGCGGGTCGGCCCCCGGCCGCGCCGAACTGCAGGGCCGGCTCGAAATTCAGTTCGGCGCCGAGCAGGGCGGAACCGTTCCGTTTCGCATCTCCGCGCTTCCGCCCGAAGGTCTGTTTGCTGAGCCACCGAACAGCCCGATCCTCGGACCCGGATTCCGCGGTTTCCTTATGGCGGCAAACCAGACGCTCCATTTCCCGCTGGTCACTTATCCGCAACATAAGGTGTACTTCGTGGATGAGCCTTTCAATTTCGCCCAGGGCATGATCGACCTCGCGAGCGGACAGGTCCTCGGCGAGTTCGTGTATCCGATGTACATCGATCAGTCCCTTATAGAACAGCTGCTTCCCGATAACAACGGCAGAGTTTCCAGCGACCCGTTCTTCCTGATCGCCATGCGCCCGCCGCAGGATCCCGGCGATCCGAATTATGCCTTCTTCGAAAAGGAGCCGAACGGCCAGACTATGTTCCGCGCCAATCTGTTCCATCACCGTTCCTTTGCGACCTACTGCTTTCCGGAACCGGATCTGATACTCGGCCAATGCTGGGTCTCGCCGCCGGGCGGGAATCTGAATATCTTTGTCAAACTCCAGGCCGCCCGTCTGCCGGATCCCTCCGATGCGGGCAACGCCATCCTGAGCGATTACCAGACCTTCACTTCCTCTGCCGGCGATGCGTTCAGCTACAAGTTCTCCGTGCCGTGCGCGCCCAATGCAACTCTTCCGTTCTCTTTTGTCTACACAAACGACAACAGCGGCGCTTCCGGAGGAACTTTCACCATGACCCATCTGGCTTCGGTGAGCTGCACCAATTCGAAGGCTTCCACGGCGGCTCCGGGTAGCTACGATCAGATCGCCGTGAACGGCTTCGGCGATTGGAGCAAAGATCCGAAAGACTCCCTGCCGCGTTTCATGGCGGCTGACATATCCGTCGACCCCGTAAATCCCTGGGCGTCGATCATCGTCTTTCAGCGGTACCCGGGGGAAGCCCTGACTCTTCCCGGCGCCATCATCGTTCCAGGCGATGACATTGACGTCAACCTCTCCACCGCCGAGAACAAGCCGCCAACCAGGCCCGTCCCGTAGGGATTTCGCCGAGGCGCTGATATGTGTCCATTCCACACCTTCATCAGAAGCCGGGCGGCCTTCTTTGTCCCGGCGCTCGCGGCCGCTGCGGGCTTCGCGCTCGCTGACCAGCCAGTGATGATTTTCGACCCGCTGCCCGCGCCGCTGGTGCTGCCGCCGGGAAACGTGGAGACGCTCCCGCTCAATCACCGCGCCAGCTTCTACGGCGACGCAATTCGCGTAGTCGACTGCTCCGCAATCGTCCCCGCCGCCTTCCCCGGCGACACGCCCGATGGGGAGGCTGTCTACGGTACCTGCGGCAACCAGTTCTTCGGCGGCGACCTTCTCATGTCGAGCCACCTTTCCGGTAACCTGAGAATCCAGTTCACCCCGACGAACTCCACAACCGCTCACTTCATCGTGAGCCAGGGAGTGATGCCGGGCGACGACGCCATTCTCTCCGGTCCTCTGGAATACCGCCTTCCCATACGTGACAGCGTCCTCTCCGACGCTTTGATCCTCTCCTCAGGAGATGTCGATCTGATCAGCGGCTACGCAACGAACATTCAGTGGAACGTCTCCGCCACCAACTCCGGTTTCCAGGCGTTAGGCAACCTCAATCCCAATCTCGCCGCGCCTGTGATCGCATATCCCGGCCAGCGTGGGCACGCATGGGCGCGTTTTACCCAGCGCCGCGACGGCCTGCTCGACCTCTATTTCCGCGGCAGCACCTTTCTGCCCCTCGGCTCTGATGCGCACGGCGAAATGATCCGGCTTCCCCTGGACTTCTGCAGCGCCGACCGTTGTGCGAGCATCCCGGCGCGCGGCGCCAGCCTCCATCCTTATCTCGAGCTCGATACCGAAGATTCCCTCGCCCTTGCGCCCTGCGCTCCCGCCTGCCCCGACATCCCGCAGAATACTGTTGAAGTCTTTACGGTGAATGCCCGCTACACAGCCTTCGGCGATGACCTGGATTTGTTGATTCCCGAGCTCGGCGGACCCGCGCCCGGCCGCGCCGAAATGCAGGGAAGAATCGAAATTCAGTTTGGCAGTGAGCAGGGCGGAACCGTGCCGTTCCGCATTTCCGCGCTTCCGCCCGAGGGTTTGTTCGCCGACCCGCCCAACAGCCCGCTGCTCGGATCCGGCTTCCGTGGCTTCCTCATGGCCGCCAACCAGACGCTCTATTTTCCGCTGGTCACCTATCCGCAGCACAAGATCTATATCGTCGACGAACCTTTCAACTTTGCGCAGGGCATGATCGATCTGGCCAGCGGGCAGGTTCTGGGCGAGTTCGAATATCCCATTTATATCGATCAGTCCCTCCTGGAGCAGCTGATTCCGGATAACGACGGACGAGTCTCCACCGACCCCTTCTTCCTGATGGCGATGCGCCCGCCCCAGGATTCGGCCGATCCGAATTACGCGTTTTTCGAAAAAGAACCGAACGGCCAGACCATGTTTCGCGCCAACCTGTTCCACCATCGCTCTTTTGCGACCTACTGTTTCCCGGAGCCCGATCTCATTGCCGGCCAATGCTGGGTCACTCCGCCGGGAGGCAGTCTCAACATCTATGTCAAACTCCAGGCGGCGAGGTTGCCTGATCCGGCCAATCCGGGCAACGCCGTGCTGAGCGACGCGCGGACGGTGACCTCGTCTGTGGGCGATGTGTTCAGCTACAACTTCTCTGTGCCGTGCGCACCCGGCGCCGCGCTTCCGTTTTCCTTCGTTTACACGAACGACAACAGCGGCGCTTCCGGCGGGACTTTTACCATGACGCACCTCGCCTCCGTGAGCTGTACCAACTCGAAAGTTTCGGCGGCTGCTCCCGGAAGCTACGATCAGATCGCTGTAACCGGTTTCGGCAACTGGAGCCAGGATCCGCAGGATGCCCAACCGCGTTTTCTGGCAGCGTCCATTTCGGTCGCCCTCACCGACCCCTGGGCGTCGATCATCGTCTTCCAGAGATACCCGGGCGAGGCATTGACTCTGCCCGGCGCCTTTATCGTTACGGGCGATGAAACCGACGTCAACCTCTCCACCGCCGAGAATAAGCCCCCGACGAAGCCCGTACCGTAGTTATCTGCCGCGTCAGTCCCGTTCCCTCCGGCCCCGCGCCGATTCCTTATATACTCAGGCCATGGCGGCGCTCACCGATCCGATGACCGCGGGCCCCGATGCTTCGGGTCCTGAAATCATCGAACTGCGCCACCTGAGCGCGCGCGAACTCGATCCGCTGCTGCTCGAAGAAACAGTCGAGTGGCAGCGCGAACTGGACTGGGATTTCTCCCGTTCCGCCGACCTTGTGCGCCAGTTTGCCGATATGCACTCTCTGCTGGGCTTTGCGCTGCTCGACCGCGGCGAAGTCGCTGGCTACGGCTATTCCGTTCTCGAGGACCACAAAGGCCTGATCGGCGATCTGTATCTCCGCCCGCATTGGCGCGACGGGGTGAACGACGAGCGGCTGCTGCGCGCGATTCTCGACGGCCTCATCGCGGTGCGCAATGTACGCCGCATCGAGAGCCAGCTGATGCTGGTCGATCCGGCTGTGGGGCGGGCGCTCGAACGCGAACGGCCCGTCGAACTGCAGCAGCGCGTGCTGATGCGGCTGGATACTTCCATTCCTCCTTATCTGCCCTCCGGCATCGCGCTGCGCCGGTTTCATTTCGAGCCCTGGTCCGAGCATCATCACGAAATGGCGGCGAACGTCATTTCGCTTGCATACGCGAACCACATCGACAGCCGGATCAACGATCAGTACCGCAGTCCCGCGGGCGCGCGGCGTTTTCTTTACAACATTGTCCAGTTTCCCGGCTGCGGCGCTTTCTTCAACAAAGCGTCGTTCGTCGCATTCGATCCGCGTACCGGCGGGATGGTGGGTGTGGTGCTGGCCAGTTTTGTCGCCGAAGAGGTCGGGCACATTACGCAGCTCTGTGTCACGCCGCAGGCGCAGGGCCGCAGGCTCGGCTACGAGCTTCTGCGCGAATCCATCAACGCCCTGCGCATCTACGGCGCGCGCCGCGTCAGCCTGACCGTAACGGCGTCGAATGAGCCTGCCATCCGGCTTTATCGCGGCTGCGGATTCGCGGAAATGCGCCGTTTTCTTTCGTACGTCTGGGACGGCGCGCGCATAAACTAAAACATGCCCGCAAGACGACTTTTTCTTGCTCTCGCTCCGGCGTTGACGCTCGCCGCTTTCGCACTCGTGGTTTTCGCGCAGGAGCGCACCGACTACAACCTCATCCATCTCATCCGCGAGGAAGCGGGCGAGCATTCTCAGGTGATGGATCATCTCTGGTTCCTCAGCGAACGCTATGGGCCTCGCCTCACCGCATCGCCGGAGTTCGATGAAGCCGCCGGCTGGGCCATGGAGCGCATGAAAAGCTGGGGCCTCGCAAACGTGCATGCGGAATCCTGGGGACCGTTCGGGCGCAGCTGGTCGCTGCAGCATTACGCGGTCGAGCTGATCGAGCCGCGGTACTCTCTGCTCGACGCCGTTCCGCTGGCATGGAGCGCGCCCACCGGAAAGGCGGTCACTGCCGAGCCCGTGATGGCGCCATTCGCCGCGACTCCCAACAATCAGGTCAAAACCGAAGAGGATTTCGAAAAATACAAACGCGAATGGCATGGCAAACTGCGCGGCAAAATTGTGCTGTACAACCGTCCGCGCGCCAACGCGGACACGGCCGAAGAGAAGTCATATTTTTCGCGCTACACCGACGCTGAGCTTGCCAGCCTGGCGAAGACTCCCGATCCGACGCCCAAAATCGACATCCGCCTCGAAGACGTCAAAATTCCCGAAGATCCGCAGGATGCGCAGCGCTACATGGCCAGCCTTCCGCCGGACATCCGGGAGGTTCTTGCCGACCGCAATCGCGAAGCCGGCGAAAAACGCGATCGCTTCTTCGTCGATGAAGGCGCGGCCGCGATTTTCATGGAAGACAATCGCTCTCACGACGGCATGGTCTTCGCCGAAGCCGCCGGCACGCGTAAAGCCGCCGACCGCCTTTCGGTCCCGAAGTTCCGCATCACAGAGGAACACTACAACCGCATCGCCCGCCTGCTCGAGAAAAACCAGCCGGTGAAGCTTCGCATCGATCTGGACGCGGCCGTGGGCGCTCGCGACCTGAACGCCCGCAACATCGTGGCGGAAATTCCCGGCGGTGCGAAGAAGGATGAGATCGTCGCCATCGGCGCGCACTTCGATTCCTGGCACGGCGGGACCGGAGCAACGGACAACGCATCGGGCAGCGCCGTCATGATGGAGGTCATGCGCGTATTGAGCAGGCTTCAGGTGAAGATGGACCGCACCGTGCGCATCATTCTCTGGAGCGGTGAAGAGCAGGGACTGCTTGGCTCAAAAGCTTATGTGAAGGAACACTTCGGCGTGCCGGGCAAGCCTACCGCCGAGCATGCGAAGCTCGCGGCCTATTTCAATCTGGATAACGGCAGCGGCCGTATTCGCGGCGTCTATCTGCAGGGCAACGACGCCGCGCGTCCCTTCTTCGAGCGCGCCCTGACCGGACCTTTCCGCGACCTCGGCGTCACCACCATCAGTCTGCGCAACACCGGCGGCACTGATCATCTTTCATTCGATGACGTCGGGCTTCCTGGTTTCCAGTTCATTCAGGATCCGCTCGACTACTCGGCCGTGACGCATCACTCGACCATGGACACATACGACCATGTGGTGCAGGCTGACCTGATCGAAGCTTCAATCGTGATTGCCGGCGTAGTGGTGCAGGAAGCCGATGCGCCCGAGATGATGCCCCGCAAACACCAGCAGTGAGGCCGGTCTTACAGCCTGCCGCCTCCCTACAGCTTCGAATTCAGATAAGCCTTCAGATTCGCGTAGGTGGGCGCGCCATTAATCGTCTCGCGCTTGCCCCTGTAGACGATCACAATCCCGGGCGTCGACATCACGTGATCGACTTCAGTCGCCATCTGGACATCGCGATTCACCGAATCGTCGAGATGCGTGTCGGTCCTGATAATGGTCTTCACGCGCGCCAGCTCCGACGGCGTCAGCACCTTCGCCACCGCGGCTTCGACATCGCCGGTCTGCGACCATTCCGGCTGGCTCTCGAACAGCTGCTGCGACACAGCGTCATACTTGCCGATCTGCCCGGCTGCGTTGGCGAAATGCATGGCGGTGCGCGAATACTGGAACTGCGACAGCGGAAAGTCGCGATGAATCAGCCGCACCTTCGCGGTCTTGATGAAGTCGTTGGTGAGCTGGGGCAGCACATCCAGATAAAACGCCCGGCAGTGCGGGCACTGAAAGTCCGTGTAGAGCTCAATCGTGATCGGCGCCATCACCGATCCGGATTCCTTGAACGCAGGCACCTGGGAAGCCGGGGCGGCACTCTGCGCCAACGCCGCTGCCGAAGCGGCCGCCAGAACCAGAAGAGATCGCATCATCCCCTCTATGATATTCACTCCGCCGCGGCGCACGGGCGGGCTGATAATCGGGGGCGATGGCAACTCTCGCGCAGTTATGATGAGCGGGGGCTAAAACTGACGGCGTCGCCGCACCACGCTCCTCGATTCTACCGGGAACCGGATCAATACGCGTGCTTCAACTTCGCCGCGCCCCACCGCGATGCATCTGGCAAACTAGTATCAGTGGCTCGTCGCCCGGCCTCCTCCGGGCCGGCGACCGATCCGGACTGCTTCTCATCATTGAATACAGTGAAGACGCTAACTTTGTCGTTTGGCCTCGCTTTTGAGGACCTCTATGACCATGAAGGCCTCGCCAGACTCGATTCCATCTTCCTGAAACAGCTCGCTGAAGGCTCGTCGGCGCTGCATCAGCGGCTCCTCGATGCGCGCCGCGACCCCTCCGCGCTCGCCGCGAAATCCGCCTCCGAGCTCATCATCGAAATCGCTCCCTACCTCGAAGATTTCGTGGGCACGCTGTTCGGCATCGAGTCCCAGCTGCGTGAAGCGCAGGCGCGCCATCACGAACTCGCGCCACTCTATGCGGTTAAGCGCAAATTCGTTCAGCGCAAAGCTCTCACCGGACAGACGCCGGAAAAGGCCGCCGCCATCGACGGATTCGCTGTCCGCGCGGAGCTCGAAGCTTTCCTGCTCGAGCCTCTCACCGAGCGCAGCTTCGCCAATCACGTCGATCGCTGGCTGCAGGCCGAGGCCGAACACGCCGAGCCTTTGCGCCTCGCCGCGCTATACGCTGCCTGGGCCACGCTCACTCCTGAAGGCAAAGCGGAGCATCGCTCGGGCGTTCTCTTCAAGACGCCACACAAGCTTGACATGCACCATCTGGTCCCAGCCGAGTCCGTGGGCTCCGATGGTCTCGTGCAGCTTCAGTTTTCGAGCGATCACTGGCGGCATCGCGAAGGATTTCAGCTCACCGACGCCGGCGCCGATCTTGTCGGCGCGCTGGATAACGCGCACTACTGCATCAAGTGCCACAACCAGGGCAAAGACAGCTGCTCCACCGGTCTCCGCGAAAAAGACGGCACGTTCCGCGCCAGCGTTTTCGGCGTGAAGCTCGCCGGCTGCCCGCTTGACGAAAAAATCTCCGAGATGAATGCGGTCAAGGAGAACGGCAATCCCATCGGCGCTTTGGCGATCGTCACGGTGGACAATCCGATGTGCGCAGCCACCGGCCACCGCATCTGCAACGACTGCATGAAATCGTGCGTGTTCCAGAAGCAGGATCCGGTGGACATCCCGCAGGTGGAAACGCGCAGCCTGAAGGACGTACTCGAACTGCCGTGGGGCTTCGAGATCTACGGCCTGCTGACGCGCTGGAATCCGCTGAACTTCGTGCGGCCTTATGCGCGCGCCGCGACCGGATACAAGGTTCTCGTGGTCGGCCTCGGCCCGGCCGGCTTCACGCTGGCGCATCATCTGATGAATGACGGCCACACCGTGGCTGCCGTGGACGGCCTGAAGATCGAACCGCTGCCGCCGGAGCTTTCCGGCGTGGACGCTCACGGCAACCGCACTCCCTTCCGGCCGATTCACGACATCACGGAAATCTACGAGCGCCTCGATGAGCGCGTCATGGCCGGCTTCGGCGGTGTGGCTGAATACGGCATCACCGTGCGCTGGAACAAAAATTTCCTGAAAGTGATTCGGCTGCTGGTGGAGCGGCGTCGTCGATTCAGCATGTATGGCGGAGTGCGCTTCGGCGGCACGCTCACCATCGACAGCGCTTTCGAGCTCGGCTTCGATCACATCGCGCTCTGCGCCGGCGCGGGCCGTCCGACCGTGATTCCGATGAAGAACGGACTGGTGCGCGGCGTGCGTCAGGCGTCGGATTTCCTGATGGCCCTGCAACTGACCGGCGCGGCGAAATTCGATTCGCTGGCCAATCTGCAGATCCGCATGCCGATCGTCGTGATCGGCGGCGGACTCACGGCGATCGATACCGCAACCGAGTCGCTCGCCTATTACGTGGTGCAGGTCGAAAAATTCCTGCGCCGCTACACGGCACTGGCTGCCGAATTGGGCGAAGCGGGCGTGCGCGGGTCGTGGACTGCGGATGAAGCCGTCATCGCCGGGGAATTTCTGGCGCACGCCAAAGCGATTCGCGCCGAACGCGCCGCGGCCGCGCGCGAAGGCCGCCGTCCTGAGTTCATCCATCTGCTCAACGAATGGGGCGGCGTGACCATCGCTTATCGCCGCCGCATGATTGATGCGCCCAGTTACACGCTCAATCACGAGGAAGTCGCCAAGGCGTTCGAGGAAGGCGTGCGTTTCGCCGAGTGCCTGTCGCCGGAAGAAGTCGAACTGGATAAAGCCGGCTCAGCGGCCGCGCTGCGCTGCCGGAAGTACACGTTCGACGAATCGACCGGAAAGATGTCAGCCTCGGGCGAAGCCGTGGTGCTTCCCGCAAAGACAATACTGGTCGCCGCGGGCACCCAGCCCAACACCGTTCTCGCGCGCGAGGACGAGCACAACGTCACGCTCGATGGCCGCTATTTCCAGGCGGTCGATGAAAACGGCGAGCCGGTGAAACCTGAGCGCATTTCAAAACCCCACAACACATACGTGCTGATGTCGCTGCGTCCCGACGGCCGCTCCATCAGCTTCTTTGGCGATCTGCATCCATCGTTTTCAGGCAACGTGGTCAAGGCGATGGGCAGCGCGAAAAAGGGTTATCCCGTGGTGTCGCGCGTGCTCGCGCGCCGCGCCGCGTCCGGGCCTGAGCCCGCGGCGCTCATCGGGCTGCTTGACGATCAGCTTCGCGCCGCTGTGCACGATGTGGTGCGCCTGACGCCCAACATTGTCGAAGTGATCGTGCGCGCTCCCATTGCCGCGCGCGCTTTCAGGCCCGGCCAGTTCTACCGGCTGCAGAATTACGAGATGCTCGCGCCGCGCACCCGCGATACTGTGCTCGGTATGGAAGGCCTTGCGCTGACGGGCGCTTCCGTGGATCACGAAAAAGGCCTGCTCTCGACCATCGTTCTCGAAATGGGCGGGTCCTCCGATCTCTGCGCGCTGCTGAAACCGGGTGAGCCGGTCATTCTCATGGGCCCGACGGGCACGCCAAGCGAAACGCCCGCGCAGGAAACGGTGCTGCTTGCCGGCGGCGGACTCGGTAACGCCGTGCTGTTCTCCATCGGTCAGGAACTGCGCAATCAGGGTTCGCGCGTCATTTACTTTGCCGGATACAAGAAAATCATCGACCGCTATAAGGTCGAAGAAATCGAAAAAGCCGCCGACGTGGTGATCTGGTGCTGTGATGAAGCGCCCGGATTCACAGCCAGCCGCGTGCAGGACAGCGCTTTCGTCGGCAACATCGTAGAAGCTATGGTCGCCTATGGCAGCGGCGAGCTTGGCGAAATCACGATCCCTCTGCATTCGGTCGACCGGCTCATCGTTATCGGTTCCGACGGCATGATGCGCGCGGTGCAGCAGGCGCGGCACGGCGTTCTGTTCCCGTTCCTGAAGCCCGATCATCATGCGATCGGCAGCATCAATTCGCCGATGCAGTGCATGATGAAAGAGATCTGCGCGCAGTGCCTGCAGGTGC
>Ga0335085_10009203_pt1 | contig 14929 bp, 11 predicted proteins | sample Lox_Sample_45_FD_206712 | JGI IMG/M metagenome (GOLD analysis project Ga0335085, IMG submission 206712) | Soil microbial communities from Loxahatchee National Wildlife Refuge, Florida, United States - Lox_Sample_4.5 | ecosystem: Environmental > Terrestrial > Soil > Wetlands | place: USA... | reverse complement strand
CCTCCTCGCGGCGGGCGCCGGCAAGGGAACGCGCGTCGCGATCCTGCATCCGAACGGGAGAGCCTTCGTCGTGGCCTGGCTCGCCGCCGCGCGGATCGGCGCCGTGGCCGTGCCGCTCAGCACCTTGTCGACCGCCGCCGAGCTTCGCGTCCTCCTGCGCAGCGCCGACGTCGCGTTGCTCCTCGCCGCCACGTCGTACCGCTCGCACGACTACGTGGCGACCCTGCGCGAGGCCGTGCCCGGGCTCGACCTGCGCGCGCCGCCGCCGCTCTTCGCCGAGTCGCTGCCCGTGCTGCGCCGCATCGCCTTCGCGGATCCGGGCGATGGCGCGGATCCCGGCTGGTCGCTGCGGCGGCTCGAGGACGAAGGCCGCGCGATCGCCCCGGCCGTCCTCGCGACCGCCGAGACCGCAGTGGCCGCCGGCGACCGGCTCACCATCGTCCACACCTCGGGCTCGACCGCCGAGCCCAAGGGAGTCATCCACACCCACGGCGCGCTGATCCGTCACCTCGACAACCTGAACCGGCTCCGCCGCTACGCGCCCGGCGAGGTGCTGTTCTCCAACTCGCCGTTCTTCTGGATCGGCGGGCTCGCCTACTCGCTGCTCGGCACGCTCGTCGCCGGCGCGAAGCTCGTCTGCTCGAATTCGCCGCGGACGGCCGACGTGCTGGACGTGCTCGAGCGCGAGCGGCCGACGATGGGGAACGGCTTCGCGCAGTCGGTCGCGCACCTGCCGCTCGATCCGACCTTCGCGAAGCGGGATCTCTCGTCGATCCGGCGGGGGAATCTGTGGCCGATCCTGCCGGACCCCGTGCGGCCGGCGGACCCCGAGCTTCGCCACGCCATGCTCGGCATGACCGAGACCGGCAGCGTGTGCCTCGCGAGCGACGACGAGTCCGACCAGCCCGAGCGCCGCCGCGGCTCGTTCGGGCGGCCGGTGCCGGGATTCGAGGCGCGCGTCGTCGGCGAAGACGGCGCTCCCTGCCGCCCGGGCGCGCCCGGCGAGCTCCACCTGCGCGGCCCGTTCCTGATGGAGGGCTACTGCGGTCGCGAGCGGCACGAGACCTTCGACGCCGACGGCTGGTATCGCACGGGCGACGTCTTCACGGTGGACGCCGAGGGCTTCTTCTACTTCCAGGGGCGCCGCGGCGACATGATCAAGACGAGCGGCGCGAACGTCTCGCCGCGCGAGGTCGAGGCGGCGATCCGCGATCTTACCGGTCTCGCCTCGCACGTGATCGGCCTCCCCGACGCGTCGCGCGGGCAGCTCGTCGCCGCCGCGCTGCGCGTGCCCGAGGGATGCGCCGTCGATCTCGATGAGCTTCGCGCGCAGCTCGCAGGGTGCCTCTCCACCTACAAGATTCCGCGGCGCTTCCTGCTGCTCGGCGACGCCGACGTTCCCCTGCTCGCGAGCGGCAAGCTCGACCGACTCGCTCTCGAGGCGCGCTTCCGTGCAGCCTGACGGCTGGACGATTCCGCGCGCGATGGCGCTGCGGCGGAGAGCCGATCCGGAGCTCCGCGCGCTCGTGAGCGAGGAGGGTGCGATCACGTGGGTCGAGCTCGACGACGCGAGCCGCGCGCTCGCGGCGCGCCTGGTCGGCGCAGGGCTCGGCAAGGGGGACCGCGTCGGGCTCCTGATGCAGAACGGGATCGACTGGGCGACGGCCGCGATCGCGGTGATGCGCGTGGGCGCCGTTCTCGTCCCGCTGAGCACGCTGCTCCGTCCGCCCGAGCTGCTCGCGCAGCTCGGTGTCGCCTCGGTGACGCACCTGATCGCGGTGCGTGGCTTCCGCGGCCGCTCGTACCTCGACGATCTCCGCGCGCTCGCGCCCGTGCTCTTCGAGCGCAGCGGGGCTCGCGATCCGTCGCTTCCCGCGCTCCGGCGGATCTGGGCGTGGGGCGAGCTTCCGGAGTCGTCCGTGCGCGCGTCGATGGTCGAGGTGCTGGAGGCCGTGGTCCGTCCCGCCGACGACATGGCGATCCTCTTCACGTCGGGGAGCCGCGGTACGCCGAAGGGCGTCATCCACACGCATGGGAGCGCGCTGCGCGCCACCGCCGCCGGGCTCGACGCGCGCTGCATCGGCGCCTGCGAGCGGCTCTACATCCCGATGCCGTTCTTCTGGACGGGCGGCTTCTGCGGCGGGCTCCTCTCGGTGCTGCTCGCGGGTGCGACGCTGCTCACCGAGGAGGCGCCGGAGCCGGCCCGCACGCTGCGCTTCCTCGAGCGCGAGCGCGCGACGCTCTTCCGCGGCTGGCCCGACCAGGCCGCGCGCATCGCGGCGCACCCCGACTTTGCCGGTGCGGATCTCTCGTCGCTGCGCCCGGCAAGCCTCGCGGCGGTGCTCCCGCCGGCGCAGCGCCCGCGACCCGGAGCGCGCGCGAACCTCTTCGGCATGACCGAGTCGGGCGGCCCGTACTGCGGCGCGCGCCTCGACGTCGACCTTCCCGCCAAAAAGGTCGGAAGCTGCGGCCAGCCGTTCGACGGCATCGAGGTCCGCGTGGTCGACGCGGAGAGCGGAGCGGTCACGGCACCCGGGGCTCGCGGTGAGATCCAGCTCCGCGGGCCGAACATGATGCGCGGAATCTGCGGCCGGCTCCGCTCCGAGCTCTTCGACGCCGACGGATGGTACGCGACCGGCGACCTCGGCAGGCTCGACGCCGACGGCTATCTCTGGTACGACGGGCGGTGCGATGACATGTTCAAGGTGAGGGGCGCGACCGTGTATCCGGCCGAGGTGGAGTCGGGCCTGCGCTCGATCCCGGGCGTTGCGCAGGCCTTCGTGACCGACGTCGCCGGCGCCGGAGGAGCGCGCGAGGTGGCGGCTCTCGTCGTATCGAAGGCCGGCGTGGAGACGCTCGCGGACGAGGCGCGCGCGCGCCTCAGCGCCTTCAAGGTTCCGACGCTGTGGCTCGTCGTTCCGGATTCGGACGCGGTGCCGATGTCGCCGACGGGCAAGGTCGACAAGGCGGCGCTGCAGGCGGCGCTGCGTGCGAGCGGTGCGCGCTGCGAGACCGTCGCAGCCCTGCGAGAGGCTCGGTAGCCGACGTGGCGGACGAGTGGGACGCGACGCTCGAGGACCTGCGCGAGCGCCGGCGCGCGGCGCGCGCGATGGGCGGCGAGGAGCGACTCGCGAAGCATCGCGCTGCGGGCAAGCTGGACGCGCGCGCTCGCATCGACCGCCTGCTCGACCCGGGCTCGTTCCACGAGCTGGGCACGCTGGTCGGCGGCTCCGAGGCGCCGGCCGATGCGATCGTGATGGGCTCGGGACGCATCGACGGCCGGCCGATGATGGTGGCCGCCGAGGACTTCACCGTGAAGGCCGGCACCATCAGCCAGGCCGCCAACGCCAAGCGCTATCGCGCGGCAGAGCTCGCGCTGCTCGACCGCGTGCCGCTGGTGATGATGCTCGACGGGGCAGGCTTCCGCGCCGATGGGCGGCCGCACGCGCGCGCCCCCACGGATCTGCTCGCGCAGGGCCGCTGCTCGGGGCGCGTGCCGCTCGTGACGGCGGTGCTCGGCTCGTCGGCCGGCCACGGTGCGCTCGTCGCGCCGATGTCGGACTTCACCGTGATGAGCCGCCATGCGGCGATCTTCACGGCCGGCCCGCCCGTGGTGCTGGAGTCGCTCGGCGAGACGATCTCGAAGGAGGAGCTCGGAGGGCCGTCGGTCGCGCTCCCGAGCGGCCTGGTCCACAACGAGGCGGCCGACGACGGCGCCGCGCTCGACGTCGTCCGCCGCTACCTCGGCTACTTCCCGTCTTCGGCCTGGTCCTGGCCGCCCGACGCATCGGACGGCGACACGGGAGAGCGTCTCGTCCCTGAGCTCTTGGAGATCGTGCCCCGCAGCGGCCGCCGGCTCTACGACATGCGCGCCGTGCTCGACGTCGTCTTCGACCGCTCCTCGTGCTTCGAGGTCCAGCCAGAGTTCGGGAAGTCGGTCCTCTGCGTCCTGGCGCGGCTCGCGGGCCATCCCGTCGCGGTCGTCGCCAACCAGCCGCGCGTCCTGGCGGGCTCCGTGGACGTCGACGGGGCGGACAAGGCGGCGCACTTCATCGGCGTCGCGGACTCCTTCCACCTCCCGCTCGTCTTCCTGGCCGACAACCCCGGCGTGATGCCCGGGAAGGCGTCGGAGAGGCGCGGCATCCTGCGCAGCGGTGCTCGCATGTTCGCGGCCCAGGCGCTCGCGACCAGCCCGAAGCTCCACGTCACGCTGCGCAAGGCATACGGCTTCGGCTCCATGGTGATGGGAGTGATCCCGTTCGACGGCCAGTCGGCGGTGTTCGCGCTGCCGGGAGCGACGCTCGGCGCGATGGGCGCGGCCGCGATGAGCCGCGCGACCGGCGCCGACGAGGGCGAGGCGGACCGTCTCCACCGCGCCGAGCTCGAGGCGTCCTACCGCTCGGCGGGCACGCTCGGCTTCGACGAGCTGATCGACCCGCGCGAGGTCCGCAACGCGCTGCTGCACGCGCTCGGGCGCGCGCTCCATCGGCGCCAGGCCCCCCCCGAGCCGGTGGCTCGCGTCGGCATCCTCCCGTAGATCAGAGAACCGCGCCGGCCGCCTTGAGCGCCAGGATGCGCTCCCAGTCCAGGCCGAGCTCCTGCAGGATCGCCTCGGTGTGCTCGCCCACCTCGGGTGCGCGCGCGAGCACCGAGGGCGATTCGTCGAACTGCACCGGGTTCGTCACGAGCGGGAACGACGAGCCGTCGGCGGCGGCGACCTGATCGATGTACCCGTTGGCGACGACCTGCACGTCGTCGTGCAGCTCGACTGCCTTCTGCGCGGGCGCCCACACACCCTGGACGTCGCGCAGCGCCTCGCGCCACTCGGCGAGCGTGCGCGAGGCGAAGGTCTCGTCGAGGAGGCGGATCGCCTCCGCGCGGTTCTGGAACAGCGACGCCGGATCGGCAAAGCGGGGGTCCTTCGCCAGCTCGGGCCGACCCACCGCGGTGACGAGCTCGGGCCAGTAGCGGATGGCCTGCAGCATCACGAGGTGGATGACCCGGTCGTCCTTCGTGCGATAGCGGTTGGTCAACGGGTTCGGCATGTCCTGCCGCGTGAACTTCGGCATCGGGATGTCCGCGAACACCTTGTGCGCGACGATGTTCGGCGACAGCATCCAGGTTCCGAGCGCGAGGAGCGAGACGTCGACGACCGACGTCTCCCCGGTGCGCGCGCGCTTGAAGAGCGCGGCCGCGATGCCGCCCGCGATCGTCTGCGCGCCAGCGAGGTCTCCGAACGCAGGCGCCTGCCCGGGTCCGTAGACGTCGCCGGGGATCTGGGTGAGCGCGTCGGCGATTCCGGCGCGCGCCCAGAACGCAGAGCCGTCGTAGCCGCCCTTGCGGGCGTCGGGCCCGCGAACGCCCTGGCCCGAGCCGCGCACGTAGATGATGTCGGGGTTCACTGCGCGCACGTCCTCGACGTCGAGGCGCGCACGCTCTCTCGGTCCGGGCAGCCAGTTCGTGAGGAAGACGTCCGCGGTGCGACACAGCTCGAGCAGCAGGCTGCGACCCTCGGGGTGCTTCACGTCGATCGCGATCGAGCGCTTGTTGTGGTTGGGCTGCTCGATCAGGTAGTTGCAGCGGCCGGGGCCGCCCGGGATCAGGCCGCTCGAGATCAGGCCTCGCTGCGGATCGCCACCTTCGGGATGCTCGATCTTGATCACGTCCGCGCCCCACTCGGCGAGCACCGCGCCCGCCGCCGGCACGAAGGTCCACGCCGCGAGCTCGACCACTCGCACCCCGGCCATCGGCAACGCCATCTCGACTTTCCTCTTCAGCAGCCCTTGAAGTGCGGCTCGCGTCGCTCCAGGAAGGCCGCCATGCCCTCGCGAATGTCATGGCTCGCGTAGGTGATGTGCTGGCAGCGCGCCTCGTCCTCGAGCGCCTGCACCAGCGTCACGGACGAGCTCGCATCGAGGAGCCGCTTCGACAAGCCGAGCGCGAGCGTAGGACCGGTGGCCAGGCGGCGCCCCCACTCGGCCGCCACCGCCTCGAGCTCTGCGGCGGGAACGACCTTGTTGACGAGGCCGATCGACGCGGCCTCCGCGGCGTCGATCACGTCGCCGAAGAACGCCAGCTCCTTGGCCTTGTGCAGCCCGACCCGGCGTGGCAGCAGCCAGGAGTTGCCGCCGTCGAGCGCGAGGCCGCGCTTCGCGAAGATCTCCGAGAAGCGGGCGCGATCGCTGGCCAGCACCAGGTCGCAGGCGAGCGCGAGGCCGAGCGCGACACCGACGGCGACGCCGTCGACGACGGCGAGCGTGGGCTTGGGCATGCGCTGGAGCCGCAGGATGATGTCGCCCACCGCGCGCATCTCCTGGACCATGGGCTGGAGCGGGCGCCCGGTGAGCCCCATCCCCTTCTGCCCGCCGGTGAGATCGGCACCGGCGGAGAAGTTGCCTCCGGCGCCGGTCAGGATCACGGCGCGATCCGCCGGCTCCACCGCGATCTCGGCGAACGCGCGGTCGAGCTCGACCCAGGCCTGCGCGTCGAGCGCGTTCTTCTTCGCCGGCCGATCGAGGGTGATCGTGACCAGCCCCTCCCTGCGCTCCACGCGGATCGCATCCATTCGCCTCTCCTCCGACGGCGCCCCTTGTGAGCCGCGCGCCGTCACTGTATTCATCTAGATGTTTTTGTCCAGCCCACGCCTCGAGGCCCCATGCTCTACGACCCGTATTCGCGCGCGATCCAGGAGGACCCGTTCTCGGCGTATCGCCACTTCCTCGAGGACGAGCCCTGCACCTACAACCCGAAGATGGACTTCTACGCGCTGTTCCGCTTCGAGGACGTGTGGCGGGCGACAGTCGACTGGCAGACCTGCAGCTCGTCGCTCGGACCCTCGCTCGAGAACCGCGGCCAGCTTCCCGGGGAGCTGTTCTCGATCATCGGCCTGGACCCGCCGCGCCACACGCGGCTGCGCAACCTCGTGTCGCGCGGCTTCACGCCGAACCGCATCGCGGCGCTCGAAAACGACGTGCGCCGGCTCGCCGCGCACTACCTCGACCCGCTCCGTGGCGAGGCGCGCTTCGACGTCCAGCAGGCCTTCGCGGTGAAGCTGCCGATGGACGTGATCAGCGTGCTGCTCGGAATCCCCGAGGCGGATCGCGACGCGTACCGCGACACCGTCGACCGCGGGCTCCAGCGCGACCCCGACACCGGCCGGCCCGCGCCCGAGAACCTCGGCATGCTGGGGAAGTCGCGGGCGTACGTGCTCCACCTGCTCGCCGAGCGGCGCAAGCAGCCGCGAGACGACCTGATCAGCGTGCTCGCCGACGCCGAGTACGAGGAGGCCGACGGCCGCAAGCGCAGGCTCTCGGACGACGAGGTGGCCGCCTTCACCACGCTGCTCGCGGCGGCCGGTGCGGAGACGACCGCCAAGCTGATCGGAAACCTGGTCGTGTACCTGTCCCGACATCCGGATCAGCGGCGATGGGTGTTCGAGGACGCGGCGGCCCGGCTGCCCGGCGCGGTCGAGGAGGCGCTGCGCTACGACGCGCCGAGCCAGTTCCAGGGGCGGGTCGCGATGCGCGACGTGACCTATCACGGTGTCGAGGTCCCGGAGGGCGCGCGAGTCGCGCTCGTCACGGGAGCCGCCAGCCGCGACCGGCGCGAGTTCCCGGAGCCCGATCGCTTCGACGTGCGCCGCCGGCCCGAGCGCTCGATCTACTTCGGCCACGGCCACCATCTCTGCCTCGGGAAGTCGCTGGCACGGCTCGAGGCGCGCGTGGCGATGGAGGAGCTGGTGCGGCGCTGGCCGGACTGGCGGGTCGACGAGTCCGGCCTCACCCGCACGTACCAGGCCCACGTGCGCGGCTTCCACAACGTGCCGCTCGTGGCTTGACGAGGGACGCCCATGACGAGAGCGATCGACTGTCTCGTGAACGTCGACATGGGCGATGCGAAGGCGCCCGAGTGGATGATCCGGGTGAAGGAGGACTACTTCAAGGGCGGCGAGTCGTTCCTGAAGAGCCTCGAGCTCTCCGAGCTCCTCGACGTCATGGACGCGAATGGCGTCGAGCGGGCGATCCTGATGACCGGGCTCGGCCGGAGCGACGACCGCGCGCAGCGCTACGCCTCGGAGTGTCCGAACCGGCTCTCGCTCGCGGTCGGCGGCCTCGATCTGCTGCGGCCGATGCGCACGCTGCGCAAGCTCGAGTCGTTCGTGCGCGACCACCCGACGAGCTACGCCGTGGTCGGGCCGAGCTTCTGGGGCGACGGGATGTACCCGCCGAGCGATGCCGTCTACTACCCGCTCTACACCAAGTGCTGCGAGCTCGACCTCCCGCTCTGCCTCAACACGGGGATCCCGGGTCCGCCGATCCCGGGCGAGGCGCAGCACCCGCTCCACCTCGATCGGGTCTGCATCCGCTTCCCCGAGCTGCGCCTGTGCATGATCCACGGCGCCGACCCGTGGTGGGACGTCGCGATCCGGCTGATGCTCAAGTACCGCAACCTACGCCTGATGACGTCGGCATGGTCGCCCAAGCGCCTCCCGCCCGCCCTGCTGAACTACCTCTCGACGCGCGGACGGGATCGGATCCTGTTCGCGTCGGACCATCCCGCGCTTCCGATGCAGCGCTGCCTCGACGAGGCGCGCGCGCTCGCCCTCGCACCCGAGGTCCTCGACGCGTGGCTGCACGGGAACGCGCGGGCGTTCTTCTTCGCGGAGAAGCCTGCATGACCCGGAGATCGCTGCCGTACCCGGTCTACGACGCAGACAACCACCTCTACGAGAGCGAGGAGGCGATGACGGCCCACCTCCCGCGCAAGTGGCGGAACGAGTTCTGCTACGTCGACGTGCGCGGCCGCAAGAAGCTCGCGATCGGCGGCGTCCTCTCGGAGTTCGTCCCGAACCCGACCTTCGAGGTGCTGGCAGCGCCGGGCCGGCACGAGCCGTGGTATCGCGCCGAGAACCGCGAGGGGCTCACGCTGCGCGAGCTCTCCGGCACGCCGATCCCGTGTCCGCCGGCGTACCGCAACGGCGCCGACCGTCTCGCGCTGATGGACCAGCAGGGGATCCACGCCTCGCTCATGATCCCGACCCTCGCCTCCGCGGTCGAGGAGCGCATGAGCTACGACCACGCGCTCATGAACGCGGTGCTCCACTCGCTGAACGAGTGGCTGCACGCGGAGTGGGGCTTCCATCGCGACGAGCGGATCTTCGCCGTCCCGTTCCTCACCCTGATGGACGTCGAGATGGCGGTGGCGGAGCTCGAGTGGGCGCTCGCGCGCGGTGCGCGCACGGTGGGCCTGCGCCCCGCGCCGGTGCCGGGCTACCGCGGCACCCGCTCGCCCGGCGATCCCGAGTTCGATCCGTTCTGGGCGCGCGTGCAGGAGGCGGGCATCTTCGTCTCCTTCCACGCCTCCGACTCGGGCTACGACCGCTACGTGCGGATGTGGGAAGGCGGCCGCAACGAGGCCCTCGGCTTCGTGCACACGCCGATGAAGACCTGCATCGCCGTGCTGGACCGCGCCATCTCCGACACGGTGGCCGCGCTGATCTGCCACGGCGTCTTCGACCGCTTCCCTCGTGTGCGCGTGGCCTGCATCGAGAACGGCAGCCGCTGGGTGAGGTTCCTGTTCGAGCGCTTCGAGCTGGCCTACGGCCAGCAGCCGAAGGACTTCGCGCGGCACCCGGTCGAGACCTTCCGCCGCCACGTCTGGGTCTCGCCGTTCTACGAGGAGCCGATCGACGCGCTGGCGGAGTGGATCGGCGTGGAGCGCGTGCTGTTCGGCTCCGACTACCCGCACCCGGAGGGGCTCGCGGACCCGCTCTCGTTCCTCGACGAGCTCTCGAGCTTCGGGCCCGAGGACCAGCAGCACATCATGAGCGACAACCTGAAGGCGCTCCTCGCGCCGGCGCAGTGAGGCAGGCAGACATGGAGCACGTCCTGTACGAGACGAAGGACCGGATCGCGGCGATCACGCTGAACCGCCCCGAGGCCCGGAACGCCCAGAACAAGCAGATGCTCGACGAGCTCGACGCCTGCTGGACGAAGGCGGCGCAGGACGACGACGTGCGCGTGATCGTCCTCCGGGCGACCGGCCCGCACTTCTCGTCCGGCCACGACATCTCCGCCAAGCCCGGCGACCCGGGCGTGGTCGACTTCAAGAACAAGGGCCTCGAGGCCATCTTCCACTACGAGCGGGTGCACTTCCTCGGCTACTCGCGAAAGTGGCGCGACGTCCCCAAGCCCTCGATTGCGGCGGTGCAGGGCGCCTGCATCGCGGCGGGCATGATGCTGTGCTGGCCCTGCGACCTGATCGTGGCCGCCGAGAATGCCTTCTTCAGCGATCCGGTCCTGCGCATGGGAATCGGCGGGGTCGAGTACCACGCCCACACCTGGGAGTTCGGCGCGCGGAAGGCCAAGGAGCTGCTCTTCACGGCCTGCCGCTTCGACGCGCACGAAGCGCACCGCCTCGGCATGGTGAACCGCGTCGTCCCCACGGAGAAGCTCGAGGAGGAGACCTTCGCGCTCGCGCGCCAGATCGCGGAGATGCACCCGTTCGCCCTCGCCCAGGCCAAGCGGATGGTGAACAGCACGCTCGACATCATGGGCCAGCACAACGCGCTCCAGACCGCCTTCGACATCCACACCACCGGCCACGGCCACGCGCTCTCCGTCTCGGGCTGGCCGATGCTGGTCGATCTCGAGGCGATGAAGAAGGCGCAGCGCTAGCTTGCCATGGAGCCGGTCGCGATCTTCACCGATCCGAAGGCCTACACCGATCCGCAGCACTGGCACGCGGTGGCCGCGCGACTGCGCCGCGAGGACCCGGTGCCGCGCATCGAGGCCGAGGGCTTCGACCCCTTCTGGGCCGTCACCCGGCACGCCGACCTGATCGAGATCGAGCGCCAGCCCGAGCGCTTCCCGAACACCTTCGAGTCGGTCCTGACGCCGAACGCGATGCGGCCGAGCCGCGGCGCCCCGCGGCCTCCCGTGAAGACGCTCATCAACATGGACGGCGAGGAGCACCGCGCCTACCGGAGCCTCACGAACGACTGGTTCAAGCCCGCGGCGCTCAAGAAGATGCTCCAGCCGCGCGTCGAGCGGCTCGCCCGGAAGTACGTCGACCGCATGGCCGAGCTCGGCGGGGCGTGCGACTTCGCGATGGACGTGGCGCGCTACTACCCGCTCCAGGTGATCATGAGCGTCCTCGGCGTGCCGGAGTCCGACGAGGCCCGCATGCTCGAGCTGACGCAGAAGATCTTCGGCGCGGACGACCCGGACTTCGGCGTCGGCAGCGATCCGGCGAAGCGGATGGCAGTGCTGATGGGCTTCGTCGAGTACTTCCAGCGCATGACGGCCGACCGGCGCGCGCAGCCGGGCGACGACCTCGCGTCGGTGATCGCGAACGGCCGGATCGACGGCGCGCCGCTCCCCGATCTCCAGACCATGGGCTACTACGTGATCGTCGCGACCGCCGGGCACGACACGACGTCGAGCACGCTCGCGGGCGGTCTCGAGGCGCTGGCGCGGCATCCGGACCAGCTCGAGGCGCTGAAGCGGGATCCGTCCGGCATCGACAACGCCGTCGAGGAGATGATCCGCTGGGTGACGCCGGTCCGGCACTTCCTGCGCTACGCGACGGAGGACGCCGAGCTGCGGGGCAAGCGGATCGCGAAGGGCGATGCGCTTCTGATGTCCTACCTCTCGGCGAACCGCGATGAGGAGGTCTTCTCCGATCCCTTCGCCTTCGACGTCGCGCGGGCGAATGCGTCGAGCCATCTCGCGTTCGGGACGGGCGTGCACTTCTGCCTCGGCGCCAACCTCGCGCGCCTCGAGCTGCGCGCGTTCTTCCGCGAGCTCCTGCCGCGGCTCGATGGGATCGAGCTGACGGGCCCCGCGCAGTACACGGCGGCGATCTTCGTCGGCGCGCCCAAGCGCATCCCGATCCGCTACCGCCTGCACGCGTGATGTTCATCCAGACGACGGACCAGGCGCTGTTCGCGAAGACGACGGCGCAGTTCCTGGAGACGAGGTATCCGGCAGCCCGCGTGCGCGAGCTGGCGAGGCAGGGCGTCGGCTTCGATCGCGCCGCGTGGAAGGAGGGTGCGGCGCTCGGCTGGACGGCGCTCCTCGTCCCCGAGAGCGCGGGCGGCGGCTCGATCAGCGGCAACGGGCTCGTCGATTTGCTGGGAGTCGCCTTCGAGTTCGGGCGCCACGCGGCGCCCGGGCCGCTCCTCGGAACGAACGTCGTGGCGGCCGCGCTCGGGCGCTGGGGCCGCGACGATCAGCGCCGGGGTCCCGTGGCGGCTCTCGTCGATGGCACGGCGACGGCGGCGTGGTGCCCTTCGACCGCGGTCGATGGCGTGGTCACCGCCCGCTCGGGAGTCACCGCGGTCGCGTCGCGCGACCGCGTCGTGCTCGACGGCGCGCTGCCGTGCGTCGAGGGTGGCGCGGAGGTGGACTCCCTCCTCGTGCTCGCCAGCGAGGGCGAGGGGGGCTCGCACTACCTCGTCCCGGCATCGAGTCCCGGCGTCGAGGCGTCTCCTCTCGTGGGCCTGGACGCCACGCGCCGATTCGCGCGCGTTGCACTCCGACAGGTCGAGCTGCCCGCGAGCGCGCGGGTCGGCGAGGCGGGCGCTGGCCTCGCGCAGGGCGCGGATCTGCTCGACGTCGTCGCGACGCTGCAGGCGGCCGAGATCGCCGGTGCGATGGAGCGCGCGTTCGACATGACGCTCCGGTGGACCGCCGAGCGCTACTCGTTCGGCCGCCCGCTCTCCTCGTACCAGGAGATCAAGCATCGCATGGCCGACATGCGCACCGCCCTCGAGGCGAGCGCCGCGATCGCCGCCCGGGCGGCGCGGGCGGTCGGCGACGGAGCGCCCGGCGCCAGCGCCTGGGCGAGCGCGGCGAAGGCCTACACCGGCAGGGTGGGTCCCGAGGTGATCCAGGACTGCATCCAGCTCCACGGCGGGATCGGCGTGACGTACGACCACGATCTCCATCTGCTCCTGCGCCGCGCCGTCGCCGACGCGCAGCTCTTCGGAGCGCCGGCGGACTTCCACGATCGACTCGTGCGCGGGATCGAGACCGCGGAGGAGAGCGAGGCATGAGCGCCGGCGCAATCGAGGTGGAGGAGTTCGCGGCGCGCGCGCGCGAGTGGCTGGCCGCGCACATGCCGCCTGCGAGCGAGCAAGCGGCTGACTTCTTCCTCACCTCCGCCGGCCGCAGCGAAGAAGAGGAGCGGGCTCGCATCGCGACGTGCCGCGAGCTGCAGCGGCGCCTCTTCGACGGCGGGTTCGCGGGGATCTGCGTGCCGCGCGAGTACGGCGGGCAGGGGCTCACACCCGCGCACCAGGCGGCGTTCAACCGCGAGATCCGCGGCTACGACTACCCGGCGGAGATCCAGGCCTCCACCTTCATCCCGTGCCTCGCGCTGCTCCTCGAGTTCGGGACCGAGGAGCAGAAGGTGCGCCACATCCCGGCGATGCTGCGCGGCGAGGAGATCTGGGTGCAGCTCCTCTCCGAGCCCGGCGCCGGGTCCGACGCGGCCGGCGCCGTCACCAGCGCGGCGCGCGACGGCGACCGCTGGATCCTGAACGGGTCGAAGACCTGGACCACCGCGGCCTGGTTCGGCGACTGGGCGATCTGCCTCGCGCGCACCAACTGGGACGTCGAGAAGCACCGCGGGCTCACCGTGTTCAGCTTCCCGGTCGCGACACCCGGGGTCGAGATCCACCGGCTCGAGCTCGTGAACGGCTCGAAGGAGTTCTGCCAGGAGTTCCTGACCGACGTGGTCGTTCCCGATCGGGACCGCATCGGCGACGTCGACGCCGGCTGGAGCGTGGTCACGCGCTGGCTCCACCACGAGCGCACGATCTCCGGCGGCTCGCCCTACGTCACCGGCAGCGGGAACCGGCAGAGCGACGGGCCTCATGACCCGCGCGCGATGGTCGAGCTCGCCCGCCGCCTCGGCACGCTCGGCGACAGCCGCACGCGAGACCTGATCGGCGAGGCGCAGGCGCTCCAGCTCGTGAACAAGGCCCTGGTCGAGTCGGTGACGCGCAAGATGGCGGCCGGCGCGCTCTCTCCCCACGCCGCGGCGATGCTCCGGCTCTTCGGCGGAACGAAGAACGCCCGCCGCGCCACGATCGCCCTCGAGCTCGGCCGCGAGGGAGCGGTCGCGTGGTCGTCCGAGGAGGAGACCTTCGCGCAGATCGGGCTCGGGTACCTGATGCGCCAGGTGTCCTGCATCGGTGGCGGGACGACCGAGATGGCTCGCAACGTGATCAGCGAGCGGCTGCTTGGGATGCCGCGCGAGCAGCGCGCCGACACGGGTCCCTTCCGGGACGTCCCGCGCGGGCCGCGGCCCGCTTGAGTCCACCCGACGCCTACCGCCGGTCCCTCTTCGAACGATCCGCCCGCGAGCCCAATTCCTTCGCGGCCCCGCGCAGCGCCTTCGCGAGCAGCGCGAAGGCGTGGTCGAGATCCACGCGCGCGGGCTCCACCTGGTGGGCGATGAAGAGCCCGTCCGCGGCCGCCATCGTCAACATCGCGAGCGCGCGCACGTCGGCGGCGTCGAGCGCTCCCTCGAAGAAGGCCTCGTAGGAGGCGACGATGCCCTCGTAGGCCTGCTCGCGGACCTGGAGGAACATCCGGCGCGCGGTCGCCTCCTCGGGCCTGCGCTCGAGGACGAGCATCAGCCCGAGCCGGAGGAACTCCGGCGCCTCGGTGAGCGCGGCCGCTGCGCGCCGGATCGCGGCATCGAACTGCTCGTCCCCGTCCGCGCCCCTCCGCGGCGGGAGCCACGCGCGCATGCGCTCGAGCCAGCGATGGAAGCTGCGCTCGATCACGGCGCCGAGGAGCCGGTCCTTGCTCTCGAAGTGCCAGTAGATCGAGCTGGCCGGCAGCCCGGAGCGCTCGCTGACGAGCGCGACGCTGGTGCCGTCGTAGCCGCGCTCTCCCGCGATCTGCGTCGCCGCGTC
>Ga0335085_10009202_pt1 | contig 14931 bp, 13 predicted proteins | sample Lox_Sample_45_FD_206712 | JGI IMG/M metagenome (GOLD analysis project Ga0335085, IMG submission 206712) | Soil microbial communities from Loxahatchee National Wildlife Refuge, Florida, United States - Lox_Sample_4.5 | ecosystem: Environmental > Terrestrial > Soil > Wetlands | place: USA... | reverse complement strand
GACGGGCAAGCTCCACCTGGGCAATCACCTGGGGGCCCTCGAGCACTGGGTGCGCATGCAGGACGACTACGACTGCTTCTACTTCGTGGCGAGCTGGCACGCGCTCACCACGGATGCGCAGAACAGCGGCCAGGCGCCCGAGAGCACGATCGAGATGGCGGCAGACTGGCTGGGCGCCGGGCTCGACCCTGAGCGCAGCACGCTGTTCATCCAGTCCCTCGTGCCGGAGCACGCGGAGCTCCACCTGCTCTTCTCGATGGTGACGCCGCTCGGCTGGCTCGAGCGCGTGCCCACGTACAAGGAGATGGTGGAGCAGCTCGGGCTCGAGTCGCCCTCGTACGGCCTCCTCGGCTATCCGCTGCTCCAGGCGGCGGACATTCTCATGTACAAGCCGCAGTGGGTGCCCGTGGGCATCGATCAGGTGCCCCACGTGGAGCTGACCCGCGAGGTGGCGCGCCGGTTCAACAACACCTGGAAGCCCATCTTTCCCGAGCCGGGCGCCAAGCTGACGGAGATCCCCAAGGTGCCGGGCACGGACGGGCGCAAGATGTCGAAGTCGCTCGGCAACGCCATCCTGCTCTCCGACACTCCCGAGGAGATCACGGCCAAGGTGAAGCCCATGGTGACGGATCCCGCGCGCAAGCGGCGGACCGATCCGGGCAATCCCGATATCTGCCCGGTCTTCGACCTGCACAGGATCTTCACGCCGGCGGGCCCACGCGAGGCCTGCGCCACCGGCTGCCGCACTGCCGGCATCGGCTGCCTCGACTGCAAGGCCGTGCTCCTCAAGCACTTGCTGCCGCCGCTCGGCCTTATCCGCGAGCGCCGGGAGCGCTTCGCGGCCAAGCCCCGCGAGATCGTCGACATCCTGCACGAAGGCTCGAAGAAGGCGCGAGCCTTCGCGCAGACGACCATGGCGGAGGTACGATCCATCGTGAACCTAGAGCCATGACCGGATCCGCCCTCACTCCCGACACCGACGCGCCGGGCCTCACCGTCCGCGTCGAGTCCTTCGTCGGCCCGCTCGACCTCCTCCTGCATCTCTGCCGCACCAACGAGGTCGATCTCGCCAACCTGCCCATCCGCACCATCACCGAGCAGTACCTGGCGCATCTCGAGTCCGTGCAGTTCCAGGACCTCGAGGCCGCCGGCGCCTTCATGGTGATGGCCGCCACGCTGATCTATCTCAAGTCCAAGCTCCTGCTGCCCGTCGATCCCGACGCGCCGCCCGAGGCGCTCGACGAGGAAGGGGAGCTCCTTCGCCAGGAGCTGGCGGAGCGGCTGCGCGAGTACGCGCGCGTCAAGGCCCTCGGCGCGTGGCTCGGCGAGCGCGAGGCGGAGCAGGCCCTCATCTACGGGCGCACCGTGGCCGAGCTGCCGCCGCCCGAGGACGTGCCCCTCGAGGACCTGTCCGTGCATCTCCTCGCGCGCGCCATGACCCGGCTCATCGAGGAGCAGAAGCGCCAGGCGCCGCGCGAGGTGGAGCCCAACCCGCTGTCCGTGCTCGAGCGCATGGGCGAGATCCTCGAGCTCCTGCGGCACACCTGGTCCCTCCTCTTCTCCTCCGTGGCGGGCGTCGAGCGCGTGCGCACGGAGTGGGTCGTCACCCTGCTCGCCCTGCTCGAGCTGGTCCGCCTGGGCCAGGCCCGAGTGCACCAGACGGAGATCTTCGGCGAGATCGTCATCGAGTCCGGTCCCGGCCCCACCACCGACCCCGCGCTGCCGGCTTTGCCGGACAACGGCGCGGCTTCTGGAGACATCGCCTATGCCTGAGCCCATCGACGTCGTCGAAGCCCTGCTCTTCGCCTCCGAGACTCCCGTCGAGGCCGATCGCATCCAGGAAGTGCTCGACCTGGGCTCGGCGCGCGAGGCCCGCGAGCTCGTGCAGGAGCTCGCGGCGCGGCTCGACGGGCAGGGGCGGGCGCTCCAGATCATCGAGGTGGGCGGCGGCTACCGCCTGGTCACCCGACCCGACGTCGCGCCCTGGCTCGTCAAGCTCGCGCGGAGCCGCACGCGCTCCCGGCTCTCGCGCTCGGCGCTCGAGACGCTGGCCATCGTGGCGTATCGGCAGCCGGTGTCGCGGCCCGACATCGACGCCGTGCGCGGCGTGAACTCGGAGGCCGTCCTCGACAATCTCCTCGACCGGCGGATGCTCCGCATCGCAGGGCGCAAGGACTCGCCCGGTCGCCCCTTCCTCTACGAGACGACGCGCGACTTCCTCGTGGCCTTTGGCCTGCGCGACCTCGCCGACCTGCCCAAAGTCGAGGGCGAGCTCGTGATTCCCGATGCGTCGGCCGACGCGGTGAGCGCCGTCGCCACTGCGGATGCGCCGGAGGCCGCTCCCGCCACCGATTCGCCGGAGCTGGATCCCGGCCCGGGCGGCCCTGAGCTCGCATCGCGGAGCTGAAGCGCTCCTCTGGCACCGATTCGCGTCAGCAAGATCCTCGCGCAGGCCGGTCTGAGCTCGCGCCGTGGCGCGGAAGCGCTCCTCGCCGCCGGTCGTGTGACCGTCAACGGCGTGGTGCGCCTCGAGCCCGGAGCGCAGGCCGATCCCTCCATCGATCGCATCGCGCTCGACGGTCGGCCCGTCGGGCCGCGGGACGAGGCGACGTACTGGCTGCTCCACAAGCCGCGCGGCTACGTGACGAGCCTCAGCGATCCGGGGGGCCGACCCGTGGTGGTGGATCTCCTGCCGGCGGGCGCTCCGCGGCTCTTCCCCGTGGGGCGGCTCGACTACGACGTCGAGGGCGTGCTGCTTCTCACCAACGACGGCGATCTCGCCCACCGCCTGCTGCATCCGCGGTACGAGATCCCGCGCGTCTACGAGGCGGAGGTCGAGCGTCGCGTCGCCGCCTCCGATCTGCCTCGCTGGCGGCACGGCGTGATGCTGCCCGACGGCCCGGCCGTTCCCGCGGCGGTACGGCTCCAGAGACCGGGCTCGCGCACGAGCTGGATCGAGCTCACGTTCAGCGAGGGACGCTACCACGAGGTGAAGCGCTACTGCGCCGCGCTCGGCCATCCCGTGGTGCGGCTCCGCCGCACGCAGTTCGGCCCGCTCCGGCTGGGCGCCCTCCCCGTCGGGCGGGCGCGGCCGCTCACCGCGCGCGAGCGAGCGGCCCTGGAGAACTTGCGCCGTCCTGGGGGTTCGCCTATACTTGGCCGGATTCGCCGATAGATAGGCCTCAGGAGCTTCTATGGACCTGGACGACTGGCGCTCCAGGATCAACGACCTCGACGAACAGATCCTCAACCTCCTCAACCAGCGCGGACACGCCGCCCTTCAGATCGGCGAGCTCAAGCGGAAACTGGACGCGCCGTACTTTGTCCCGGAGCGCGAGGCCCAGGTTCTCGGCCGCCTGCTCGGGCTGAACCGCGGTCCGCTCGGGCCGGACGCCGTGCGCGCCGTGTGGCGGGAAATTCTTTCCGCCTCGCTCGCGCTCGAGAACCCGCTGCCCGTCGGGTATCTCGGCCCCGCCGGCACCTTCACCCACATGGCCGCGATGCGCCGCTTCGGCACCTCCGCTGACCTCATCCCGCTCAAGACCATCGCGGATGTGTTCGAGGAGGTCGAGCGGACGCGCGCGGACTACGGCGTGGTGCCCGTGGAGAACTCCACGGAGGGGCCGGTCAACATCACCCTCGACCGTCTCATCGACTCGGAGACGGTGATCACGGGCGAGCTCACGCTCGAGATCAGCCAGCATCTCCTCTCGCGAGCCGGCGATCTCGCCGAGGTCAAGGTCGTCTGCTCGCATCCGCAGGGCCTCGCCCAGTGCCGGCAGTGGCTCCTCGCGCACCTCCCCGAGGCCCGCCTCGAGGAGATGTCGTCCACCACGGCGGCGGCCGAGCGCGCCAAGGACGACCCGTCGGTGGCGGCGGTGGCCTCCGAGCTCGCGGCGCGCACCTACGACGTGCCCATGCTGCGCAAGCGCATCGAGGACAACCAGTACAACACCACCCGCTTCCTCGTGATCGGCCGCCGTCCCGTGGGCCCCACGGGGAGGGACAAGACCTCCATCCTCTTCTCCATGAAGAACGAGCCTGGCGTGCTCTACTCGATCCTCCAGCCCTTCGCGGAGCGCCGGCTCAACCTCACGAAGATCGAATCGCGACCGACCAAGCGGCGCCCCTGGGAGTACGTGAACTTCGTGGACTTCGAGGGCCACCGCGATACCGACGACGTTCGCGCCGTTCTCGCCGAGGTCGAGGAGCGCTGCCAGTTCCTCAAGATCCTCGGATCCTACCCGGCGGCTTAAGGAGCCTTTCATGACCGTGTCCTGGGAGTCCATCGCCAACGAGCACATCCTCGGGATCGCGCCGTACGAGCCCGGGAAGCCCATCGAAGAGCTGGAGCGCGAGTTCGGCCTCACCGACGTCATCAAGCTCGCCTCCAACGAAAATCCCCTCCCGCCCTCGGAGCGGGTCTTGAAGGCCATCGCCGAGGCCCTGGGCCATCTCAACCGCTATCCCGACGGCAGCTCGCACTACCTGCGCGTCGCGCTGGCGCGCCGGCACGGCCTCACGCCCGAGCACATCGTCATGGGCAACGGCTCCAACGAGCTGATCGAACTGCTCGTGCGGGGCTTCCTGCGGCCGGGGGAAGAGGCGGTCATCCCGCATCCGTCCTTCGTCGTGTATCCGATGATCGTGCAGGCCGTGGGCGGCATCCGCGTGGTCGTCACGCTCAAGGATCATCGCCTCGACCTCGAGGGCATGGCGCGCGCCATCACGCCCATGACGAAGATCGTCTTCATCGCCAACCCGAACAACCCCACGGCGACCCTGGTGACGGCGGAGGAGGTCGCCGCCTTCATGGCGCGCGTGCCCGACAAGGTCATCGTGGTGTTCGACGAGGCCTACTTCGAGTTCGCCCAGGGTCCCGACTTCCCCGACACGCTCCAGTACATGCGCCAGGGCCGGAAGGTCGCCGTCCTGCGGACGTTCTCCAAGGCGGCCAGCCTGGCCGGCCTCCGCGTGGGCTACGCCATGGCCGACCCGGACTGCGTGTCGCTCCTCAACCGCATCCGGGCGCCCTTCAACGTGAACTCGCTGGCGCAGGTCGCGGCGCTGGCCGCGCTCGAGGACGACTCGCACATCCTCGAGTGTCTGCGCATGAACGAGGCGGGCCGGCACTTCCTCTGCGACGAGTTCACGGCGATGGGCGTCAAGTACGTCCCGTCGCGCGCCAACTTCATCCTCGTCGACGTGGGACGCAGCGGCAGCGACATCTTCCAGCGTCTGCTCAAGGAGGGCGTGATCGTGCGGCCCATGTCGAGCTTCGGCATGGAGACCACGCTGCGCGTGACCATCGGCACCCCCGAGGAGAATCGCCGGCTCATCAAGGCGCTCAAGAAGGTGCTCCCGGAGGGCAAGGCCGGGTGATCCGTCGGCTCAGCGTCGTTGGGCTCGGGCTTCTGGGCGGCTCCGTTGCGAAGGCGGCGCGGGCGGGCAGGCTGGCGCAGGAGATCGTGGGGGTGGGGCGCAGCGCGACGAGCCTCGAGCCCGCCCTGCGGCAGGGAGCGGTAGACCGGATCACCACCAGCCTCGACGAAGGGCTGGCGGGCGCCGACATGGTCGTGCTGGCGACGCCGGTCGCCACGCTCGAGCGTCAGCTGCCGGAAGTCTGGCGGGCGGCCGAGGCGCAGGCGCTCATCACCGACGTGGGCAGCACCAAGTCCGGCATCGTGCGGGCGGCCGAGGCGCTGGCCGGGCGGCGGCCGCTCGAGTTCGTGGGCAGCCATCCCATGGCAGGCTCCAACCTCGCGGGGTTCGCAGTGTCTCGCGTCGATCTGTTCCAGGGCGCCACGATCATCCTGACGCCGACCGACCGGACGTCGCCGGACGCGATCAAGCGCGTGACCGGATTCTGGGAGACGCTCGGCGGGCGGGTCACGGTCATGGACCCGGCGACGCACGACCGGGCGGTGGCGGCGATCAGCCACCTGCCGCACTTCGTCGTCGACGCGCTCGTCGCCGCCGTCGTGGACATGGATCCGCGATTTCTGGACGTGGCCGCGCGGGGCTTCAAGGATACGACGCGCATCGCCGCCTCCGATCCGGTCGTGTGGCGCGAGATCTTCCAGCAGAACCGGGCGGCCCTGGGGGAAGCCCTCGGCGTCTTCCGCCGCGCGCTCGCGAGCCTCGAGCGCGTGCTCGACTCGAACGACAACGCCGCCATCGAGACCGCGCTGGAGCGCATACGCAGGACGAGGGCCGATCTCGGATGACCGGTCGCGGCGCCAGCGTGCGGAGGCGCGACCGGTGACCTGCCGCCGCGAGCCCGTGGTCACCATCGACGGCCCGGCCGGGGCGGGGAAGTCCACCGTGGCGCGGGAGGTCGCGCGCCGGCTGGGCTTCACGCTCGTCGACACGGGCGCGCTCTATCGCGCCGTGGCCTGGGCCGTCGCTCGCGCCGGCATCGCGGCGACCGACGAGCCGGCCATCGCCGCGCTCCTCGCCAGGACGCGCGTCGAGCTCGCGCAGGGACGGGTGCTGGTCGACGGGCGGGACGTGACGGGTGAGATCCGGACACCGGAGATCTCCATGCTCACGTCGCGGCTCACGGCCCTGCCGTCCGTGCGCGAGAAGATGACGCCGGTCCAGCGACGGCTCGCCGCGGCGGGCGGGGTCGTGCTCGAGGGCCGGGATACGGGGAGCGTGGTCTGTCCCGACGCCGAGGTGAAGATCTACCTCGATGCGGAGCTCGCCGAGCGGGCGCGGCGGCGGCAGGCCGAGCTGGCGAGCCGCGGGCTGCCGGCGAGCCAGGGGGAGGTCCAGGCGGACATGGCGCAGCGGGACCGTCAGGACATGGAGCGAGAGCTGGCCCCGCTCCGCAAGCCCGATGGCGCGATCACCGTGGACTCCACAGGGGTGCCGCCTGAAGCGGTGGTCCAGAGCATTCTCGACGCGGTGGAGCAGGCGCGGTGCTGTACGCGATCCTGAAGGTGCCCGCCGTGGCCCTCATGCGCTGGTGGTTCGGCCTCCGGGTGACGGGGGCCGAGCACGTGCCGCCGGAGGGCCCGACGCTGATCGTCTCGAATCACCAGAGCGTGCTCGACCCGCCGATCATCGGCGGCGCGGCCCCGCGGCAGATCTACTTCATGGCCAAGGCCGAGCTCTTTCGCATCCCGCTCTTCGGCCGGCTCATCAAGGCGCTCAACGCCCGGCCGGTCCGGCGGGAGGGATCGGATCCGCGCGCCCTCAAGGAGGCCGCGCGCCTGCTCGACGAGGGCAAGGCTCTCCTCGTGTTCCCCGAGGGCACGCGCAGCCTCGACGGCAGCCTCGCCGAGGCCAAGCCGGGCGTCGGGATGCTGGCCGTCATGAGCGGGGCGCCCGTGGTCCCCGCCTACGTCTCGGGGACCCTCGAGGCCCTGCCCAAGGGGGCGGCCAGGCCTCGGCGCAGTCAGGTGAGCGTACGATTCGGACCCGCGTTACACTTCAAGGTCCTGAGCGGGGAGGGGCGCAAGGACCGCTATCGGGAAGCCGCGCACGAGATGATGCGCGCAATCGCGTATCTGAAGGAGCAGCAGGAAGAGCAGCACCGCTAGGGGCGACTCGCAGCTCACGCTCCCGGCGACATCCATCAAGGAGGAAGCACCAGGTTATGGAATCGGACAACCGGAAGGCGAAGATCCTCGCAGGGGCACAGAGGGAGGTGGCTGACGCCCCCGAGGAAAGCATGGAGGATTGGTTCAACCGCGGCGTGGGCGACATCGAGGAAGGGGAGGTCGTCCGCGGCACGGTGGTCGAGGTCCGCGACAGCGAAGTGCTGGTGGACATCGGCTACAAGAGCGAGGGAACCATCGCCATCGAGGAATTCCGCCATGCCGGCAGCCTCCCGAAGGTCGGCGACGAGATCGAGGTGTATCTCGAGTCCAAGGAGGACAGCGAGGGGCTGATCGTCCTCAGCAAGGACAAGGCCGACAAGATCAAGGTGTGGGACGCGATCTCGAAGTCCCACGACAGTGGCACGCCGGTCGAGGGCAAGGTCGTCGAGGTGGTCAAGGGCGGGCTGTCCGTGGACGTGGGCGTGCGCGCCTTCCTCCCGGGCTCGCAGGTCGACCTCCGACCCGTGAAGAACCTGGCCTCCATGCTGGGCCAGGTCATCCGCGCCAAGGTCATCAAGCTCAACCGCCGCCGCGGCAACGTGGTGCTGTCCCGCCGCGCCGTCCTCGAGGAGGAACGCGAGGAGAAGCGCAAGCATACGCTCTCCGTGCTCTCCGAGGGCATGGTGCTGACGGGCGCCGTGAAGAACATCACGGACTACGGCGCCTTCATCGACCTGGGCGGCATCGACGGGCTCCTGCACGTGACGGACATGTCCTGGGGGCGGGTGGGCCATCCCTCGGAGATCTTCCAGATCGGCGACCAGGTCGAGGTGGTCGTGCTGCACTTCGACCGCGAGACCGGCCGCGTCTCCCTGGGCTACAAGCAGAAGTCATCGGATCCGTGGGCCGTGGTGGACGAGCGCTATCCCGTCGGCGCCAAGGTGCAGGGCCGCGTGGTGAGCCTGACCAACTACGGCGCGTTCGTGGAGCTCGAGCCCGGCGTGGAAGGCCTCGTCCACGTGTCCGAGATGTCGTGGACGCGGCGCGTGCGCCATCCCTCGAAGCTGGTGAACGTGGGCGACACGGTCGACGTGATGGTGCTCGACGTGAACAAGGCCACCAAGCGGATCTCCCTCGGCATGAAGCAGGTCGAGACGGACCCGTGGGCCACCATCGACGAGCGCTACAAGCCCGGCGAGCGCATCGAAGGCAAGGTCCGGAACCTGACCGATTTCGGCGCCTTCATCGAGCTCGAGCCCGGGGTGGACGGGCTGCTCCACATCTCCGACATGTCCTGGACGCGGAACATCGGGCATCCCTCGGAGATCCTCAAGAAGGGGCAGTCGATCGAGACGCAGGTGCTGAACGTGGACCGCGACAACAAGCGGATCTCGCTCGGGCTCAAGCAGATCCAGCCCGATCCGTGGGAGTCCGTGGCGCAGCGGTACCCCATGGGCTCGCGGGTCACGGGCAAGGTCGTGCGCCTCACCGACTTCGGCGCCTTCGTGGAGCTCGAGGCCGGCGTCGACGGCCTCCTGCACGTGTCGCAGATGTCGAACCGGCCCATCGCCTCGCCCGCCGATCTCGTCAACGTGGGCGACGAGCTCACGCTGATGGTGATCCGCGTGGATCCCAACGAGCGCCGCATCGGGCTCTCCCTCAAGGATCTGGCGGCTGCCATCATGGAAGAGCCGCAGGCCGAGGGCCGCGGGCGCGGCAAGGGGCGGAAGCGCCGCGGGGGCGATGACTTCGACGACGACGAGGAGTAGCCGCTCCGGCATGCGGGAGAAGCCGTGACGTCGCGCGGCCGCGTCGCCCTCGTCGCCCTCGGCGTGGCAGTCGGGATCGTCGTGCTGTTCGTCGGCACCGTGTGGGTGCTGATGGGCCTGCTCGGCGACGACGGGCTGCCCACGGGGGGCGCGCGGGTGGCCGTGGTCGAGATCGAGGGGATCATCGTCGACGGCGCCGCCGCCGTGCGCGAGCTGCGCGAGCACGAGGAGAATCCCGCCGTCAAGGCGGTCATCCTGAGAATCAACAGCCCGGGCGGCGTGGTGGCGCCCACCCAGGAAATCTTCGGCGCGATCCAGCGCGTCCGCAAAGCCGGCAAGCCCGTGATCGCCTCGCTGGGCGCCGTGGCGGCTTCCGGCGGCTACTACGTGGCGGCCGCGTGCGATCGCATCTACGCCAACCCGGGCACCCTCACGGGGTCCATCGGCGTGGTGATGCAGATGGCCAACATCGAGGGGCTGCTCAAGAAGGTGGGCGTGGACTACGTGGTGGTGAAGGCCGGCACCTACAAGGACGTCGGCAACTTCGCGCGGGCCATGACCCCGGAGGAGCGCAAGATCCTCCAGGCCCTGCTCGACGATGTCTACAGCCAGTTCGTGGACGCCGTGGCCGAGGGGCGCGGTCTCGATCGCAAGGAGGTCCTGGCTTTCGCCGACGGGCGCATCTACTCGGGCCAGCAGGCCCAGGCGCTCAAGATGGTGGACGACCTGGGTGGGTTCGAGGATGCCGTGGAGGCGGCGGGCAAGCTCGCCAACATCAGCGGACGCCCCAAGCTCCTCTTCCCGAGACGGCGGTTTTCCCTCCGGGACCTCCTCGAAAGCCGCCTGGGGTTGCCGGGAACCAGCGCGCTCCTGCCCATGCTGCCTGGCATCCGGACCCCCCTCTACCTGATGCAGTAGCCGTAAACCCTTGCCCTGCTTGACAATCTTTCGATCCTCGTGCTAGGGTCCTGGGGTGGCGTAGGGACAGGTCAAGCGTCAGGAACCAGACGGTACGTGGCGGAGGGAGCATGACCAAAGCGGATCTCATCGAAGAAGTCTCCAAGCTGTCGAGCCTGACGAAGAAGGAGACGGAGCTGATCGTCAACACCGTCTTCGACAACATCACGGACGCGCTCGCCAAGGGAGACAAGGTGGAATTGCGCGGGTTCGGCAGCTTTCGCATCCGCCACCGCAACTCCCGGAAGGGCCGCAACCCCAAGACCGGCGACAGCGTCAGCGTGCCCGAGAAGCGCGTGCCGTTCTTCAAGGTCGGGAAGCGCCTCCGCGAGCTCGTCAACACCTAGAGGTCGCTCCGTAGCCGCGTGGACCGACTCTGGGCGCCGTGGCGGATGGCGTACGTAGCGTCCGCCGGGGAAGCCGCGCCCGCCAGCCACGCCGGCTGCATCTTCTGTGACGCCATCGCGGGGGGCGACGATCGGCGCACGCTGGTTCTCCTCCGCTCGCCCCTGGCCTTCCTGATCCTCAACAAGTACCCCTACGCCTCGGGCCACGTCATGGCCGCCCTCAGCCGCCACGTGGGATCGCTCGAGGAGGCGACCGCCGAAGAGCTCGCCCAGGTCATGCAGCTCGTCCAGGTCGCCGCGCGGGCCCTGGGGCGGGCCTACCATCCCGACGGCTTCAACGTCGGGCTCAATCAGGGGCGGCTAGCGGGCGCCGGCGTGCCGGGGCATCTGCACATGCACGTCGTGCCGCGCTGGGGCGGCGACAGCAACTTCATGGCCGTGGTGGGCGAGACGCGGGTCCTCCCCGAGAGCCTCGACACCACGTACGATCGCCTCCTCTCGGCGCTCGGATCGTGAGGGGCGACTCGCCCGAGCTCCCGATGTCCGTCGAGCGGCAGGCGCCGCCCCCTGCGCTGGCTGCTCCTGCGCTGTCTCCAATGATGCAGCAGTACCAGGAGCTCAAGAAGCGCTATCCCGACTACCTTCTGCTCTTCCGCCTGGGCGACTTCTACGAGCTCTTCTTCGAGGACGCGCACGAGGGCGCGGCGCTGCTGCAGATCACGCTCACGTCGCGGCAGAAGGGCGAGGGCGCCATCCCCATGGCCGGCATCCCGCACCACGCGGCCGATGGCTACATCGCCCGCCTCATCCGCGCGGGCCGGAAGGTCGCCATCTGCGAGCAGATGGAAGCGCCGGCCAAGGGCAAGAAGCTGGTCCGCCGCGAGGTGGTACGCGTGATCACGCCGGGCACGCTCACCGACACGCAGTACCTCGACGGCGCCGCGAACAATTTCCTCCTCGCCGTGCATCGCGCCGGCGGCGGCGCGGGCCGTGCCCTCGGCGTCGCGCTGGTGGATGTGTCCACGGGCGAGTTCTGGATAGGCGAGGCCCCCGACGACGGCGCGGCGCTCCTCGAGGCGGCGCTCCTGCGCCAGCCCGCGGAGACCCTGGTGGCGCGCGAGACCGAGCCGGCCCTCACCGCGCGGCTCACCGCGCTCGGCCTGCCGGTCACCAGCGGAGAGCCGTCCTGGTTCACCCTCCGCGGCGCGCGCGAGCGGCTGGCCGCGCACTTCCGCGCGCCGTCACCGGAGAGCCTGGGCCTCGAGGGCATGTCCGCGGGCATCCAGGCGGCGGGCGCGGCGCTGGCCTACGTGCAGGAGACACAGGGGGAGTCGCTGGGCCACATCACGCGGCTTCAGCTGCTCGCCCCCGGGGACGCGCTCATGCTCGACCCCACCGCGGTGGCGACGCTCGAGCTCTTCGAACGCGCCCAGGACCGGAGCGCGCGGGGATCCATGCTCGCGGTGCTGGACCGGACCGTCACCCCCATGGGCGCCCGCACGCTCCGCCAGTGGCTCCTCCGTCCCCTCGTCGACGTCGAGGGCATCACGCGCCGCCAGGATGCGGTGGCGGCCCTCGTCGCCGAGCCCGCGCGCCGGGCCGCCCTCCGGCAGGAGCTTCGAGGGATCGGCGACCTCGAGCGCCTCTCAAGCCGCGCCGCCCTCGGCGTGGCGCACGCACGCGATCTCACGGGGCTCCGCGGGTTCCTCGGCCGCCTGACCGCGCTCCGGGGCGCGCTGACGGGGGTGACGGGGGCGCCGCTCCTCGCGGCGCTCAGCGATGACGTCACATCGCTGCCGGCGCTCCACAAGCTCCTGGAGGATGCGCTCGAAGACGAGCCGCCCCTGACGCTCCGGGAAGGCGGGCTGATCCGCGAGACGTGGAGCGCCGAGCTGGGCGAGATCAGGCGCGGCGCGCGCGAGGCCCGCGCGTGGATCGCGTCGCTCGAGGGCCGGGAGCGGGAGCGCACGGGCATTCCCACGCTCCGCGTGCGCTTCAACCGCGTGTTCGGCTACGGCATCGAGGTGAGCCACGCGCACACGGCGAAGGTGCCCGCCGAGTACATCCGGCGCCAGACGCTCGTGGGCGCCGAGCGCTACGTCACCACCGAGCTCAAGGAGTACGAGAGCCGCGTCCTCGGCGCCGAGGAGCGCATGGCGCGCCTCGAGCTCGAGCTGTTCGGGGAGATCCGCGCCGCCGTGGCCGCCGAGGCGCCCGCGCTCGGCCGCACGGCCCGTGCCGTGGGCTCCCTCGATGCGCTCGCATCGCTCGCCGACCTCGCGCACGACCGCGGACACGTGCGCCCCGCCATCGACCGGGACCGCATCCTCGACATCGCGGACGGCCGCCACCCCGTGCTCGAGGCCGTCGGCGAAGGCCCCTTCACGCCCAACGATCTCCACCTCGATCCGGACGCGGGGCAGGTGATCATCCTGACCGGGCCCAACATGAGCGGCAAGAGCGTCTACATGCGCCAGGCCGCGCTGCTCGTGATCCTGGCCCAGATGGGCGCGTTCGTCCCCGCGCGCGCCGCGCGCATCGGCATCGTCGACCGGATCCTCACCCGCGTGGGCGCGCAGGACAACCTCGCCCGCGGCCAGAGCACCTTCCTCGTGGAGATGGTGGAGACGGCAAGCATCCTCCACCACGCCACGGCCCGCAGCCTCATCCTCCTCGACGAGGTCGGACGTGGCACCTCCACCTTCGACGGCCTCGCCATCGCATGGGCGGTGACCGAGGAGCTCCACGAGCGGGGCAAGGGCGCCAAGGTCCTCTTCGCCACGCACTACCACGAGCTGACCGCGCTCGCCGAGACGCTCTCCCGGGTGCGCAACTTCCACGTGGCGGTGAAGGAGTGGAACGACGAGATCATCTTCCTGCACAAGGTGCGGCCGGGCGGGACCGATCGCTCCTACGGCATCCAGGTGGCGCGGCTCGCCGGGCTGCCGCCGGCCGTGATCGCGCGCGCGCGCCAGATCCTGGCGGAGCTCGAGAGCCTGCCGCCCGCCACCACCACGGGGGCGGGGGAGCCGGCCGGATCGCCGCCGGCCCACGCGCAGCTCGGCCTCTTTCCCCACGCCTCGGACCCGCTGCTCAAGGAGCTGGCCGCGCTCGATGTCTCGGCCCTCACGCCGCTCCAGGCGCTCAATCTGCTCGCGGACTGGCAGCAGCGCCTCAAGGCCGCGCCGTGAAGCCCATCCGGCTCCTGCCCGAGCTCCTGATCAACAAGATCGCCGCCGGCGAGGTGGTGGAGCGTCCGGCGTCCGTGGTCAAGGAGCTGGTGGAAAACGCCATCGACGCGGACGCCACGGCCATCGCGATCGATCTCAAGGACGCGGGCCGCCAGCTCATCCGCGTCACGGACGACGGCGTGGGCATGACCGCTGACGATCTCGATCTGGCGCTCCTGCGCCACGCGACCTCGAAGATCGCCGACGAGCCCGATCTCGACGCCATCGGCACGCTCGGCTTCCGTGGCGAGGCGCTCCCGGCCATCTGCGCCGTGAGTCGCTTCGAGATCCGCTCGTGCCCCCGCGGGAGCGCCAGCGGCACGCTGCTCCGCGGAGCGGGCGGTGCCATTGACGCCCGCCTCGCCGTGGCCGCGTCACCGGGCACCATCGTGGAGACGCAGGACCTCTTCTTCAACACGCCGGCGCGGCTCAAGTTCCTCCGGAGCGCCCCCGCCGAGCTCGCATTCACCCTGCGCCTGCTCCAGGGCATCGCGCTGTCGCGCCCGGCCTTGCAGCTTCGCGTGCTCCATCACGGCAAGCCCGTCCTGACCGCGCCCACGGCCGCCTCCCTGCGCGACCGCGTGGGCTCGCTCCTGGGCTTCGAGACCTCGCAGGCGATGCTGGATGTAGACCACGCGCAGGGCGTCGTGCGGATCACGGGTGTCCTGGCGCCGCCCCAGCGGGCCCGCGGCAATCGCGACGAGATCACCCTCATCGTCAATGGCCGGCCGGTCCGGGACTCGGCGCTGACCCAGGCCGTGATCGAGGGCTATCGCCCCACGCTGGCCCGGCACCAGTTCCCGGTGGCCGTGCTCCACATCGACGTGCCCTTGCCCGAGGTGGACGTGAACGTGCACCCGACCAAGGCGTGGGTGCGCTTCCGCTCGCCGCGCCTCGTGCAGGAAGCGGTGTTCCGCGCCGTGCAGGACGGGCTGCGCTCGCAGCGCGTCGTGCAGCCGCAGCAAGGCCTCTCCGGCGCGGAGGAGCGGAGACCCCGACTGACTGAGCCGGCGGCGCCGGCCACAGGCGGGTCCGCCGAGGACCAAGCCTCGCTCTTCCGCGAGGAGCTGGCCCCCTTCGG
>Ga0335085_10009201_pt1 | contig 14931 bp, 14 predicted proteins | sample Lox_Sample_45_FD_206712 | JGI IMG/M metagenome (GOLD analysis project Ga0335085, IMG submission 206712) | Soil microbial communities from Loxahatchee National Wildlife Refuge, Florida, United States - Lox_Sample_4.5 | ecosystem: Environmental > Terrestrial > Soil > Wetlands | place: USA... | reverse complement strand
CGGCGGCTCGCGATTGTATTCCGGCCATCTCGCCGGGCGAAGGGTTCGCACTTTCTCTCGAACTTTGCCATGACCGAAAACCGGGTCTCCTACACCATGGATTCGACGCTGGAGACTGTCGACAGCGCCGAGCAGGCCGCCAACCGTATGGCGGTGGAGGCGGGTTTTGATGACGAGGAGGTCATGCGGATCTCGATGGCGGTGCGGGAAGCGGCGGTCAACGCCGTGCTCCACGGCAACGCCTACGATCCCGGCAAGAAAGTGAAGGTGGATTTTGAGCGGACCAGCCAGGACCTGGTCATTACCATCCGCGACCAGGGCAAGGGGCTGGACCCCAGCAAAATTCCCGATCCCCTGGCTCCCGAGAATCTGCTGAAAACCTCGGGCCGGGGCATTTTTCTGATCCGCTCGTTCATGGATGAGGTTGAGATCACCCCATCCAACACGGGCACCGAAATTAAATTGATCAAACACGTCCACGGATCAGCCGCGGGCACCAAGGAGGCTTCCCAGTGAGCATGAAGACCAGTACACGTCAGGTCGATGGTGTAACCATTGTGGATTGCAGCGGCCGGATTACTCTCGGCGAAGGCAGCGTAATCTTGCGCGACACCGTTCGTGACCTGCTCTCCAAGGGGCAGAAGAAAATCCTGCTCAACCTCGGAGATGTCAACTACATCGATAGCTCAGGCATTGGCGAACTGGTGAGCGCGTTTACCACTGTCCGCAACCAGGGCGGGGAATTGAAGCTTTTGAACCTGACCAAGAAAGTGCACGACCTGCTGCAGATCACCAAGCTCTACACCGTCTTCGACGTCAAGGATGACGAAGCGGCGGCGGTCAAAGCTTTCGGAAAGTAGTCCCCGCGAATCGCGATTTCGAGTCGCCGGGCCGGACTCTGTCTCCGGCCCGTAGTCGTTCTACGGGCGATTAGTCGCGCCGCCAAATCTCCAGCCCCGGGGCGCCCAGACTCAGCATCGCCAGAGATGGTCCAGCGCCACCAGCGGAGCTTCCCCTTACCGACGGACCTTTGTCTCCTGCCAGGATCGCTTTGTTCGGAATGGTCTCGTAGGCGTAGCCGGTCAGCGTTGCTTTGACCACGTCGAAAGTGGTCGAGACGGTCATGCGCGCCCAGCCATAATGCACTTGACCATTGAGGGTGAACTTGAAGCCAAGGAAGCGGTTGGTTGCGCTCTTCCAGGGGCCGATGGGATCTTTGCAACATCCTCCGCCGGCGGTGACCATGCGGGCCAAGCGGTGCGTAACTCCGACAAAGCCTTTAGGGGAGCTTTGCCCGATGGGCCAATTAATCGGTGCATCCCATGCACTCGGAGAATTTCCATTCTTGATTCCAATGACCGAGGCTGTCGTCGCTCCTTTGCCTCCCCCGATCTTAAGAATGTTGGCGTAAGTGCTGGATGAGTAGGGGCCGAGATAATTGTGAATGGCAAACTCGGGTAGACCGTCGCCGTTGAAATCGATGGGATAGACGCCCTCGGTCAGGGAAATGTTAACCGGAGTAAAGACGATCTCGGCGCTCGCCGGCTTCGCCATTGCAGCGGCGCCGGCGGCCGCCAGGGTATAAGCGACAAAACGCTTGTCCAGCTTCTTGCCTGCGCCATTGCACGCACGAACGTTGGCACGCTTCATGTCCCGCCCCCGCACCCGAATCGCCGGAATGGTACTCCCCATGGCCCGTGGTTTCAACCAGGACAAAAGTCTCTTACGGGTTGCAGCCCTGTCACACGCGGAGCAGCCAGCCATCACAGGAAAACTCGAGTAACCTGGGCAACACTCAGGCATGGCCCAGAGTTGGATCTGTCTTTTCTTACTGATGTCGGCGCCCGGTGTCGCACAGTGCATTCCCTTTGAGCAAGCGTCCCAGCATGTTGGGGAGACTCGCTGCGTGCAGGGGAAAGTCCTGCACGTTGAGACGGGGGCTGCCGGAACGACCTATCTCGATTTCTGCCAGGATTACAAAACCTGTACCTTCACCGTCGTGGTATTTGCCAGGAGCTTGCGGGATATCGGGGATGTACGCCAACTGGAGGGCAAAGATATTGAGATTCACGGCCTGATCAAAACCTACGATGGCCGGGCAGAGATCATCCTGCAGCGCTACAAGCAGTTGAGCGGAGAAGCTGCCCGCATTCCACCCCTGCCCAAGGAGTACGACGTCGAAAAGAAAGGGCACTTCAACGCCGGCACTCTGAACCACCCCACCAGCCGGAAAAGCTCGAAAAAGCGGCAGACCGCTCCCGTCCCCACCGACATGCCGGTCGATCCCTCCGCGGTCGAAGATTAATTCTGCGGAAGTGCGCGTGCCTGCCAACCAATGCCGATTGCGCGCCATTGGCTTCTGATCCTGCGCATTTGGCGGCTATCGGTTGCAAATCGTTGCGCAGTACGAGAACATAACGGTTTGCATACATCCCAAGAAACTCATAAGGAAGCAGCCTAAATCCAATGGCCAAGCGGCAAAGTGTGAAATCCGAGAACAAACCTCAAGCTGACAACGAACTGCAAAAACCCAAAGGCAAGTTAGGCGTCATGATTCCCGGCATGGGCGCGGTGGCGACCACGTTTGTAGCCGGCGTTGAAGCGGTGCGCAAAGGGCTTGCGAAGCCGATTGGATCGCTGACCCAGATGGGCACGATTCGCCTGGGCAAACGCACCGACGGCCGCTCGCCGCGGATTAAGGAGTTTGTCCCCCTTGCCGGGTTGAACGATCTGGTGTTTACCGGCTGGGACATCTTTGAAGATGATATGTACACCGCCGCCCGCAAGGCCGGGGTTCTCGAGAGGGATCTGCTGGATCAGGTGAAGCCCTTCCTCAGCACCATCAAACCGCAAAAGGCGGTCTTCGATCACAACTACGTGAAGAAAATTGACGGACCGAACGTGAAAAAAGGCAAGAGCAAGATGGATCTTGCCGAACAAGTGCGCGACGACATTCGCCGCTTCCGGAAGAGTTCGGGCGCCAGCCGTCTGATCACCATGTGGTGCGGATCGACCGAGTCCTATATTGAACCCACCGCCGCCCATCAATCCCTGAAGGCGTTTGAGAAAGCTCTGCGCGAGAACGACGAAATGATCGCGCCGTCGATGATTTACGCCTATGCCTCGCTCATGGAAGGCGTACCTTTCGCCAACGGGGCACCGAATTTGACCGTCGATCTGCCGGTGATGTTGGAACTCTCACGCCAGCACGAAGCTCCGATTTGCGGCAAGGATTTCAAGACCGGCCAAACTCTGATGAAGACCGTGCTGGCGCCTGCGTTCAAGGCGCGCCTGCTCGGCCTGAACGGGTGGTATTCCACCAACATTCTCGGCAACCGCGACGGCGAGGTGCTGGACGATCCTGGGTCGTTCAAAACCAAGGAAGAATCGAAACTCGGAGTGCTCGAGCATATCCTCCAACCCAGCCTTTACCCCGAGCTTTATGGGAACATATTCCACAAGGTCCGCATCAACTATTACCCGCCACGCGGTGATAACAAAGAGGGTTGGGACAACATTGATATCTTCGGATGGCTCGGCTACCCGATGCAGATCAAGGTGGACTTCCTTTGCCGTGATTCGATCTTGGCAGCCCCCATCGTCCTTGACCTGGTGTTGTTCCTGGATCTGGCGCAGCGCACCTCGGAATTAAGGGGAATCGGCATTCAGGAGTGGTTAAGCTTCTACTTCAAGTCGCCGATGACAGCCCCGGGGCTCTATCCCGAGCATGATCTTTTCATCCAGATGATGAAGCTAAAAAACACTCTGCGGCACCTGAAGGGCGAGGAACTGATCACGCACCTTGGCCTGGAATATTACGACTGAGCGGTAGGGAACAAAAGGCGGCCTTCGGGCGTACATTAAACCGAGGGAGGTTCCATGCGAACGCTGAAGATCTCTCTGATCGCCACTCTGATTGCGACGGCCCTCAGTTTTTGGGCTGGGGCCTTCGGCTTGACCCAGAAGATGTGGCCTGCGCATCCACAAGTTGCCGGCTTCCTGCTGACTTTCGTGACCTGCATTGTGGTAATGGAGGTCTGGCCTAAGGAATGGCTTGGCAGCTAGCCTCGCGAGGATTACTTCTCGCCAAAGTCGATCCATACCCGCATTTTGCCCACATCGAGCCGCATGTCGCAGGTCTTGGGAGCGATGTGGCCAAAGTAAACAGAGACCTCGCTCTCCGCCTGGGGTAACTTCCCGCTTTGCATGGGCGCGCGCACCAAATCGTCTTTCTCTTCGTAAGCCGTGTTGGCGCCGACATTCTTACTGACAATCATCGTCCAGGTTTCCTTCCCCGGAAGGAAATATAAACGGTAAGCTCCTGTGGGGATCTCCACATTGTTTAGCGTGAGCGCAGTTTCGGTGAACAGGTCCATCGGCGAATTTCCCGGCGCCCAGATCTTGTCTCTGGGAGCCTCGTCTTTGGCGACCTTGGCGGGGTTGTAACGCACGCTCATCTGTTTGTCGTCGGCAAAGGTGCAAACCGCGCTGCTGGTATTGGCGGTCACATCGGTCTGGGCCAGAAGTCGGTAAGGCAGGAGAATTCCAAACAGAACGAGTGTGCACACAATCGGCCATCGCATGGTTGCTCTCCCAATGCAAAGTGTGTACAGCGTGATAAATAGGAAAGAACGCTTGTCCCGGACGACCTCACCGGGGAGCTTCATGCCAGCTTATTCAGCTTACGATAATCATCGAACTTTTCAAGAAAGCGATCAATATCTTTCTTGCGCAGATAGTAGGGCGTCGATAAGCGCAGCTTCGACGGTTCGCCGCCGCGAATGCGGATTTTCTGCGTCTTCCACATCCAGTTTTCCAGATCCATGCGCCGGATAGGAGGAACGTTGACCGTAGCAATCGCGCAGCGCAGCTTCTCATCGGGCGAAGTCCACGATTCCGCGCCCCGCTTGGTCATCTCCGCCAGCATGTAGTTCCCCAGTTCGCGATGACGCTGCTCGATGCGGGGCATGCCGATCTGATTCGCCATCTGAATCGCCGCTCGCAAGCCCGCCAGTGACGGCACATTCGACGAGCCGATTCGCTGGAACCGCTCCGCACGAAGCTGGGGTTCATCCCAACCTTCGGTGGCGATCGTATTCCAGACACGATCAATGACTTCGTCGCGCACGTAGAGGAACCCCGAGCCCTTGGGTGCCTGCAGCCATTTGTGCGGGCTGGCGGAGTATAGATCGCAATGCAGGGCGGAAACATCGAGTTGCATCATGCCGGGCACATGAGCGCCATCGACGGCAGAGAGTATTGCTTTCGAGCGCGCCAGATCACAAAGATCCTTTGCCGGTAACACAACTCCGGTCACGGTGGTGATATGGCTGAAGAAGATGACGCGCGTGCGCGGGGTGATGGCCTGGTCGAACAGATTCAGAACCTGCTCCGTGCTTTCCACCGGTTTCGGCAGCGTCACCTTTTTTACGACGATCCCATAGCGTTTTGCCTTGAGCTGCCAGGGTTGCTCGCCGCCGGGATGTTCCTGGTCGGTCATCAGCACTTCATCGCCAGCCTTCATATCCACGCCGTTGGCGATATAGCTGTTGCCCTCGGTGGCATTGCGGACCATGGCAATTTCATCGCGGCGGCAACCAACGAAGGCAGCCAATGGGTCGCGGTATTCGTTCCAGGCGGCGTATCCCCAGATCGGATAGTCTTCCGGATCCTGTTCGTCGAGCCGCTCGCTCTGGTTGTAACAGTCGAACACCGCCTTGAGCACAGGAGCGGGACTCGATCCCACGGTGCCGTTGTTGAGATAAATCTCGTCTTCTGGAATCAGGAATTGCTTGCGCAGTTCGTCCCAATAGCCTTCTTGGTTCGGCGCGAACGCCTTCGGATCAGGGAGGATGGCGGGGGCCTTTTCGATCTGTGCAAAGAGGGAATTGCGAAATGCAACACCGGCGGCTAGGGCGGTACCCCTGGCTAGGAAAGCGCGGCGATCCAGCAATGACCACCTCCTGGACGAAACAGGCCATAGTACACCCGGGGATGTGATTCAGACCAAACAGCTTAGCCGCTGAACCCGAAACGGAACTTCGGCCGACCGCAGTCCGGCCAGTTTCCTCATCGGCTCCACGGAAAGATACGAGGGCAGGGTAACCCCAGGGAAAGAATTGGCGTCCAACTCAAAAGAGAATTCCAGGAGCGTGCGCTCAGCAGGTCTATAATCGCGTCAGAGCCCGATCGGGTGAGGGAGAGGGAGCGGTCATGAAGTTCCGAGTCGCAGCGATCGCCATCGCGCTGGTTCTTTTCACGGCGCCATTCAGTTTTTCTGCCGATAACAAATCCAGCACTTCGACGGATGGCAACAGCGCCAGCACGCCACAACCCCAGGTCGTCGAACCCGCCGACCCCGCTAAAGTGAAACACGACGGCGGCAAAGACGATGTCGACGCTATTGGAAACCGCAACGTCGGCTGCAACCGTGGCTTCGGCAACTGGTACAGCGTCGAGAAACAGATCGCCATGGGGAAGGCCTATTCCCAGCAGGTCGAGTCCAGCGCCAAGCTGGTCACCGACCCCGTGGTCAGTGAATATGTGAACCGCCTCGGCCAGAACCTGGTACGCAATTCCGACGCCCAGGTTCCTTTCACCATTAAGGTGATCGATTCCGACGAGATCAACGCGTTCGCGCTTCCCGGCGGATTTTTCTACGTAAACTCGGGGCTGATTCTGGCGGCAGACGAGGAAGCGGAACTGGCGGGCGTAATGGCGCATGAGATCGCCCACGTCGCGGCCTGCCACGCGGCGCGCGAGAATACCCGCGGCAACATCATGAACATGGCTTCCATTCCCCTCATCTTCGTGGGCGGCGGAATCGGTTATGCCGGATACGAAGCGGCCGGCCTGGCGCTGCCGATGACATTCCTGAAGTTCTCGCGCAACTTTGAGGCCGAAGCCGATTACCTCGGCCTGCAATATATGTACAAGGCGGGATACGATCCAGACGCGTTTATCAGCTTCTTCGAAAAAGTGCAGGCGCAGGAAAAGAAGAAGCCGGGCACCTTGTCGAAGGCCTTCTCGACGCATCCGCAGACCCCCGATCGCATTGAGAAGTCGCAGGAAGAGATCGCAACCATCCTGCCCGCGCGTCCGCAATATATCGTCACGACCTCGGAGTTTAACGACGTGAAGGCCCGCCTGGCGGCGATCGAAAACCGGCACAAGATTCAGGATCAGAAAGACAGCAACAAACCCAGCCTGCGGCGCGCGAACAATACCGACAAAACCAGCCAGGACGGGTCCAACTCGGGCGACGATCATCCCACGCTCAAGCGCCGTCCCGACGACAACAACAACTAGAATCCAAGGTTTTTCCAACCACCGGCAGCTGCGGCTGCCGGTTTTGTTTTGCCCTTCGCCAACCAGTTCCATTCTCCCGTTTTCCCCTAAAGGGTCTGCGGGAAGGAATCGAGGAAACCTCGGAAAATAGAAAAGCCACGAGCGTCGGACTCGTGGCTTTCGTGAATTTGCAGCTGAAATGCTTTTATGCAGCTTCTTTGGTCGCCAAGGGGGTTACCCGGCGGCCGGCAGCGCCGGCACCTTCAACAACCTTCATCTCTTTCCAGTCGTAAGGGAACTCCTTGCCGCAATCGAGACACACTACGTAAGTGCCGGTGAGGGAAGCAGCCTTCGAACGCCGCGCTCCCGCGCGCACCGTAATTGGAAAGCTGTAATGGTTGTGCCAACAACCAAAGAAAGTATCGAATATTTTCGCGATCATAACTCCTCCCACCACTGCTGGCGCCCAGCGCTTGTCCCCGAGAAACAACTGCTCCCCTGGTTAGATTCCACGCGTCCGGAAAAGGTTCGACAAGACGCGCAGGAGTTGTGGCGAGCTAGAGTGATGTGCCCGCAACTTATTGTTGATACGGATGTTGGCGGTACCGGGGGCGTTAGACTCCGGTCTGAAAAAAGAAATAAAGGGAGAAAGACTTCGGCCCGAGAGTCCTAGATGGTCTCAGGCCCGCTTTTCTTGCGCGATTGGCACTTGGAAATGATGGCCGAGCGCAGGCGGGTGCGCAGGTCGTCGGGCAGCTCGTAGAGCTGCGAATCGCGGTAGATCTCGATGGTTTTCTTGGTGGTATCACAGACCACGTAGCAGTTGTGGCACCAGGCCAGATGATCTTCCAACTCGGCCCGGGTGCGGGCGTCAATGGCGCCGTCGAGGTAATTGGTTAGCTCTTGCAGGAACTCAGAGCATTTCACTTTTTTGCATCTCCGCTCTCACGTTTCTGGAAGTAACGGCTGAGCCGCTCACGAAGCTGCAAGCGAGCCCGCAGCAGCCTCGATTTCACCGCGGGGATGCTCAAATCCAGAGCATCCGCCGTTTCTTCGGTCGAGAGACCTTCCACATCCCTCAGGACGAACACCGTCCGAAAACTCGGAGGAAGGCCCTGAATCGTGCGAGTCAAGATGTCCCGTAACTCGGCCTGGCTATATTGCTGTTCCGGGTTGGGGCTCCAGTCCGCGACTTCGCGCGGCAGGGAATCATCTTCAGTCTTGACGTCTTCGTCCAGTGATACCGTGCGCTCAGGACGGCGGCGGCGCAACTTCATCAGCGCCTCGTTCACCGCGATGCGCACCAGCCAGGTGTAAAACTTCGACTGGCCCTGAAACTGATTCAGGTTTCCGTAAGCCTTCAGGAACGCCTCTTGCACCACATCCTCAGCATCCTCACGATTCTGCGTGATGTGCTGCGCGATGCGGAACACGTTCCGATCGTAACGACGGACCAGCTCTTCGAAGGCTCCGACGTCGCCGCTCTTAGCTGCCTGAACCAGCGCCAGTTCATCACTGACCGGCTCACCTACTTTGGGTTGGATGGCACTCATTCTTCTTCCGATGCAACAATTTTCAGGACTTCGCGGCGCAGACGGAACTAATATTCTACTTGCTTACCCGTCTTCGCGCGTAACTGTTTTGACGGCGCCCGGCGCGTTCCGGTTTGCTACAAATTAGGGTGAGCCGCGAGAGCCCATCCTGACACCTTTGGTTCTACGACCAACGGCCAGCGACGCGCGCGATTAAGTACCATATAATCAGAGCTTAGGGACACAGCCGTCGTGGGGCTTGAGACTCTCCACGGCGCTTGGGACAAAGCAACGATGGCTGACAAAAATCGGCTCCAACAGGTCGTGGAATCAGCGGTTTCCGAGGTGCTCCAAAAGCACATGGCGGCGATCCGCGAAGATCTGGTGGCGCAGGTTCTGGAGCAAATCGGCCCAGCGCTGGCAGCAGGCGCCGGCAGCACAGCCCAGGCCTCGAATGCTCCCGCTGATCTGTTAAAGGCCATTTCTGTCATTCATGCGGGGAACAATCAAAAGGAAATTCTCCGAGGCTTGCTGGACGGAGCCGTGAGCTATTGCGGTCGAGCCGCCCTCTTCGTGGTCAAAGGCGGTGCGGCCACCGGCTGGGAAGGGCGTGGTTTCGCGAACAACGACGGAGTCAAAAATTTTTCACTGGATGTCGTCAAGGGCGTAGCGGCGCGCACTCTGCAATCCCGCCTCACCTACACTGGCACCACAGACGATATGGATGGGGAGTTCATCTCGCAGATGGGTGCTCCGGCGCAGGATCGCAACATTGTTCTGCCCCTTCTGCTCAAGGACAAAGTGGCGGCTCTGATTTATGCCGACTCCGGGTCATCGCAGACGCCGACCGATGATGCCGCCCTGGAAGTTCTGGTCACCTCCACCAGTGCCTGGCTGGAAGTCATCTCGCTGCGCAAACAAGCCCAGAAAGACGGTAGCAGCGAACCCGTGCCCGAGCGCATGGAAGCAGGCGCAGCACCGGTGCAGACGGTTTCCTCGTATTCCGATCCCTTCGCCGGCCACGCCCCCACGCATGCGGCCAAAGCGGTGGCAGCGCCTGCGCCTCGTGCTGCGGAGCCCGAGCCCGAACCCGTGATGGCTGCCGCCGCCGCGGCCCCAGCCGTCGCCAAGGATGCCTTCGCACATCTCTCGCCCGAGGATGCCGATACCCATCGCAAAGCTCAGCGTTTTGCGCGCTTGCTGGTGGATGAAATCAAGCTCTACAACCAGGTCAAGGTCTCCGAAGGACGAAAGAACAAGGATCTGTACGATCGTCTCAAGGAAGACATCGACAAAAGCCGCGCCACCTACAGCAAGCGTTACGGCAACACCGCGGCAGCCGGTGCCGACTATTTCAACAGCGAACTCGTCCGCAGCCTTGCGGAGGATGATATATCCATTATGGGCGCCAATTTTCGGCGATAATTAAGGCAGAGTGGTTCTACTTCGTCGACAACTGATTTACGTTCTGGTTCTGACCCTGCTGTGCGGTGATTCTGCTGTTCTCGGTCAGAGCGGCTCTTCCTCTTCTTCTGCAATCACCGGTTCGTCCAAAAAATCCACCAGCAAGAGAAGAACCTCGACCACTCACAAGAAGCGGTCGTCGCCGCGCCTGAAGCGCATGCGCCAGGCTTTTGTCGCGTCGGCCAGCCTCAAGCCGATGGCGCGCCAACTGCTGCAAGACCGCAGTCCCGCCGCCTACAACGGGGTAGAAGCCTACGCAATCCACCATTCCAAGGAAGATGCGGGAGCGCTGGCATGGCTGGTGCTCGGCTATGCTCACACGCTGGACCACGATTTCTCGAAGGCAATCGATCCCCTGAATCGGGCCAAGCTGCATGCCGGTGACTTGGGCGACTACGTGAACTATTACCTTGGCAACGCCTACCTGCAACTGGGACGAAATCCCGAGGCGGTTGCCAGCCTGGCGGAGTTTGCGAAGGCGTATCCCGAGTCTTTGCTCATTCGGGACTCACGCGTCTTGTATGCCAACGCTTTGCTTGGCGATAACCGGCCGCAGGAGGCCATTGACGTTCTCGAAAAGGACCGCGTACCTACCCGCGTCGACCTCGAACTGGCCCTGGGGCGGGCCTACGAAGCCACTGGGGAAAACGTCAAAGCGGTCGCCATATTCCGGAATCTCTACTTCAACTATCCCCTAAGCGGAGAGTCGGTGACCGCAGATGCTGAACTGAGAAAGCTGGCGTCGTCCGGATCCGTTTCTGCGGCAAGCCTTGCCGATCGCCGTACCCGCGCCGATTTGCTGGCAAAAGGCAAGCGCTACGTGGATGCCGCCAGCGAATACCGGGATCTCCTCGACGAGGTGCCGGCTGCCGATCGTCCAACGATACAGCTCGCCATTGCGGCCAACTTGCGGCATGCCAGCCAAAGTAGAGAGGCCAAGAAGGTTCTTGATTCCATCTCCAGCACCGACCCCGAGATCAATGCGGAGCGTCTATACAACCTGGGTGAGCTTGCCCGCAGCGCGAATGATGATGATGCCTTCTTGCGCTGCCTGGACCAACTGCGGGAAACATCGCCAACCTCGCCCTGGCTGGAGCAGTCGCTGCTCTCGGCGGGAAATATTTATTTATTGCGCCGGGATTACGACAAGGCAATCGACTCTTTCCGCGAGTTGCAGGCGCGCTTTCCCAATGGGGCGAGAGCCTCCTATGCGCACTGGAAGGCGACCTGGCTGAGTTTTCGCCAGGGTCGTACAGAGGAAGCGAAGGCGGGATTTGAAAAGCAGATCGCGCTTTATCCCGAATCGGGCGAAATTCCTGCGGCTCTCTACTGGCGCGGACGGCTTGCGGAAGAAGACACCGACCTGCCCATGGCCCGGGCTTATTATGCGAAGATCTCTGCCCGCTTCCGCAACTACTATTATGGCGAGCTGGCACGGCAACGCATGAGCAAGATAAAAAGCGACGGAGACCCTCCGCACATAGCTCTGCTGGACCGCATTCCGCCCTTGAATTCCACGGGGAAGGTAGTCGAGGACGCGGTCCCCAGTGACAATCTGCGCGTGCAGAAGGCCGAACTTCTGGAAAACGGCGCCCTGCTTGATTTCGCGGTAAAAGAGCTGCAGGCAGCCGCGGCGGAGGAAAAGGGTAACTGGCTGGCTCCTGAAATTGCCCGCATGTATCGGGATGTCGGCCGCTACGATGTTGCGGTCGAGACGCTGAAACGCGCGGTGCCGAATTATTTTGCCATCGATCTCAACAGCCTGCCGCGTTCCTACTGGGAAGGCCTGTTTCCCAAGCCGTACTGGACGGATCTGAAACGTTTTTCAACCGACAACGCGCTTGACCCCTATCTGGTGGCTTCGCTGATCCGCCAGGAGTCGGAATTCAATCCCAATGCGGTCTCGCGGAAAGACGCAGTGGGACTGATGCAGCTTCTGCCGAAAGTCGGCAGGGGAGTGGCCAGGCAGGAAAGGCTGAAACATTTTTCGGCACAACAGCTGTTCACGCCTGCGGTCAATCTGCAGCTGGGTACTCGCTACTTCCGCACCATGGTTGATAAATTCGGCGCCTTCGAATATGCGCTTGCGGCCTACAACGCGGGCTCTGATCGCGTGGAAGACTGGATGGGACAAGGCAAGTACCGTGACGTGCCCGAGTTCGTTGAGTCCATTCCATTCACCGAAACTCGTGAATATGTGCAGGCGATCGTGCGCAATGCCAACGTCTATAAGCAGCTCTATGGCACGCCTTGAGGCCTGTAACTTCCTGTAAGTGGTTCCGAGCCCTTGACGCATCCCGTAGAAAGAGTATCGTGGCGACTGCAGATCACTTAGTCGGAGCAGTGCGCCATGAAGTATGCATACCACGCCAGCGTCGTGGGGGCTCTCGTTCTGCTTTTCGCCACCGGTTCAGCGTTCAAGACGGTGGCGCCTCCCGCTCCTGAACCCGAGAAGGCGCCAACGCCACAGTGGACGATCTCTTTCGAGCGTGGCACATTGCGCGAGAATGATCATCTTCCGATCCGAATTGTTGTTTCCAATCCCTCGGACAAGGCACTGAGCAACGTCATTCTCACCTGGAGCGACCTTCCGGGAGAGGTGGTCATGTACGCTACCGCCTGCGACAAAGTGATCGCAGACCCCACGCAGTATCAGAAGGCAAATCAGGTTCCGATCGGGAGTTTGCCTGCGCAGTCTGATGGCAAATCAATTGAGGCAGTGGACCTTTGCCTCACCAGCCAGGCCGTTACCAACGATGATTACAACCTGTTGTTTACGTTGCGCTACGACTGGACGACGAATCAAGGCGTTGCCCACGGCGTGCTCACCACCGAGAAGGCCATTAAGAGTGCCTTCCTGGGTACTGATTCCCTGGCGGGGGTTCCTCTGGCGCTGGCAGGATTCATCGTGCCGGGCCTGCTTTTCTGGCTGGCGCTCGATTGGTGGAAAACGCCGTGGCGGATCGAAGGGCCGACTCTGGGGGACAAAACCGTTTACAGCATTCTGGTCTCGTTGCTGTTGATCGCTATGGTTTCATGGGCGCCGCGGCTGAAGGCAGATCTCGACATCACACAGGGACTGAGCCTTAGAAAACTCGAGTACCTGGCTCTGCTGGGCGCCGTTGCCGGAATGCTGGTTGGCGGTTTCGATCGCTGGATTCGGCATATTCTCACCGGCAGGTCGCTCCAATCCGCGAACGACGATATCACCTTGCTCATTAAGCTGCTGCGTTTGAATGTCGGTCATAGCCAGCCCAAGACCCGTGTGACCTTAAAAAACGGGGAGGTTTACGAGGGGTCGCTTGGCGGCCAAAGCTCAACCACCACTTTCCTGGTGGGTTGGTACAACTTTCATCAGGACAAGGCCCGGCAAGCCGAAAGCAAGAAGATTGCCGAGGCCATTACCCGGAAGGACTTTCCCCGGGCCGCCGAACTGGCCAAGCAATACGGCTTTCAACCCGGCACCCAGGACTATTTGCATCAGTTGGGAGCGGACGGCGTTTTGACCCAGACAGCAGCCATGCGTATGGAATGGGAAAATACAGATGTAAGGGGACTCGCAGTGATCGACGGTTCACATACCGAGCCGCTGACGATGGTTTAATAAATCCGTGGCCTTAGCCCGGAAGATCAGCCCTTTAAGGCCGGTTTTGTGCACGTATGCAAGGCCAATATTACTAGGATCGAACCGAGAATTCCAGGCGTCTTTCTATGGCATACGAATTCCGCCGCGTTGACATAAAGGTCTTTGACTTCCACCTGACGCTCGATCCGCTGGTTGCCCCGGCATCGCTCAAAGCGCCTTTTCAATTCCTCTCGGATTCCGCCAAGTACAACCAGCAGTTCGAGGAAAAGCCGAAGATGGCAGGACCGTTCCGGGTCAGGCCACTAAGAAAGAAAACGCGTACCTACCATCACTTCTGGAGATATTACGCGGGCGCTTTTGGGCAGTTTGATCCATGGGCCATGGTGGTGCCATTCGTGTGTGAACCGACCACCATCCAGTTGGAAATCTCAAACCTGAGGAAAGGGGTTCGCGCGTTTGCCCGCCCGGTCATCTATCTTTTCCCTTTCGGCTGGGCCACGACCCTGGAAATTTCACTGCAGGGAAGCAAAATCACGGCGGCGGAACTTCGCGACTTCATGCACACCCTGCGGTTTGCCACGAATCAGCCGTTCTCGATCGATAAAAAGGGAATAGGGCTCTCCGGCGTTTTCAAACGATACGGTGAGGAGATCAAGAAAACCGTCTTCCAGAAGGGACTGGGGGCAACCGATCTACGCCGCGTGGATCGTCAGTTTGTGATCTCCCTTTCGCAGTTCGACGGGAACATTTACTACTATCGCCCGCGCTACAATGGCGACCCGCCAATGCAGGCGGCCATTAAAGCTTCGTTCCACGAAATTCTGCTGGGCGAGAGCGTGCCTCCTGCGAAGATTATCGCGCCAGAGGTCAACCCCCAGGTGAAGAGCGCCTTTCTTTATACCCGCATGTCGCAAGCCGGATTTGCCATCACTTATTTCGACATCGGCACTTTGTTTTTCGTCCAGAACAAGGCGAAAGATAAGAGCTTCGCCGAGGCGATGAATTGCCTCAGCACCAACGTGATGTCGTGCCTGATGATGTTGCTGGCTTTGCAGAACTTTT
>Ga0335085_10009200_pt1 | contig 14932 bp, 9 predicted proteins | sample Lox_Sample_45_FD_206712 | JGI IMG/M metagenome (GOLD analysis project Ga0335085, IMG submission 206712) | Soil microbial communities from Loxahatchee National Wildlife Refuge, Florida, United States - Lox_Sample_4.5 | ecosystem: Environmental > Terrestrial > Soil > Wetlands | place: USA: Florida... | reverse complement strand
CACCTCGTACTGGTTGCCAAGGTCGAGCAGCATCGCGTCGCTGCCGCGCTCCGCCTGGGGGCTTGACCCCACGGACGTGCAGAAACACGAATCGTCGTGCGACGTGCAGGCAAGGGTCACCACGGTTGTCGCCTCGCGCCGCCGGTTGTATGATTCGTCACGAAAGTCCCAGTTGAAAACGTGGTCGAGAATGGGCAGCGCCGCCGCATCACAGGGCCGTACCGCAAGCAGGATCTGCGCACCAGCCATCGCTTCGCCCTCCACCAGTTCCACCCGCTGGCCTACCATCTGGTAGCGGCAGAGCACTTCGTGCCGGGGAAACACAAACTCCTTGACCGAATTCGCCGGGCGTATAAAGCCTTCCCAAACGACGTCCTCAGCGGAAGCCAGCGGTGCGTACATGACCAGACCAGGCTGGGTTTGTACGGGACCCACCACGTTGCCCCGGGCAATCCACTCCTTCACCAATTCCCGCAGCGCGGACTTTAGGAGGATTTCGCTCATCGGATAAAGTCCTCCTTATCCGTAAGCGCGTAGGAGCCGATCAACGGCTCGGCTTGGGGATCCATGCCGGCTTGGTACCCAAAGTGTTTCTCGGCGGCGCGAGCCAGCGTGAGATTGAGTAACCCCAAGGGAATGCCCGCCGGGCAGGCACGCGTGCATTCACCGCAACCCACGCAGCGGCCCGCCAGGTGGAAGGCCCGCGTGATATGCCAGGCGAAGTTGCCCCGCGGCGTGGTCGAGGTATCAATCACCACCGGCCGGTTCTTGTCCGCAATGCACCGCTCACAATAGCAAAGGGGGCATGACTGGCGACAAGCATAGCACTTCACGCAGCGCTCAAATTCATGCGCCCAAAACGACATGCGCTCGGCAGGGGACCTCGCCATCAGGGCATCCAGTGGATGTGTTCCCGCCATAGGGCCGGCCTTTAGGGCGGCACTCGCCGGACTAGTGTCCGGCGCTCGCATGGCAGGTGCCGGGCTTAAGCCCGGCGCTACGTCTGCCTGACCGATGGTGTCGTTCGGAAAGCGCGGCTGGTGCACGGTGCAGGTTTTGCACTTCGGCTGTCCCAAGTCGTCGCAAGCCATGCCAATCACGTGCAGGCGCGTGCGGTCGATTTGCGATTCCTTTTCCAAAATCACCAGGCCGCGTTCGTCACAGCCCTTCACCACGACCGCGGCCTTTCCCAGCCGTTTGATCTCTTTGCGCTTCAGGTAGACCGTCAGGTTGGCGTGGCAATCCGCATTCCACACCAACCGGCCCACGTCCTCAGCGCACCGGATGAACACCGGCCCACCCGCGCCGTAGCCAATCACCACCTGCACCGTTTTCTCAGTCAGCAGCCGGGCGCAGACTTCGTGGAGCTGCTGCTCCTGCGCCGAAGGCGCCTTGGAGTGCGGCGGCGCGACGCCGCACTCCAAGGCGCTTCGCGCGGTTTCAACCTTGGTGGGTAGAAAGGGATTACGATTTCCGTTCTTTTCGTAGAGTTCCCGATACGGGCCCAGCTTGCCCGTTTCATCAGTGATGCGAGTGATCTCTTCTTGCCATTTCCGTCCCTCGGCGGCGGAAATCCAAGTGAAATGAATGCGCCGAAGATCGAACCCCAGTGTATCCAACAATTCCCGGAACAGCATCCAGCGTCGGCGCGCGTGGTAGTTGCCCGCCGTGTAGTGGCAATCGCCGGGATGGCATCCCGACACCAGCACAGCGTCAGCGCCAATCTCAAAAGCCTTAACCAGCAGGTTGAAATCGATTCGCCCGGTGCAGGGCAGCCTTACTATGCGGACGTTGGCAGGATATTCGAGACGCGTGGTGCCGGCCAGGTCCGCGCCCAAGTAGGTACACCAGTTGCATACATAAGCGACGATCTTCGGTTCGAATTGGTTCGTTTCGTTCATGCCAGATTCTCAACTGTGCCAAGGGCATCCTGCCCGTGTCCGATCACGGCCAAGAGAAGCTGTGAAAGAACCACCGTTGTAGCGGCGGTCTACGACCGCCGGATTTTGAAATCAACAACTTCGGCGGTCGGAGACCGCCGCTACAAATGGCCAATTCGATTTTTTCACAGCTTCAGATGGCCGTGCCGCGCCTCTAGGCCAAACTCTCCACCATCGAATAAATCTGCTGCTCGGTAAAACCTTCCAGTTCCGCGCTCTTCGACGGGCACACCGTCACGCACGTGCCGCATCCCATGCACAATCCGGGATTCACACGTGCCGTCTTCTTCACAAATACACCGCGCGGGGTGCGAACCTCCGCTTGCTCGATGGCGTGATACGGACAGGTTCGGAAACACGCATAGCAAGCGGCGCAGGTCTGCTCGTTGATCTGGGCAATCTCCGGCTCGCGCGTCAGCTCTTCCGCGGCGAATAAGATTTGGGTCTTAGCGGCAGCAGCGGAGGCTTGCGCCACCGATTCCGGAATGTCCTTGGGACTGTGGCAAGCGCCGCAAATGAACACGCCTGCCGCATTGGTCTCCACCGGTCGCAGTTTGGGATGTGACTCCAGCAGGAAACCGTGCTCGTCGTAGCCCACGTTCAGCATACGGGCAAGGTCGGTGACGCCGGGTGAGGGGCGCATGGCCGAGGCCAGCACCACCAGGTCGGCCGCAATCACCACCGGCGTCCCCGCCAGCGTATCCGCCCCGCGCACAATCAGCTTGCCGTTTTGCTCGGTGATCTTTGACACCCGGCCGCGGTAATATTGGGCCCCGTTTTGCTCGATGGCGCGACGCACAAATTCCTCGTAGCCCTTTCCCCCCGAGCGGATGTCCATATAAAACACGTGCGCCTGGCCGTCATGGACCTTGTGTTTGTAAAGCATGGTGTGCTTGGCGGTATACATACAGCAAATCTTGGAGCAATAAGACAGCCCCTTGGCGCAGTCGCGCGACCCCACACAACTGATGAACACCACGTTTTTCGGCTCCGCACCGTCCGAGGGTCGCTTGATGACGCCATTCGTCGGCCCGGACGCGGAGACCAGCCGCTCAAATTGCAAGGAGTCGATAACGTCCTTGTACTTGCCGTAACCATACTCGCCGTAGCCCCCCAGCTTTCCGGTCTGCTGTTTGCCGATGTCGTAGAGTTGATAACCGGTGGCCACCACAATGGCACCGACCTTTTCTTCAATCACTTCGTCGGTGTCCTGGAAGTTGATGGCTCCGGTCGGGCACTTCTTCGCGCACAGGCCGCACCCGTTGCGGATCAGTTTGGCGCAGGTTTTGCTGTCGATGACGGGGCGCGCCGGAACCGCTTGCGGAAAGGGAACATAAATCGCCGGGCGCGTGCCCATCTTAAAATCGAACTCGCTGGGATTGCGCTTCAGTGGGCACACATTCCAACACTCACCGCACCCCGTACACCTGCTGATATCGACGTAGCGCGCCTTCCGGCGGATTTTTGCCGTGAAGTTGCCCACGAAGCCGTTGACGCCCTCCACCTCCGAATACGAGTAGAGCTTGATGCGTGGGTGCTGGCCCACTTCCACCATGCGCGGCGTCAGAATGCACTGCGAGCAATCGAGCGTGGGAAAGGTCTCGGAGAGACCCGCCATCTTGCCGCCAATCGAAGGCTCGCGTTCCACCATCACTACTTCGTAGCCCGCGTCGGCGATATCGAGCGCCGCCTGAATGCCCGCCACGCCGCCGCCAATCACCAGCGCCCGGCGCGTCACCGGAACACGGATGGCCTCGAGCGCGTGGTTCTGCCGTACCTTCTCCACCGACATGCGGATGATTTCCGCAGCCTTGGCCGTGGCCTGGCTGCGGTCGCGGTGGACCCACGAGCAATGCTCGCGGATGTTGGCCATCTCCACCAAGTAGGGATTGAGCCCGGCCCGCTGCGCCGTCTTGCGGAAGGTCTTTAGATGCATGTGGGGCGAGCACGAGGCGACAACCATCCCGTCCAACTTCTCACTCTCGATTCTTTCGCGGATCATCGCCTGCCCGGGGTCCGAGCACATGTACTTGTAGTGTACCGAGCACCGCACGCCCGGAATCTTGGCCGCGGCCGTCGCCACCTCCGCCACATCAACGGTGCGCGCGATATTCTCCCCACACCAGCAGACGAAAACGCCGATCCTGGACATAGCTCCGCTTTCTTCCCGAATGCCGCCTACCGTACAAAGTGCCGGTCAATTCCCAGTTCTTTCGAGCTCATTTCCAGCGCCAAACCCACCAAGTCCGTAAGGTAATAAACCGGTAGGCCAAAGCGCACGCCGTAACGTTCTTCAATGCCACGCTGCTTCATATCCAGATTCACGTGGCACATGGGGCAGGCCGTCGCCAGGCAGTTGGCCCCGTGTTGCTGCGCGTCAGCCAGGATGCGCCGGCTTAAATCCAAAACCGTCTCTTCTTTCGCCATGGTCATACCGCCGCCGCAACACTCGGTGCGAAAATTCCAGTCGACGGGCTTGGCCCCCAGGGCTGCCAGAATGGATTCGAACGAACTGGGTTGCTCGGAATCGTCAAACTTCACCACGTCCGGCGGCCGCGTGAGCAGGCAGCCGTAATAACAAGCGGGCTTCAGCTCGGTGAGCGGTTTCTGCACGCCCGCCTTAATCCGCTCCAGACCAACACGCTCCAAGACCTGGATAAGGTTTAGCACCTTGACGCGGCCGCTCGCCTCCGCCTCGACGATCGTGGAGATTTCGCGGCGCAGGCCGGCATCCGCGGCGATCAGCTTCGTGGCCTTGAGTAACTGCATCGAGCACATGGGGCAGGGCGCCAGGAGTTCCTGGAAGCCCTGTTGTGCTGCCAGCGCCAGGTTGCGGGCGGGCAGCGCGATGGACAGCTTGTGATTCAACGCGTGGGCCGCAGTGGCGCCGCAGCAAATCCACTCTTTGATTTCCTGGGGTTCAACTCCCAGCTTGCCGAGACACACGCGCAGCGATTGCTCGTAGTCATTCGACGAGCCGTGCAGCGCGCATCCGGGATAATAGGCCAGCCTCATACGTGTTTGCCGTCCCCGCAACGCTCGAAGATGCGGCGCACCATGGCGCGATCCTCAACCTTTTCTGCGCGCAGGTGCAACTTCCCGCGTGCCTGTAACTGCGGCGCCAAGCCCGCATCCTTGAGCAAAAAACTCAAACTGCGTTGCGACGGCAAGGCGCGAAGTTTGAATTCCGCAATCAGCTCAATTTCATCCAATCGGCCATTGCGCCGGATGTTATTAAGGAATGCCTGCTGGAATGCCACCACGGTCTTTTGTGCCGGTGAGGCAAGGTCTTGCCGGAGGGAAGCTTCGCGTAAGGCGTCGATGATTCCCGCGCAATCCACGGACTGCGGGCAGCGCGTTGTACACGTCTGGCACGACACGCACTCCCAAATGGCGTCGCAGGCCATCGCCTTTTCGAAGTTGCCGAGTTGCAGCGCCCGCACAACCTGGTTGGGCGCCATGTCAACGGACGCCGCCACCGGACAGCCTGCCGTGCACTTTCCACACTGGTAACAAGATGTCCAACGCGTCGGGGCCAGGAGTTCGGTCAGGGCGGTACAGGCAGAATTCTCAGGGGCCGGATGTTCCACGGGTTACGCAGTTTCTGTAGGAGTCGCGAAGGCAGGCGTAAAGCGGCGGGCTGTCTACGGCACTACGCTGCAGCCGATCGTGATCGTCCGTACAGATCATAGTGACACTGGGGAGAAAGGATGTCGAGAGCCATAAGGTCCCAGCGCCAAAAGGTCCCGGCGCCAAGCTGCCACTGTCCTTTTCAACCGGAAGCCGTGTATTTGTGCCCTTCTCTGTGCGATCGTCCGATCCGGAGGTATCCTGCGGTTACCGAAGAATCTCTCTACTCATTTCGGTGCAAATGGCAGCCCGTCTGGAGGTTCCGTTGTGGAGGTTCCGTTGTGTTGACATTGCGAAAAGCACGACCTAAGATTGCGCCGCCCGAAGAACTCGGCCCTGGGCAGAGGAATTGAGAGGGGGCGGTATGTTTAATCGCAGGAATTTTCTGAAGTCTTCAGCCATGGTGCTAGGCAGCTTGGACGCGTTCGGCCGGACCGCCATTTTTGCCGATGAGTCAAAGCCGTCCGGGTATTTTGGAGTGCATCCGTTTGTCGACCGGCATCCGGAAGCAGTCTTCATTATGCGCACGCAGGTGGATTACAAAACGAACTCCAAGGCGTGCAAGCGGGCCGGGCTCGATTTGGGACGGACGGTGTTTGTCCCCATGGACAATACCGGGATACCGGTGAATTACAATATCGCGGCCAAGCCGAACCTTACCGCGCACCAGGCCGTCGATAAAGAAAGGGGATTGACCCTGGAGGACACGATGGGCATCGCCACCGACGTTTTCTTCGTCGAGGGCTTGCTCGAATCCTTGAAGGAAGTAGGCGTGGCGGGCACACGCATGCACATGCGCGACACCAATGGCGCCGAGGTGATCGAACCGCGCGGATACGTGGCGATGGCCGAGCGGGTAGGTGCAACCGTCAGCCCCGTATCGGGCATCCTCAAAACGGCAGAGGATGCGAAACGCGAGGGGGCGCTGGTTTGGAAAGAGGTTCCCGGCGGCGTAGTACATAACCAAATCCCCTACCTATGGCCCATCAACGCGCGGGATTCATGGAACCTGAACTTGGCGAAATTCAAGGCACACGAAATGGGTTTGACCCTCACGGCGAAAAACTGGCAGGGGAGCCACCCTGATCCCTTCCAACAATACTGTGGCAAGTGGCCGGATATCCACTCGCTGCAGACGCTGGAAAAGGCGATCGATAAAGAATGCATCGACCCTAATGTTCATGAAACCGTGGAAGCGCACTTCCAGCGGCACGTCCACTCGATTCCCCGCTGGGATACGCCGGAGGTGCCGAAGAACGACCCCGCATACAACGAGGCGTATTATTACACCGCCTTGTGTATGGAACTGTGGGCGCACCGGACCATCGACAATCACGCCGCGACACCCATGGGCCTGCACATTATCGAGGGCATCTACGGCCATGACGGCGACTTCAGCAACGGGCCGAATCCACTCGGCAACGAGAACCACATTCACGGCAGGGCTTGGGATTACATGGCGAATATCGTCATTTTCGGCAAGAATCCCTACCTGGTCGATATCGTGGGCCACTGGCTGGGCGGCCATGAGCCCGGAAACTTCGGCTTGTTCCACATCGCCATGGAGCGCGGCAAACTCGATGTGATGAACCCAGTGAATATTCCAATTTACGAATGGCAGGATGGCGTTGCCGTCCGCCGTCCGCTCGCAGCCTTCACGCGCACTCCCCTGCGCACCTTTTACCTGCACCAGCGCGGCAAAGAGCCGCTCTGGCACTTCGTCAACCAACCTTTCGACTACTCACGGGTGATTGAGAAGAAACCCCGCATTCCGCCGAAGCCCACCTCTCAGGCGCTTAACCAGCACTATCCGAACGCCAACAATCCGCAGTTGGCCATCGAGTTCAGTGTCCCAACCAGAGGTTGGGTACTCATCGAGATCCTCGATCCGAGCGGGAATAACCTGGAGGTAGTTTCCAACACCATCTGTGAAGCCGGTTATCACATGGCGGCATGGAACACAGCGAAATATGCATCCGGCAATTATAAGTACCGCTTGCGCTACGACGGCTACAATGAGGTACACGAACTTGTCCTGAACAAGGCGTAAAGATCCTATGCCTACCGGCACTCACCCCCAATAGCTGCGCGGAATGTCGCCCTTCCCATTCCTCCCGGCACCCTTCGATTCGAACTGAACTTAGACGCCCATCCGCGCCGCCGCCCAGGGGGACAGAGCCCCACCTTGCAAACGATTTCAGGATCATCTTTCCAGCGTAATCGTGATCGATCCCAGCCGATACCGCCGGTGCCCGTCGTCATTGGCGAGGGGAAGGGCGAGCACGGGTTCGCCGGTTGCGGTTCCTAATGAGATGTAAAGGTCGTACGTTCCGGGCTTCAAGATGTTGGCCGGGGGGAGCGCAAACGTGAGGAGGGGCTTGTCGTTTTCCTCCGTTTTCGGCCCCAGTTCTTTGCGCGAAATCGTTATGGCATGGTCCGGCGGACCAATGGGCAATTCGCGGACGTTAAAGTCCTCATCCACAAAGACTCCGGCGATACCCGCTTGCGCGTCCTTCAGGGTGATCGCCGGGTGCCCCCCCGGAAGGCACGGCGCCACCCCGGCGTTCCGCCAGGCATAACCAATCGCCATGGCGCCTGCGGCCTGAACCTCTGACGGCCATGACGCCTCAACCAATTGCAGCCGGTACCCGAGGCGGGTATTAATACGATTAATCAGGTCGCGGTTCGCCGCCAGGAACTCCCGCGGATACCAGTGCACGGTTACGTAGCTCGCGTGATAATCCTCAATCGCCTGCAACAACAGATGTCCATCCCCCCATGCACCGCGATCCTTTGACGGTCCGTAATGCTCGGGTTCAAGAATCACCGGAACGCGCGGACAGAAGTTATAAGCGAGGAAGGCATGATAGTAAGCGTGTGCGCCGGGTTCCACCAAAATGCTGTCTTCCCTTAAACCCAGTCCCTGATCGCGCGCGTATCCAAGCACCTCGATGCCGCGGCCCTGTATCATGAAGTCGTCGTTGGCCACCAGCAGCGTGTGCTTAAAGTGCTTCTTGTACAGGTCAATGTGCCTGCGGATGGCTCCCCCCGAATAGGGTTTCCTGGTGCTGGCCACCGTGTGACCCTCGCCCCAAACGCCAAAACTGCCCACGTCAATAAACGCCACATGCAGGTTCCCGTCATACCTCTCCGCCGCCGCAGCCAAGAAGTGGTCCAGCTTTTCAAGAAAAACCGGGTCTTCGAAATCCGGCTCCCAGATGGGGCCATCAGGAATAATTTCCCGTTGGCGGTTGAAGTGGTAGCCCTTGGCGCCGGCCTTTTCCACCCATTGGGGAGTGGCGTAGGGCTCTGATAGCTCGCCCTCCGAGGTGCAAAAGCGGAATGCGACGGTCTTGCCTGCTTCTACCCACTTCTGCATGGGGGTATCGACGACCGACCAATTGAATTTTCCCTCCTGGGGCTCGAGATCTGACCAATCCAGGCGCAAATAAACGGAACTGACGCCAGGGAATTCGGCGACCGTATCCGATGGCGCCAAGTTCACCGTATAGGTTTTAAGATTATTGTCGTAGTGGTGGAACATCCAGCCCATTCCGGGATTGATGAGAGCTCCGCCGGTGTCTTGCGGATGGACGATGATGCGCTCTCCTTGTGCCCGGGCAGCGCCGGCGGCCCCGGCGAATAGCAGGAAACTACACACAGCCATCCACACATTTTTCATCGCTGGTTCTCCCGAATTCATTCCGTCGCCGATACGATAACAACGGGAATGTCAAATTTCCAGGGCGTTATGCCGGCGGGCGCAGCCGGCAGATTCTTGCGGCCAGCAACCGTCGTGAGATCGCAGGGTCGAAACCGCGGCTTTCATAAGGTCTCGCAGGCCCTACCCCCATTTCCTCGCCTTTGTACGCTTGACGCCTGGGACCGGCTGTAGCACAAACGGGAGCCAGGGAGTAATATGTCCCCGCCTGATTCTCTCGAGGGTGCCTTGCCTTTCCGATGCCGTTTGCCTGAACAGCGCGGCACTGTCCCAGATCGAAAGCACCCGTAAGGAGCGCGAGGAAATTGAGTGGGTGCCGCGCCTTAAATGATCAAAGTGTTACATTTGGGTGTATGGTAAGTTAGTGAATTCTGCGGGCGGTTTCCTCTGGAGGCACACGAAATGAAACGTCGTGAATTCGTCGTCGCGGCAACGTTCGGGGTGGGTGCGCCGGCAGCCGTCACCCGGAGTGCCGTTGACGCGGGCCAGCCGCCCGGTTCGTCCCCCATGAGGGTTCTGGCCGTCAGTGCCCACCCGGCTGATTTTTGTTCGCGGGCGGGCGGGACCTTGATTAAACACGGTCGCGCCGGTTCCAAGGTGAAGGTCATCTGGCTCACTCAGGGCGAGACGGACGAGAGCGCTCTTCTATACAAGCAACGGCCGGACATCTCGGTGGAGGAAGTCCGGCGGATGCGCGAAAAAGAAGCTTTTGCCTGCGCCGAAGTGATTGGCGCCGAAGGGAAAATGTTCGCGTTCGGCGACGGTCCGTTGCGGATGACGCCGGAGCGCATGGAGTTGTTGGCGCGGGAGATGGCGGACTTCAAACCCGATCTGATCCTGACTCATTGGAAGGACGAACTGACCTATCCCACCCATTGGCGGACATCGCGCAGTGTGGTGGAAGCGGCGCAGTTGGCGCGGGTCTCCTGGGATATCCACTTCTTTGAGCCGACGATTGGGACGGCGTCGCGGGTGGGGTTTGTGCCCGACCACTATGTGGACATCACGGAGGCCTTCGAGCGTAAAATCGAGGCGCTGAAGACCCTGACCGCCCAGCCTTGGCTAGTTGCCGATTACACCGTTTGCAACCGCTGGCGTGGCCTTGAGTGCGGCCGACAGTACGCTGAGGCCTTCGTGCGCTGGGCCCCCAAACAACCCGTCTACGATTTGTTGGAGCCGAAGGGTTGAATGCCGGGACGGCTTCACACCAGCCTCCCGTAGCGGGGAGTTTACCTCGCCATAGGGCGGCGTAAAGCCGCCGCTACATCAAACCGAATCGCGGCCACACGCACGGCGATATTGTGAATGCGATCGCAGAAAGGAAACATTATGAATCGGCGGTTATTTTTCTGGGGTAGCGCGGCAACTTCCATCGCGGCTGCGGGCTTCCGCCCGCGCTATATTCGGGCTGCGAAGTTGGCGGCCGAGCACGGCGAGATTTACCGGCAACTGGGGGTGCGCCCGCTCATCAACGCCGCCGGCACTTACACGATCCTGACGGGTTCGCTGCTGCCGGAGCGATCCCGCCTCGCCATGCAAGAAGCCGCGCGGTGCTTTGTCCGACTGGAGGATTTGCAAAAGGCCGTGGGTGAGCGCCTTGCCAAAGTGCTCAAAGTCGAGGCGGCGATGGTTACGTCCGGCGGCGCCGGCTCGATCATGCTGGCCACGGCCGCCTGCGTCACAGGCACGGACACCGATAAGATCCGCCGTGTTCCCAATCTTGAGGGCATGAAGAACGAGGTCATCGTTCCACGCGCGCATCGCAATGGCTTTGATCATGCCGCCCGCAATGTCGGGGTGAAGCTTATTGAAGTTGAGACCCTTGACGATCTCCACCGCGCCATCGGCGCTCAAACCGCCATGCTCTACTTCACCAACATTTTCGAGTACAAGGGACAGATCAAGCGCAAGGAGTTCATCGAGGCGGGCAAGCAGGCCGGGATTCCAGTGTTCAACGACGCGGCGGCCGAATTGCCGCCTGCCAGCAATCTTTCCAGTATCATCGACGAAGGCTTCGATCTGGTGGGTTTCAGCGGTGGCAAGGGACTGCGCGGGCCGCAGAGTTCCGGCTTGCTGCTCGGACGCAAAGATTTGATCCAGGCCGCGGCCCTCAACAACAACCCCAATGATGATGCCATCGGCAGGACGTGCAAGGTCGGCAAAGAGGAATTGATCGGCCTGCTGGCGGCGGTTGAGGAGTATGTCGTACGCGATCACGGAGCCGACCTCCGCCTGTGGCGCCGTTTTGTGGAAAGCATCGCCAGCGACCTGCGTGGCATCTCCACGGTCACGGCTGAGGTCTACGTGCCTGGTCCGGGCGGACACCCGGTTCCCTACCTCCGCGTGCAGTGGGCCCAAGACCAGATGAACCTCACATACGCTGAGTGCGCCCAGCAGTTGCGCGACGGCGAGCCCTCGATTGAGGTCAACGTCAGCGCAGACGGGCTTTCCATCGCTTCCTATAATCTTTATCCGGGCGACGAGCGGATCGTCGGCTTCCGGTTGCGCGGAATTCTGCGCGAGGCCGTCCGGCGGCGCGCCTGACCGGGGCAAATCATCTTTCGCGCGGTAACTGGATCCGAAACGGGAAGCATGGACTGCGCGGCTGACCTCGTTTCACTGCGGTTCAAGATATCCAGCGATCATGATTCTGCGGGGGGCGCGTCTCGGCCCTGTTCGAGCAACGCAAGTGCGTAATCCGCAAAATGCCATCTCGCGATGGCGTGCCAGAGGGAGTATATTCGCCACGGCCGGAGGGCAGAATGCGTACTAGAAACAACCTGGGGACTCTGTGGCTTCTGTTGGCCACAGCTTTCTTCACTGTAACGGCATCCGCGCAGCAATACGATCTCTTGCTGCATGGGGGACGGGTCATTGATCCGGGAAACGGAATCGACGCGCGCCTGGATGTGGCAATAGAGGGCGATCACATTGCCGCTGTTCAGCCCAACCTTTCGCCCCCGCGTGCGCTCAAGGTGGTGGACGTGACGGGCTTGTACGTTGTGCCCGGGCTCGTGGATCTGCATATGCACGTCTTCGGATATCAGGGGGCTATTCCGCCGGACACCAACGCTCTACCTGCGGGTACCACCACGATTGTGGACGCAGGGGGCAGTGGCTGGAGAACCTTCGACAAGTTCCGGAGTACCGTGATCACAAACTCCCAGACGCGCGTGCTGGTGCTTCTGAACATTGTGGGCAAGGGGATGGTCGGTGAGCCTTATGAAAGCGACACCGAAGATATGGACCCGGCGAAAACCGCCGACACGATTATCCGCAACCGCGATGTCATTGTGGGGATCAAGACCGCACACTTTGCGAAGCCGGGCTGGACGGCCATCGACCGAGCCGTGGAGGCGGGGCGCCGGGCCCACGTGCCCGTCATGGTTGATGATCGGATCTTCAGCAACTTGGGCCGGACCTCAAGGGAGGAACTGCTCGAGCGCTTGCGGCCGGGAGATATCCACACGCACATGTACAACGACCGCCAGATCGAACTGGTCGACCGCATGACCGGCAAGGTCCAGCCCTGGATGCTGGCGGCGCGCGAGCGTGGCGTGCTGTTTGACGTCGGCCATGGTGCCGGAAGTTTTCTTTGGCCCGTCGCGACACGGGCTGTCGCGCAAGGGTTTTTGCCCGACACGATCAGTACGGACCTGCACGCGGATTCCCTCCGCATCCAGCAGTCGGATATGCCCAACGTGATGTCGAAATTGATGCTGCTCGGCATGAGTTTCCAGGACGTGTTGGTACGCTCGACCGTGAACCCGGCGAAAGCGATCGGGCGATACCCGCAGCTTGGCACCTTGGGCGTGGGGCAGGTGGCCGACATCGCTGTGTTGGAGGCTGAGACCGGCGTGTTTGTCTTTAAGGATTCGTGGCCAGCGAAGCGCTTGGGTACGAAGCGGCTGGAAAACGTTTTGACGGTCCGTGCCGGTAAGATCGTCTATGAACTGAATCCGCGCCCTCCGGCGATACAGGACACCACCATCTACGACCTGCTGATTAAGCACGGGCGCGTCGGTGATCACCCAGAGGATGTGGACTTGGGGATTATCGGCAATCGTGTGGCACGGATTGGGCATGCTTTCAAAGCTGCGCACGCGCGCGTGGTGGTGGATGCCGAAGGGTACCAGTTGAGGCCCGCGGAACTTGCGGAAGGCGGCGCGGCCGACTTCAAACTGCTCGAGGGCGGCCACGTGATCATGATCGTCGAGGGCGGCAAGGTCATGACCGATGACGATGGGCTGGCCATTCCGGATATTAGTCGCGCCGGACCATACAGCAATTACCGATAAGGATGGAGAAACCGCCGGCCCCCAATCTGTTGCGCGTGGGAGAGTTGTCCCGATTTCCCGTACCTGCGCGCCGCGATTGCTCCTCGTACGCCGCCACCGCGTGCTTACGGTTATAGTCTTCGACGCCTAATTCTTCGGGCGGAGTATAGTGGAAGACCGCCGCTACAAAATCCAAACTGAGATACTCCCAGGAGGAGGCGATTATGATGAGTAATCGAGAGAAGGCGAGGATGACACGCCGGTCGCTGCTGAAAAGCGCGGCGGCGGCAGCCGTCCTCGGCCCCTTGTTCAAGGCCACTGAGGGGTCAGTGAGCGCCCAGGAAACGGTGAATCGGAACTCCGCTCCAAGTGGTCTGAAGATTACTGACATGCGCGCCTGCCGCGTGGCCGCGAATTATGACTATCCCCTCATCAAGATTTACACCAATCAGGATGTGTACGGGCTGGGGGAAGTGCGCGACGCGGGGGTGGAAGGTATCGCTCTGATCCTCAAGGCTCACCTGCTGGGAAAAAACCCTCTGGACATTGAGGGCAACCTGGACACGATTCGCCCCTTTGCCGGGCATGGCCGCATGGGGGGCGGATTTAGCGCGGTGGATATGGCCCTGCACGACGTCGCCGGAAAAGTTTATGGCGTGCCGGCGTACCGATTGATCGGAGAGAAGAAGCACGACCGTATTCGCATCTACGCCGACACAACCGCCCATCCCGATGTCAAGGTGTACGCGGAGCGCATGCGCAAACGCCAGGCGATGGGCGTCACCTTCTTCAAGATGGATTTGGAAACGTTCCTGGTGAAGGACCTGCCCGGCGCTGTCAATGAACGCGGCGTCGCCACCGAAAAGGGCCTGGGCCACCTGTGCGAGTTCATTGCCGCCATTCGTGATGTGATTGGCTGGTCTGCCCCGCTGGCTGCCGACCATTTCGGCCCGCTCGATATACAGGACTCCATCCGCTATGCCCGGGCTTTCGAGAAATACCAACTGGCCTGGGCCGAAGATATCCTGCAAGCGCCGGAAGGGCACCAGTTCTTCTGGCAGAACTGGCGCGGGTACAAAGAGATCAGTGAAGCCACCACCACGCCCATCAATACCGGCGAAGACATCTTTGGGCTGGAAGGGGGATTTCGGCCGCTGCTTGATCACCACTCGGTGGCAGTGATACATCCTGACATCGAAACCTCCGGCGGGCTGCTGGAGACCAAGAAGATTGCCGACTATGCCCAGATGCAGGGCATCCGCGTGGCCATGCACCATGCCGGATCGCCCATTGGCGGCTTTGCGGGGTACCATTGTGCGGCCACGTTCGGAGACAACTTCCTGGCTATGGAAAACCACGCCCTG
>Ga0335085_10009198_pt1 | contig 14933 bp, 9 predicted proteins | sample Lox_Sample_45_FD_206712 | JGI IMG/M metagenome (GOLD analysis project Ga0335085, IMG submission 206712) | Soil microbial communities from Loxahatchee National Wildlife Refuge, Florida, United States - Lox_Sample_4.5 | ecosystem: Environmental > Terrestrial > Soil > Wetlands | place: USA: Florida... | reverse complement strand
TATGGAAACTGCCGTACCCCGCGGGGCAGCAGGCTGCGGAGCGCGTATTCCGGAATGTGCCCGACAATGGGTTCGGCGGCTGGTCTTGGTTCCCCAACGGCCGAAGCAGCATCTGGTCTTTTGGCGGCCACTTCTGGCTCGCGGGCAATCGTTCGGGAATACGGGACGCGGTCACCGCCGGAGTCTCGTCGGAAGGTCAATCGCAACCGTCGCTTTCGCCTGATGGAAAGCAACTGCTGTTCAATCAGTCCAGAACGGATTACATGATCCTGTCGGCCTCCCTGAGCGACGCCTCCGTCGAGCGGGTCATTTCGTCCGAAGCGGTCACCGGCATGCCCGCCTGGGCGCGGCAACGGAAAGCCTTCGTTTACACCAGCGACCGCAGCGGATCGTCGGCCATCTGGATGCGAAGCGAGGACGGCGATCGCCCGATCGTCACAGCCGAAGCATTTCCTGCGGGGACCACAAGTTTATTCCTGCTTCCGGCGCTGTCTCCACAAGCCGACCGGGTGCTTTATGCACGCGGCAGAGGCGGCAGCCAGGATCAATACAATTGGATCTCGTCGCTTTCCGGAGGCCCGCCGGTCCGCCTGACCAACACGAAGGATGTCATCGAGCGCGGTGGTTCGTGGTCGCCGGACGGGAGCCGGATCGCCTTCTGGCAGTTCCGAAATGGGTCTGTCTCGATCGGTGTGGTCAAAACTACAGGCGACGCGACGCCCACGGTGCTCTGTGAGAACACCGGCCTGGCACTGCCGGAGTGGTCGCTGGACGGACAGTGGATCAAATTCATGGATGCGCGGGGCAATGCCGGCTGGTCTCTCATTTCGCCGGACGGCAAAACGGAGCGGAGCTATGGCGAGCCGCATACCGTTGAGATGACCTATTCCGCTGACTCGAAACTGCTGTACGGTATTCGGGTGGAAGCCGATCGCCGCACTTTGTATTCACTCGATATCGCCACCAAAGAAGTGAAGACGATTGGCGAAATCGGCAAAGACTTTGTACCAGCCAGCTACAGCAATCCCGGCGTCCGGCTGAGCCTGTCTCCCGACGGCAAGAGCATTCTGTATCCGGCCAGGAGAAGCAGCAGCAGTCTGTGGATGATGGAAGGCTTCCACCAGCCGGGCTGGGTGGACGAACTGCGGGAGATGATGCCCTGGTAGTTGGTCCAGCGCGGCGTGGGCGACATCCTCACGGCTGAGCCCCGGCCAGGTTCAGCTTCTTCAGCAACTGCTGGAAGCGCGGCTCCCCGCGCAGGCTGTCCAACTCCGGATCGGACCGGAGAAAAGCGATCATCGGTGCGCGCTCTTCGTAAGCCTGCTCCAGCAAGTCGAGAGAGCGCGCGCGGTCGCCGAGTGCGGCATACACCGTCGCCAGCCCAAACTTCGAAATGTGCCCGGTCTTGGCGCGCGCCAACACCTGCTCCAACTGACGCTGCGCTTCGGCGCGCGGACCGGCCAGCACCTTCAGCCGCGCCGCGTCCGTAAGGGCAAAACTCCAGCCCGGATCGATCTTCAGCACCTTGTCGAGCGCCGCAGATGCCTTGTCCATCCGGCCCTGCTGCGCGTAGGCTTGCCCGATCAGCCAACCGCAATAGGTATAGTCGGGGTCGAGGTCCAGGCACTTGCTCAACTCTGCCACCGCACCGTCGTACCGATGGGCCATGTACAACCACCAGCCCAGCGTGCCGGCGATCTCGGTCGAGGTCGGATCGAGGGCCTCCGCCCGCCGCCCCTGCGCGACCGCCTCGTCGTAGCGGCCCAGCACGGTCAGCACCCAGCCGTAATATTCGTGCGCCGGCGCATAATCCGGACTCAGCGCGATGGCGCGTTTGTACTCGCGTTCGCTGGCGGCCCAGTCGAAGTCGTACATCACGTACATGTTGCCCATCTGCACGTGCGATTCGGCGATGCCCTCGTCGATGGCCAGGGCCTTCTGCGCCGCCTCTTTGGCTTTGGGCATCACTTCTGCCACCGGGAAGTACATGTCCTCCACGAGCTGGTAGTAGTAGCACAGGCCGTCGTACGCCAGTGCATAATTGGGATCGAGCGCAATGGCCTGCCGGAAGTAGTCAAGGCCCTTGTTCAGATTGGCGGTATCGAATTTGGCGGTGTAGTAGCGGCCTTTCAAATAAAGCTGGTAAGCCTCCGGATTGCCCGTCTGGCCGCGCGACATCTGCTTCTTCTCGGCGGCACTCAGCCGCGCGCGCAGATGCCCGGAGATCTGGTTGGCGATGTCCTGCTCCACGGCCAGCGCGTCGGCCAGCTTGCGGTTGTAGCGCTCGCCCCAGATCTGGCTGTTGTCGGCCGCGTTGACCAGTTCGACGCTCACCGAAAGATTGTCGCCGCGCTGCGCCAGGCGTCCCATCAGCACGGCGCGCACGCCCAACTCGCGGCCGGCCGAGCGCGGATTGGGATCCTTGCCCTTGTAGCGGAAGACCGCGCTGCGTGACATGACCTTCAGGTGGGGAAGTCCGGAGAGGCTGTTGATGAGCGTTTCGGTGATGCCGTCGCTCAGCCAGTCGTCATCCGCGCTGCCGCTGGCGAACGGCAGCACCGCCAGCGAGTCGATGGTGTCGCCGCCGCGATTGCTCCAATAATAAACGCCGGCGGCCGCCGTTAGCAGCACTACGAGCGCCAGCGCCGCCACCATCCACATCCTTCGCCTGCCCGCCGGAGCAAAAGTCTTCGGCTCCCCGGCCGCGCTCGAAAAGGTGCTCAGAGCGAACGCCAGGTCGTGCGCCGAATGGAAGCGCTGCGCCGGATTCTTGGCCAGGCAGCGCTCGATGACACGGTCCAGCTCCGGCGGGCTGATCTTGCCCGAATCGGCCACTGGCGCCGGATCTTCCTTAAGGATCGCGGCCATCGTCTCGGTGGCCGAATTGCCACGGAAGGCGCGCTGGCCCGTGACCATCTCGTAGAGCACGCAGCCGAGCGAAAAGATGTCGCTGGCAGCCTCGGCCTTTTCGCCGCGCACCTGCTCGGGGGACATGTACCCGATGGTGCCCATCACCTGTGGGTTGGCCTCGGGGATGGTGGCGGTTTCGTCCGATGCTTGCGGCGCGCTGCGCACCTGCGCCAGGCCGAAATCCAGAATCTTCACGCGGCCGTCGGCGGTAAGAAAGAGATTGCCGGGCTTGAGGTCGCGATGCACGATGCCCTTGGAGTGGGCCGCCGCCAGGCCCTGCGCCATGGCCGCCCCAAGCTCCGCGACTTTGCGCCAGGCGATCGGCCCGCGGCTGAGCCGGTCGCGCAGGGTCTCGCCTTCGAGCAACTCCATGACGGCATAGTCGAAGCCCTCCGCCTCGCCAACGTCGTAGAGCACCAGCACGTTAGGATGCGAGAGCGCCGCCACCGCCTCGGCTTCGCGCCGGAAGCGCGCCAGCGCCTGCGGATCGCGCGCCAGGTGGTCCGGTAAAATCTTCACCGCAACGTCGCGGTTGAGGCGCGTATCGCGCGCCTTGTAGACCTCGCCCATACCCCCCGCCCCGATCGGCGCCACAATGGCGTAGGGGCCGAGCCGGTCTCCGGGCTTCAGAGGCATACAGTGGAACGATTCTACCGTAGGTTACGAAGAAGGCGGCCGGAGAGATGCGGAGGAGGACTTGGTGAGGGAACGACTTGCCGGCCGCGACGCAGGACGCTTAAATTCAGTTCTGACCGCCAGAGTAAAAATGGACGACCACTGATTTTGAGCAAGGACCTGCGGGCAATCGGCCGTGCCCGCCTTCATGGTCCAGGGTGCTGAATTGGCGTCCGGAAAAACGTTACCAAATGTCTGGACAGGTGAACCCGCAGGATGCAGCCGAAATGTTATTCCCGGTAGAGAGTTGCTGACGATACTGTGATTCCGATTAGTACTCTTCGCAAAGCGATGCACGAGATCGCTGACCGGAACGGCGAGTTCACATTATTCGGTCTGTTGAAACGGTCCAACTCCCTCGGCGATTGGGACTTGGTAGTGTCGGCTCCGTGGCTCGAACGCGTCAAGCTCAAGGCGCTCTCCGAGTTTGTCGACCTGCTTGCGAAATCGATCGGCCGGGAATCACTGCCTCAATTCGCCCGGGTTGAGAGTGTTCCCAGCGACGATCCGACGCTCGAGTTCATTCTCGACAGTTTTCCCGTCGAGGACGGCGAGATCCGTATCCAAAACATGGATCTGTTTGGCCTGCAAATCGAAGAAGCGATCCTCTTCCGCGCCAGGCGGCCGGACAGCGGCGGTGCAGCGCCTGGAACTCCGGTTCGCGCCGGCGGGTCATCCCGGCACCGTTAATCGCGTAATTACTGACATCGACCTCATCGCGTCGAGTGCATGGGGCCGCGCAGGTAGGCAAGCGGAGGGAAAGGCCAGACACGCATTCCGCCGGTGAGGGGTAAAGCTTATCCCACCGCGTGCCGCGCGTTACAATCCGGGTGATGCCGTTTCCTACACACCGCCTCCGCCGCCGCCGCTCGTCCGAAGCCGTCCGCAGCCTGGTGCGCGAAACCAGGCTGACGCCGGCGCAGTTCATTCTGCCGTTGTTCGTCTGTCCCGGCGAAGGGGTCCGCCGGGAGATCGGCGCCATGCCGGGCAATTATCAACTGTCTATCGACGAGCTGGTGAAGGAATGCGCCGAGGTGCAGGCGCTGGGCATCGGCGGCGTCATTCTGTTCGGACTGCCCGAATCCAAAGACGAAATGGCCACCGGCGCGTACGACGAAAACGGCATCGTGCAGCGGGCCATCCGGGCGCTGCGCCGCGAGACGGAAGGGCTGCTGATCCTCACCGACGTCTGCAACTGCGAGTACACCAGCCACGGCCACTGCGGCTACATCAAGGACGGCGACGTGGACAACGACACCACGCTCGAATGGCTGGCCAAGGCGGCCGTGTCGCATGCGCGCGCGGGGGCCGACATCGTGGCGCCGTCGGACATGATGGATGGGCGCGTGTGGGCCATTCGGAAGGCGCTCGACGCCAGCGGCTACGAGCGCACCCCGATCCTGGCCTATGCCGCCAAGTTCGCCTCGGTGTTTTACGGGCCGTTCCGCGAGGCGGCCGAATCGGCGCCGCAGTTCGGCGACCGGCGCAGCTACCAGATGGATCCCGCCAACGGCCGCGAAGCGATGGAGGAGATCGAGTTGGACGTGCAGGAGGGCGCCGACATGATCATGGTCAAGCCGGCCATGCCGTACCTCGACCTGATCTGCCGCGCGCGCGAGCGTTTCGACGTGCCCATCGCGGCGTACCAGGTGAGCGGCGAATATTCGATGATCGTGGCGGCCGCGCGCAACGGTTGGCTGGACCACGACCGCGCCATGATGGAGAGCCTCACCTCGATCGCGCGTGCGGGCGCCGGCATCATCCTGACATACTTCGCCAAGCCGGCGGCGCGGCTGCTGGGATAGCGGCGGGCGTTCACAAACTTCAACGAAATCTGTGCGGCGATAAGGCACGGCGGGCGCGCTGGTTAGGCAGATTGGTGCGTCCGCACGGGAGCGGTCGGGGAGGTTTCCCGTGCCATGCTGGAGGCAGGAAGGCCAAGCGTGGCCCTTTTGGGAAAAACGGGCCCTTGGAATCAGCAGGTTAAAAGACCAGACGGTCAAAGTTTGGCCGCCCCTCGAAAAATCGCATCATGAAAAATCCAAATTGCAGAAGCCGAAAGAAGCAGCCGGGGCGTACGAACTCGGCAACATCCTGGGCCAGCGGAAGGCCTTCAGCACGATCGCCGGGCGATGCTCGGCGGCAGAAGCTGCAACGCTCAGGCGTGTGCGCGAGGAGCGGCTGTATCTTTCCACCAAGTTGAGTTGGAAACAATTCTGCCCGCAATATCTCGGCATGAGCCGCTCGCAGGCCGACCTCACCATTCGCCTGCTCGAAGAGTTCGGCCCCGACTTCTTCGAAATCACCCAGCTCACCAAGGTGCCGGTCGAAACCTACCGCGCCATCGCCCCCGCCGTGAAGGACGGACACATCCACTGGCAGGGCACATCCATCGCGCTGATCCCCGAGAACAGCGAAAGGGTGGCGGAGGCGGTCAACGGCTTGCGAGCCGAAGCTCGTCCGGAGGAGACCGCCGTAGTCGAACCGCCCGCCAACGCGCGCACCGAGGCGATGGTCGCGCTCACCGGACGCGCCGGGCAGTTGGTCGCCGACTGGTCGCGCCTGGTGGCGCAGCGCTGCACCTTCCCGCCCGCCGAACGGCAGCGCCTGAAGAATTCGATCGGCAAGACGAGGGTTGAACTGGAAAGGCTCGAGCGGCAGGTGTGGAGATAGGGGGCGCCGGCAGTTTTGGCGCCGAAGGTTCAACAGCAGCTTCCCAACCGCTTCGCCCAAATTTGCGTCTAAACGTCATGCCCGCATCGACCATCGCCAGCCAACTCTACCAGGACCTCCGCTATGGGTTGCGCACCATGGCGGCCAATCCCCTGTTTGCGTCCATGGCGGCACTCTCTCTGGCGCTGGGCATCGGGGCAAACACGGCCATCTACAGCTTCATGGATTCGATCCTGATGCGGTCGCTTCCCGTGCCCCATCCGGAGTCGCTCGTGATGCTCAACCTGCACTCCAAAGAGTTCATCGCCGTGGCGCACAGTTACAGCGGAAGCAACTTCAAGGAACCGTCGGGCGGCCAGACCAGCATCAACCTTCCGTTTGCCACCCTGGAGTTGCTGCGCCATAACGATGTCCTTTCGACTCTGTTCGGCTTCAGCAGAGCGGGACAACTCAATGTGTTGGGCCACGGACGGGCAGATCTCGCGACCGGACGATATGTGACCGGCGATTTCTTTAGCGGAATTGAAGTTCCTCCGTTCGCGGGCCGGTTGATCGATCCGCAGGACGATCGCGCCGGGGGGCCGACTGTGGCGGTGCTCAGCCATACGTACGCACAGCGGCGGTTCGGCGACCCCGGAAAGGCAGTGGGCGAATCGCTGCTGGTGAACAACCTGCCGTTCACCGTCATCGGAGTCACGCCGCCGGACTTTTTCGGGATCGACCCCAGCGGTCCTACCGAAATCTACCTGCCGATGCAGGCCTCCCCTCTGCTGGACCTCTTCGCCAAACAACCGAGGGCCAAGTTCACCGACAACAATTATTACTGGCTGGAACTGATGGGCCGGCTGCGGCCCGGGGTTTCGATCGCGCAAGCGCAAACCGCGCTGGCGCCGCGTTTCCATCAGTGGGTGGAGGCCACCGCCAAAGACGACAAGGAACGAGCCGATCTCCCGGTTCTGATCCTCAGGGAGGGAGGTGGCGGCCTGGACTACCTGCGGCGGCAGTATTCGAAGCCTCTGTATGTCCTGATCACGATGGTGGCGTGTCTATTGATGATCGCCTGCGCCAATATCGCCGACTTGCTGCTGGCGCGTGCGGCGGCACGGCGCCGGGAGATCGCGCTGCGGTTGAGCCTGGGGGCCAACCGCAGCCGCGTGGTGCGGCAACTCCTGACCGAGAGCGTGCTGTTAGCGGGTACCGGGGCTGCGTTGGGTATCTTGTTCGCGAAATGGGGAATTGGATTTCTCACCTGGCTGATCGCCAATGGCCGCGATAACTTCACATTGCGCGCGGAGTTGAACTGGCATGTCCTGGGGATCGCGGTGGCGCTGGCACTGGCGACCGGCTTGCTGTTCGGCCTCGCTCCCGCGCTGCAGGCCACCCGCGTGGACCTGGTGAGCTCGCTCAAAGATACCCGCGCGGGCCAGCCGCGTCTGCGGTGGCGCGGCGTTTTGGGGCGCATCAGCTTGAGTCAAATGCTGGTGGTGGGGCAGGTGGCGATTTGCGTTTTGCTCCTGGTAGCCGCGGGGCTGTTCGTTCACACGCTATCCAATCTGAACTCCATCCAACTCGGGTTTAACCGGGAAAACGTACTGCTCTTCAGCGTCAACGCCAAACAGGCCGGCTATCGCGATCAGGCGCTGGTGCGTTATTACCAGAATCTTCAGGGGCGCCTGGCGTCCATGCCGGGTGTGCGCGGCGTCACCGCCACCAGCTATGCCATGGTCTCGCAATCCATGAGCTCGCGTGGGGCGAATGTCCCCGGCGTCAATCCGGGCAAGGAGCGGAGCGTCGCGATCCTGGACGTGGCGGGATCCTTCTTCGCGACCATGCAAATCCCCATTTTGCTGGGGCGGGAAATTCTGGACCAGGACCAGCAGTCGGCCTCCAAGGTGGCCGTGGTCAACGAGGTGTTCGTGAAGAAGTATTTTCCGAACGACAATCCCATCGGGCGGCGCTTTGGATTCGGCGATGAGAAGGCGCCCGCGGATATCGAAATCGTGGGGGTCTGCAGGACCGCGCGGATGAGTTCGCTCAAAGGCGACACGCCGCCGGTGGTCTATCAGCCCTTCGGGCAGGACCTCGGCTCGCTGGGCGGTATGAATTTCGAACTACGCACGGCTGGGAATCCGCTGTCCTTGGCCACTTCCGCCCGGCAGGTGGTCCGCCAATTAGACGAACGGATTCCAGTGGTGCGCCTGACCACGCAATCGGTGGTGATCGACCAGACGATCAGCCAGGAACGCACCTTCGCGACCTTGTGTACGGCATTCGCGGTGCTGGCCGTATTGATCGCCTGCGTGGGTCTCTACGGGACGATGGCCTACGCCGTGGCGCGCCGGACCAATGAGTTGGGGCTGCGCCTGGCCCTGGGGGCGCAACGCGGCAGGCTCCTATGGATGGTGATGCGGCAAGCGTTGTCCATGGCCCTGGTCGGATTGGCGATTGGTGTGGCCGCGGCTTGGGCCACTGCGCATGTGGTGGAGTCATTCCTCTTCGGAATCAAGGCCAAGGACCCCCTGGCGCTGTCCGTCGCGCCGGCCATTCTGCTGGTGACGGCATTGGCGGCGGGATACGGGCCGGCCTGGCGCGCATCCCGGATCGATCCGTGGAAGGCGCTGCGGGACGAGTAGCGCGCACGTCCCCGGCTGACGGATCAACCTCTGCGCAAGCCCTCTGGAGGACGTAGGGAGGGTCAAACTCACTCGATCCCCAGGGCTTTTCCCGCCGTCTTGGCCCCCAGCCTGATCCGGCCGAACCAGCCCATCCGCCTCACATCCAGCGGCTCTTCGTTGGGACCGCAGACGCCGTCCGGGCCGGCGATGCGCGCCTGGGGACGCGGGTCCAGGCTGGCGCAGTAATGGTAATTGCGCGCGCGATAGGTAACGAAAAGCGCGAAGAGCAGGACCATAGCGGCGGCCAGGACAAACTTACGCATGATCGCTTAGACGCCGGCGGCGGCCCTTCCGGATTGTCTTCCCGGAGCGCCGGATGATATTCTCGGGGACGATTCACCACGGCCAGCGGCGGAGGATGCCTTTGGGGCGTACGACAATCTGGGGGAGTCTGGCGCTCCTCATTTCCCCGCTGCTCGCGGCACAACAGGGCGGAACAGCGCCCCGGGCCACCTTCCGCGTCAACGTGGATCTGGTGCAGATCGACGCGGTGGTCACGGACGCCAAGGGGCATCCGGCGCGGAACCTGGAGGCGGCCGATTTCCAGGTCCTCGAAGACGGCCGGCCGCAAACCATCACCAGCTTTTCTTATGTCGAAGTGACGAAGGGCACGCCGGGCGCTGTTCCGAGCGCGGCCGACACCCGGACCTCTCCGCGCAAGCTGGCTTCTGAAGATGTCCGCCGCGTGGTGGTGCTGATGTTCGACGACGCCGGAACCGATTCCTACCAACTGGTCCAGGCCATCGACGCGGGGCGGAAATTCGTCGATACCCAGTTGGCGCCCGGAGACCTGGCCTCCGTGATGGTGAGCCGCGGAGGCATGGGATTTTACGAGCAACTCACCAACGACAAGCGCCAGCTGCACGCCGCCATCGACCGCATCGGACGCCGGCGGGGCTGGCTGGTTTGCGACCAGCCGCTTCCCCCGATGAACATCAGCTTGCCCCCGGCCTTGAAAGCCGCCATGGAAGCTCCTCCCTATCATGCCTGCGACCCACCCAACCCGCTCGGCAATCTGCTGCGGGCTTTGCAAGGGTTGAGCAGGCTGCCCGGACGGAAGGCCATCATTCTGTTTACCCACAGTTTTCCGGCGCCCCCGGCGCTCACGCAACTCGCCAACCGGGCGGGTGTCGCGATTTACGTGATCGACCCGACCGATGTGCTGAAGCGAGGTATCGTGTCGCCGGACGCTCCCTACCGCAAGCTGGCCGAACGCACGGGAGGGCTTTTCCTGTTGGCGGCGGGGCCGGCGGCGTCGATCAACCGAACCATGGGCCAGGCGCTCGAAGATCTGAGCGGCTATTACCTGCTCGGATACCATCGGCAGCCGGACTCCGGACCGTCGGAGCACCGGGTTGTGGTCACGGTGAAGCGCAAAGGATTCCAGGTGCGGACTCGCAGCATGTCCATGGATGCGTCCACGCGACCGGTCCGCCAGGGGCCTCAATCCACCGCCGAGATCTTGCAGGAGGTATTGTTTTCGCCATTCGCCGCCGGACGTCTGCGCCTGCACCTGCAGCCGGTGTACGCGGCGTCCGCGCCGGATGCGAAAACTCAGAAGCGCTCCACCATCTTGAGGGTAAAACTGGCAGTGGAGGGCGAGGACCTGCGTCTTACGGATGCGGCCAACGGCGACAAGCAGGTGGCGCTCGACACCATGCTCGCCGTCTTCGATGAAGCCGGCAACCCGGTGGCGAACAGCGGCAAGAGCTTCACCATCCGGGTGGCGCCGCAGAAGGCCGCTGCTTTGCTCGAACGCCCGCTGCGGTTCCAGATGGACCTGACGCTACCCAAAGCGGGGGCCTGCCAGGTGCGTGCCGCGGTTCGAGACCCGGCGTCCGGGGAAACCGGTTCGGCCTACGAGTTTGTCCGTTTGCCGGATTTTAACCGGCAGGGAATGATGCTCAGCAGCCTCGTCCTGTTTCCGGATTCGGCTGCCGGTGAGTTCGACGCCGGGACGAACGTGGCCTTCGTATGCGAAGTGCTGGGCGCCAAATCGGACCGGGCCGGCCGGATGAACATCGATGTGCAGGTGAGGCTCCGCCGCGGAGACGCCGCGATCCTCAACGGGAAGCCGGAGCCGGTGGAAGTGGAGTCCGCCGAAGGCCACCATTTCCTGAAGGGAGAAATCCATATTCCCGAGGGAACCACTTCCGGCGACTACGCCCTGGAGGTATTTGCCTATGATCGTCTGGGGGACGCGAAACGGAAGGCGGTCTCGCAGTGGGCGGGCGTCACCGTGCGCTGACGGAAGCGCCTGACCCGCCTGCGCCGTAAGTACAGCTACCTGGCCTTGGATCCCCTGGGCCCGCGGTGACCGGTGTCAACTGGCCGGAAATACCGTCCGCACGATTTGCTGAAAGCGGGCATCGCGGCGCAGAGAATCGAAGCGCGGGTCTACCCGGATCCACACCAGCCAGTGGGAGCGCTCTTCGACGGCTTTGCGCAGCCACAACAGCGCCTGCTCCTGATCGCCCAGCCCGGCATAGATCAGGGCGTAGCCGTATGACGTGACGAAACGCGTGCGCACGAGCTCGTCGAACCGGTGCAAATCTTCGAGCGCGCGCGCCGGTTGGCCGCAGGCACCCGCGATATAGCCGTGGGCGGCAATCACGGGCTGCCAGTCGCGCAGAGGCGAGGACTTGGCAGCCTCCAATTCCGCGAGCGCGCCCGCGCAGTTGGATTCGGAGCTCAGCACGCGCCCCATCCAGAAATGCGCCAGCGGGAAGTTCGGATCCACGCGCAGGATGCTCACGAGTTCCTGGCGCGCCTCTTCGTTGCGGCCGCTGTAATGCAGGTGGAACGCCAGGTCGGTGCGGATCGGCAAGGACGCCGGGTCCAGGCGACGGGCGTGCTCGAAGGCGCCGTGGGCGGCGGTGAATCGTTTCGAAGCGGTGTAGAGCACGCCCGTCCAGTCGTAGGCGGTGGCGTAGTTTGGATCGGCGGCGATGGCGTGTTCCAGGTTGCGGGCGGCCTTGTCGAGGTCCCAATCGAAATACAGGTTGACGTAGCCTTCGGAGGCCAGTACCTCGGGCGCCTGCGGGTCGAGTTGGGCGGCGTGTTCGAGAGCGGCCCGCGCCTGGGCGAATCCGGTAGCCGGCGCCAGGTAGCAGCCGTAGACCATGGCGGAATAACAATCGGCCAGGGCGGCATAAGCCGGCGCGTAACCGGGGGCGCGGGCGATCGACTGCTGAAAATATTCGATGGCCTGCTTCAGGCTGACCTCGGTGCGCTGGTTCCAGTAGAAGCGTCCGCGGAGATACAGGTCGGCCGCTTCACCTTCGAGCGGTTGCCGCTGCGCGGGGGTGCGTCCAGGCGCCAGTCGGCCGGGAATAGCGCGTGCCACCGCGGCGGCGACATCCGATTGCAGCGGCAAGGCCGCGTCGCCGGAGCCTTCGAAGCTCTCGGCCCAGAGTTGCAGTCCATCGCGAGCCCGAATGAGGCGCGCCGAAACGCGCACGTGCGCGGCATCGTGCTCGACCGAGCCGGTGACGATGTAGCCCGCGCCCAATTCGGAGGCGATCTTCTGCGGTGGGAGCTGCGAGCCGCGGTAGCGCCACACAGACGGTCCGGCGACCACGCCGAACCCGTCGGGCGCCGCGCGTCCGAGTTGCGTGATCACCTCTTCGGTGAGTCCGCGGCTCAGATAGGCTTGCGCCGGGTCGGCGTTCAGATCGTCGAAGGGCAGGATGGCGATGAGGGTGGGGTCGCGCGGTGTGCGCACGGCCAGCGAACCGGCCGCCAGGAGCGCCACCAGCCCGGCGAGCACAGCCAGGCGGCCGCGGGAAACGGGTGGAGTGGGCGCGGCAGACCGGGGCGGCGCAGCGGGAGGCTCTGCAGGCGGCTCGACGGGCGGCGCCGGTGGCGCGGTCGCTGCGGGCGAAACCGCACGTTCCGTTACGTTCACCAGCGGCAGAAAGCGGTAGCCGCGTCCGACTACGGTTTGAATGAATCGTGGCTCGTCGGCGCTATCCCGGAGGGCCATGCGCACTTTCCGGATGGCCGTGTTGAGACTCTGGTCCAGGTCCTGGAAGCCTCCGTTGCCCCAGAGGGCGGCGGTGATGGTCTCGCGCGGCACCAGTTCGTCGCGGTGTTCGACGAGCAGCACCAGCAGGTCGAACGGAATTTTTTCCAGGCGGACGGGCCGGCCCCCGCGCGTCAACTCATAACGGTCCGGAGTCAAGCGGAACTGGTCGAATTCGTAATCCCGCACAGGCGTGCCTTCAGACAGATCCTAATCGGCTGATTATACAGGCGGCTCCCTCTTCAGACAATCTTCAGACCGTCTCTATTGCCGAAACCCCGGGCGGCTGGCAATCTGATCCAGCGAGGCCGGCCGGCTCGAACGGGACCGGGCGGCCTAAGGAGACATTTGAATGAAAATACAAAACACATTTCGGAGAATGACGGCATGGCTCGGATGCGCGGTATTGTTGCTGCCGGCGCACGGGCTTCGCGCGGAAAATGGATCGAGCGCCAGTCCGCAGATCGGATACGAGGTGGTGGGGCAGGTGCTGAACCCGTCCTCGACTACTTCCCAACAGTACGGTTATCTCAACTTCGTTCGGGATGTCGACCGGATTACCACGTCGGCGGGCGCGACCGTGTCGGAGGCGACCGCCATGCTGACGTTCTATAACGATACGAACACAGTGCAGGTGATCAATAACGGACCGATTCGAACGGTGGACCGGAGCGGGACGGGCGCGATCTATTTCGGCACCGGCGGGAATGACTTCACCAATCCCAGCTCATTCAAGAACGGCACCGCCGTCCAGAACTACACGCTGCGGCACCAGGTGGTGATCGACACCGTGACTGGCTACTTTACGACTACTTTCGAGATGACCGTGACGGCTGTGAAAGGCTTCCAGATCGACGGCACGACGTACCGGATGGCCCATCCGGGGAGCGTCTACCGTGTCACGGTCTTCGGCCATCTGACCACGCAATCGCCGCCTTCGGCCTATATTGCCGGATTTGCGGACGGGCAGGGCGTGAACGGGTCAGTGGGGAACGACTAATGACGATTGCGGAGGCTCGGAAGGGGGCGTAGGATTGGTTCACTTGCGGGCCTCTGCGAAAGGGGGACCACCGAATGCAAAAGCAACTGCTGGCGGGAATGGCGATTCTGTTCGGCTTGGCGGCGACACCCACAACCTCGTTCGCCCAAGGTTGAATGCCGGTCCGGTTCCTATCCCCCAGTTTGGGTGGATACAGCGGGTCGGTGGCGGCCGGGCATTGGGAAGTGGGCGCGGCCTTTCGCAGGCTCAGCGCGGATCAGTGGTTCGTGGGGTCGCAGGTGCGGGAGGCGGCCGCGCCGTTCGGCCAACCGCTGCTGCTGAATATTTACTCCCTGGATGCCACTCTGACCTATGGCGTGACGGACCGGGTGAGCGTCACGGTGACAGTTCCGTTCTCGCGCGGCACGCACTCGCGCTTCTACGCGGACGGCAATCGTCATGTGGTGAAAGCCGCGGGGCTGGGGGATGTCAGCGGAATCGCGAACGTGTGGCTGCGGAGACCGGCGGATGCGGGGTCCGGCAACATTGCGTTTGGCGTGGGTCTGAAGACGGCGAGCGGCAACAACGACGTGATCGACAATTACTTTCTAGCCGACGGCTCGGTGACCAGAAATCCGGTAGACCAATCGATTCAACTGGGCGATGGCGGGGTCGGCGCGATTTTTCAGGTGCAGGGCTATCGCCGGCTGGCGGCCGATGCGTATGGGTATGTGTATGGCTGGTACCTGCTGACTCCGCGCGAGCAGACCGGCGTGGCATCTCCGCTGGCGGGCGTGCCGCTCTCCGTGCCCGATGTGTACTCGGTCCGGACGGGCATTTCCGCCCCGGTGTCGCGCAAGCATCGCATCTCGGCGAGCCTGGGTCCACGCATCGACGGCATCCCGTTGCGCGACCTGGCCGGCGGCAGCAACGGCTTCCGCCGGCCCGGGTATAGCCTGTATCTCGAGCCGGGAGTAGTGATCGCGACCGGCCGCAG
>Ga0335085_10009197_pt1 | contig 14935 bp, 12 predicted proteins | sample Lox_Sample_45_FD_206712 | JGI IMG/M metagenome (GOLD analysis project Ga0335085, IMG submission 206712) | Soil microbial communities from Loxahatchee National Wildlife Refuge, Florida, United States - Lox_Sample_4.5 | ecosystem: Environmental > Terrestrial > Soil > Wetlands | place: USA... | reverse complement strand
CACTACACGGCGAACGTCATCCAGCACTTTGCCAGGATTATCGCGCGGCACCATCACAATCGTCATGGAGCGAAACGGCATTTGCTTATAGGAAACGTAGATCACAGGCTTGAAGTCCTGGGCGATGTCGTTTCGAATGTCACCGACCACTCCTATGATCCGGCCTCGCATGGGAGGATCGCGCATAACCGTAAGGTATTTTCCGACCGCATCCCTGCCCGGCCAATATTTATGTGCAAGTGATCTGCTAACCAAGAGGACTGGTTCAGCCTTCTCGTCATCGGCCTCCGTGAAATTGCGGCCTCGTAAGACAGGAATATTCATCACAAAGATGAAGCCGGCGTCGACAAAGTGTATATCTGCCGACTCATATTCTCCGGGAACCTTGCCTTGCCCCGGAATGGTAAAGCCGACTCCGAAGCCGCCCCGAATAGGTAAGGGAGTAGTGAGTCCGACCTGTGCCAGGCTTGGCAGGGTGTGCAGGCCCTGGTCTAATCTCTCAAAGAATCTGGTCACATCCTCATCGTTTTGGTAATGCGTGCGGGGCAAGGCAACACCCGCTACCAACACGTGATCCGTGCGAAAACCGAGCGGTTGGTTGCGCAAAGCAATCAGGCTCTGCAGCAACAGCCCTGCCCCAACCAAGAGAATAACCGTTAGCGAAATCTCGCTGACCACCAGAACGTTTCGCGACCGGCGGCCCTCATATCCAAGGCCGACCGCGTTCCCCGAACTGCGCAGAACGGATTGAATATCCGCTCGTAGTGCGGCAAGCGCAGGGAGCAACCCGAGAGCAAAACCACAGAGCAACGAGATTGCGATTGCAAATGCCAAAACGAACCAGCTGATATGGATCAACGGAAAAGAGTCATTTTGCGGCCCCAGCCATATGAAAAGGCTCCGTCCCGTAACAGCTAAGAACACACCCGCCATAGCGGACATAAGCGCCATGATGACGCTTTCGGCAAGAACACCGCTCAAGGTCTGCCATACTCCCGCGCCGAGCGCCCGCCTGACAGCCAATTCACGCAACCGGGCACTCACTCTCGCCAACATGAGAATGGCCACGTTGGCACAAGTAATGAGAAGAACAAGGATGACAACACCCAATGAAAGTAAGAGCGAATTCTTCACTCCACCTGTGAGCGATTCTTGCAGCGACAGAATCACCACACCCGAGCCGGGGTTGGCAGCCGGGTATTGAGAATGCAGTTGAGCAGCGATGCGATTCATGTCCGCCCGTGCCTGGTTGGTGCTTACACCGGGACGTAGCCTTCCAATGACCTGCAAGAAACGCGAATCACGCCAGAGCATGCGATCCGGGTGAATTTGTTGCTGCAGAGGAATCCAAAGCTCCGAATAGCCGCCATCCCCAGGCGGCTGGAAGTCGTGTGGCATCACTCCAATCACATGAAATGGTTCGCCGTTCAGCGTGATGGATTTGCTGACAATCTGCGGATCATCATGAAATTTGTTTGTCCACAGGCGGTAACTCAAGACGACAACGTGAGGCGAGCTGTAGGCATCTTCCTGCGGAAGGAAAGTGCGCCCCAGCATGGATTGCGCGCCGAGGATAGAAAAGAATCCCGTGGAAACTGCCGTCCCCTGCAGCGCTTCAGGGCTGCCTTCCATCAGCGTGTAGTCAAAGCCACAAAAGGCGGCGATGTCGGTAAAACTCTTGTTTTCGCGGCGGAAATCCAAAAAGTTGGCGGGCGAAACATTATAGGCACCACCTACATCGTTAGCGGCCCGGCTTTGGAAAATCGCCATCAATCGAGCGGGATCCGCATAGGGCAGGGGGCGAATGAGCACCGCATAGATGATGCTGAATACCGCTGTCGCTGCTCCGATACCCAAAGCTAGCGTTACAACTACAGTGACTGAGAAGCCAGGGCTTTTGCCCAGTTGGCGGATTGCGTAGCGCAAATTGTGGAACAACACGGTCACGTTCGCCTCCTCACTCCGTTCTCAAAGCTTGCATCGGTTCGACCGAGGCCGCGCGGCGGGCCGGCAGAAAACAAGCCAGCAGGGCCGTCGACAGCAGAACCAGGGCCACCGCGGTGTAGGCGAGCCAATCCATCGCATGTACGCCAAACAAAAATCCCTGCATGGCGCGGCCGACAAAATAAGCGCCGCACAAACCGAGGACCAGACCAATGCCCGCCAGCAGCATGCCTTCGCGCACCACCAGGACGACTACCCGGCTGCGGCTCGAACCCAGCGCCATGCGGATGGCGATCTCATGCGAGCGCTGTGCCACCGAGAAGGCCATCACGCCGTAAATCCCCACTCCGGCGAGCAACAGGGCCACGCCTCCGAAGCTGGCGAACAGTACCGTATTGAAATTGTCCCCGGCAAGTTGCTCGCTGCGCACCTGCTCCAGGGTGCGCGGTTCTGCCAGCCCTATCTCCGGGTCCACCGCGTGTACCGCCGCAGCGATGCTTTTGCTCATCAGCGCCGGATCGCGCAAAGTGCGCACTCCGGTGTTCGCCTGTGGAAAGGGACTCTGCCAGAAGGGAACATCCACCTCCGGGTAGCGCTCGCTGAAGTCTCCGCCCTGCACGTTGTGATAGACACCGACCACCTGCCACTCGACCGGAGGGCCCGGCTTGTCCGCGCCGGGAATGATTTGCGGTATCACGATTCGCTGTTGCAGTGGGTCCATGCCTTTCAGGAATTTATTGGCGAACTCGTCGTTGACCATGGCGACGCGCACGCTGTTGGCAACATCCTCCGGTGTGAAAGAGCGCCCACGCAGGATTTGCACGCCGAAAGTCTTGAAGTAGTCCGGCGTCACCATCTGCACTCCGGTGTCGGGACGCCGCGACGGATCGGCAACTTCCGGCTGGCCGGCAATGGTGAATGGCAAGCCGTACCCAGATCCTTCCAGCGGCATGCCGGTCATCGCGGCCACGTGCGCAACGCCCGGTACCGCGGCAATCCGGTCCAGAAGTTGCCGGTAGTAAACGAGAATGTGATCGGCATCTTTCGGGCGCGACTCGGGAACCGGCAGTCCAAACGTGAAAATGTGATCCGTGACCACGCCCAGGTCAACCCGTTGCAGATTCACGAAGCTGTGGATGGCGAGTCCGGCTCCCGTGAGCAGCGCCAGCGCCAGGGCGAACTCGGTTACCACAAGAATGCGGCGCAGGCGATGCCGCCCCGCGCCAGTGCCCGAGCGGCCGCCTTCTTTGAGATTTTCGCCGGGATCCACGCGCGAGGCATACCAGGCCGGGGCGCAGCCGAATAAAAGTCCGGCCACCATGGTTGCTCCCAGCGTAAACAGCAGAATCGGAATGTTCAGGCGCAAGTCGGATTCCAGCGGCAAAAAGTCCACCGGCATCAGCGCAAGCGTTCCCTGCAGAATGCCGTAGCCGACAGCCACCCCGAGCAAACCACCAGCAGTCGCGAGGATGAGGCTTTCGACTAGTTGTTGACTGAAGATGGCTGCCCGGCTTGCGCCGAGGGCGATGCGAACCGCCACTTCTTTTTGATTGGCCATTCCCTTGGCCAGCAGCAGATTGGCGACATTCACGCATGCGATCAGCAAGACAAACCCGACCGCCCCGAGCAGCAGCCAGAATATTTTTTGCCTTTGTTGTGGAAAGAAATCGTTTTTGAGCGGCTCCACCGAAGCGCCCCAGCCCTCATTGCTCTTGGGGTAGGTTTTCGCCAGCACGGCGGTGATACGGTCCATGTCGGCCTGCGCCTGCTGCAGGGTGACGCCAGGCTTCAGGCGTCCCTCGACAAAAAGCCAGTGGTCTTCGCGATTAATCTGCTCCGGTTTGAGCGCCAGCGGAACGTCCAGCCACCGGACTCCCTTTTCCTCTGCCGTGCCCTCGGCCCAAACGCCCACGACCGTGTAAGGAACGTTGTCGAGCCGCACAGACTTGCCAAGGATATTGGGATCGGACCCCAGCCGCTTCCAAAGCCGGTGACTCAGCACCACGACGTGGTTGCTGCCGGGCTGGTCTTCTTCCGGAAGAAAATCACGCCCCAGAGCGTATTTGACTCCTCGTTTCTGGAGTGCGCCGGCGGTGGAAACCCATGCGGGCAGGTATTCCGGCTGATCCTGCGTCGCAACATTGAAGGCATTCATGGCGAAGGCGTCGAGGCCCTGGAATGACGAGCTTTGCTGCTTCCAATCCAGAAAGTCTGCGGGCGAAACCGTGTTGCGGTGGCCACGCACCTTCGACCAGATCAGGACCAGCTGATCGGGATTCGGATAGGGCAAGGGCGCGATCATGGAAGCGTAGTCCACGGTGAACATGGCGGTGTTCGCCCCGATGCCGAGGGCCAGCGTGAGCAGCACCGTCATGGTCACGCCGGGACTATGGCGCAGCCGGCGGATTGCGTAGGAGAAGGCTCTCAGCAGAGTTCGCATAGCTCACCTTCAGACGCAGAGTTGCACTCCAGATGCCACAAACTCTATTCCCCAACTTCATGAAAGGAAAGTGACTCTGCCGTAGACAGAGAATCTGAGGTGTCCGGAAGCGGACAGTGCTGTCCGGAAATGGACAGTTCCGGGTTGAGCCGAAGGCATTGGGGTGACGGGCGTCCCGCCCGCCGCAAGTGTCGACAAGCGCAAGAATTGCGTTTGATATATCTTAAAGCTATAGCTAAACCGAATTCTAGCTCATCTTTCTCGCGTCCATACTCAGGTTTGGTCAGGGGCGAGAAACGCGCCTATAAACGATCCTGGCGCAATTGCGGGGCATCCTAGGCGAGGCCCGGCCCATCATTTGCGGGACGAATCCAATCCCTCAATCGCTTTTTCAATAGCTTACAGCTAAGTGCTTGATAACCAAGACCGCACCCGCGAGCTTAGGCTCTCCACTGCACGACGCTGTAGCTGCGAGCCGGCACCTCAACCCGGGTACGGCTGCCGCTGGTCACCGGTTTGTCCAGCGGCTGCGGAGTTACCTTTCGCGGTTCCGCAAAGCCATTGGCCGCCTTCAGGTCGTTTCCGGTCAGCGTCAGCGAAGTCAGCACCTGCCCCGGCGTCTTATCCTGCCAGTTCACTTCCAGCGTGCGTGCCTTCGCAAGATCGCGGTTCAGAACGAACAGCGATGTCTTGCCGTCATCCGCCAGGGTTGCGACCGCATCGAGATACGGCACTTGCCCCATGCCTGCGACCTCATAGGTGGGCGACTCGTTCAAGACATCCAGAACGGTGCCATGCGCATACTGCAACCCCCAACTGTACGGGTAGTAGATGGTTTGCAGGTAGAGGCCGTCCTGGTTCGTCGTGATGGGCGCGATCACGTTGACCAGTTGCGCCAGGCAGGCAATCTTGATGCGATCGGCGTGGCGCAGCAGAGTATTCACGATGCCGCCCACGAGCAGCGCATCCTCCAGGTTGTAAACCTCTTCGACCAGATGCGGCGCTTCGGGTAAGGGTCCTTTGCTGGGATCGCCGGCTCCCGAGCGATACCACACATTCCACTCATCGAAAGACAGCCATAACTGCTTCGAGGAACGCTTCCGGGCACGCACCATGTCACAAACCGCCAGGCTCTCTTCGATCTGGCGTTCCATGCTGAGGTTCAGCGCCACATACTTTGAGCTTTCGCCCCCGGTCTCGGAGGGAGTGTTGCCGAGATAGCGATGCAATGAAAGTCCATCCACAAAGTCGTAGCATTGCTCCAGAACCTGGCGGTCCCACTCGATATACGTAGACATACCCGGCGCGCTGGAGCCGCAGACGACTAGTTTGATCGAAGGATCAATCGCCCGCATCTGGCGCGCGGCATCCTGCGCCTTCAGTCCGTATTCGGCCGCGGGCATGTGGCCGATCTGCCAGTCGCCATCCATCTCGTTGCCCAGGCACCAGTGCTTCACGTGGTACGCCTCGGGGTAGCCGTGCTTGCGGCGCAGGTCGCTCCATTCCGTGCCTTTGTCCACATTGCAGTACTCGACGAGGGCAGCGGCCTGCGCGGGAGTTCCGGTGCCCAGGTTGACCGCCATCAGCGGCTGTGTGCCAGCTGCTTTGCACCAGGCCATGAATTCGTTGGTGCCAAAGCGATTGGAGTTCAGCGTGTTCCAGGCCTTGTCGAGGACGACCGGGCGATCTTGCTTGGGACCCACCCCGTCCAGCCAGTTGTAGCCCGAAACAAAATTTCCGCCGGGATAGCGAATAAGCGGCACGCCCAGCCTGCGTATCTGATCCATTACGTCCTTGCGGAACCCATTCTGGTCCGACAACTTCGATCCGGGTTCATAGATGCCTTCGTAGATCGCGCGGCCGATCTGCTCCAGGAAGGAGCCGAAGATATTCCGGTCCAAGGAAGAGATGGTTCGTTTAGAATCCACATAAAGCCGCGCTGCGCCGCCCGCGCCGGTTGCAGTTGTTTGTGCCGATAAGAGGCCACGACACAACCCATTCGACGCGCTGGCCGCGCCCAGCGCCGAAATCTGCTTCAGAAAGCGTCGTCTGAAAGTAGAAAACATGCTTCGCTTCTCCTGTGTATGAGTGCCCATTGTAGTGGTAAACCGGGTTTGTGCCGGCGAGGAAGTGCCGACCGCCCTTCGCACACGAAGATAGAAACCATTTGCAGCATCGTGACCATGGTCACAACTGCATGTGAGATTGCCTATCGCGGCCCGGCAGGCGGCGCATTACTATGCGCTTAACGTCGGTTCCGTGAGGGGCGATGAAGCCCGGCACTGTGGTTGGAAACCAAAAGTGGTGGTGGATCATGTCGAGCAACAGGCCGATCGTCTGGTATCACAGCAATCGCTATAACGCAGAGGCTGCCTGCCCACACTGTGCCGGAATCATCCGCCATGAGCGCTGGTGCACCGTGGTCAATCCACTGGTCTGGTACGCCTATCAGATCCTCGCCGACGCCAGCCAATTGACGTTGGGAGATGCGCTCATGCTGCACTCTCTCGGCGTGAGTTGGGGTGGCAAAACCTGCGGGGGAAGTTGCAAGAGCCCGCGCGAATAAAGATTGCCAAGGAGCTATGCCCTCGCGGCCTTCATCCGCTCGTGGTGGTCAGACTGAGGCTTTAGCGGCCCGACTTGAAGCCGGGCCCTCCGATACGGCCCCGCCAACGGCCCGGTAAACAAAGCAGTTTTAATGCTCCAAAGCTGCGTGATAGCCTTAGGGCCAAGCAGCTTGGGGAGATGCCGCTCCAGTTCTCTGCTCAAAACCGGAATGGCGCGCCATAACAAACCCTCCGACCCACCCGCATCTCCTTCATCCGGAAGGGCTTCCGGAGATACTCCGGAGACACAAAAAACGCAACTTTCCGCTCCGGAAGGGGTTGAAGAAACTGTGAGCAGTCTAGCCATTGGCCGGGATTTGTTCGCAGGCTCAAAAGAGTCGGCACCAGCGGCGGCGCAGCTTCCGGCTGGCACAAGCCTGACCGACGCCGATGTGATGCTGCGAGTGAAGGCAGGCGATCAGTCGGCTTTTGAATATCTGGTTGAAAAATACCGGCGGCCGATGGTGAACTTCATGTATCGCATGGCGCACAACAGCGCCGCGGCCGAAGATCTGGCGCAGGAGGTTTTTCTGCGGGTCTACCGCTCGCGCGAAGGATACGAAGCGAGCGCAAAGTTTACCACCTGGCTGTATCGCATCGCCACCAACCTGGCGATGAATCATGCGCGGGACACGCGCAACGAGCGGCCGGACAAACAGGCAAGTCTGGATGAGGCAGACGAGGAGACCGGATTAAAGCTCGACGTCGCCGACAGCACGCCGTCGGTGGAAGAGAAGATCCTGAAGCGGGAGCGACTGGCAGCCATCCGGCAGAAGGTACAGGAACTGCCGGAGCGGCAACGCATGGCAGTGGTTATGCACAAGTACCAGCAGATGGACTACAAGCAGATCGGAGAAGTGCTTAAGCTGAGTGAGTCCGCCACCAAGTCTCTGTTGTTCCGGGCGTATGAAACGCTGCGGCAACAGTTGAAAGAGTTTGTGTAAGCAACTTTAAGCAAGGAAACGATGATGAAGTGCCACGAAATTCGCGAACTGATGCCGGACCTGGCCACCGGAGGAAGCGCGGTCACGTCCGAAACCGAAAAGCATTTGCAGTCCTGCGGGGAGTGCGCCGGGAAGCTGGAGGAGTTTCGCCAGACCATGGCGCTGCTGGACGAATGGGAAGCGCCGGAGCCATCGCCCTATTTCGACGTGCGCCTGGGAGCGCGGCTACGGGAAGAAATGGCGCAGCCCGCAACCCAAGGATGGTTGCACTGGCTGAGAAAGCCGGTACTCGGGACCGCTCTGGTAGTCGCCATGGTGATGGGCATGACGCTGTTCCACGGAGACGACATCATACGGCACCACACGGTGAATACGGCGGTAAGCGTACAAGCGCAGCCGGGCACCGCGGTAGGCGACCTGCAGTCCCTCGATAACAATCACGATATGTACTCGGATTTCGAGATTCTGGACGATTTGCAGGTGCAGTCGAATGTGACGGCGAATCCATAGCCGATTCGGTTCCGTCCTGCGAGACGTTGAAGTCACTCACGGGGAGAGTGGAACGGTGTTCCGGTGGAAGCCCATAACGGCTAAGGGAGCCGTGGCCTGCCTGGCCATGGCGGTAGCGTTGGCTGCTCCGGCCAGCGCGCAAAGTGCCGCGTCCTCCCCAGCATCCGGCAGAGGGCGCCAATCGGCAGCCTGCGGTTCGGCCCTACCCGGCGCCTCCACAACAAGGTCATCATGCGGGGCAGTGGCTGCGCCGATATCAGGGAGTTTCGCCGGAGCAGCAGCGGCAAGCCCTGCAAAACGATCCGCAATTCCGCAGTCTTCCGCCCCAACGCCAACAGCGGCTGGAAGAGCGTTTGCAGCGTTTCAACAGCCTGCCGCCCGAGCAGCAGCAGCGCGTGCTGAAGCGCATGGAAGTGTGGGAGCACCTGACGCCGGAACAGAAAATGGATGCCCGCAATATCTTTTCGCAGATGCGAACCCTGCCCCCCCAGCGGCGGCAAATGGTGCAGGATGCGATTCAGGGGCTGAGAGGAATGCCGCCCGACGAGCGGGAGAAAACAATTCAGTCGGAGCGCTTCCGCAGCATGTTCACCCCGCAGGAGCGCGGGTTATTGAAAGATGCTTCCCGGCTGCCGCTGGCTCCCGCGGAGGAACCGGCGAATCCGGGAGGATCCCACTACGTTCCCAGGCCGCCCCACTAAGAACTTAGTGTAGGGACGGGGCTTGCCCCGTCCGCGGCAGGCTCGGACGAAGCAAGCTCCGTCCCTACACAGGTCCTATCTCAGCCAAGATTCTCTTTACCGCCGCATCGAGAGGGCCCTTGAGCGAGAAACCGCTGGCGCACTCGTGGCCGCCGCCGCCGAAGCGTTCCGCCACTGCGGCCACGTTTAAGGCTCCCTTGCTGCGCAGGCTGACGCGATACCTGCCTCCGGCAATTTCCCGCAGGAAAACCGCAACCTCCACATCGCGGATGGAAAGCGCGTAGTTGACCAGACCTTCGCAGTCTTCTTCCTTCGCTTCGAAGCGCTGCATCTGCTCCTGCGTCACCCAGACCAAGGCCAGCGAGCCTTCGCGATGCAGGTTGGAGAGGGCCGCGCCCAGCAGCCGCATCTTGGCCGTCGAATGCCCGAAATAAATGCTGCGCGCGCACTTCACCGGGTCGGCGCCGGCGTGTACCAACTCCCGCGCCAGCGCGAAAGTATGCTCGTTGGTTCCGGCAAACATGAACGAGCCGGTATCGGTGAGCAATCCGGTATAAAGGCAGGTCGCGATTTCGGGCGAAATTTCCGCTCCCGCAGCCCGCCCCAGGCGATAGACCATCTCCGCGGTCGCCACCGCTTCCGGATCGATCCAATTCACCTGCGCGAAGGGGCGTCCACTCAAGTGGTGATCAATGCTGATGAGGAAGCGGTTTTCCAGTCCGGCCAAACGCGTGCGCTGCACACTGTCGCACTCCAGGATGATGGCGGCCTGGTAGTGGCCATTGACTTTCTCCGCCTTTACGACCTTGTCGGCGAAGGGCAGTTGCCGGTAGATGCGGGGAACGCCGTCGCGCAAAACCACGTCGGCATCCTTGCCGATGGAACGCAGAATCTGGCAGCAGGCCAGCGCCGAGCCAACGGCGTCGCCATCGGGGCGGGCGTGAGAAGTGAGCAGAAAGCGATGACGCTGCTCAATCTGCTTGAGGACTTCCTGCAGCATGGGGGCCCGGTTACCTCCCGCTTTGGCTATCGTTTTCTTTTTTTCGTGCGGTCCAGCAGCTCTTCCACTCTGGCCTCAAGTAGCTGCGAACGGTCTAGCTGGAAAAACAGCTCGGGAGGCCGGCGCAGGTGCAGGCGTTCGGCCACTTGCCGCCGGATGTATCCCACGGCCGTGGCCAACCCTTCCAGCGAACGCTCTGCCTCAGCGTCGTCACCCTCCACGGTGACCAGGACGCGCGCCGAGCGAGCGTCGTCGGCCAGGAGCACGCTGCTTACGCTTACCAGTCCGATACGCGGGTCGGCCAGTTCCCCCTCCACCAGGGTTTCTATCTCCTCGCGCAGCGCCTCGGCGAGACGCTCGCGATGGTACTTCGCCCCGCGCTTCTCCACTTATACCTCTTGGGTAAAACGAAAGAGGATATCAGAAAAACGGGTGTTTGGCGCGGCGTAAGCACCAACCATCATGAGCAGCTATGAATTAATGCGCCGGGCCCAGGCGGTGCCATAGGCTCTCCACCATCAGGCCGATCAGGGCATACGTAGCGGTATTCGCAAGAAGAACCAAATAAAGGGAAATAGGATAAGAACGGAGCAGCGCAATCGGGCAAGTGATGTCTACCAGTGTCATGATCGGGCTGGACGAAGCGATGACCTGAGGTTGGGTCGCCAGGAAATAAAGCGCCCACCAACTCGCGACCAGAAAGCCCGCACCCGCCCACAGGGCAACTCGGAATTTCATGCCGGCGCTCCTTAGTTGTCTAATGATCTCACCAATTGGGCGAAATTCCAAAGGATGATTGGGTGGCCTTGCGGGGGGATGACTTGAGCTCGTTTTCACCACAGAGAAGCAGGGAGGAGCACCGGGGAGGTCCCCTGCCCATACCCGCCGTGCTGCTCGCTGGAGTGAGCGCAAGGAGCTTACAGGAACTCCACAAACGAGTCCGCCACATCGGCGCCACAGTTATTGGCGATGCGGGTGGCTTGCCGCTCCACGTTTTTCATCAGCCCATCGAGATAATCGCGCGAGTCCGAAACGCTGACCACGCCAATGGTGGCGCGATTCCACAAGCCGCTGGCCTCCAGTTCGGCCACGCTGACGTTGAAGTGCGCCCGCAGACGGTCCTTCAAACTCCGCACCACCTGCCGTTTATCTTTGAGGGACTGTGCCGCTTCGATGCGCAGTTCGAGGGTGAGGAAAGCAATCATGCGGTAGTGGCTAGTGATTAGTTGTTAGTGGCTAGACCAACTAACAACTAGCCACATGCTAGGGTCGGGCGTCGCACGTCGTTCGTCGTGCGCGAGCTTGCGTCAGCACGGGCTCCAACGGATACTGCGGCTGTTGCGGGACTTTCAGCCGGCAAAGGTTGTCGGCGACTAGGTTTGCGCACGACGCATGACCAACGACGCACGACGGCCTTTACGCAATCACTTCCGCCGCGACCCGCTCGGTCACGAAGGCTTCGATGATGTCGCCGACTTTGATGTCGCCGTAGTTGGCGATGGAGATGCCGCACTCCATGCCATTAGTGACTTCGCGGGCATCGTCTTTGAAGCGGCGCAGCGAGCCGACTTTACCCTTGAAGATGACCACGTTGTCGCGCAGCAGGCGCACTTCGGAGTCGCGCTTGATCAGTCCATCGGACACGCGGCAGCCAGCCACGGTACCGACTTTCGGAATGCGGAACGTGTCCAGCACTTCGGCGCGGCCCTGGTAGGTTTCTTTGAAGGTCGGCTCGAGCAGGCCGCTCATGGCGCGCTTGATTTCGTCCTGCAGCTCATAAATGATCGAGTGCAGCCGAATGTCCACTTTCTCCTGCTCGGCCAGTTCCTGCGCTTTGCGCTCGGGGCGAACATTGAATCCGATGATGATGGCGTTCGAGGCCGAGGCCAGCAGCACATCGGTTTCGGTGATTGCGCCCACGCCTGAGTGCAGCACCCGCAGCCGCACTTTGTCATTCGAGAGCCTGCCGAGCAGATCGCTGAGTACCTCCACCGAGCCGCCGACATCGGCCTTCAGGATGATGTTCAGTTCTTTGGTCCCGCCGGCCTGCATCTGCTCGGCGAGGCCTTCGAGCGATACCCGCGAGCTCTTGGCCAGCGCAATTTCGCGCGCCTTCTGCTCGCGATATTCCGAGATGCCGCGGGCCTTGTCGCGGTCGGCGACGACCACAAACTGATCGCCCGCCTGCGGCAAGCCTTCCATGCCCAGAATCTCGACCGGTGTAGAGGGCGGCGCTTCCTGCAACTGATTACCCCGGTCGTCGAGCATGGCGCGGACTTTGCCGTACACATTGCCCACGACAAAATTATCGCCGGTGTGCAGGGTCCCGTTCTGCACCAGAACCGTGGCCACCGGACCGCGCCCGCGATCGAGTTTTGCCTCAAGCACTACGCCGCTGGCAGCCCGCTCGGGCGTCGCCCTGAGATCCTGCAGATCGGCCACCAGGCAAATCATTTCCATCAACAGATTGAGATTGGTTTTTTGCTTGGCGGAAACATCCACGAAGACCGTGGTGCCGCCCCAGGCTTCGGGCATCAGGCCGCGGTCGGCGAGTTGCTTCTTCACCCGGTCGGGCAGGGCGTCGGGCTTGTCGATCTTGTTGACCGCGACAATGATGGGCACTTCGGCGGCGTGCGCATGATCGATGGCTTCGAGGGTTTGCGGCATGACGCCGTCATCCGCCGCCACCACCAGCACCACAATGTCCGTCGCTTTGGCGCCGCGAGCGCGCATGCGGGTGAAAGCTTCGTGACCGGGAGTATCGAGGAACACGATCTGCCGCCCGTATGCAGGCGAATCTTTATCCTGAATCGTGACTTTGTAGGCGCCGATATGCTGGGTGATGCCGCCGGCTTCGCCGCCGGCCACATTGGTCAAGCGAATGGAATCGAGCAGCGTGGTCTTGCCGTGATCCACGTGGCCCATGATCGTTACCACGGGAGGCCGGGTGACAGTTTCCGCCGACGCACCCTCTTCGCCAGTTGCACCCGAAGCAATTTCCTTGGCGGTCTGCTCTTCGAAGCTGATGACATTGCTTTCCGCGCCAAAGAAGCGAGCCATATCGGTGGCCAGCTCGGTGTCGAGCGTCTGATTGATGGTGGCAAAAACGCCGCGAGCCAATAAACGGGCGATGAGGTCCTTGGCGCGAATGTCCAGCTTCTCGGCCAGATCCTTGACGCTGATGCCCTCCGTAATGGTGATATTGCGGGTGATGGGCATCGGCTCGTTCGACACCACCATGCGGGGCGGCGGCGTGTAGCCCTTCATCGGGCCTTCTTTGACTCCACGCGGAACGTAGCGCTGGCCGGGCCGCCGCGAAGGTCCGCCCGGACGGCTGCCGGGACGAGAGGGTCCGGGAGGAGGAGCGCCGGGCCCCACCCCGATGGGCCGCGGTCCTGCCGGAGCCTGGCGCGTGGGATGCATGGGCCGGCGTTCGCCTGGACGCGCCGGTGGACGCGCAATGGGCGCACCCGGCCGCGGGCGCTGAAAAATCGGTTGCCCGGGGACCGGTCTCCCTGGCGCGGGACGTGGGCCGGTCGCTGCGGGCTGAACCGGACGGGGCGGAGCGGAATACACGGGACGCGGGCCAGTCTGCGGCACAATCATGCGCGGCGCGGGCCGACCGGGAGTTTGCGGACGGGCGGCAATGGGCGTCTGCGGCCGAACCATCGATGGAGTTGGGGCTGGTGCGGCTGGCGGCACAGCTGGCGATGCGGCAGCCGGTTGCGCAGCCGGTGGATTGGCCGCCGGCGGCGCAGGCGCCTGAGCCGGGGGCACAATCACGGGGCGCGCGGGCTGCGGTGGTGCGCTGATCGTGGGCTGCGGAGCCGGAGGCTTAGGGGCCGGGGGCGCAGGAGGTTTGGGAGCCGGTGGAGCGGGCGGCGCTATTGCCGCCGGCTTGGCCTCGACGGGAGGAGCAACCGTTGGGCGTGCAACCGGAGGAGCCACTGGCGGCGTGGGACGCGCCGGCGGAGGCGTTGGAGCCGGCGCCTGGGGCTGCGCTTGCTGTTGCCGCAATAGATTCAAAACGTCGCCGGGTTTGGAGATGTGCGAAAGGTCAATCTTGGTTTTGATTTCGTCACTGTCATGGCGCACGGCACGCGGCGGCCGGGACGCAGCATGCGCCTCCCCCTCCCGCTTGAAGTGAGCGCGCACTTTGTCGGCTTCGAAATCTTCCAGCGAACTGGAATGCGTCTTCTTCTCGGTGACTCCCGCGGCTGTCAGCACGTCGAGAATCGCCTTACTCTTGACTTCCAGCTCTCTAGCCAGATCGTTGATTCGAATCTTGCCCATCCGCCCTCTATTCCTCCGAAACTTTGCTGCTAAGTCTTCATAGCAACCTCACGGTAGCAATTTGCCCCAGCGCGCAGCCGTGATTCTATGCGCGCCGGGTTTCCCACTTACTCTTTGTTCTCTGAGGTAGCCGCGGCCTGGCCTGAGTCTTCTTCGCCCGCTGCGCTCTCCGCATCGGGAGCGGCTTCGACCGGGCCAGCTTCGGCAGACTCCACCGGAGCTTTAGCGTCTGGCAGGCCGGCAGCTTCGTCCGCTACCGGATCCGCAGCTTCCCCGCCGGGCTCTGCCACCTCTTCGGCTGCAGTCTCACCTTCAGCCGTTGCGACTTCGCCTTCTCCGGATGCTTCCGGAACCTGCTCAAGCGTTTCGCCATCCAGGCTGGCGAAATAATTATTGACCGCCAGGCTGATTTTTTCCACCGTCTTGGGACCGATGCCCTCGATAGCCTCAAGCTGCTCGGGGGTCATGTCGGCCAGGGCTTCCACCGTGGTCACGCC
>Ga0335085_10009196_pt1 | contig 14937 bp, 14 predicted proteins | sample Lox_Sample_45_FD_206712 | JGI IMG/M metagenome (GOLD analysis project Ga0335085, IMG submission 206712) | Soil microbial communities from Loxahatchee National Wildlife Refuge, Florida, United States - Lox_Sample_4.5 | ecosystem: Environmental > Terrestrial > Soil > Wetlands | place: USA... | reverse complement strand
CGATGCCACAACCGGATCGCTTTTCCTTTGAGCGATTGCCAACGGTGTCATGTCAAACCCAAAGACACCCCCCCGGTGGATCCGATGTTAGAAAAGTTTCGCGCAGGTGAGAATCCGTTTCGGCAGGCGACACCCTAGCCGTACAAGAGCAAGGCTTTCCGATAAAGCCCTTCTGCGATTGTCCGCTGGATCTGCTTGTCCTTCCCTGAAGGCATCTCCCCATGAAAAGGCTCTGTCACCGCTTTTTCCAGAACCCCCTCCGGCCATTTGTTCTCCTTTTTTTCGCTGGCCTGATTTTGGTCTCTCTGTCCAGCTGTACGAAACCCGAGCCATCCCAACCTCCTCCGACCTCCGAAGCGCCTCAAACCCCGTCCCCCGTGGCTCCACAGCGCGTATCCAAGCTTGAGATCAAGCCTCTGGGGAGCTCGCTGTTTGTCGGGGATTCACGACTCTTGTCGATTCAGGCCGTGGACGGAAACAATCAAGAGCGAAGCGATGTCGTCATCACTTGGGCCTCGGAAGACCCGAACATCGTTACCGTGAATCCTCAGGGAACTATTACGGCGATTGCACCCGGAACCGCGACCGTTACGGCATTCAGTCAAGGGATATCGGCTTCCATTGAAGTCGACGTTCAGAGTCTGCCTGTGGCCAAATTAGGAGTTCAACCCTCGGCGGTTTCTTTATCGATGGGTGCTACCCAACAACTCCAGGTGACGGCCACCGATCCAATGAACCGCGAAATAACAGGGCCACCGGTCACCTGGAAATCGAAGAACCCTGCTGTCGCCACGGTGGATGCGAACGGCCTCGTTAAGGCGGAGTCCCCGGGAATCGCCACGATCGTGGTGACGTTAAAAAATAAAACGGCTGTGGTTCCAGTGGTTGTTTCCAAGCCCATCCCGGCCAAACAGGAACCGCAACCCCAAGCCGCTCCGGTCGAGGGAATCGCCTCCCAGCCGTCTCCCATAACCGAGAAGGCCCTCGAAACACCCTTGGCACAACCGTCAAAAGAGGAACCTAAGACAAAATCGAAAAGGGTTGACCGTTCGGAGCTTGTTTATCTAAGTGGTATCACCGGCGAGATGGCTGGAAAGGGAGATCCGACAAAATTTGCCGGGGAGGCGGAGCAAGCCGGCCTTGCTGATCACCCGTTGGCCCTTGAGCTGGCGGATCTTCCAAAGGATCAATACGGCCTGGTCGACTGGGCCACCGCCATAAAGACCGGGAAGGTCAAACCACGATACAGCCTAGACCCAAAGGCCGGACCGGATGAAGTCCCGCTGCAGCTGGATGTGGTCGTCTTCACCAAAAGCCAATTTATGCCGGATGTTATTTTTCCGCACTATGTTCATACGCTCTGGTTAACGTGTACCAACTGCCATCCGGCCATCTTTCCGATGAACGCGAAAGAGGCCAACAAGATGCAGACGATGCCCAAGATCGCCGCGGGAGAATTCTGCGGACGATGCCACAACCGGATCGCTTTTCCTTTGAGCGACTGCCTGCGATGCCATGTGAAACCCAAAGATATGCCACCCGTTGATCCAGAATATCAGGTCCAGAATAAGAGCGCGACTCCCTAAAAATCCTCGGGTCTCGCTTGGGAGCTGATCGACAAAGCAAAGGTGAGTTGCCGCGACGCTTTTCCCGCTTTAAGACCGTGGGATAACGGATTGACAAGACAAAATCCGTTCGATATACTTTTAAAAACCTCGTTTTAGAAGGAGTTGGGTTATGAGAAATGTCGTCGGGGGGAGTCTTGGCGTTTTGATCGCTTTGACTTTTCTATTGGTCGTGCCCGTTAAAGGGGAGGAAGGAACCGTATACGAAGTCACGGTGATCCGAAACAGCTTCAAACTCAATCCGCAGGATCTCACGATCAAAGTCGGCGATACGGTTAAGTGGACGAATACTGATGAGCGAAAACATAACTTGGCCAGCATTCCAGGTTCCGGTCCGGGCGACGAATTGGAGATTTTCGCGGTCATGGAACCGGGCGCGGTCTATTCTCACACGTTTAAAGTTCCCGGTGAGTATCCATATTTCTGCTTTATCCACAACCAAATGACCGGAAAAATCACGGTCGAAAAATAGGTACGGCTTCCTGCGATGAGGCGCGTGAGCATGGATGGACGGGTCGCGGCCGTTTGTGTGGGATCTTTATTCGCCATTCTATATATCTATTCCCAAAACGGGATTGAGGCCCAAACGACACAAGAACACCCGGCGACCACACCCCCTCAATCGCCAGTCGTAGCCCCGGCGCCGATCGAATCCCAACCCTCCCAACCCCCCTCGACTGCGCCCCCTCAATCACCGGTCGTCTCTCCCGTTCCTCTCGAGAGCCCACCCGCACAAACCCCTTCGGCCGCGGAAGAGGAAGAGCACCCCCAGGCCTTCGACTATCTGCCCAAAACCAAGATGGGTTACGTGGATTGGGTCGCCGCAATCAAACAGGGCGTGATTCATCCGAGAGATTCCTTGGATCCGAATGCGGTGACGATGAAGGCGCTTGATTTTAACATTATATTCAAAGTGAATGTCAGCGGCCTGCCCGATGTCGTTTATCCTCACTATCCTCATACGCTGTGGTTGGATTGTCGGAACTGTCATCCCAGCATCTTTTTGATGCGAGCGGGCGCCAATCCTGTCACAATGGAAAAAATCCTTAAAGGGGAATACTGCGGCCGGTGCCACGGGATTGTCGCCTTTCCGATCTCGGACTGCTTTCGTTGCCATTCAAGACCAAAATAACTTCAGATCCCTTTTCCTTTTCCGACGGGAGTCCTTCACGTGGGGTCGGTGGCTTGCCCATGACAATATTGACCGGGATCAACAGCCCAGGGACCGGTATTCGGACCGTTGCCATCTTATTCCTGGTTTTTTATTTCTGTGGGACTCCGGGGGAACCGTTCCCCGATTTCGATATTGCCTCCGCGGCAGGTTCGGATTGGGTTTCGTTAGGACAACCGGTGAAGGGCCATCCATCGCCTTTCACAGACGTGGACGCATCAAAACATGCCTTAAACCCGTCTCTGGCCTTTACGAACGCCCTTCCCTCGCTGGGATGGATCGAGTTCAACCTACACGGCATTTCTCAAGTCCATGTCGGCCGATGGGAGCCTTCCGGTTGGATCAAAGACCGAGCGGTGCAGAATATGGATGAAACCCATCGGGCCTTTGATTTGACGATGAGCTCGGATGGTAAAATCCCCTACCTGGCCTGGATCGAACTCAATGCTAAGAATATCCCACAACTCTACGTTAAACATCCGTCAGAAGGTCGATGGACGGTCGATGGAGGAAGTTTAAACCTTGATCCATCCCAAGGCGCGGCCAATCCGGTGTTGTCAGCCGCCGGACCGATTCCCTACCTGGCCTGGTGTGAGTATAATCCCCAAAGGGTTTATCAACTCTACGTCAAACAACGCTCGGCCGACGGCTGGCATCTGGACGGGTCCGGTAGTCTGAACATCTCCCCGTCGCGGGATGCGATCCGGCCCGCGCTGGCGCTTCAGGGATCGGTTCCTTATCTGGCCTGGGCGGAATTGTCGGACCTGAATTTTTACCAGATTTACGTCAAACGGTGGAACGGCTCGAGTTGGGATGGGTTAGGCCAAAGCCTCAACATGGATCCTGAAAGTCATGCCTTGAATCCTTCGATCGCCGTTCTCGGCGATGCTCCCTATGTCGCCTGGATCGAAACGGATGGAAATGGAATTTTTCAGCTCCATGTCAAACACTGGGATCAAAACCGCTGGATTGTCGACGGGAAGAACCTCAATATAGACATCCGCCGTCATGCCATGAGCCCTTCCCTGGTTCAATCCGGTTCCACGGTATACCTGGCCTGGACGGAATACGACGCGAACGGAATATCCCAAGTCCATGTCAAACATCGAACCGCCGATCGGTGGGAATCGGACGACCAGCAATTAAATGCCGCTCCGCCGACGGCCTCGTCCGCGCCTTCATTGGCTGCGGGAAACGGCGCGATCTATCTCGCATGGAAAGTGGTTTATCCGAATGGTCTGGCTCAAATCATCGTCAAACATCTTGCGCTTCAATAATCGTTGGCTGGTTCTCGCCTCGCTGCTGCCGTGGCTTCTGAACGGCGGCTGCGTGCAACCCAAGTTGACCAAATCCGAGATCGTTCAAAAATCCGGACTGGATGCTCAGGGGCACCCCGTCGCCTTCAGCGTGCTTCCTAAAACCCAGGTGGGAGACGTGGATTGGGTGGCCGCCCTCAAAGAAGGCATCCTGACTCCGAAAGGATCGCTCAACCCCAACAGTCCGCCGGAGAGTCCGGCTTTAAATCTGGACATCGTGTTCAACATCAGCGAGGCCTATCCCGTCCCCAACGTCGTCTTTCCCCATACCCCTCACACGATGTGGCTCAACTGCAACAATTGTCACCCCTCCATTTTTATTATGAAACAGGGAGCGAACCCCGTGAGCATGGATAGGATTATCAAGGGAGAGTATTGCGGCCGGTGTCATGGCGTGGTGGCCTTTCCGTTCGCCGATTGTTTGCGATGCCATTCACGCCCGAAGTAAAAAACGGCCGGCCAAGACGCGAACGACCAGGTTGGATTAACCGGAGACAGAAAACGTGATCGGATAGGTCACCGTGACATCCCCGGCGGGAACCGGTGGGAATTTCCATTGCAGTACTCTTTTGACCAGCGCCTCCTCGAACACCGGACTCTTCACCGAACTGGCCACCACGTGGCAGTCGGTCACGTCACCGCTGGCGGCAATGATGAACTCCACGGTGACCGTTCCGCGGAGCGTCGGATTTTCGCGAAGGGACTTGTTGTAAAGGAAGCTGATTCCGCCTTTGTAGGTGTCCACCACCTGTGCAATCGACTCATAGTCTCTGGGGCTTTTTCCCTCTTCAAATCCTTTGATCTGAAATGGACTGTCCACTTTCGTGGTTTTGCGTTCTGCCAGAGACGATTGACCCAGGTCCGTCTGAATGTTCCCGATCATTTGATTGATTCCCCCGCTTCCGCTCAAGGCAGGATTTCCTCCGGATCCCCCCGACTCCTTGATCGATGTTTCCAGCTTGGCCACGATGTCATCGATTCCTTGGCTTGAAGTGGGCAGGGTTTGAGGGACCACACCGGATGTCGTCTTGGGCGCTTGCTCGAGTCCCTTAATCTCGGAGAAAACTTTTTTCAATTTCTGATCCGGAACGCTTCCCGTCTTAGCGTCGGACTGCTTTAATAGCTTAAGAAGCCCGCTGTTCATGGCCACTTCCATATTCTTTTTACGTTGTGCCTCCTGCTGGGCCCTTATTTCTTCGGGGGAGGGCCCTTCCTGTTTGGCCACTTCCGGAGGAGGCTCTTTGGGCTTTTCCGGCTTGGGCTCCGCTTTTTTTTCTTCCTTGGTTTTCTCCTCGACTTTCGGCTCCTCCTTCTTGGCTTTCGGAACGGGAAGCGGGACAGGTTTTGAGGCTTCAACGATCAGTTTGGCGATGCGAGGGTCGATGCGGGTATAGTCCGATCGCGCCGGTGTTTTGACGGTGAGAAGGTTGACTCCCAGAGCAGCCAGGCCATAGAAAAGAACGCATACCCAGGCGATGCGTTTAAAATTTTGGTCGGCGTCTTGGCCTCCCCAAATCGAAATCATCCGGTGGACTCTTTCTGAATCACGGCGAGGTCAATCTGCCCGAACTCGGACTGACTGCAGGTAAACATCACCTTCTCCAACAATCGAAACGGAATATTTTTATCGCCCAGTATCGTGACGCGGCCTTCAAACGGCTTTCCTGCACTGGCGTTCGCAAAATATTTTCCACGCTCGGCCGCATAGTCCATCTCTTTTTTGAGGGCCGGAATCAAAAGATCGCTCTCCTTCAAGACCTGACCGATCTCGGCCACCTTGGCCCCGTCCACCAGAATGTCGGATTGAGTGATCATGACGGTCAAGGTCGTTTGCGGCGTGAGTTGGGCCAGGGATTCGGGGAGTTTCATCCGTTCGGCGGAAGGAATGGCCGAGGCTTCTCCCGAAAAGTTGTAGAGCAGAAAAAGCACCAGGTTCGTGAAGAGGTCCACAAGGGATGTGAGGGTCAAGACCGTGGAGACCGTCGCGGATCCTTTCCGCCGTTCCGAGAATCGAGACCGGACCCGTAGATGACTTTTTCTCATTGGATTTCTCCCAGTGAGATATTTGGAAACAACGAATAACTGGTTTTACGGCCTTCCGAGACCACGAGCGCGACCCGCGTCGCATCCATCACCTGAACCAGTTCGTCATACGCAATATCCGGCTTGCTGAGAATGATCGCGTTGTCCACCGTCGGAAACCGGGCCTTGATTTGTTGAAGTACGGCGGAGAGGGTCTGCAGGTCGTGCCCCTTTGAAGTCGGCTGAACGAAGCTGATGATCTTGTTTCCGTTCGCCACCACCAGCCCTTTTTCCGTGATCGAGATCGTCAGAACCAACTGCTCTTCGGGCGACGGCAGCTTACTCATCAACTCGGCCGACGCGGGAGGCGGCAGATAAATCTCCAGAACCGCCAAGCGGGTGAAAACCGCCGTAATGAGGAGAAACGGAGCTAAAACCACCAGAAGGTTCATATACGGCGTCAGATCGATCTCGGTGGATTCCATTCGCCTAACTCGTCTTCTGGCCCGCGGCAACATGTCCTTGACTCCTTTCCAGGGTCACCCCCGTCGGCTGTCGATTCGCAAAAAAGTTGACCAGCTTCGTCGAATATTGGTCCAGAGAATCGATAATCTTCGTGGTTCTGGATTGCAGAAACGCATAAAACAGGATCAAAGGCACGGCGACCATCAATCCGAAGGCCGTCATATTCAGAGCGACCGAGATCCCGCGGGCCAAGAGCACCGCCTTTTGGGATGGATCGGCGGCGGAGACGGCCGAAAAGGCTTCGATTACACCGATGATCGTCCCCAGCAGCCCCAACAAGGTCGCCACGTTCGCCAGAATTGGAAGATAGGCCGTGCGCTGCTCGAGCGGCGGCAGGACCTCCAGCATCGTCTCTTCCATCGAACGCTGGATCGGTTCCCGCGCGCCCGCTGGCTTGGCCGCCCTCAAGCCCGCCGACAGCACGCGATAGATCGGGCGGGTACTGGCCTGGCAGACCTTGATGGCATCATCAATGCGCTGATCCGTGAGGGCGGACCGCACCTTTTGCCAAAGGGAGTCCGCGTTCGCCGAGGCCCGGGTGATGTAAAGCATCCGTTCGATCACAATAGCCGTTCCCAGCGCGGCGACGAAGAGAACGGGATACATAAAAAAACCGCCCTCGATAAAAAAATTCCCGATCACATTGAAAATTTCCATGGGCTCTCCTTTCCGTTTATGGAACCTGGTGCGCCCGCTCTGACCGTATTTCTTGACTGTACGTGTCTTTATCCAGCGGGGTGTAAATCTCATCCAGAAAAACGCCTCGACTGTCCCCCTCCTCCAATAATGACGGATCGGGATCTTTCCAGGGCAGCGAAAAACTCAGCCGTGGACGTTCAACCGTCCCGACCACTTCGGTTTCCAAGAGCTTGAGCGATCCCAGGACGTCTTTTAATTTTCCCGTGATCTCGGTTTCCTTCAATTGGTACGATTCCCGATCTTTTTGCGGCATCTTCCCGGACTCTTGGGCATACATCGGTCCGTTGCCGGCAAACCACATCGTGAAAACGATTCCGATCATCGTTATCTTAATACTACGGCTGTCCAACGGCATTGCCCGTCCCCCGCGTCGTTCTTTGTTCCAGATCCGCGATCCAGACATCCACGGTTTGATTCTGGCCCGCCAGTCGTTCGTACTCCCGGTAGCACCGCACCGCATCCGAAGGCTGGTTGAGATAGAGGTCGTACAGCACACCGAGATTGTAATAGGCGGCCGAAAAGTTGGGATTCAGTTTGACGGATTTGAGGTACGCCGCCTCCGCCTTTCGAAAATCTCCGTGTTCACGATGCGCAATCGCCAGGTTGTAATACACCTCGGCGGACACGGTTTGTCCCGATGCCGTGGAGGCCGATGACTCCGACAAGGCGATTGCCTTCATGTACTCCGCGATCGCCTCGTCCAACATGCCCCGTCGTCGATAAACAACGCCCAGCATGTTATGAATCTCCATCCGATCCGGATTGGATTGGGCCAAGGACTCAAAAATCCGCTGAGCGTTTTCAAGCTGCCCTTGCTCCAGATCAGAGAGGCCCTGATCATAACTGGAAGGAAGCCCCCCGTTTTCTGGTAAGACGGTTTTCGCACCGGCTCTTTCTTTCTCCGTCGAACTCGGCGGCGCCGAATTCTTCGATGCATTCAGCGAAGCGCAGCCGATCGCTCCCAAAATGATGGCCCCTCCTACCGTCACCCTGAGAACCGTGCAGGTCGAGAGCCCTGGCCATGGACCGAGCCGCTTCATGGGTTTACGGCCGGCTCCTTGTGGATCACTTCATCCAGTTCGGCCTTGCGGTATCGAGCCGGCATCAGCCGCGCCAAATCATCGTAGCTCTGCTTGATCCAAGAATCGTACAAACCCAATTGTTGCGCCCGATGGACATTGCTCTCATAAGCCGCGATGGCTTTTTCTTCGAACGGATAGGCCTGCTCTTCAAGAAGAAAATTGTATTGCTCCAGTTGTTGCGGCGTTAAATTCTGTGGGCGCTCGGATTCCAAGAGAGCCGTTCGAAACTTTTCGAACACGGTTCCGATTTTCTGGGTGGCGGCCGTTGTGACTTCGGCGACTTTAAAGTCGGCCGCCTGGGCATACTCGTCCAGAACTTCTTTTAGCAATTTTTTCTTGCGGTCCAGGTTTTGCTCAAGAGGCGAAACGAGTCTCACGTTGTCAAACTGGATCACCAGATCATCCGCTTTTAATAAATGCGCTTGGGCGACATAATACGCCACCGGCGAAGCAGACGCCTCCCCCTGTCCGTAGCGGTCGATGATGGTCTGGAGAATAGGCATGGCTTCCTGTCGGCGACCTTGTTGGAGTTTCGCCCAGGCCAATTTATAGGTCGTTTCGACGACCTGGCGATACTCACCCGAATATTGAGCAAGATAGATCCCGTAAACCTCATCGGCCTTTGCCCATTCCCCAAGCTGCTCGTACAGCCGACCGGATGATAACAGCATTTCCCCTGCCGTTTTACGGTCCAGGGTTAATTTTACCACAGACGAGTACTCCAACGCTGCTTCCTGAAAACGCCCATTTTGCTCATGAATCCGGGCGATTTGAATTGCCGCATGGGAACTGTAAGCGGACGACGGGTACTCCCGGGTTAAAATCGTAAAAGCCTGGACCGCCCCGTCCGAATCCTTGCGAGAGAGGGCGATATTTCCCGCATCGAACAAGGCGATCGGCGCCACTTCACTCCCCGCCGTTTCAGTCTGAACTTTCATGAAACCGGCCTGCGCTTCCTGCAGTTTTCCGGCCGCCTTGAGGCCCTCCGCTTGTTTGTATAAGGCGGAGGCCCAAAGCCGCTTCAGTTCATCCCGCTCCTGGTTCCTAGCCGAGGCTTCCTCCTGGGCCAATTTGCGATAGGTGGCGGCCGCCTGATCGTAGCTCTTTTGTTCAAAATAGCGGTCCGCCAACATTCGATCGGAGCGATAGGCCAGGTCCTCTTTCGACGAGACCTGAATCGTTTTAATTTTTTCCGACAAGGCCTGTGCCTCCTGAACCTTCCCGGTCTCCAAGAGATTTCGCTCCGTCTGTAGCAACACCTCCGGAACTTTTTGGCTCAACGCGTGGTTTGGATAGCGCTGCATCAGGACCTGAAACAGTTGCAGCGCCTCGTCCGATTGATTTCGGAGCAGGGCCACACTGGCCGCATCGTACAGAGCGATCGGCGCCACATCGCTTCCCGGCACTTCGGCCTGAACCCGCATGAATTCCGTCTGGGCTTCTCGTAACTTTCCGGCATTCTTAAAAACCTCTCCTTGCTTATACAGCGATGACGCCCATAACTGCCTAATCTCCTTATCGTCTCCTGCCTCTCCTCCGCTCCGCGCCAGGTGTTCAAAGACCGCTGCCGCTTGTTCGTACTCCCCGGTTTCGAAATACGTTCGGGCGATCAGCCGTTGAGCCCGTATCGAGGTTTTATCCGTCGGGAGCGAGGTCTTTACAATCGCTTCAGCCAAGGAACGAGCCGCCGGGAGGTTCCCCGCGCGGTAATAGGTCTCGGCCCCTTTCCAAAGAACAACCCCGGCGCGGGGATCGTTGGGAAAGCTCTCCCCAAACCGCTTGCAATCCTGGGCCGACCGGATCGCCATCGGGCCTGTCGGGGAGGACTGCCCCTCCCGACTCATGATCTTGTCCAACGTCGTGATCGCCGCATATCCCGATTCGGCGCTGTCGTGGTGCAGGAAATAATCATACGCGGTATGCTCATATTCATCCGCGGCTTCATTGTAACGCTGTAACTCGAAGAGCCCTTCCGCCAATAGAAAGTTCATTCGGGGTGCGTCCGGCTCCTTCGGGAACGCTTTCAAGTAGCGCCGGTACCATGTCAGGGCCTTTTCATAGTCCGCAGGCCGTTTTGTTTGCTGCGCTTCCGAGTGATAGAACAGGGCCATTTGGCTGGTGAGTTGCCGATAAAAGGGCCGAATTTTTTCCCGGGAATCGACCGAGGCTTTTTGATACCAGACGCTCTCTTCACCGAAACGATCCACAAAATTTATCCGCGCGCGGTTGGCCAGATCGACCAATTTTAACTGCTGGTAGGCCTCGACGATCTGCATTTGCACGGCCGGGGCGTCGGGGTGAAGCGGATAGGTTTTGATAAAGGCTTCGTAGGCTCCGACCGCGTCCTGCACGCGCTTCTGGGCCAGGTACAGATCGCCCAATTTCCGGTAGACGAGTGCCTCATAGTCCCGGTGTCCCGCCTTCTCAAAATAATCTTGAATCCTTGTCGGCGGCCCCAGGTAGGAAAAGGCGAAGGCGATGCCGCGGATGTACTCCAGGACTTCGTCCCATTCTGCGGCCGACATCCCCTTCGGGTCAAGCTGGAGTTGGCCGTTGGGCTTCATGACACGCTTCCGATCGACCAGCCGGACAAACATCCCCACCGCATTCTCATATTCTTGCAGGGAAAGATACGTCCAGCCCAGTTTGTACGTCGCCTGCTCCGCCAGACCGGGGTCCTTCGCGTTGACCGCCTGTTCATAAGCGGCCCGGGCTTGTCGGTATTGGTTCGAATCGTAATATCCTTCGGCCAACCGAAAGATCGCCTCCTGTCGCAACGGGCTGGAAGGGTAACGCTCCACCAGTCGTTGCAACGAACCCATAGCCTGTTCCGTCTGTCCTTCATCGTCATAAACATGCGCCAACTGATAGAACACCCGGTCGTTCTCGGGGCGATCGGGATACTGGGACAGCAGTTTTTCGTAGGTCTTCCGGGAACGCGTATGATCGATTTTGGGAAGGGCCGGACGCCCGCTCGTTCGTCCTTGTTGCGCCTGCCGGAGAAGTTGGTTATACCGTTGAAGCTGGCGGCGATAGGCTAAATCCTCCAGCTTCAGGTACAGATCGGCCAAACGATGCATGGTTTTGGCCCGCAGTTCGCTCTTTTGTCCAAAATCGTTGAAAAGGTTGTTTTCGTATTGGTCCAGAGATTTTAAGGTATAGTCTTTGGAAGCGGGAGCCGTCTGGTCTTCCATCACTTCCGTCACAACCGATTTGATCTTTTGCGGGGCCAAGTCATCCGGTTTTCGGTAAGCGGAACACCCGCTCAATTCGATGCCTGACACCGTAACCGCGAACAGCATCCACACGATGGCGGCGAGGCCCCAATTCCATCGATTTTTTTTAGGGCGCCGTCTCATGGTCCTGCATAAAAGTCATGTTCTTGGCGATCCCCATGTTTGCACGGAGGGCCAGTTCGTCAATCTGGGCCAATTGGGACGAGATCCGATGGGTTGCGGAAGCCCGGAGCAATTTAATCATGTCCTGTCGTATGTCCTGCATCTTCGTCTGAAGGGGCTTGAAGTCCGGCATCGAGCCACGCTCCGTTTTGTACAGGGCAGCGTTTCTGCCCCGCTGAACCTCGTCGCCAATTTCCTTGTTCAGTCGAACCCAGTCGGCATACACATCCATCGCCGCTGGAAAATTTGATTCCTTGGGTAGGCTCGGCCAATTTTCCAAATTTGTCGTCTGAACTTGCTGAGTCAGTTTTTTTAAATTTTCGGACCTTTCAGAATAGGCCCTGAGTGCATCTTGATAACTGTCCACGGCTCGATGATAGGCGCTCAGCTTCGAATAACAGTTGCCGATCTGAAGACGGGCCTCTAGGGCATACGACTGGCTAGGCGCCTGGTCGATCAGATCCTTAAAGACCACGATCGCCTTCACACAGTCTTCCATTCCCATATAGGCTTTGCCGATCCCGAACCGGGCCTGCATCCGATACCGACTCCGTGGAGGAATCGCCTCAAAAACGGCAAGGGCTTCCGGATAACGTTTCTGATCCATGAAGATAAATCCGAGCGTCAATCGTGTCTTGTTAATTAATTCCTGGAGTACGGGATCCTCTCCGGGTTTTAGGGCGATGAGCTTTTGAAACTGCAACTGGGTGGAAGACCAAGCGTCTCCCAGATTGAGATAGGCAAGACCGCTTGAATATACAGCGAACGGATAGTAATCACTCCCTTCGCCGATTTTAGCGAACTGGTCGATCGCCTTAAGGTAGTCCTTAAGATAAAGATAGCTGTTGCCGGCCAGGTAGGTGGCTTCCTCCCGCAACGGCGATGTCTTGCCCATCGGAATCTTCAAGAAAGCTCCAAGGGCTTGCGGATAATCATCCTTCCGATAGTACAATCTCTCTAATTGAAACCATCCCTCGGCCGCGATCGGCGCGCGATGCGTTTGGACCACCAGTTCTTTTAATGTCTGATCCGCCTGTGAAAGGAGGTCCGCCCGCAGCAAACGATCCGCCAGCAGGAGCCGCCTCTCATCGATCGACGCAGGATCGCCCCCCGCTTCCAATCGCTTCATCAAGACCGCGATCTCTTCCAGATTACCCAAGACGTTTTGCGAGGCCCCAGTTCCATCGGCTTGAGCTTCCCCTCCCTGGACGATGTTGCCGGAGCCCGGAGGTGCGGATCGGATGGACGATCGATTCGGCCGCTCGAAAACGGTGTCATTGGATTGATACTGATGAATGATGTCCATTTTGATGAGCGCGAGCTTCGACTGAACTTGGGTGACCTGCTGATCAATAGAGAGCACGGAGGTTTCAGCTCGACCAATGGAGACGGTTGAAACGATCACCAGGAAACCACCGAGAAAACGGGCGAAGACAGCGAGGCCGGATGAACCGATTTTAACAAACCGAAATCGGGTTTTCATCCAACGTTCAGGTTTATTGAATGTGCTTACCATCATGATTGCAGAAAATACTTGGAGGCAAACCTAATAGGTATGATTCCCCACGCCATCGGGGTGCTGGTTAATCAGACCGTTTTAATTCCCCTTCCCACACCGATATACCGAAACCCGGCCTGTTTCATGCGCTGTTCGTCATAAACATTGCGGAGATCAATAAAGACGGGGTTACGTACCGATTGGCGAAGCCGGACCAGGTCCAGGTTGCGAAATTCGTTCCATTCCGTGATCAGAACGACGGCGTCCGCAAGATGCGCTGTATCATAGGCGTCATCGCAATAGCGTACTCCTTTTAGAACTTTCCGGGCCTCGGCCATCGCCGCCGGGTCAAATGCACGAACTTTAACCCCATCCTTGATCAGGGCTCGAATGATATCGAGGGCCGGGGCTTCCCGAATATCGTCTGTGTTCGGTTTAAAAGCCAACCCCAAGACGGCCACGTTTTTCCCTTCGGCGCCGTTCAACGCCTGAAGAATCTTTCGAACCATTACGTCCCTCTGTTTCGTATTGACCCGGGTCACGGCATCCAGCAGTTCCAGTTCACAGTCATTTTGCTTAGCCATCTGAACTAGAGCCAACGTATCTTTGGGCAGGCAGGAGCCGCCATAGCCGGGCCCCGGATGGAGAAATTTGGGGCCGATACGGCCGTCCAAACCCATTCCTTTGGCTACTTGATGCACATCGGCTCCGACCCTTTCACACAGATTTGCCATTTCGTTGATGAAGGAAATCTTCGTTGCGAGAAAGGCATTCGAGGCGTACTTGATCATCTCTGCTGTCGCTACGTCCGTTACAATGAAGGGGGTCTCGATCAAGTAAAGCGGTCGATACAGATCCTTCATGATCGCTTCCGCCTGCGGACTGTTCGTCCCGATCACCACGCGATTGGGCCTTAAAAAATCCTCGATGGCCGAACCTTCACGCAGAAATTCTGGATTCGAAACAATATCAAAGTCCACCTGCTCTTTGAGGTTTTTGCCGATGATCTTTTTAAGCCTTTCCCCTGTTCCCACCGGCACCGTGCTTTTTGTAACGATCAGTTTATAGCCATTAAGATGTCCGGCGATCGTTTCAGCAACGCCCTCCACGTACGCCAAATTGGCCGACCCATCTCCCCGGGGAGGAGTCCCGACCGCAATAAAGACGACCAACGCCCCCCGAATCGCAGCCGCAATATCGGTGGTAAAGTCGAGACGGCCGCTGGCCTTATTCTTACCGACCAACTCACTCAGACCGGGCTCGTAAATCGGGATCTGCCCTTTTCTGAGAGCCTCAATCTTGTCCCGATCTTTATCCACACATGTTACATGGACTCCGAACTCTGCAAAGCAGGCGCCGGTTACAAGACCGACATACCCTGTTCCGATAACGGCGATATTCATAACACCTCGATTTTACATGTGTATAAAAACAATACAGTATATCAGAAAACCATCCCCATGGCAAGCAGGCTTGCTTTGGGTCCCATAACCGCCTATACTACTTCCCCCGATAATATGTAAGACTAATGCGTGCATTCACGATCTGAAAATTAAATCGACTTCATTACATGGATCAGACAAAGTCCGGCTTTCTTTATA
>Ga0335085_10009195_pt1 | contig 14940 bp, 10 predicted proteins | sample Lox_Sample_45_FD_206712 | JGI IMG/M metagenome (GOLD analysis project Ga0335085, IMG submission 206712) | Soil microbial communities from Loxahatchee National Wildlife Refuge, Florida, United States - Lox_Sample_4.5 | ecosystem: Environmental > Terrestrial > Soil > Wetlands | place: USA... | reverse complement strand
CGTCAACTGGGCTGCCGGGCACCGGCGGAACTTGCCCTGGTGGAGAAGAATATTTTTCGATCTGAAACGACTCCGCGTCTGGTCCTATCTCGTGTGGGAACGGCTTGGAATGGCCGCCGACATGGGCGGAGCGGTCAACGACAGCAACTTCACCGTAAAAGGCGCCAATGAGCTGGGCGTAGATGTCAGCATCTCCGGACTGATGGACATCTGCTTGGAGCAAAACGAACGCCGCCTGTCTCCTTACGATCCGCGCCTGTTGCGGCCGGAATTCATACCGGGGCTCGTGCGATTCGCTCGCCGTTTCGTGCCCGGTTGAAGCGCCGGCTGCGATCAGAGTCCCGGTGAGCTAAACGGCGGAGAAAGACGCTGCGACCGAAGATTGCAATCATGGCCGTGGCGGCCATAGGCGTACTGGTTGTCGTCTGGCTCGTCCTGCATGTCGGTCTGCACGCGGTGATGGCGGCCGTGGTCAAGGTCGGCTGGGGCGGCTTTGCGATCCTCTGCCTGTTGGGCATCGGGTTGTTCGTCATACTGGGTAGCGCCTGGTATCTCCTCATTCCCCGCAACTCCACGGCCAAGCTTGAAACGTTCATCTGGGGCCGCGCCGTGCGCGACTCGGCCGCTGAGGTCCTTCCATTTTCGCAATTGGGGGGATTTGTCATCGGCGCGCGCGCAGTCATGCTGCGCGGAGTGAGCGCTCCGCTGGCCTTTGCCTCTACCATCGCCGACGTCACCGCCGAAATGATGGCGCAGATTGCCTATGTGCTGATAGGCATTGCCATCCTTGTGGAGCGAGTACCAAAATCTCCGACCAGCCAGTGGCTCGCCCATGCGGCTGCGGTCGGCACTTTGCTGGCTGCCGTCGGCGCGGCGGGATTTCTGTTCGTGCAAAAGCGCGGCTTTGCCGTTGCCGAGCGCATGGTTGCGCGAACGATGCCCAGGGCTGCCGAACAGGCAGGCGCAATGCACGGTGCGATGGAATCGATCCATGCTGCGCCGCTCAAGGTCCTGCTTTCCGTTTGCACGCACATGACCGGCTGGTTCGCAAGCGCATTCGCATCCTGGGTTGCGGTCCGTCTGATGGGCTTTCAGGTGGCATTTCTTTCCATCGTCTCGATTGAAGCGCTTCTGTATGCAATACGCAGTGCGGCCGTCATCGTGCCCAACGCTTTGGGCGTTCAGGAGGCCGCCTACGCGATGCTCATGCCGTTCTTCGGTCTGACCGCATCCGCAGGATTGGCTTTGTCATTGTTGAAGCGGGCGCGCGACATCGCAATCGGCATCCCCATCCTCCTCGCGTGGCAAGCCACAGAGGGCGGACACGCGTTGCGAAGGGCACAAGAATTGCGATGAGCATCTTTCACCGGGAGCGCCGGCACCTTGCCGGCATGGATGGTGCCCCTCCGTCGCGTGCCAGCTGGGCGCCAGCGTACTCCGCAACCATGCAAGGAACCCATGCCTGATACCGTTCTCGTCACGGGAGCTTCGGGATTCGTTGGTTCTGCCGTCGCGCGGCTGCTGGCGGCCAGGGGATTTGCCGTACGCGTGCTGGTGCGACGCGAAAGCCCGCGGGGCAATCTCGTTGGCCTTGACGCGGCCGTGGCGGAAGGAGATATGCGCGACCCGCACGACGTGCGTGCTGCAATGGAAGGTATCCGCTATCTCTTCCACGTTGCTGCGGATTATCGGCTCTGGGCAAGGGATCCCGATGAGATCGTGCGCAACAACGTAGGGGGTACGCGCACAGTAATGCGGGCGGCGCAAGATGCCGGCGTGGAACGCATTGTTTACACCAGCAGCGTAGCGACCTTGAAACCTGGCTCGCCCGAAGCACCGTCGAGCGAAATGGAGCGGCTCCAACCCGGCCAGGCGGTGGGCGCCTATAAGCGCAGCAAAGTGATGGCCGAACGGCTGGTCGAGAGTATGGTGGCGGAGGAATATCTGCCGGCCGTGATCGTCAGCCCGTCGACCCCCATCGGCCCGCGAGACATCAAACCCACACCCACCGGACGCATCATTGTGGAAGCTGCCTCCGGCCGCATTCCTGCTTTCGTCGACACCGGCCTCAATCTGGTCCACGTGGACGATGTGGCGGAAGGCCATTTGCAGGCATTCGCAAAAGGCGAAACGGGTGCCTCCTACATTCTGGGTGGCGAGAACGTAAGCTTGAAAGAGATGCTTAGCGTGATCGCGCGAAACATTGGGCGGCGTCCGCCAAAGATCAAACTTCCGCGCGTGCCGCTCTATCCGCTCGCGTGGGCCGCAGAATGCTTTGCCCAGTTGAGCGGAAAGGAGCCTTTCCTCACCACCGACGCGCTCAACATGAGCGCCCACCATATGTTCTTTTCGTCGGAAAAGGCCCATAGGAACCTCGGCTACGCCCCTCGGCCGTATGCGCTAGCGATCACCGACGCAATTGCCTGGTTTGGCACAGCAGGAATGATCGGATGACCTGGGCGGCGCTCCTGCCACTGACCATCTGGATATACATGCTTGCGGGACATGGCATGTTCTGGCGGCTGCGCGAGCGCGACGATCGCATTCAAACAGACGACGCGCTCGCTGCGTGGCCCTCAGTGGTCGCGGTCGTGCCGGCGCGTGACGAAGCGCCCGTGATTCAGGAGACGATCTCAAGTCTCTTGCGCCAGGACTACCCAGGCCCGTTTCGGGTCATTCTCGTCGACGATCAGAGCACCGATGGAACGGCGGAGAAGGCGCACGCACTCGGCAATTCCGACCGGCTCCAAATCCTCGGAGGCCGAACGCGGCCGCAAGGATGGGCGGGAAAGCTCTGGGCGATGCGCCAGGGCGTCGATCGCGCGTCGGAATACACGCCGGAATACATCCTCTTCACGGATGCCGACATTTCCCATTCACTGGACAATTTGCGCCGGCTGGTCGTCCGCGCCGAAAAAGAGAAGCGCGTGCTGGTCTCGCTGATGGCGCGCCTGTGGTGCGAAAGTTTTGCCGAAAAGCTGCTCATCCCAGCCTTCGTATTTTTCTTCGACATGCTCTTTCCCTTTGCCTGGGTAAACAACCCTTCGCGCGCAACGGCGGCCGCAGCCGGAGGCTGCATGCTGGTGAGGCGGACGGCGTTGGACTCCGCTGGCGGCCTCGACGCAATTCGCGGTGCCATCATCGACGATTGCGCACTTGCAAGGCTTCTAAAGCCAAAAGGACCAATCTGGATCGGGCTTACGGAACGCGCCAGGAGCATCCGCCCCTACGGCGAGATGAACGAAATCCGGCGCATGATCGTGCGCTCGGCCTACGCACAACTCAATTATTCGATATTTGTCCTCATTGGCACGGTGCTCGGCATGCTTCTGGTCTTTGCCGTGGCCCCGTTGATCGCGATATTCGCGACCGGCTTTGCCCGACTCGGAGCAGGCGCAGCCTGGGCGCTCATGACGCTTTCCTATCTCCCCATGCTGCGGTTCTACCGTCTCTCACCGGCGTGGGGGCTTGCACTGCCGCTTACTGCTGCGCTTTACACGGTCTTCACTGTCGAATCTGCAATCCAATTCTGGCGCGGACGCGGCGGCATGTGGAAAGGCCGTGCGCAAGCAATCGCGTCATGAAAATGCTGGGGGCGATGGCGCAGGAAAACATCGGTGCAGCGGAACTCGCGTCGGGCAAAGGCCATAACGACGAGAACTTTCCTGTCGCCTCGTTTCTGCTGCACCCGCGCCATCGCGCGGTGATCCTCGCATTTTATCGCTTCGCTCGGGCGGCGGACGATGTGGCCGATCATGCACACGCGGACGCTGCGACGAAGCTCGCGCTGCTGGACGAGATGCGGGCGACCATCAAGGGCGAGAGCAATGCGGCGCCAGATGCACGCAGGCTCCGCGATGCGCTTGAGCCTCTCGGACTGTCGAACGTCCACGCGCTCGATCTCATCGAGGCGTTTTCGCGAGACGTAACCAAGCTGCGCTACGCAAGCTGGGACGAACTCATGGACTATTGCCGGTATTCCGCCATGCCCGTGGGCCGCTTCGTGCTCGATGTCCACGGTGAAACGAAATCCGCATGGCCTGCCAACGACGCGCTTTGCGCAGGCCTGCAGATCATCAATCATTTGCAGGATTGCGCGAATGACTTTCGCAGTCTCAATCGCGTCTATGTTCCCCAGGATTGCCTGGCGGCTGCCGGGTTGACGGTTGAGGCACTGGACGAGCCCAAGGCCAGCTTGGCACTGAAAGGCGTGATCCGATCCTTGGCCGAGCGCACGGGCGAGCTGATTTCGCAAGCCAAGCCCTTTGCCGCGCAGATTCGCGACACCCGCCTGGCACTGGAGGTGAGCGTCATCCAGCGCCTGGCCGAAGATTTGAGGGAGCGCCTCATTCATTGTGATCCGCTATCGCAACGCGTGCACCATCGTCGCGGCGAAACATTGCTTCTTGCCCTATCCTCCATTGCACGCTTCGTACCGTCGCTGCCGCAGCGATTTCTGGCGCGTTCTCATAGGAGGACGGCGTGACGAACGCCGACGCGCAGATGGGCAACGCCGAAAGGAAGGCCGCAGGCAGCTCGTTCTACACGGCTATGCGCGTGATGCCGAAATCGCAGCGCGAAGCCATGTACGCCATCTATGCCTTCTGCCGCGCCGTCGACGACATCGCCGACGATGCGACGTCCCCACGCGTCGTACGGGCGGCCTCGCTCGATCGCTGGCGCAACGACATCGATGCGCTTTATGCGCGCGCGCCGGCCGGCAACGCGACCTTTCTATCAGACATTGTGCAGTCCTATGGCCTGCGAAAAAAAGATTTCCATGCCGTCATCGACGGCATGGAAATGGATGTTGCGAACGATATCTGCGCACCGGATCTCGCGACGCTGGACCTTTATTGCGATCGGGTAGCGAGCGCCGTCGGCAGACTGTCGATTAAAGTGTTCGGCATGGATGAAGAACCCGGCGATGCGCTGGCCCATCATCTGGGCCAGGCTTTGCAATTGACCAATATCGTGCGCGATCTCGACGAAGACGCCGCGCTCGGCCGACTCTATCTGCCGCGGGAATTCCTAGAAGCCGCCGGCGTTCAAGCTCGAGAGCCGATCAGCGTGCTTGATGATCCCAGAATTGATCACGTCGCGCGCAGTGTCGCCCACAAGGCTCACGCCCACTATGCCGAGGCGATGCGCATCTTGGAGGGGCGGCCCAAGGGGCTGCTGCGCGCCCCGCGCCTGATGGCGGCCGTGTACGCCCGGATACTTTCACGAATGGAGGCGCGAGGCTGGAATCCGCCGCGAACGCGCGTGCGTCTAAGCAAGCCCGAGCTGCTATTCATCCTGTTGCGGCATGGACTTTCGTGACCACGACTTTCGTCATCGGTGCCGGCGTGGCCGGGCTTGCAGCCGCGACACGATTGGCTGAAGCGGGCCGAAAGGTCACGCTGATAGAGGCTGCTCCCCAGGCCGGCGGCCGCTGCCGATCCTACTTCGATTCACAGCTTGGCCAGATCATCGACAACGGCAATCATCTGGTACTGTCAGGCAACCACGCAATCATGCGCTATCTTGCGCGCTTAGGGGCAACCGACGCTCTACAAGGTCCGGACAAAGCCGGTATTGCATGCGTGGATATCCGCAACGGATTCCGCTGGGCCATCACGCCGAACGATGGGCCGCTGCCGTCTTGGATTTTCTGTCCGCGGCGGCGGGTGCCCGATACGCGGGCGATGGATTACACGGAGTTGGCCAAACTCTTCTTGCCGCAGGGAAACCGGAAGCTCGGAGACGTACTCGGCTGCGACGGGGTCCTCTGGGAACGCTTGTTGCATCCTTTCTTCCTGGGGGCGTTGAATACCGAGCCCGCAACGGCATCGGCATCACTTGCGTCCAAGCTGGTGCGCGAAACCTTCGCGAAAGGGGGAGCAGCCTACCGCTGCCTCATTGCGCATCCCTCGCTTGCCGCCGCCTTCGTCGATCCGGCCCTGATGTTTCTGGCCGGGCGCAATGCAACCCTGCGATTGGGCCAGCGCGTCCGCAAACTCGTATTCGAACGCAATACGGTCAGCGGTGTTGTACTTGCCGACGGCCAGCTTCCGGTGCTGGCCGGCGACATGGTTGTACTGGCCGTGCCGCCATGGAGCGCTCAGGAGCTTGTGCCCGGGCTTGAAACGCCGGATGCGTTTCGGGCCATTGTGAATGCCCATTTCAAGCGGCCGGGACCAAAAGATGCCCCTCTCATGCTGGGTGTGGTTGGCGGGACGGCTCAATGGATATTCTGCTTCGCGAACCGAATTTCAGTGACTATCAGCGATGCCGACGCCATCGTGAACCAGGATCGCGAAAAGCTGGCACAGACAATCTGGGCCGATGTGGTCAAGGCGCTGTCGATCTCAGAGCCGCTGCCTCCCTGGCAGATCGTCAAGGAGAAGCGGGCGACCTTTGCGGCGACCCCGGAACAGGCGGCCAGGCGGCCCCCGGCACGGACCAGATGGACCAATCTCTTGCTTGCGGGAGACTGGACGGATACCCACCTTCCCGCCACCCTCGAGGGGGCGATACGCTCGGGCCACACTGCGGCCGAGTTGGCGTTAAGAACATGAATTTCGCCCGAAGACCGAAGGGGAGAGGTTGGCGGCCCACGAGGCTTTCCTCCTACGCTGTTTCGCAGCTTCGGAGGACAAACCCTCCAGCCCATCGAAGTTTTGGCGAACGCGGGCAGCCTCGCATCGGCGTCTGAAGGCGCACGGTCCAAAGATGTAAGTACGCTAAGGAATGATATGGACGACAGGGTCAGAATAGAAAGCACGGCACTCGAAGACATGATCGAGCGCGCGCGGGTGGCATTATTGTCCGAGCAGCGCGCCGATGGCCATTTCGTCTTCGAGCTGGAGGCCGACGCGACCATCCCGGCGGAATACGTTCTGCTCGTCCATTATCTGGGAGAGACGCCCGACATTGCGCTCGAGAAGAAGATCGGCGCCTATCTGCGCCGCATCCAGGGCGATCACGGCGGCTGGCCCCTGTTCCATGGCGGGGCCTTCGACATCAGCGCCACGGTGAAGGCCTATTTCGCACTGAAGATGATCGGCGATTCACCCGATGCACCGCATATGGTGCGCGCGCGCGCGGCCGCTCTTGCCCGTGGCGGTGCCGACAGGACAAACGTATTCACCCGTATCTTGCTCGCGCTCTATGGCGAAATGTCATGGAAGACCGTACCGACCGTTCCGGTGGAGCTCATCCTTGCGCCGCGATGGTTTCCGATACACCTGTCAAAGATGTCGTATTGGGCGCGGACCGTGATCGTACCCCTGCTCGTGCTGGCGGCAATCAAGCCGCTGGCGCGCAACCCGCGCGGCGTACGTGTTTCCGAGCTCTTCGACCCCGCACATGTGCCGGCTCCCTATCGCGCGCCGCACCAAAACCCATTCTGGGCGGCATTTTTCCATGTGCTAGACATCGTGCTGAAGGCTGTCGATCCTTATTGGCCGGGCAAACTGCGCAAGCGCGCGATCGAAAAATGCCGCGTCTGGGTGAGTGAGCGGCTGAACGGCGAGGACGGTCTTGGCGCGATCTATCCCGCGATGGCCAACAGCGTCATGATGTACGACGTGCTGGGCTACTTGCCGGAACATCCTGATCGCGCCATCGCGCGCAAATCAGTCGATAAGCTTCTCGTCATCCACGAGGAGGAGGCCTACTGCCAGCCTTGCGTCTCACCGGTGTGGGACACCGCGCTCGCCGCCCACGCCTTGATGGAAGCGGAAGGTTCCGAGACGGCTGTTGCCCGTGCGCTGGAATGGCTCAAGCCGTTGCAGGTGCTCGACGTGAAAGGCGACTGGGCGGAACAGCGGCCGGACGTGCGTCCGGGGGGTTGGGCCTTTCAGTACGGCAATGCCTATTATCCCGATCTCGACGATACTGCGGTGGTGGTGATGGCGCTCGATCGCGCGCGCGGGCGGTTGGCGCCGAACGGCCACTACGCGCAAGCAATTGCACGCGGGCGTGAATGGGTTGAAGGGCTTCAGTGCAAGAACGGCGGCTGGGGCGCGTTCGATGCCGACAATGTCTATTATTATCTCAACAACATTCCATTTGCCGACCACGGTGCGCTGCTTGATCCACCGACGGCGGATGTCAGCGCGCGTTGCATCGGCATGCTCGCACAGCTGGGTGAAGTGAAGGATTCCGAGCGCATGCGCGCGGCCATCGAGTACATGGCGCGCGAGCAGGAGAAGGACGGAAGCTGGTTCGGCCGCTGGGGTGTGAACTACATTTACGGCACATGGTCGGCACTCGCCGGCCTCAACGCCGCAGGCCTTGATCGTGAAACTCCAATGATACGCCGCGCGGCGGAATGGCTTATTGCAATTCAGAATCCGGACGGCGGCTGGGGCGAAGATTGCGAAAGCTACCGACTTGACTACAAAGGGTATGAGCCTGCGCCATCGACCGCATCGCAAACTGCCTGGGCGCTTCTGGGGCTGATGTCCGCGGGCTACGTCGAGCATCCCGCCGTCGCGCGCGGCATCCGCTATCTTGAGTCCAAGCAAGGTGCCGACGGGCTATGGCCGCAGGATCATTACACGGGCGGCGGCTTCCCGCGCGTTTTCTATTTGCGATATCACGGCTATCCGAAATTCTTCCCATTATGGGCAGTGGCCCGCTACCGCAATCTGATGGCCGGCAACTCGGGCCGGGTAATGCATGGGCTGTGACTTTTCACGGACCGCGGGGCTTCAGCCCCGCATGCGCGCCTGAAGGCGCCCGGTCCGATGAGAATTGCCATTTTCGGTGCTGGCGCGATCGGCGGTCTGCTTGGCGTCAAGCTGCACCAGGCCGGCGCCGAAATCAGCCTGATTGCGCGCGGCGAGCACCTCGCCGCCATCAGAGCGAGTGGGCTCACGCTCCGGAGCGAAGGTCAATCGACGGCCATCCGCCCGTTCTGCACCGATGACGCCTCGCGCGCAGGACCACAAGACGCCGTAATCGTGACGTTGAAGGCGCATGCTCTTGCGGCGGCGGCGGAAAGCATCGCTTCCCTGCTCGGTCCGCGGACAGCGCTGGTCACCGCCATCAACGGCATTCCCTATTGGTACTTCTATCGCGCTCCGGGTTCATTCGAGAATCGCACATTGGAGAGCGTGGATCCGGGAGGCGCGATATGGCGGAGGCTGCCGCCGGAGCACGCAATCGGCTGCGTGGTATATCCCGGAGCAGAGATCGTCGAGCCTGGCGTCGTCGCCCACGTCTATGGCAACCGAATTTTCCTGGGCGAACCCGACGGATCGAAAAGCGCGCGCGTGGAAGCACTTTCGGACTTGATGACCGAGGCCGGATTCGACGCGCCGGCGCGATCGCGAATCCGCGACGACGTCTGGCTGAAACTGTGGGGCAACCTCGCCTTCAATCCCCTGTCGGCGCTGACGCAGGCGAGCCTTGAGCGGCTGGCGCACACGCCCGGGCTACGCGAGACGGCCCGCACCATGATGGGTGAAGCACAAGCCGTGGCGGAAGCGTTCGGTGTGCAATTTCCGATCACCCTCGAAGAGCGGATCGACGTCGCCGGCAAACTGGGCCCGCACAAAACCTCGATGTTGCAGGATCTCGAACGCGGCCGGCCGATGGAAATCGACGCCCTGCTGGGCGCGGTGGTCGAATTGGCAGGCTTGGCCGGCAAGCCGGTTCCATTTTGCCGCGCCATCCTCGCGCTCCTGCGCGAAGTGGCCGGCAAGCCGCCTGTCATTGCGGCTAAACCGGGTCATGAAATACCAGCCGATTAATTTCATCGAAAAGCTCGCGTTGCTGCCTGACGCGTGGCGTCCGCGTGTGATCGCCGAAATGAACGACTACCAGTTCAAACTGGTGAAGGTCCAGGGCGACTTCGTTTGGCACGATCACAAGGACACCGACGAAACTTTCATCGTTCTCGAGGGGAAGCTCCGCATCGACTTCCGCGACGGCGCCGTAGACCTCGCTGCCGGCGAGATGTTCGTTGTGCCGAAGGGCGTTTCGCACAAGCCTTATGCCGAAGTCGAGACCAAGATCCTGCTTATCGAACCGCGCGGTGTGCTGAACACGGGCGCCGAAGGCGGCGCGCGCACGGCGGAGAATGACGTCTGGATATAATGCCCGACAAAATGTGTATTTCCGATTCCGGAGCCCCCGCCCGGTGGCGTGGGATCGATAGATTGCGGGGGTTTATAGTTCGAATTCTAGGTATGAGTTAGACGCGAGCTTTACCCGAGGCTGGCAGAATGCAGACCTGGAGCAGAAGGCCAGCCCAGTGTGCGCGCACGTCATTGGCGTCGCGCGCCGGCGGCACAAGCGAGTTGGTCACGCAATGCGCGCACAGACCCGACCCGATTTGTCGATGGAGGGAGTACCGCTCACGCTGACATCGCTGTTGTCAGCCTACGGGCGCCATCGGCGTATTTCGCTACGCGTGGAGAACCTGCCCGAGCGCGCGCGGCTGTCCAGGGGCCGCAACAATGGCGACCGATCCTGGTCTTTGATGCGCGACGAGCTGGACGATCTCGTCTATTTGCCGCCGCAGGGCAACGAAACGGCGCATACCCTGTCCGTCCGCGTCATCAATCTGGAAGGCGATGGCGAGACGCTTGCCCTGCACGAACTGGCGGTCGACCCCTCCGGTGTCCAGCAGCGGACGGGCGGCAAGGCAGCCGCGCCTGTGGCGAGCGGCGAGCTTCGCAAGCTGCGCGAGGAACTGGCCGGCGCAAAGGCCGCGCTAAAGGCTCGTGAGCGGGAGCTTGCGGACGAACAAGCCGAGGCTGCTCGTGCCCGCGCCGAAGCTTCGCAACACGAATCCGCTCTGGCGGACGCGCGCGTGCAATTCGATAGCGAGTTGAAGACACGGCTTGCTGCGGCGGAGGGCGAGGCAGCCTCCCGCCAGGACGCTAGCCGCGCGGCTTGGGCACGGGAGCAAAGCCGCCGCTTCGAGGAAAGCGAGGCGCGGGCACAGCAGCGGCTCGAAGATGCGCGCGCCTGCTGGCAGCAGGAAAGCGAAGCCGCGCTTGTAAACGCCAAGCTCGACTGGAAATCCGCCGAGGCCGCTCGCATGGCGGCAGCCGAAGCGCAATGGCGCGTCGATGCCAGTCGCGTACTTGTCGAAACGGAGGCACGCTTCGAGCGCGCGCAAGCGGCATCGGCTGACGCGCGCGCGCAATTGCTGCGCGAAACAGAGAAGCGCGCACGCGGGGAGGCCGACGCGTCAATTGCCAGGGCGAAGGAAGAGTGGAAGACCGAATGGGACACGCAATCCGCCCGCGCGCGGGCCGAAGCTGAGGCGCGGCTCGACAAAAAATTATCGGCAGCGGAGAAAGCGCACGCACAAGCGCTACGCGAGGTTGAAGAGCGGGCGCGGGAGGAAACCGAGGCGGCGCTGAAAATGGCCCGGGACATATGGAAGAACGAAGAAGCTTCGCGACTGGCGGCGGCGGAATCCGAATGGCGATCGCGCAGCGATAGCGCTGCCTCTGGCACGATGAAAGAATTGGAGCGCCTCAACAAGGATCTCGCGCAAACAAAAGCGCACCTCGCCGCACGCGAGCGCGAGCTCGCCGTCGTTGCTGCCGCGGCGGCCAACGCCGATTCGTCGCAGAGTGCTTCCCAGGACAGTATTCTCGAAGCACGACGTGCCTGGGAAATCGAACTGGCTCAGCGTCTTGCGGAGACCGAAGCAGCAGCGTCAGAAAGGCTCGATCAGGCCCAGACAACGTGGAACCGGCAAGCACAGGAGCAGATCGCCGCTCTGGATGAAAAAGCCAGTGTCCGCCTGAAGGAGTTGCAGGATCAGTGGCAAGCCGAGTCGGCGGTGAACCTGGCTCGAGCAAGAGAGGCGTGGTGCACCGAAGAAGCGTCGCGCCTTGTCGAGCAGGAAGCCAGATGGCGCGCGCGATCGGAGCAATCACTTGAAGACTTGCGACGCGAATTGACCAGAGCTACCGCAGCCGGCGACGCAGGCGACGTTTGTCGCCTCAATGCGGAGGTCGGTACGCTGAAGGCAGCACTTTCGGATCGCGACGCCGATCTCTCTCGCGCGCGCAACGAGCTGGCGAGATCGCACGAAACTTGGTCTGAGGAGGAGGCGGCCAGATTTGCGGCCGCCGAGGCAAAGTGGCGGGAACGATCCGAGCAGGCGCTCGCCAGCGTCCGACGCGAATACGCGGAAAACGGCAAGCCGGCCCGCGGCGAGTCCGCGGTGCTTCGGCGCGAGAACGCAGAGTTCGAAAAGCTGCAAGCCATCCTTGTCCAGCGCGATAGCGAACTCGCCGAAGCCCGCGGCGATTTTACGCGTGCACGCGAACGCTGGAAGGCCGATTTGGAGCGCACACTGGACGTAAGCAAGCAGGCTTGGCTGGCAGAGGAGGAGCATCGGCTCAAGATCGCGCGTGCGGAGTGGGAGCGAGAAACGCGCGCGACGCAGGACAGTCTCGACGAGTTCGAAAGCGAAGAGCCTAGACAACGCACGCGATTTTTCCGCGATGGTGCAGTGGGCGTCCTGCTCGCAGCGGCCTCGGTGCTGATCTACCAAGAGGTGGCCCCGGTTGTCGCTGCCAACGGATCCCCGCCAACGGCTCCGGTCACAGCCGGTGACCTGCAGCCACATGTCCCCATAGCACCTCCTCCCGCTGCAACAGCGCAGATCGGCCTCGTCATTCATGGCGCCAATCTGCGCGCAGCACCCTCGTCCTCAGCAACTGTAGTCACGACGCTTTCGCGCGGCAGGCGCGTTTCCATCGTCGGTCAACAGGGTGAATGGACTCATGTCCGAATTGAGGGGGTGGGCGAGGCGATTCAAGAAGGCTGGGTATTTGGCTCGTATCTGAAGAACGACATCGGCGCGCTTCCCACTCGACGCCTTTGAGCTGCTTCAGGATCGCGCAGAGAACTGACGTGACATGCACCTTTGATGCTCATCTCATAGCATTCCCCCTTTCTGCGACTGGCCTCCGCACCGCCGATCGGGAGCCTGCGTTCAGCGATGGATGGCAGGAATTTTCCGGCACTTTATCGAACTACGATCGCGCTGCACGCAGTATTGCGACGCCGTGCACACCGTCCCGCCAGCCCGGCTCGTTCACGAGCCGGGCTTTTTTGTCCAGGTCGGCGGCATGTGGCGGTCGTGCTTGGCGTTGGGCGGCCGGATCAGGTTAAGGTCCTCCTCGACTTGAGGGGCAGCTCCGATGGATTCCGCGCAAAACGAGTATCTTCTGGATTTTATGATATCGAAGATCGCCGTTGCTGCGGCGGCAGCGATCATCGTCGCCATCACGTGCGTCCACGCCGCCTCCGTCGATCCGACTCTTTTTCAAGAGCTCAGATGGCGTTCGATCGGCCCTTTCCGTGGCGGACGCGTTCTCACCGTGGCCGGAGTGCCGAACGAACCCGACCACTTCTACTTCGGCGCGGTGAACGGCGGGGTCTGGGAATCGCGCGACGCGGGCCGAACCTGGCAGCCCATCTTCGATGGCGAAGGCGTTGGCTCGATCGGTGCCATTGCAATTGCGCCTTCCGATTCCAAAACGATCTATGTCGGGACTGGCGAAGCCGATATGCGCTCCGACATCGCGCAAGGAATCGGCATGTTCAAATCGACCGATGGAGGACGGCACTGGACAGCTATTGGGCTTTCGGACACGCAACAGATCGGGAAAATCCTCGTCGATCCGCGTGATTCGAGTGTCGTTTTGGTGGCGGCGCTTGGTCATCCGTATGGCCCCAATTCCGAGCGCGGCGTGTTCCGCTCCACGGATGGGGGGAAGACCTGGGTGAAGACGCTGTTCCGCAATGCCGATACCGGCGCCATCGATCTTGCGTTCCGCCCGGGCGATCCCGACACCGTCTATGCCGCTTTGTGGCAAACGCGCAGACCGCCGTGGAACGTCTACCCGCCCTCGAACGGACCGGGCAGCGGACTTTTCAAATCGACAGATGGCGGCCAGCATTGGGCGGAACTAAAGGGGCATGGCCTGCCGTCGGCGCCGGGGCGCATCGGGCTCGCTATGGCGCCGAGTGCGCCTGACCGCATCTACGCGCTTATTGATGCCAGACCCGGCGGGCTGTTTGTTTCGAACGACGCTGGCGAAAACTGGACCCGCACCGGCAGTGATCCGCGCATCTGGGCGCGGGGCTGGTATTTCTCCGGCGTGACCGTCGATCCCGCAAACGCCGACGACGTCTATGTCTGTGATACGATTGTTTTGCGTTCGCGCGACGAAGGCAAGCATTTCCTTCCCCTCAAGGGCGATCCGACGGGCGATGATTATCACGTGCTATGGATCGATCCGGCCAATCCCCAGCGCCGGATCCTTGGGTCGGACCAGGGAGCCGAGGTTTCTCTCGACGCGGGGCTGACGTGGAGCTCGTGGTTCAATCAGCCGACGGGTCAGTTCTACCACGTCTCGACAGACAACCGGTTTCCCTACAATGTCTATGGCGCGCAACAGGATTCCGGCGCTGCAGGCGTCCCGTCACGCACCAACGGCGTGGACGGCATTGCGATGCCGCAATTCCGCGAGGTCACGGCCGGCGGGGAAAGCGACGAAATCGCCCCCGATCCAACCAACCCGGACCTGATCTATGGCGGGCGCGTAGACAAGCTTGATCTCAGAACCGGGCAAACGCGCAGCATCGATCCCACGCTGGCGTTCCCCGACCGATACCGCGGCGCCTGGACGCTGCCGCTTGTCTGGGGAAAACGTGAGCACGCGCTCTATTTCGCCAATCAGCGCATCTTCAAGACGACGGATGACGGACAGCATTGGATCACCATCAGCCCCGACCTGTCACGGGCCGATCCGGGCGTCCCTGCCAATCTCGACGCCCCAACAATTGCCGACGAAAAGCAGATCGGTATCCGCCGTGGTGTCGTCTATACGATTGCACCCAGCCCGCGCGAGGCAAAGCTGATCTGGGCAGGAACTGACGATGGACTGGTATGGCGTACGACCGATGGAG
>Ga0335085_10009194_pt1 | contig 14941 bp, 15 predicted proteins | sample Lox_Sample_45_FD_206712 | JGI IMG/M metagenome (GOLD analysis project Ga0335085, IMG submission 206712) | Soil microbial communities from Loxahatchee National Wildlife Refuge, Florida, United States - Lox_Sample_4.5 | ecosystem: Environmental > Terrestrial > Soil > Wetlands | place: USA... | reverse complement strand
CCAACGATGCCGCTACACTCAGCAGCCTGCAGGAAAACATGTTCCAGGCCGGCACCTCCGAAATCAAAAACTGGATCGTCGCCGCCGGCATCATGTCCGAAGCCGGTCTGAAAATGAAACTCGTCGACTACGTTCCCTGCTACCGCTCAGAAGCGGGAACAGGAAGCGCCATGGGGTTCGCACAATGGCAATAAAAACGACTGCATTACTCCTGACACTGGCGATCTCCGGCGTGGCGGCAGAGAAAATTTCCATCAACTACCCCACCCGCACCGGCCAGGTCTGGCCTCTCTACATCGCAAAAGAAGGCGGCTATTACAACAAGTACGGCTATGACGTGAATCTCATCTTCGGCGTCCATCCCGCAGGCATCGCCATGCTCGTCAGCGGCGACATCGCCATGACCGCCTACACTCTCGAGCAGGCCATGATCGCCAGTTCGAAGGATGGCTCTCTCGTCATGGTCGGCAGCCCCTACAAGAAAAGTCTGTTCGCCATGATGGCCGCAAAGAACATCAACAGCCTTCGCGAGCTCAAAGGCAAACGCATCGGGGTGAGCCAGATCGGCGATGCGCCTTACAACTACAGCATTGGCCTCCTCAGCCGCGCCGGCGTTTCCGAGCGCGACGTAGAATGGATCCCCCTCGGTATCGATGCCAACGCCCGCGGCGCAGCGCTCGTCAGCGGGCGCGTCGACGCCACCATGCTCACCGCGCCCATCTACTTCAAGCTCGAACAGGAAGGTTTCAAAGATCTCGGTAACATCAGCGACCACGACGACATCTATGCGCCGTCGGTCTATCTCTTCAAAAAATCCGCCATCGCCGCCAACCCGAAGCTCGCCGAAAACCTCATCAAGGCCCACGCCGAAGCCATCAAACGCTTCTATGACGACAAAGCTTTCGCCGTGAAGTCCTACATGATTTACGACAAGCAGGAACAAGCCGATGTCGAGCGCGTCTACGATGCCTACGCTAAATCGAACAACTACGAGCGCATCCCATACATTCCCGCCGCAGCCGTGAAATACGTGCTTGATCATCCGGCGGACGAGAACCTGGCCGCCCAGATGCGCGCCTATGATTTCCGCAAAGTGATTGACAACAGCATTGTCGATCGCCTGATCAAAGAAGGTTATTTCGAAAAACTCTTCGGGCCCGACATCAGGGCCGAAGAAGAACGCAAATCGAAGCTGGCGTTCCGCTAAACCGCCGTCGCCGCCGTTCGTATCGCCGACGCCAACCCCTGCGTCTCGCCCGCATCGCCCATCAGCGCGCGATGCGGAATCCAGAACGCATCTGTTATCCGCGCTTCCGCGTTCGGACACGGCATCACGCGGCAGTTGTGCCGCTCCGCATACAGCGGGTTGTTGTAAAGCGTGTGCGGATAAAACGGCGTGCAGGGATATCCCGCCGCCGTCAGGTTCCGATGGAAAGCTCCGCGGTCTCCATCCACCCATCCGAGCAGCAGATAGTTCGTGTGTGTGCGCGCGGCCTCGGGCACGCGTTGGAAGTGCATGCCGGGCACGTCCGCCAGCGCCTCGCGAATGAAAGTCGCGTTCCGCTCACGCAGACAATTCTGTTCCGGCAGCCTTTCGAGCTGAGCAATCAGCACCGCGCACTGAAACGCGGTGATCCGGTAATTGGAGCCGAGTGAGTAATGATAAAACCACCCCTCGCCCTTGCGCCGGCCGATGTCGAGAATCTCCCGCGCGCGATCGATCAGTGTCTCATCGTTCGACACCAGCGTCCCGCCTTCTCCTGCGGTGATCACTTTGCCGTTCTGAAAACTGAACGATCCGCAGACGCCGAAACTCCCCGCGCGCTGTCCGTGCCACTCCGACCCATGCGCGTGCGCCGCATCTTCAATCACCGGGATTCCGTGTTCGCGCGAAATCGCCATCAGCGAATCCATATCCGCCATCGGACCGCCAAAATGCACCGGCATAATCGCCTTCGTCTTCGGTCCGATCGCTTCACGCACGCGCTCTGCGCCGATGTTGAACGTGTCGTGCTCGATATCGACAAAAACGGGCTTCGCTCCGACGCGCGACACCGCCGTCGCCGTCGCAATGAACGAAATCGCCGGCACGATCACTTCGTCGCCTTCGCCAACGCCCAGCGCCTCAAGCGCCATCTCCAGCGTCACGGTGCCATTCATCGCTGCCAGCCCGAATTTGCAGTGCTGAAAAGCCGCGAATTCCTGCTCGAACCGCGCGACGATCGGATGATATCCGCCCCACCGATCGCTCGCGAGAACTTCATCGAGAAGCTCGCGTTCGCGCGCCCCGGAAAGCGGCCAGGCAGGAATCTTCATACTGTTAGAATACGAATACAACGTGCTGACCGACGCCCAGTTGATGACCATGGCGCTCGCCATGATCATCCCGCTGTCGATGCTCATCTACAGCAACAGCCGAATTACGGAAGCCAAAGAAACGCTTCGCGCCGAGATGGCGCAAACGCGGAACGAACTGCTCCTCGCCATGGAGAAGCGATTCAATACCGTGGACTCGCGACTCAATGGGATGGATGCGCGATTCGACTCGATCGACCGCAAGCTCGACGAAATCCTCCGCATTCTGGCCGATCACCACACTCGCATCACCCGGCTCGAACATCCGCCCCATTAGAATACCTACGTGAGCGTTTACGACGAGCGTCGCGAAGAACTCGAAAAGCACGAGTTCATGATGGGGATTCCGCGCGGACGTCTCGCCGTGACTCTGGATGTCCTGACCGACGCTCTGGTCCTCGTCGGCCAGCATGGCGTCTATTGCCAGAGCACGCGCCAACCCGGCAAACCCGCGATGGATGTCCAGCTCATCACCAAGTCCATCACGGACGCAAAAGACCTGATCAGCGGCGTGATGGCCGAGCTCAAAAACCGCTAAGCGCGCACAAAGGGATTGCCGCGCTTTTCCGCGCCGATCGTCGTCGTTTCGCCATGCCCTGGAAACACAATCGTTTCTTCCGGCAGCGTGTAGAGTTTTCCCCGAATCGACTTAAAGATCTGCGCCGTGTCGCCCCCGGGCAGATCAGTGCGCCCGATGCTGCTCTGAAACAACGTGTCGCCGGCAATCAGCTTGCTCTCCAGCGGAAGATAAAGCGAAATACTTCCCTGCGTGTGTCCGGGTGTGTGCAGCACATGCGCCTCAATCGATCCCGCGCGAATCACGTCGCCTTCACGCGCCGGCCGATCGATTCCCGGATCTTTCGGTGTCTCCATCCCCAGCCACGCCGCCTGCGTCGCGAGCTGATCGCTCAGCATCTTGTCCGCCGCGTGCATGTAAACCGGCGCGCCGGTGTGCGCCCGCAGCTTCTCCGCGCCGCCGATATGATCGATGTGCGCATGGGTGATAACGATCATCTTCACCGTGAGCCGATGGCGATCGAGAATCGCTATGATCTCCGAGACATCGTCGCCCGGATCCACGACAATCGCCTCCCGGGTTGCCTCATCGCCGAGGATGGAACAATTACATCCCAGCACGCCCACCGGCAATACTTCATGAATCATCCCCATTCGATAATGGTGGCACGATGACTCTGGGCTACGATGCACTGACCGCCGGCGCGGCGCTCCTCGATCTCTCGCGCCGCGGGCGTATTCGCGTCACCGGCGAGGACCGCTCCCGCCTGCTGCACGCCATGACCACCAATCACATCCAGCAGATGAAGCCGGGCGACGGCCTTTACACGTTCTTCCTCAACGCACAGGGCCATGTCCTCGCCGATGCCGTCGTACTCTGCTTTGAAGATCATTTCCTTCTCGACACCGCGCCCGAAACCCGCCAATCCATCTACGAGCATCTCGATCGCTACATAATCGCCGACGACGTCACTCTCGAAGATGTCACCGCCGCGACGTTCTCGTTCGGCCTCGAAGGTCCCAAGGCCGTCGATACCGGCGCGCGCTGTGGCCTGCAGGCCCCGCACCACCGCTTCTCGCACATCATGTCGGAAGAACTCGAAATCGCCGGCATCGCCGCCACCGGCTCGCACGGAATAAGAATTTATGGCGCGATCGCCCGCAGAGAGGAAGTAATTCTGATGCTCGAGGGCGCCGGCGCCATTGCTGCTTCGGACGAAGACGCCGAAACCGTCCGCATCGAGAACTTCGTCCCGCGGTTCGGCTGCGATATCACCGATCACACCTTGCCTCAGGAAACGCAGCAGATGCACGCCCTGCACTTCCAGAAGGGCTGTTATCTGGGTCAGGAGATCGTCGAGCGCATTCGCTCGCGCGGCCACGTCAACCGCCTGCTGATGGGCTTTCGCATCGATGGCGTCACGGCCCCGCCGGCGCCGGGAACCAGGCTTCTTCTCGAAGGCCAGCCCGCCGGAGAAGTCACCTCCTCGACAGTTACGGACGACGCCGTCTTCGGCCTCGCTTACATTCGCACGCAGTGGGCGAAATCAGGCGCTATGGCTGAGATCGACGGCCACGCCGCCGCTCTCTTCGCTCCCCACAGCTGATATTTCGGCCGGCGGTTTCCGCGCCGACCACTCCGCCCCCGCCAGCACCAGCAGCGCCGTCAGCATACTGAAGATCACAATCGCGACCGAATACTGAAACTGCGGATACTCGTTGCTCAGCTTCCGGCTCAGCCATGGCCATGCGAAGAGGAAAACGTATTTCCATAACTCCAGCGCGATCCCCACCAGCACCGCCACCGGGAAAACGCGGCGCACCGGCACGCTGCGATTCGGCAGCAGCCAGTAGATCAGCAGCAGCGAGAGAATCGTCACCGGCACAGCCGCCACTTTGAACAACGCCAGCGGCAGCCAGGCTTCCTTCATGCCAAGCTGCGCTGTCATGTACTTCGTGTCTACAGCCGTGAGCAGAAGCGACCCGAGCGCCAGTCCCCCGCAGAGGATGATCATGAAGAAACTCAGAATCTGATTCCGCAGATAGCTGCGGTTCTTCGGCACTCCCCACGCGCGGTTCAGCGCGACTTCGAGCGGCTCGAAGATTCCGTTCGCCGTGAACAGCAGCAGCAGCAGCGACGTCAGCTCATAACGCCGGTGCGCCGCTTTCGTCAGCTGGCTGATGATGAACGTGCCCATTTCGTTCGGAAAATAGTCGTTCATCGCCAGCAGCAGCGCCTGCTGCGCTTCCTTCGAATGCAGAACATCGCGGATCAGCGTAAGCATCACGATCAGGAATGGAAACACGCTGAGAAGCACGCTCGCTCCGATCGCCAGCGCGTAAACGTGCACCTCCGTCTGCGAAAGATATCGGATAGTCGGACGCCATGGGCGCGGAACCACGACTTCTATGTCCGGCTTTTCAATCAGAATATGCACGCGACTGTTTTCTGGCGCGCACAGCGGACTTCCGCCCTGTGCGCTTATTACTTATCTATATGGTAGCCAGACCCGCCGGGTTACTTTGAAGTTTGTCCAGAGCCACGACAAACAGGTTGCTCCTGTTCGCCGCCGCGCTGCTGTTCTCGACCGGCGGTGCGGCGATCAAGTCGACCTCATTGTCGAGCTGGCAGGTCGCCGGCTTCCGTTCCGGCATCGCTGCAGCCGCCCTCTATCTGGCGCTTCCCGGCGCGCGCCCATCCCAAAATCTCCGATGGACCCGGCGCATCTGGATGATCGCCTCGGCCTACGCCGCCGCTTTGATTCTCTTCGTCGCTTCCACCAAACTGACGACGGCGGCCAATGCCATCTTCCTTCAGTCCACCGCGCCGCTTTATCTGCTTCTCCTCGGCCCCCTGGTGCTCCGCGAAAAGATCCGCAGGATCGATATCGCCGTCATCGTCGCCGTAGCCTCCGGGGCGGTTGTCCTGCTCCTCGGTTCGCAAGCCGCCGCCGCAACCGCGCCCGATCCCGCTCGCGGCAATCTGCTCGGACTCGCCGCGGGACTCGCCTGGGCCCTCACATTGACCGGATTCCGCTGGGCCGGCCGGCAATCCGGCAATGGCGATCCCGCGGCTGCCACTGTCATCGCCGGAAATCTGCTTGCATTCCTCGCCTGCCTGCCCATGGCGCTCCCCGTCGAACATGCGGGCAGAATCGATGTGGCCGCCGTGATCTATCTGGGCGTTTTTCAGATCGGTCTCGCATACGTTTGCCTGACCCGGTCGCTGCGCGAGGTCCATGCTCTGGAAGCCGCAACGCTGCTCCTGATCGAACCGGTTTTCAATCCCATCTGGACCTGGATCGTTCATGGTGAGCGGCCTGGCCCCGCCGCCATCATAGGAGGCTTTATCATCGTTATGGCCGCGTTCGCAGGCACCGCGTGGCGGCTACAGCAAAGACTGTGACGCGCAATACATCCCTGAACTGGACCGGCTTTCGCAATCGCGAGGATCAGCTGATGATCGTGCTGAGCCTCATCATCGGTGCGGTGGTCGGACTCATCGTCGTCGGTTTCATCCTCGTCACGGGGCGGTTGGCGGCTCGCATGTATCCGCCGGAGGGCGCCGCGTGGCGTCGCGTGCTGGTGCCGACGGCAGGAGCCCTCGTCAGCGGCTTCCTTCTCTACCGCTACTTTCCCGACGCCCGTGGAAGCGGCATCCCGCAGGCGAAATTCGCCCTCTTCATCCGCAATGGATTCATCTCGCTCAGGACTGTGATCGGCAAGTTCCTGTGCTGCTCGGTTACGCTCGCCAGCGGCATTCCGCTGGGACGCGAAGGCCCGTCGGTACAGATCGGCGCCGGCGTCGCTTCCGTCATCGGCAGACGTGCCGGTCTTAGTCCAGCAAATGTGAAAGCGCTGTTGCCCGTCGGCTGCGCGGCGGCCCTGGCGGCGGCGTTCAATACACCAATCGCTGCCGTGTTGTTCGCCCTCGAAGAAATTCTCGGCGACATGCACGCGCCCGTGCTGGGCTCGGTGGTCCTCAGCTCCGCCACATCCTGGATGGTGCTGCACCTGATTCTGGGCGACTCTCCTTTGTTCCACGTCCCCGCCTATCAACTGGTCAATCCGCTCGAGTTCGGCATCTACGGCCTTCTCGGAGTCGTCGGCGGTCTCGGCTCCGTAGTGTTCGTCAAGCTGCTGCTGAAACTGCGGCTCATGTTCAAGCGCCTGCCGAAATGGACTGTCGGAATTCAGCCGGTCGCCGGAGGCCTGCTGGCCGGCTTATTGGGCTGGTTTGTCCCGCAGGTGCTCGGCGTCGGTTACGACTACGTCGACAAAGTGCTCAGCGGCGACTTCCCCATAAAAACCGTAGCGCTCCTTGCGGTCCTTCGAATCGTCGCCACCCCTGCCGCTTACGGTTCCGGCAATGCGGGCGGCCTGTTCGGCCCCAGCCTGTTCGTCGGCGCCATGATGGGCGCCACCACCGGCGGCATCGCGCATCGACTGCTTCCCGACGTCACCGCCAATCCCGGAGCTTACGCTCTCGTCGGCATGGGCACCGCGTTTGCCGGCATCGTGCGCACGCCGCTGACCTCGGTCATCATGATCTTCGAGATGACGCGCGATTACTCGATCATCGTGCCGCTCATGATTTCAAACCTGATCAGCTTCATGATTTCGCGGCATTTTCAGCCCGACCCGATCTATGAGGCACTCGCCCTGCAGGAAGGCGTCTATCTGCCTACCGGAGAATCGCGCGAGGAGCTTGCGGGCGATTCCGTCAGCAAAGTGATGATGCCGATCGGCGACGACACGCCCCTGCTCGCCAACACTGCCACTGTCGACGAGGTGAAGGTGTTTCTCGATCGAAGAGAATGCAACTCCTGGCCGGTCGGTATGGGCAGTTTCGTCACCGCGCTGATCAACCGCCGGGATCTGGACGGCACGGGCACAAAATCGAAGACTTATCACGATCTGATCGACGAATCGAGTCCCATGACCCTGCGTGACATTATCGATCCGGAAGCCACTTACGCGTACGTTCACCCGGACCATCCTGTGAGCTACGCGCTCGAGAAAATGCGCGAAAGCGGCGCCGATGTCCTGCCCGTGGTCAGCCGCGCCGGCATACACCAGATTCTCGGAGTCATTGGTCTTAAAGAGATCCTGGAGTCCTACGGCGTGCCCACGGCTAAATTCTTTTCGCGCAGTACGCCTGCCTGAGTCCACCGGGACGTGCTTGCTATACTGGTGAAGTTGTGATTGCGATTTTACTGACAATAGTGCACGTTATCGTGTGCTTTTTCCTGATCATTGTGATTCTTCTGCAGAGCGGCAAAGCGGCCGATCTGGCCGGAGCATTCGGCGGCATGGGTTCGCAGACGGCTTTCGGTCCGCGCGGTTCGGCGACCCTGCTTTCGAAGGCCACGACGGTCTCCACCGTGATCTTCATGCTGACCTCGATTTCTTTGTCGATCATCGCGACAAAGGGACAGGGATCGGGCAGCGCTACGGGGCTGCAAAAGCATCCGGCGAAAAGTTCGGCTCCGGTGACGCCGGGTCCCACCGTACCCGCTCCCGCGCAGAAGAAATAACGGTATTGAAGTCGCAGTATTATCCGAGTTTGCGGTCGTGGCGGAATTGGCAGACGCACTAGCTTGAGGTGCTAGCGGGAGCAATCTCGTGGAGGTTCAAGTCCTCTCGACCGCACCATCCCTTTGTATGACCATCGCCGAGAAAATACTCGCTGCGAAATCCGGAAAGGCTTCCGTGACTCCCGGCGAGATCGTCGAAGCCTGTCCCGATCTTGTCATGAGCCACACGGCCACATGGCGCTCGGTGAGCGTCATGCAGAAGATCGGCGCCACGAAGCTTTTCGATCCCGATCGCCTCGCCATCGTGCTCGACCATATCGCGCCGGCGAAAACGGAAAAGTATGCGGCCGACCAGCAGACTTCGCGCAATTTCGCGCGCCACAACGGCGTGACGAAGTTCTACGACGTCGATTCCGGCATCGCCCATCTGGTGCTCATGGAAGCCGGCCATGTCGTGCCCGGCGATCTCATCGTCGGCACGGATTCGCATTGCACCATTTACGGAAGCCTCGGCGCGCTGGGTACCGGCATCGGCTATACCGAAGTGGCTTCGGTGTGGATCACCGGCAAGCTGTGGCTGAAAGTCCCGACCAGCGTCCGCATCGTTCTCAACGGAAACTTCGCTCCCGGCGTCTGCGCCAAAGACCTGATGCTTTATCTCATCGGCAAACTGGGCGCCGATGGTTGCGGTTATCAGTCGGTTGAATTTTACGGATCGGTGACCGGCCTCAGCATCTCCGAGCGCATGACCATGACCAACCTCGCCATGGAGATGGGCGTCAAATGTGCCTTCGTTCCGCCCGATGACAACACCGCCGAATATCTGAAAAGCCGCCTCCAGGATTCCAGCCGCTATCGCCCCGTGTTCGCTGACGCCGACGCGGTTTACCAGCGGGAGATCCGGACTGACCTGGCGCCGCTCGAACCCATGGTGGCGTGTCCGCACGAGGTCGAGAACACCAGGCCAGTCGGCGAAGTCGCGGGCACGCACATCGATCAGGTTTTCCTCGGCTCGTGCGCCAACGCCAAGTATGACGACCTCGTGGTAGCCGCCGGCATTCTTAAAGGACGAAAAATCGATCCCGGAGTGCGCATGATTATTACGCCGGGATCGAAACAGATTATGCTGCAGGCGATGAACTCCGGCGTGCTGCAGACGCTCATCGAAGCCGGTGGTCTTGTAACGAATCCGGGATGCGGCGCCTGCGCCGGCGATGGCGGAACGCTGGCCGATGGCGAAGTCTGCCTGTCCACCGCCAATCGAAATTTCATCGGCCGCATGGGCAGCAGCAAGTCTTCCATCTATCTGTCGAGCCCGGCCACGCTCGCTGCATCCGCCATTCGCGGCGTCATTGCCGATCCGCGGGAGTTCCTGAGCTGAATGCAGTCCGTCATCGAAGGCCGCGTCTATAAATTCGGCGACAACGTCAACTCCGACATCATCATTCCCGGACGCTACCTGATCTACATCGATCGCGAACGGCTCGCGCAGCATGCCTTTGAAATGCTGGGCGAGGGATTTCCGGAAAAGCTCCGTAGTTTCGATATCCTCGTCGCCGGCCGCAACTTCGGCTGCGGCAGCGCGCGCGAGCAGGCCGCCACCGCGATTCAGGGTCTGGGCATCAAGGCCGTTGTGGCCGCTTCGTTCGCCCGCACTTTCTATCGCAATGCGATCAACGACGGGCTGCCGATTATCGAGTGTCCGCAGCTATACGCTGATGCGCAGGAGGGCGACCGCATTCGCATCGATCTCGAAGCCGGCAGGATCGACCGTTCGGGCGCGGAATACGCGTTTCCCAGGATGCCGGATTCGGTCCGGAAGATCCTGGAACTCGGCGGGCTCGCGGCATATCTGCAGAGTCAGTTGTAAAATTGGTAACCGCCGGTCAACTTCGGTAAAAGCCGTCCCACAATGAGATTTCTGTTCGCATTTCTGCTGGCTTCCGCTGCTTTTGCACAGAGCCAGCCGGAAGTGACTTCGCACGAAGCCACAGTCACCTTCAGCAGCAAGGTCAACATGGTGTCGGTACCGGTAGTCGTGCGCGACGCCGATGGCAAGGCCATTGGAAATCTCAGGCAGGACGATTTCCAGCTTTTCGACAAAGGCAGGTCACAGGTCATCACCAGGTTCTCCGTGGAGGAGACGCCCCCCTCCGCCACTGTTCAGGCACGCGCCGCAGCCGCTGGACAGCGGACCGAGCCCGCCGTGACCATCACCAGGCCGTCTTTCCCCGAGCGCTATGTGGCCTATCTGTTCGACGACGTGCATCTCAATCGCACCAATCTGATGCAGACGCGCGATGCGGTGAACCGGCATCTCGACGAAGCGCTCGAGCCCAACACGCGCGCCGCGATTTTCACCGCCAGCGGCCGTCTCGTCACCGATTTCACCGACAGTCTCGATAAACTGCACAAAGCCGTCAACAGCGTGCAGCCGTGGGAGAGCGGAGCCGATCCCGAAACCGATTGTCCGCCGGTCAGCTACTACGAAGCCGATTACCTCACCAACAAGCTTCTCTACTTTCAGGGCTATCTCTTTACCGATGACATGATCGCCGCCCAGATCAGCAGCGGCCAGATCAGCGATGACACACTCATCGGACTCATCGACCGAACGCAGGCATGTTCCGGAGTTGTCCGAAGCGATCAGTCGAGTCTGATCAATATAATCCGCAACGCGCGCATCGCCGTACGCCAGACGCTGGCCTACGGCGATCGCGACGCCACCTTCTCGCTCAAAGCGGTGATGGAGATTATCCGCCGAATGTCGTCGATGCCCGGAAGCAAGACAATCGTGCTGGCGTCGCCGGGATTTCTGGTGACTTTCGATCACCGCCAGGAAGAGTATGATGCGCTGGACTATGCCCTGCGCATGAACGTGGCCATCAATACCATCGACATGCGCGGCCTCTACACGCCGCCCGGCATCTCCGCGGATTCCAGAGGTTTCATCGGACAAATGAGCGGCGTTGCCATGCGCAACGCGGCCCTCGAGGCGTCTCAGAATGACGACGTGCTCAGCGAGCTGGCTGACGGCACCGGCGGCACATTCTTCCATAACGATAACGGCCTCAAAGAAGGTCTGAACCGTCTCGCAGCGCGTCCCGAGTACATCTACGTTCTCGGATTTTCACCGCAGAATCTGAAATACGACGGCAGTTATCACGAATTGAAGGTCCGTCTCACCGGCGGCCGCAAACTCTCGCTGCAGGTTCGCAAAGGCTACTGGGCGCCGCGTCATGCCGAAGATTCCGCCGAAGAGGCGCACGACGAAATTCGCGATGCCGTGTTTTCGCGGGATGAGCTGGATGCCTTTCCCGTGGATATCGAGACGGAATATTTCCGCAACAACGACAACAAAGTCGACCTGACCGTCAGCGGGCGTCTCGACGCCGGTTCGCTGCGCTTCGATAAATCCGGGGACCGCAACAACGATACGGTCACGGTGGTTGCCGGCGTCTTCGATGACAACGGGAATTACGTTACCGGAATTCAGCGGGTCATTGAAATGCATCTGCGCGACACCACGCTGGCAAAGCTGCAGAGTGCTGGCATCGTCGTGAAAGAAACTTTCCATATCACGACCGGCCGCTACATCGTCCGGGTTGTGGTTCGCGATGGTCAGGGCAAAACCGTGGCGGCGCGCAATCGTGGCGTCGAAATTCCGTAGCGCCCCCTTCGCGATCCTGTTGCCGCCGCCGCACCCCATCTGATACGGTCGTTCCTGATGCTTCGTTCAATCCGAGTCGCCGTTTGCGGCCTGCTGTTCGCCCTCCTCGTCGTCGCGCAGTCCGGAAATTTCCTCCCGGTCAACGACAAAATGCTGCAGAAGCCCGATCCCGCCGACTGGCTGATGTGGCGCCGCACGCTCGATAGCTGGGGCTACAGTCCCCTCAATCAGATCAACCGCGCCAACGTGGCTCAGCTCAAACAGGTGTGGACTCACCCCATCGGCCCGGGCGTCCAGGAAGGCACGCCGCTGGTGCACGACGGCATCCTCTATTTCCCGAATCCGAGCGATCTCGTCCAGGCCTTCAACGCCGCTACCGGCGATCTTATCTGGGAATACAAACGCGATCTTCCCAAAGACGTTACGCGCCACCTGCTTGTCCCCAGCATCAACCGCAATATCGCGATCTACGGCAATCTCATCATCGACACCAGCGTCGATGATTTCGTCTACGCGCTCGATGCCAAAACGGGCAAACAGGTCTGGGAAAACCGCATCGTCGATTACCGCGAGGACTCCGCGCAGGAAACTTCCGGCCCGATCATCGCCAACGGCAAAATCATCTCAGGCCGCGGCTGCGAATACAAAGCTACTCCCAACGGATGCGTCATCACCGCCCACGACGCGAAAACCGGCAGGGAAATCTGGCGCACGCGCACCATCCCCCGTCCCGGCGAGCCCGGCGACGAGACCTGGGGCGGCCTGCCCGATTCCGAGCGCCGCCACGTCGGCACCTGGATGGTTCCCAGCTTCGATCCCGCGCTCAACATGATCTACATCGGCACTTCGGTCACTTCACCCGCGCCCAAATTCATGCTGGCCGGCAACGACAAAACGTACCTCTACCACAACTCCACCCTCGCCCTGAATGCGGACACCGGAAAAATCGTCTGGTATTACCAGCACGTCGTCGATCACTGGGATTTCGATCATCCCTTCGAGCGTCTCCTGATCGATACGCGTGTCGCCCCGGATTCGAGCGTCGCCTGGGTCAATCCCCGGCTCAAACGCGGCGAACAGCGCAAAGTCGTCACCGGCATTCCGGGCAAAACCGGCATCGTCTACACGCTCGACCGCCGGACCGGCGAGTTCCTGTGGGCCACCCCGACAGTCCGCCAGAACGTGGTTTCCAAAATTGACGGCGCCACTGGCAAGGTCACCGTGAACCCCGATACAGTATTTAATAAGGTTGGCGACGCACGCTTCGTATGCCCTACCGCGAGCGGCGGCAAAGATTTCCCCGCTGGCGCCTACAGCCCCCTCACCAACACCATGTACTATCCGCTGCAGAATACCTGCGGCACCATCACGGCTCTCGAAGATAAACCGTGGACCACATCGCCCTACGTGATTCGTAGCAAAAATGAAATCACGCCGGGAACCGACAAGGTCGGCACCGTGCAGGCCATCAATGTGGAAACCGGCAAAATCACCTGGAAGCACGAGCAGCGCGCCGGCATGATGTCGCTGGTCACAACCGGTGGCGGACTCATCTTCGGCGGTGACGCCGTCGGACACTTCATGGCCCTCGATCAGGAAACGGGCAAAGTTCTCTGGGACATGAATCTCGGCTCGCCGGTTACGGGCTATCCGATCACCTTCGCCGTCAAAGGCAAACAGTACGTTGCCGTGAGTACCGGGAACTCGCTTGTCAGTTCCGCGCTCAACACGCTGACGCCGGAAATTCGCCCCGCCAGCCAGCCCAGTAATCTCTACGTCTTCGCGCTGCCATAGTCAGGCGAACGCCAAAGCTGTTATCACCGAGGTGGGCCTTCGCCGATCTCGTCTCCGGCCTGTCGGACATGCACTTCGACCTCGACCAGACCGCGCTCGGGCAGGATGCGCAGGACAAAGCCGCGGCCAACCCGGTCATTATGCTTACGCCGATTCAGTAGCGCCCCGGCCCGGCCGCGCTGCCACGGGCTGAGGCGCAGCAAAATATACAGATACAACCAACAGGAACTTATGAAAATCAGACTGCCTTACGCGATCGCTCTGGCCGGAGCTGTGCTGGCACTCGCCGCCGCGCCCGCTGACATCACCATTCACGAGGAAAAGCCCTTCCCCGAAAGTCTCAGCTCCACGCCGGACGGCACGCTCTACATCGGCAGCGTCACGAAAAGCGAAATCTTCAAAGCCCCCAAAGGCGCAGCCACTGCCGAAGTCTGGATCAAACCCGGAACCGGCGGACTGCAGCGCGTGCTCGGCGTGCTCGCCGACACCAAATCCGCCACGCTCTGGGTTTGCTCGGATAAGAACGGCAACGGCGCGCCCAGCGCGCTCAAAGCGTTCGACCTGAAATCCGGCGCGCCCAAAGGCAGCTACGATTTTCCGGGCGACAACACGCTCTGCAACGACATCGCAATCGGTCCCGACGGCACAGCATACGCCAGCGACACTCTCGTCGGCAGCATCAATCGACTGAAGAAAGGCGTGAGCGCTCTCGACGTCTGGATCAAAGACGCGAAGCTGGCGGGCATCGACGGCCTCGCCTTCGCCGACGACAAAACCCTCGTCGTGAACACTGTCACCACGAATCATCTCTTCCGCATTCCGGTCGGCAAAGACGGCTCCGCCGGCACTATCGCCGAAATCAAACCGTCCCAGCCCCTCATGCGTCCCGACGGTATGCGCAGCGTCGGCAGGAATGAATTTCTGCTGATCGAAGGCGCCGGCCGCCTCGATCACGTGACCGTGACCGGCGACGACGCGAAGATCGACGTCCTCAAAGACGGCTTCAACGGTCCGACGGCCGTCACCCGCGTGGGCGACATCGCCTGGGTTCTGGAAGGCAAGCTCAACT